>Ga0207882_1000059_pt1 | contig 75741 bp, 66 predicted proteins | sample MalvirmetaMSP103_FD_184228 | JGI IMG/M metagenome (GOLD analysis project Ga0207882, IMG submission 184228) | Marine viral communities from the Deep Pacific Ocean - MSP-103 (SPAdes) | ecosystem: Environmental > Aquatic > Marine > Oceanic | place: Pacific Ocean | collected 2011-05-15 | reverse complement strand
GGCTCCTCGGGTAGTTTGGCGACTTCCGAAGAGATACAAGCCGTGCCCTGCGCGTACTCCAAGCGCAGTTTTATCTGAACGATACCCCGCAATGCACTGAAAATAAACAGATCATCAGAGCAATATGTGGGGAAACCTCAGAATCTGTCCCCTTTTTCCGTCCCAAGCCTGGCGGCCGTGGCGGGCCTATGCCGCCCTGCACCTCTGGTTTTCGGAAACCGATGAATCCTCCGCAGACAGCAGACGCGCCGCCTGAACGCCTGCGCCTGGATCGCATGGCAACGCCGATCGGCGAGGCGCTGCTGGTGGTCGATGAACAGGACCGGCTTCGCGCCTTCGACTGGTCGGACCATGAAGACCGCATGCAGCGCCTGCTGCACCGCCACTATGGCGCCCGGCCGCTCGACCATGGACGCGCGCCTGCATCGGTGCGGACGGCCATCCGGAACTATTTCGACGGCGACCTCCACGCCCTGCGCGTAATCGCCTGGCGCACGGCCGGCACCGAATTCCAGCGTCAGGTATGGGCGGGCCTGTGCGACATCGCGCCCGGCGACACGCTCAGCTACGGCAGCCTCGCGGTCCGGCTGAGGCGTGCCAGTGCGGTGCGCGCGGTCGGGCTCGCCAATGGCGCGAATCCGGTGGGTCTGGTGGTGCCCTGCCACCGCGTCATCGGCGCCGACGGCTCACTCACCGGCTATGGCGGCGGCCTGTCCCGCAAACGCTGGCTGCTGCGGCATGAAGGCGCCATTCCGGACGGTGGGCAATTGTTCGACTGAAGCAAGTTGATGGCCGGGTCAGGTCGGAAATAGGAGGGCGCGATCGTGGAGATTGGTATCGAGTCACCGTAGCGAGGATGTAGAAAAATCCCATGCCCTCTGCGAGGCGTCGAAGAGCGATCGCGAGCGTTGTCTCAATTGCCCTTCTCGGATGCCGAAAGACCATCGAGGCTGCTCTCGTGAACACTATTTTCTGCTTTGTCGCCTCCATGAAAGGTCCCCAGAGTTTTTCTACAGCCTCAACGCCGAAGCTCAGCCGACGGCAAACCGCGAAGCGGGTTGACGGTCGGCTGCAGCGCATTGTTGGGCGTCGTTATCGCACCATCTCTTTCGCGTCGAGTACCGCCTGCGCCCAGTCCTTTGGGCGCTCCTGCGGTAAATTGTGCCCAGCACCACCGAATACCCTGTGCTCGTGCCAACTGCTAAATTTCTCTGCGTGATGTGACGTACTGGAACTTACGCCATCGGCATCACCGTCTATCGTGACCGTAGGGACATTGATAGGCGGCTGCGCAGTTAAGGAGGTCTCGATCGGGGCGTAGGCTGGGTCGCCGGGTACGAGACCGAAGCGATGTCTGTAGGAATGGATCACTACTTCGACGAAATCGGCATTGTCGAAAGCAGCAGCCGATCTATTGAATGTTGCATCGTCAAAGGTCCAGTTTGGCGACCACATACGCCAGAGTTCGTGTGCAATGCCGCACCGATTCTTAGTCAAAGCACGCCGTCCGCGCTCGGAATGAAAATAGTACTGATACCAGAGCGCCGACTCTTGAGCAGGCGGAGCAGGCTCCAGTGATCGCGCGATGTCTTGGATGTTGTAGGAATTCGCAGACACCAGTGCTTTGACGCGTTCCGGCCAGAGCGCAGCAACAATACAGGCAGCACGTCCGCCCCAATCATAGCCGCCAAGTACGGCACTCTCGATTCGAAGTGCATCCATAAGTGCCTTCAAATCTGCTCCGAGCGCGGCTTGCTCGCCGGAACGGACCGTGTCCTGCGAGAGAAATCGTGTCGGCCCATAGCCGCGCAGGTACGGCACAATCACTCTTGCTCCAGACTTTGCAAGAAGTGGCGCCGCCTCCAAGTAAGCATGCACGTCGTAAGGAAAGCCGTGCCCCATAATGCAAGGCCAGCCATTCGAAGGGCCGTACTCCTCATAGGCGATGCTTAGAACACCGGCATTGATCCTTGTTGTCATATTCAGCTACCTGACGCTCAACGCTTAATTAGACATCCCATATACCATCTATATGGTTTCGGTGACACGAGATTCCAGGCCCAGGTCGAGGATGGCCTCGTAGGAAAGCAGCCAGACTTTCTTGTTGGGATTCCATCGGCCTCCGGCGGCGCGGGCGCGTCGACGTAGGTCGGTTTCATTCCAGGGGATGCGTACGGGTAGGGCCTTGTCGGCGGCGTGACTGGGGGGCGGGTTCCAGGGCAGTTGCTCTTCGATCAGTTCGACGGTCTTGTACCGACGGCGGTGCACGTCGTCATACACATATCGGACGGCGAGCAATCGATCGCCGTATTTTCGGGCGGCCTTCTTGGTCCCGGCTTGGCCCGGGCGGAGCACGAGTCGGGTTCTCATTCGCGGGGCGCGCGTGGGGCACACGGGGTGCGGCGGCGTGATGCCGGTGGCGGTGGCTGCGGGTACGTTTGATGGTGAAGTTGGAGCACCGCTCCCCCCGAAGCTATGTGTGTCCTTCAGCCAGACTACGCTCCGTTGTGGCTTGAAACCATCACCTGGTTGGGTGATGGGGCCTTTGGAGCGCTGCGGTCTCAGAGCAGGGCCTGAACCTGTACTGCGCTGATCCGAATGCGTTCGGCGCTTTCGCGCCCGTCGACTGTCTGGACGTGCATCGAGAATTCGAGCGCCGGATGCTCGCCCGTCAGCAGCGCCGGTGCCAGATGACGCAGTGCGCGGTCCAGACTGAACAAGCTGCTCGATTCGACGCGTGCAATGCCGTTCGCTCCGGCCCCATGCGCTTGGTGCGCTTCATGTGCAAGCATGAAGAACGAGGCGACACCGAGGTATCGCGGGTCGTCATCGCGGCGTGCTGCACGCAAATCCTTGCAGTTGACCCCCAGCAGCACGACGCTGCGCGTGTCGACCGGCACATCCAGCGTGATCCGTGCGAAGTAGCGCGGCTGGGGTTGGGTGTCGAAACCGCGCCCGAGCGCCAGCAGCAGCGGCGACTCCAGCGGCACACGCACGGCTGCGGCGGCGGCGGCCTTGTCCGCGCTGGCGGACGACACGGTCGGGTTCGTGACAAGGGGCGTGCGAATCTTCGCGCGCTCGTCACGATCATAGGAAATCGCAGCACTTCGCTCGGCTCCCGACGGCTCATAGGCGTACCCAAGCGCGCGGGTATCGAGCAGCGATGCGACGCGCGGACGCACCCACTCCTGCGCCTCGACCGACCAGAACGCGGCCAGGGGCAGCTCCGTCCACGTACTGTCGGAAGGATTCAGCCGTGGGTGGCGCGCGCTCCAAAGGTCCCACAACCGGTCCAAGTTGGCATGCAGCAACCAGAACATCGGATCCTTCGGCGCATAGGGGCCGATCATGGCGCCACCGATTCTGTCGTGAATCAGACGGTGGTCACCTTCGAGCACGGAACCGATCGCCGCCGTGCGCTGATCCAGCGGGATCGGCCGGCCGCCGACGAACGCCAGTTGCGTATCCAGCGCCGGGTAGTCGCGCATCAACTGCCGGCGGTCGACGCTGAGGTCGGCGGCAGCGTGCGGATTCCGGTTGGCGTACGACAGCGCACCGCCGGATACGGCGTCGGGCAAGGCGACCCGCTCCGCATCGCGCTGCCAGTTCCAGTACGGAAGCGCGAATGTCGGTCGGCCGGAAAGCCTCGCGCACAATTGCTCGAAGTGATTCAGGAAGGCGCGATGCCACGGCAGGAAATACCAGTTGTTGTGCGCGCAGTATCGGGCATGGATCGTGGCCTGCCCGAGCAGTCCACGAGGGTCCTGCTCGTCCTCGACTGCGCGCAGCTTGTCGAAGGCTAGACGCAAGGCGCACAAGTCCGGATCGTCGTCGGCCATGGTTTCGATGTCGCGCCGCACGCGCATCGGTGTGCGCGTAGGCGCCGCAAGCGCGATGCAGCCAGCGGAAAGCCCTCCGACGGTAGCGGCCAGTGCTGACTTGAGGACGCGGCGGCGCTGCAGACTGAATCGCGGCGCGATCGCGCGGGATCGGGCCATGTGCAGTGCTACTCGAGTTCGTCGGCAAGGTCGATCAGCGCCTGCCCCTGCGCTCGGAGGTCGTTCATCGACCCGGGACCGCTGACCTGTGCGGCCACTTTCTCCGTGAGGATTACGAAGGCTGGGTCGGTGGCACGCCACTCGGTCGGGGACGGACTGGGGAACGCCAGTGAATAGGTCGGTACGCAGCCCCCCACAACAGCACTCGCCGCCACCGTCCATGCCGGCAAACCCAGCACCGGTCCGGCCAGTCGGTCGCGGATACGGTCGCCCAGCATGAAAAATGCCCGCTTCTGCGCTGCCGAAAATCCACCATGAGTCTCGGCAAAGGCCTGCACAGCCTCCTCGTCCGACAACTGCAGGCCGTCGAACGCGATCCGTAGCGGGCTGTGCGGAATCGCAGCGAGGTCGTCAAAGAAACTCTTGATCTGCATCAAACTTGCCATGTGTTCACTCCTTGGAATATCTGAAAATTGCGAGGCTGGCCCGCTGAGATCCTCGGCGCCGGACATGCAGCGATCAACTCCGCTGGGGCAGCGTGCCGGCCACAACGCAAGTAGTCCGGATGAACGTCCGACGATTTTCTGACCCCTCACCGCCGCGCCGGCCGACTCAAGTCAGGGCCGCCAAGCGCCGGGCAAGCTCTTGCGACCGCCAATGTCCGGCCCCCAGGACCGCGTCGTAGATGTGCGCGGCTTTTCGCAGCTCGTCTCGCGCCGTCGAGCGATCACCGCGCGACAGCAGCACCATCCCCCGCTCGCGATGCAGATCCGCGTTGTAGAGATGCATCGGCGGCAGATCGTCGAAATTCAGCGCTTCGGCGCCATTCAGCCCGGCCCAGGCCTGGTCCATCCGGCCGCTCCGCCGCCACGCCTCGATCAACTGAAGACGGATGCCGCGCGTCAGTGGATGCGCGGCACCCAGCGCCTTGTCGGCCACGGCGACGGCCTGCTCCAGCGTGGCCGTGGCCCGCTCCAGGTCGCCCTGTTGCATTTGCGCGCGCCCGATCGCCTCGAGCTCGACATAGCTCTGGTCGACCCCGCGCCCGGCCCAGCGCTGGACCACGGCCAGCACCGACTTCAGCTGGGGAATCGCCAGTTCGGGACGATGCTGTTCGAGCTGCAGGTAGGCCCGGTAAAGGTCCACGGTCAGCATGCTGGCGCCATCGTCTTTCATCCAGTCGCGAAAGATCGCCTGCGCTGCATCGAGTTCGACCGCGGCCTCGTGGTAGCGTCCGGTCCGGCTGAGCACCTGCCCGAGCCGCGCACGCGCGGTCGCCGTATCGACCGGACTCAGTTCGCCGGACTGCAGCAGCTGCCGCAGCAGGCGCTCGGCCTCGCCATAGCTCGTGAGGTCGAGCAGCACTGCGCTGTAGGACAACTGCGTGCGCGTCAGCAAGGCACGGTCGTGGCCGGCGACGCGCGCCATCAGCGTTCCGGCCTGCCGCAGATCCTCACCGGCGCGGACCCATTCGCCATTGCGCGCACGTGCGCTGGCAAGCGCAAAACGCAGTGAGAGCACACGTGGGTGCTCCCCTCCCAGTTCGTGCGTAGCGGCGTCGAGTATCGCTTGGTAACGCGGCAATTGGTCGCCGAGCTGCCCGACGGGCCAGGCCAGGCCGACCAGTGTTTCCGTCAAGGCCACCGCCGACTCGCTGGTTTGCTTGCCGCTCGATTCGAGCAAGCTCAAAGCATGGTCGAGGTCGGTATAGGCCTGGCCGGGAAACTCCAGCGCCAGTTGCGAACGGCCGAGCGCCTCGTAGATCTGCGCGGCGATGTCGGGCTGGCCGGGGAATCGTACGGGCACCTCGGCTGAGGCCGCATCCAGCAACTGCTTGACCGTCAGGTCCTTCACCGGCTGCTCGCCGCGGCTGATCGTGGCCAGCATGCCCTGACTCAGAAAGTCGCTGACGGCCTGCGCGCGACGCGCCTCGGTCTCGGCCCGGTCCCGCGCGCTGCGTGCCTGAAAATACAGATAGGTGCTCACCATCAGGCCCACGATCAAGACTGCGACAGCGACGCGGATACCAGCACGCCGGGCACGCATGCGCTCCATTGCGCGCCGCTCGGCTTCGGCCCGCTCACGGGCGCGCTGTTCGCGGAGGCTGGCGTCCCTACGCGCCTCGATCTGACGCAGACGATCCGCCAGCAACGCAACATCGCTGAGCCTGTCGTCGGGATTCCCGTCGGCCGCCAGACCGATGTCCTCGCGCAGCATTTCGTCATCGACTTCGCGCTCCCAGCCCGGCGCCAGCGGCCGTCGCAGATTGCCGGTCACCAGTTGGAACAGCATCACGCCGAGCGCGTAGATATCGGCCTGTACGGTGAACGGCTTGCCGGCGACGATTTCCGGGGCGTAGTAAAGCGGTGTACCACTGCTGGTGGTGGCCTCGTCGACCAAGGTGGTGAAGCCCATTCGGGTGATGTCCAGCGCCTCCAGCCGGGCCGGATCGAGCAGCCGGCCGCTGCCGAAATCGCCCAGACGGATACCGATCCCGCCCACGCCCTCAGGGACGATCAGCACGTTGGCGGGCTTGAGGTCCTTGTGCAGCACCCCCAGCGCATGCACCTGGGCGAGTGCTTCGGCAATCTGGATGATGATGTCGAGGCGCACGGCCAGCGGCACCGCCTGGACCCCGCCCTGTGCCTCCAGCCACTCCTGGAGACTGCCGCCGACGCAGTATTCCGACTCGATGAACCAGGGCGGCTCATCGAAATTCCAGTCGATGACTTCGACGCTGCATCGGGCGTCGCCGATGCTCTCCTTGAGCAGGCGGAAGATCGTGACCTCGCGCTTGAGGCCAGGCAGCGCGCGCGGGTCATTCGTGAACTTGTAGACACGCATCGCCCGTGTCTTGGCATGCTCGGCCAACCAGGCATCGCCGGACCGGCCGAGGCGGCGAAGCAGGCGCCAGTTAGCGCGCAGCGGTACGGCCGCCCCGGCAACCAGATCGACCTTGGCTGCCGCGCTCGCGTCGGCTTCTTCGTTCAGCAGCGTGACCGGCGCATCGAAACGATAGCCATAACCGTGAACGGTCTTGATCCACTCCTGCGCGTCGTCGTTCAGCGACTGTCGAAGCTTGGCGACGCAGCGCGTGAGGACCGATTCGGTAACGATACGCCCGGCCCAGAGCGCGTCGATCAAATCATCCTTGGTGATCAGCTCGGCCTGGTGGCGCAGGAACAGCATCAACAGGTTGAATGGCTTGGGCTCCAGCGTCACTACCTGGCCGCGGAAGCAAAGCTCGCGCCGCGTCTCGTCCAGCTCGAATTCGCCGAACGCCCAGCGCGCGCGCCGAGCGCTCCCCCCTTCATCGCCCGAGAAAAACTCCGGCGGAGACTTCTTTCCCATACCCGTACCCCCGAAGCCAAGAATCAGCGATCGACCCTGATGTCGTCAATTCACTGAGCTGCTGGCCGCCAAACGGGTTCTACGCCGACTTTTCGCTCACTTTCGAGAAGACCGAAAATGACCAGACGGAATACTCATGCCGAAGCTTGCATTCGGTGCCTTCGCGCCTTCGCATGAAGCAAAAGCAACGCACCGGCTTACTCGACTTTCCCCAGTCCCGAGTCGCCACGAGGATCGCTTGCGGCCTCAAGCTCGCCGGTCCTGAGATCCCAGGTCACGACATTCATGAAGCCCCAGGGATTGCGGGCCTGCAGCGTGTGACCACGCGCCTCCAGAGCTTTTTCAGTGGCTTCGTCGCCGAAGGCGCCCGGCTCCATGAACACCAGGTCCGGCATGTGCTGCTCGTGGTAGCGCGGCTGCGCGGTGATCTCGGCGGCGCTCTTGCCGTCGATGAAGGCCAGCATGCCTTCGAACACCTGGGTGATGATGGTCGAACCGCCGGGCGAACCGAGCACCGCGACACGTTCCGGGCCCATGACGAAGCTTGGGCTCATCGAGGACAGCATGCGTTTGCCCGGCGCGACGGCGTTGGCGTCACTACCGATCAGGCCGTAGGCATTCGGCGCGCCGGCCACCAGTGCGAAATCGTCCATTTCATTGTTGAGCAGCACGCCGGTACCCTCGGCGACGAAGCCCGAACCGAAAGCGAGGTTCACGGTGGAAGTACAGGCCACCAGGTTGCCCTCGGCGTCGATGATCGAGAAATGCGTGGTGTGCATGCCCGGATCGCGCCTCAATACGGACGGCAACATGTCCGAGGGCGTCGCCTTGTCGGCACGGATCGAAGCACGCAAGCCGGCCGCGTAGTCCGGCGACAGCAGTTGCCGCAGCGGCATCTCCACGAAATCCGGATCACCAAGGTATTCGTTGCGATCGCGGAAGGCGCGGCGCATCGCTTCGATGATGTAGTGGTAGCGCTGCGCGGCGTCCACCTTGTCCAGATCGTAGCCACCGAGAATATTGAACATCTCGCCGATCGCCACGCCGCCGGACGAGGGCGGCGGCGCCGAGACCACGCGCCAGTCGCCGTAGTTGACGACAATCGGTTCGCGTTCCTTGACCTGATAGCTCGCAAGATCCTCGGCGACCCAGTTACCGCCGGCAGCGCGTACCGCTTTGACCAGTTGCTGTGCGATGGCACCTTTGTAGAACGAATCGGCACCATCGGCGGCAATACGCTCCAGCGTGCTTGCCAGCTCGGGTTGCTTGAAGGTCCAGCCAGCCTGCGGAACCTTGCCGCCCGGCAACAGAATGGCGGCGGACGCGGGGTAGCGGGCGATCACTTCGCTGCGCCGGTCGAGTTCTCGCAGGAAGCGCGCGTCCGGCTGATAGCCGTTGCGCGCATGCGCGATGGCCGGCGCCAGGGATGCTTTCAGCGGCAGCTTGCCGTAGTGCTCGGCGACCCAGGCGAGACCGGCCGGTTCGCCCGGAATGCCGGATGAGGTCGGTCCGTTGATCGAGGCGTCACGATTCGGCTTGCCGTTTTCGTCCACGTACATGGCCTCATTGACGGCCGCGGGCGCGGTTTCGCGCGCGTCGATCATCACTTCCCGGCCATCCGAAGCGCGACGTATCAGCATGAAGAAGCCGCCGCCGATGCCGGAGCTCTGCGGCTCCACCACGGCCAACGTGGAGGCCACGGCCACCGCCGCGTCGAAGGCGTTTCCGCCGTCGGCCATGATCTTGAGGCCGGCTTCGGTCGCCAGCTGATGGGCGCTGGCAACGGCCGCGCGACCGGGGCCGCTCTGTACCTCGGTGGCGGCGCAGGCCACAAGCGGAAACAGGAGAACAAACAGACACTGCGGCCAGAGCGATCTCACGCGTGAATCTCCAAATCTGAATACGGAACGAGCCGAGCATAAGGCCATATGGGAGCGGCACAACAGCCGCGCCGGCCGGAGCTACAGCAGCAGGTCCTGCGTGATCGGATTGAATTGCGAGGCGGCATGGACCAGGGAGGCGGCGGTCAGTTCGCGTACGCCGTAGACCTCGAAGCGTACGCCGTGCTTTTCGATAGCACGCTGCGCAAGCTGATCGAAGTCGCCGTCTCCAGAAAGCAGGATCACCACATCGACTTCGGGCGCGGTCTCGATCACGTCCAGGGTGATGCCCACGTCCCAATCGCCCTTGGCGGAGCCGTCCGCGCGCTGGATGAAGGGCTTGAGCTTCACCTCGAAGCCGATGCCGCGCAGGATGTTCTGAAACTGGCGCTGCTTGGCGTCACCGCGATCCGTAGCGTAAGCGATCGCGCTGACCAGTTCGCGGCCCGCCGTGGCCTGCGCCCAGAAACGGTTGTAGTCGAAATGCCGGGAATAGGTGTGGCGGCAGGTGTAGTAGACGTTCTGTACGTCGGCGAAGATCGCCAGTCTTGGAAGCGACACCATCAGCCGGCGGCGCGCACTTCGATGCAGGCGTCGCCGATGTGCACCTTCTGCCCCGCGCGGATCTTGCAGGTCTTGCGGGATTCGATCTGACCGTCCACCGACACCACCCCGCTCGCGACCATCGCCTTGCCGGCGCCGCCGCTGTCGCACAGACCCACCAGCTTCAGCAGTTGATTGAGTTCGACGAACTCGCCTTCCAGGTCGAACGGGATGACTTGCATGACGGCAACGCTCGAGTTTGGGACGCCGGCGACGTCCGACGGCGCGCAGCTTAGCAACAAAGCGGCGACAATTTCGTAAACCGCTTTGCCCCCCAAGATTCAAAGCTGGGTAATTCGGCACTGCCGCGGTCGTGCTGGCGTCAGCAGAGCAAATGATGCTCGTCATAAGCCCCCCCCCCCCGAATCGGGGACGCGAGCGGCCGAGGTCCGGCGTAAGCTGATTCCGCCAATCGGGCCGCGAGGGAGAGACACATGGCCAAGGTGAACCTGACGGCGTCGCTGCGTGCCGAATACGAAACCCTGTTCGAAACCTGTCATGTGCGCGATGCCGCGTTCGGCGAGCTCGAAAGCACGGTCGATGCGATCCTGCAGCACAAGACGCGCTACGTTACGGCGGCGACCGACAGCGGCGTGCCGTGGTCCTTCATCGGCGCCGTGCACAGTCTAGAAACCGGCCTGCGCTTTGACCGGCACCTGCACAACGGCGATCCGCTGACGGCACGCACCACTCATGTGCCGGCCGGCCGGCCGCCGGGGGAGCCGCCGTTCACCTGGGAACAAAGCACCGCGGACGCACTGGCGCTGCGCAGGCTCGGCAGCGACACCGACTGGAGTCTCGCCGGCACGCTGTATCAGTTGGAGGGCTACAACGGCTGGGGCTATCGGCTGTATCACGCGCACGTACTGTCGCCGTATCTGTGGGCCGGTTCGGAGCACTATCGCAGCGGCAAATACGTGGCCGACGGCACCTGGAGCGATACCGCCGTCTCCAGGCAGATCGGCGCCGCCGTGCTGTTGCGGCGCCTGAGCGAACGCGGTGAAATCGCATTTTCCGATCAGCCCCTCGCGCCAAGCCAATCCGCACCGCTGATCTGCCGCTACGCCGCCAGCCGCCCAAGCTCAGAGACCGAACGCGAAAAGGCGGAAAATCTTCAAACTTGGCTCAACACCTATTCCGGCATCTTCGTGAAACCCGACGGCTGGCCCGGCAAGGCGACTTCGGAGGCCTACCGAATGGTGACCGGCTCGTATCTGCCGGGCGACTCACGCCACTGAGCATTCAGCACTTCGCGTACTTCCAGTTGCGCGTCTTGCCTTCGGCCATCCACTGAACGGCGGTCTCCAGGCGTTTTGCGCGTGTTTCGGGACGCTTGGCCTCGATGATCCACTCCAGGTACTCGCGCCGATTGCTGGGGCTGAAGCCCTCGTAGCAGGCTTGCGCCGCCGGGTTGTTCCGCAGCGCCTCGGCCAGATCGTCGGGCAGTTCCGGAAGCGCGCGCGGCTCGCGTGCCCTGGATCGGGTCGGCGACGGCGTTCCGGCTTCGTTGATCCGCATCGCCTTGTGCAGCCAGGCCCGCAGCACCGCTTCGTCCGGCAGGTCCGACAGACCGGTGATGCGCCCGAGTTGCCCCATGGCCGTCCCGGTCGTCGCGGGCACCGGATCAACGCCCTCGAACACCAGCTTGGCTTTCCAGAATCCGAAGGCGCAATGCTGCTTGAAGGCCGCCATATTGCACAGCGGACCGTGGTACTCGAAGAACGGCGCCGACCATTTGATCGTTTCGCTGACCTCCGGACAGGCCTGGTGCACACATTCGCGCAAATGCCGGAGGATCGGCTGTGCGAATGAGGCCGAGCGGCCGATGTAGTCGTCGATTCGCGGGTCGCGGGTTGCCATCGCTACGGTACTTCCGAATGACCATGACCCAAGCATAGCGGCTCACCGGCGGTTCGGCATCGAAGTCCTCGCCCGAGTTCAATGCCCCTGCGTACCATACCGGTTCACTGTCCGTTGAAGGTTCACGTGGAAACGGTCGACTGCCTTGTGCTGGGCGCAGGCGTGATAGGGCTCGCTGCCGCGCGCGCCCTGGCCCGTGCCGGCTTCGAGACGCTGGTGGTCGAATCCTCCCCGATCGTCGGCGGCGGCATCAGCTCACGCAATAGCGAAGTCATTCATGCCGGCATCTACTATCCCAGGGAATCGCTCAAGGCCGATCTGTGCCTGCGCGGTCGCGCCCTGCTCTACGAATACTGCGCCAAGCGTGGCATTGCCCACCGCCGCTGCGGCAAGCTGATCGTCGCCACGCAACAGGCACAGGAAGCGGCCCTGCAACGAATCGAGGATGGCGCACGCCGCAATGGGGTTGATGACCTTCGTCTGCTGAGCCGGCGCGATGCGATCGACCTGGAACCGGCCCTGGACTGCTGCGCTGCGATCCTGTCGCCATCCACCGGCATCATCGATTCGCATGGCCTGATGCTGGCCCTGCTCGGCGAAGCGGAGGACGCTGGCGCGACCGTGGCGCTGCATAGCCCGGCCGATCGACTGGTCCTGAGCCCAGCCGGTACGGATCTGTACCTGGCGGCCGAGGCTCAGCCCAGCGTTCGAGCGCGCTGGACCGTCAACTGCACCGGCCTGGACGCTCCCGCGCTGGCCCGCCGCATGGAGGGGTTCCCGGCCACGCAGGTTCCGGTGGCCCGCTACGCCAAGGGCAGTTACTTCTCGCTATCCGGACGCGCCCCGTTTTCGCGACTGATCTACCCGGTGCCCGAGGTCGGCGGTCTGGGCGTTCACCTCACCCTGGACATCGCCGGGCAGGCCCGATTCGGACCGGACGTGGAATGGATCGATGCCCCCGACTACAGCGTCGACGCGGGTCGCGCCGGACATTTTCGCGAACGGATCAAGTCCTACTGGCCGGGCCTCGGCGACACGGCGCTGACGCCCGCCTACGCCGGTGTGCGACCGAAGATCTCCGGCCCGGACGAGCCTGCGGCGGATTTCCGCATCGACGGCCCGGAACAGCACGGAACCCCAGGGATCGTGCAATTGTTCGGGATCGAATCGCCAGGCTTGACCGCATCACTCTCGATCGCGGAGAAGATTCTCGCCATCGTCCAGGCTTGAATCGATACCCGGCATCTCGCACCAGGGCAGGCTGCAGGGGCACGCCTGTGCGCGTGCCTCAAAGCGAATGGGTCTTCGCCCTCACTGCGGCAGGCGCGGCGAATCGGCGAGGCCGCCCGGCCGCGCCCGGCGCACCAGCTGAGTCTGTACTTCCCATTCCGCGCGCGCGTCCATGTCCCTGAGAAAGCGGACGTCGCCGCCGGCCTGCACCGCCACCGGCACGCCGTTTTCGAACAGCACGCGGTTGCCGGGCAGCCGTGCCAGCTTGTCGCCCGGCGTGAGGATGCCGACCAGATTCAGCGGGTCCGCCGCCGAGATCGAAACGTGTTCGACACCGCTGCCGTGGGCCGGGACTTCCGGCAGCTGGCGCAGCGTGGACGCCGCCTCCGGCAGCGCGAACTGTTCGCCCGAGTAGCCGCTGACGAAACGGCCACCACGGATTTCGCCGCGCGCCTCCAGACGCCGATAGACGTAGTAAAGCTCGCGCCATGGCGGCAAGCCGTCCTCGCGTTCCAGCAGCTTGCGGAAGACCACACCGTAGCGGCGCAGCAACACGCGGGCGATGTGTTCCACGTGCGGCGCGGCCAGCGCGGTGCCGTCATCGAGCGGCGCGCGGCGGCGGCGCGTCAGCGACCAGCGGCCGGCCTCGTCGAGATTCACCGAATTGCGCAGGGTGCGGCGACGCAGGCGGTTGCGCTTTTCGGCCGGCATCACCAGGGCACGCAGGCCGACGAAGGAATCGCAGCTGACCAGACCCTGGCTGACGAGTTCGCCGAGGGCGTTTTCGAGTTCGCTGCCGATCAGGCCGCTGTCCTGCAGCAGATCGGAATGAAAGCTGGCGCCGTGGGCACGCAGTTCATCGAGCACGCGCTGGGCGCGCGAGGACAGTGGTGCCTCCTCGTCCGGCGTGTGGCCGGCCTGCTGCCAGTGCATCAGGGTTTCGCGCTCGGACCATACGATCGGCGTGGTACGGATCGGGCCGGCCTTGCGCTTGGCCTCGTCGCTGGCGGCCGGCGCCGGGCGCGCCCAGGCGATGCGCCCGGCCGCGCAGTGATTGTCGAGCATGTAAGGCATGTAGTCGGCGATGCGCGCCGGCAGGATGTCCTCCTCCCAGGCCGCGGCGGGCGCCGGGTAGCCTTCCAGCTGTTTGAGCACGGCGAGCAGGGCGGTGCTGCCCTCGCGCCGTTGGTCCGTGGCACCCTCGCCCTGCGCCAGTCCGTGCCAGCGAAACAGGAAGCGCAGGAACTGCGCCGGCGGCACGGTGCGGATTTCGGCGCGCCGCGTGTCGCGGGTGTAGCGATGAATCCGCGCCAGCAGGCGCCGGTCGCACCATTCGCGCGCCTCCGGCGAACTCATCGCCCCGCGCATCACCGCGCCCTCGCCTTCGAGTTGCAACAAGGCGATCTGCACCGTCGAGGGCTCCAAGCCGAGGGTTTCGGCGAGCGCGGCCTCGGTAACGGGACCGAGCAGCTCCATGCGGTTGCGGATGATCTCGCGCAGGGCATCGCCCGGATCGACCGGCTCGCGCACCACCGGTTCGATCGGCGGCGCCTGCATCGCCTGCGGAAATACCGCGAGAAATTCGTGCAGGCGTTCGGCCGCCACGTACAGGGCGATGCCGTCGCTCAGGTGCAGCCGCGTCGCGCGACGCTGTTCGTACAAGGACCGTAGATCGGGCTGAACCTCGTCGCCCGCGGCGTCTCCGCCGCGCAGCTCGGCATCGCTCAGAAAGCCGAACGTCAGCATCGCGTCGTGCAGCTCGTCGGCATTGCCGATCTCGGGGCGCGCCTCGGAACGCACCTGCCCGATCGCCTGCGGATCGAGGCGGCCGATGTCCGCCGCGGTGCGCAGATCCATCAGCGGTTTGGTGCTGATCGCGCGCGTGCGGCGTTCCTCGGCCTCGCCGTCGTCGAGGAAGGCGTAGGGCTTGGCATTGATGATGGCGTGCGCCAGCGGCGACGGCGAGGCCAGATCGCGGCACACGATCCGAACCTCGTTCGCTTCGATGCGTGCCAGCAGACGTTCCAGCCCGTCGATGTCCATGACCTCGTGCAGGCAGTCGTCCAGGGTCTGCCGCACCAGGGGATGGTCCGGCACTTCGCGGGGGCCGGCCAGGTTCTCGGCGCAGGCGACCTGGTCGGGGAACACCACGGTCAGCAGGTCTTCCGCGTCCGATCGCTGGAACTGTGGCGGCACCCGCTTGTTGCCGTTCATGCGGCGGATCGCCAGCGCGGCGGTGGCCGCCCAGCGCCAGCGCGTACCGAACATCGGTGCGTCCAGCAAGGCCTGGATCAGCACGTCCCGCACGGTGGCGGATTTGAGAAAGACCTGGACGTCCTCCAGCGGAAAGCTGTGCGTGGGCCCCAGTGACAGCACGATGCTGTCGTCCAGCGCGCTGGCCTGCAGCTCGAAATTGAACTGACGGCAAAAGCGCTTGCGCAGCGCCAGACCCCAGGCGCGATTGATGCGCGAACCGTAAGGCGAATGAATCACCAGATGGGTGTCGCCGACATCGTCGAAGAAGCGCTCGAAGATGATCGTGCGTTCGCTCGGCAGGGCGCCCAGCGCCGTCCATGAAGCCGCCAGATAGGCCGTGAGTTGCTCGGCCGCGGCGAGCGGCATGCCGATGTCGTCCCGCAGCCAGTGCAGGCAGACATCGGCGCCTTCGGCGAGCTTTTCGGCCGCCGTTTCACTGAGGCCGGACACCGCCGCGCAGAGTTCGTCGGTGCGCCCCAGGCCCTCCCCGAACCAGAACGGGAGGGTTGGCGGCAAACCCTGCGCATCCTCGACCAGCACCTTGCCGGTCTCGACCTTGGCAAAGCGGTACGAGGCGTTGCCGAGTTGAAAGATGTCGCCGGGAATCGCTTCGAAGGCGAAGTCCTCGCCGATGCTGCCGATGCGATGGCCCTCCGGAAGCAGCAGCACGTCGTGGTCGAACTGGTCGGGAATCACGCCGGCATTGGTCACCGCCGTGAGCTTGGCGCCGCGGCGCGGGCGCAGCATGCGATTGACCGCGTCGTAGTGGATATAGGCGCCGCGCCGTCCCCGGCGTGTGGCGTAGCCCTCGGCCAGCATTTGCACGATCTGCTCGAAGCGCTGCAGGCTCAAGGCCTGATACGGCCGGGCGCGACGCAGGCGTTGGTAGAGCGCATCCAGCGCCCATTCCTGGCAACTGACCTCGGCCACCACCTGTTGCGCCAGCGCATCCAGCGGCGCCTCCGGCACGCGGATGCGGTCCAGTTCACCGCGCTCGATCGCATGCAGCAGCGCTGTGGATTCGAGCAGGTCGTCCAGCGCCAGCGGAAACAGGCGGCCCTTGGGGATCGCGCCGATGGCATGACCGGCACGGCCCACACGTTGCAGAAAGGCATTGATCGCGCGCGGCGAACCGAGCTGGCAGACCAGATCGATGTCGCCGATATCGATGCCCAGTTCCAGCGAACTGGTCGCGACCAGGGCCTTGAGCTGACCGGCCTTGAGCCGCTGTTCGGCCTTGAGGCGATGCTCCTTGGCGAGGCTGCCGTGGTGCGCGGTGACGTGCTCCTCGCCGAGGCGCTCCGCCAGATGACGCGACACGCGCTCGGCGACGCGGCGCTGGTTGACGAAAATCAGGGTGGTACGGTGCTCGGCGATCAGCGTCGCCAGCCGGTCGTAGATCTCGCCCCAGACCTCGTTGGACATCACCGCCGTCAGCGGCGAATCCGGAATCTCCAGCGCCAGATCGCGTTCGCGGACGTGGCCGGCATCGATGATGGTGATGCCGTTCTCCCTCTCCCCTGGGGAGAGGGCCGGGGTGAGGGCGCGCGGCGCCGCTTGAGGCTCGGTGCCGCGTTCGAACGTCTGGCCCTCATCCCCGGCCCTTCTCCCAGGGGGAGAAGGGAGCCCAGCGCCCCCCATCAGGAAATCCGCCATCGCATCCAAAGGCTTCACCGTCGCCGAAAGGCCGATGCGCACGGGCGTTTGCGGACACAGTGCTGCCAAGCGTTCCAGGCTCAGCATCAGGTGGGCGCCGCGCTTGCTGCCGGCCACGGCGTGCAGTTCGTCGACGATGATGGTGCGCAAGGAGCCGAACATCTTGCGGCCGCTGTCGGAGGTCAACAGGATGAACAGCGACTCCGGCGTCGTGACGAGAATCTGCGGCGGGCAGCGGCGCATGCGCTCGCGTTCCACCGGCGGCGTGTCGCCGGTGCGCACACCATCGCTGATCGCCACGTCCGGGTAGCCCAGCACCTTGAGTTGCTCGCGAATGCCGGCCAGGGGTTCCTGAAGGTTCTTCTGGATGTCGTTGGACAATGCCTTGAGCGGCGACACGTAGAGGACGTAGACCTCGTTGCGCAGCGTCTGCTGCTGCCCCTCCACGATCAGCTCATTGATCGCCGACAGAAACGCCGCCAGCGTCTTGCCGGAGCCGGTCGGCGCCGCGATCAGCGCGTTTCGATGCTGCGAGGTGACCGGCCAGGCGCGCACCTGAGCCTCGGTCGGCTGACCGAAGCGCGTCTCCAGCCAGCGACTGACCGCCGGGTGAAACGGCTCACCGCTATCGGCGGCGGCAGGTCGAAAGTCGAAGCGGGTTTGCATTGTGCCATTTTAGGCCCATGCCGCGCTTCTATGCTCACACCGCACTCAGGTCCGGTAGATGTCCGGCCGGTGGATTTCCATGAACAAGTCGGGAGACTTCAGTGGCGTGAACCCGTAGCGCCTGTACAAGTCGTGAGCATCACGGGTCGCAAGTACGAAGCGCCTCAGACCCTGCAGATCGGGATGCGCGAGCACCGCCTCCATCAGGATTTTCGAGTAGCCAAGACCGCGGTAGTCCTCGTCGACGAATACATCGGCGAGATAGGCGAAGGTAGCGCGATCGGTGGTCACCCGCGCGAACGCGACCTGCCGCGTACCAATGAAACCGGCAAAGCCGATCGAGTGTTCGAGCGCCCGCCGCAGCGTCTCCATCGGCACGCCGGCCGCCCAATAGGACTGCTCGCTGATCCAGCGATGGATCTGGACGAGGTCCATTTCGCCGACTTCGGTCGAAATGCGCAATTCGTTCACGGATTCGAGTTCCGGACGAGCGGCTTAGTCATCGTACTTAGTCGGCAGCCGATACACCGAGGTTCGGAGCCCATTGCGCGAGCGCGGCAATGATCGTGGACAGTTCGTCGTCACTGTGCGCGGCGCTGAGACTGATACGAACCAAACTCAATCCGGAGGGAGTCGCCGGCGGCACCATAAGATTGGTGTAGACACCGGCATCGAACAGGCCGCGCCATAGCGCCTGCGCCGTATCGCGTTGGGAAAAAACCAGGGCCGCAACCGGTCCCGGCGTGGCGGTGCCCAGCCGATAGCCGAGAGCGGCGGTCTCCGCATAGAACCGCCGCGCGTGCCCCATCAGCCGCTCGCGCAGATCCTGCCCGCTTAGTACGCGGCGCAGCGCCTGGTGCGTCGCCGCAATCACCGCCGGAGCCGGTGACGCGGTAAAGATGTAGGGCCGGCTGGCGAGGCGCAACAGTTCCAGATCGGCATGCCGACTCACGCAGAACCCGCCGATGCCCCCCAGGCTTTTGGAGAAGGTGCCGACGATGAAATCGACCTCATCGAGCAGCCCGAGTTCTTCACACAGGCCCATGCCGCTGGCACCAAAGGCACCAAAGGAGTGCGCTTCGTCCACCAGCAGCCAGGCGCCATGGCGCTTGCTGATTTCGACGATCTTGTGCAGCGGCGCACGATCACCCAGCGTGCTGTAGAGACTTTCAACAACCACCAGCGTGCGCTTGGCGTCGTCGCCGAGTCGCGCCAGCCTGCGATCGAGATTGTCCGGATCGTTATGGCGAAAGCGGATGGTCGTCGCCGCACTGAGCTTGCAGGCATCATGGATGCTGGCATGGCTGTCGCCGTCCACCATCAGGAAATCGTCGCCCCCCGCCAGCGCGGAAATCGCGCCCAGATTGGCTTGGTAACCGGTGGAGAACACGATGGCGGAAGGCCAGCCGAAGGCATCCGCCATCGCCTGTTCCAAAGCGCGATGACCGGCATAGTTGCCGCTGGCCATGCGCGAACCGGTGGTGCCAGTGCCGTGCGTCTGGATGGCCGCAATCGCCGCAGCGCGGCACTCGTCGTCGAAGGTCAGGCCCAGGTAGTTGTTGGTACCAGCCAACACCATGCGCCGCCCGTCGATCGTCGCCGAGGTCGCCGAATGGATCATGTCCATCGGCGTGGCCAGCGAAGCCACGCGTCCGTCGTCGGCAAGCGCCGCCTGCAACGCGCGCTGCGTCGCGAACTTGTCGAACAGGCTCAAGAGGACGAACCGATCAGGCGTTCGATTCCATCACGGAGTTCATTGACGGTGCGTGCCTGTGCGAGCACTTCCACCGGCACCGAAATATCCAGGCTGTCCTCGATCTCCATGATCATGTCCATGACCTGCACCGAATCCAAGCCGACCTCGCGCGCCAGATCGGCGTCGCCGTCCAGGCCCGCGGCATTCGGCTGAATCACCGCCAGCGCTTCTCTCACGGCGGCTTCGATTCGGTCAATGGAATCGACTGCAGAACTGGATATGGCCGTCACGTAAGCGCTGCCGAACTGACTGCAGTCCTCCGGCCCTCGCTCACGAGAAACCGTGGCGACTCCTTCAGACGCTCGTCCGAATGACGCTCCAGAAACTCCTTGCGTGCCCGGCTGCGCGACAGCTTTCCGGACGAGGTGCGCGGCAGCGTGTGCGGCGGCACCAGTTCGATCAGGCATTGAATTCCGAACTCGGCGGAAATGCCCTGCTGCAGGCGTTCGGCCAAAGCCGCCAGAGCCTGCGGATCAGTCACGCGGCACTGTACGACCATCACCGCGATTTCGTTTTCGTCGGCGCCGGACACCGAGAACGCGGAGGCGTCGGTGGGGCGCACTTCCGGCTGCTGCTCGGCGAGGTGCTCAAGGTCCTGCGGCCAGATGTTGCGGCCCTTGATGATCATCAGATCCTTGGCACGACCGGTGATGTGCAGGTTGCCGTCGACGCGATAGCCAAGATCGCCGGTATTGAGCCAACCGTCTTCGGAAAGCACGTGCCGCGTCGCCTCCGGGTTGCCGAAGTAACCCGACATCACGCTGGCTCCACGCAGGTAGACCTGGCCGACATGACGATCCGTCAACGGCAGACCCTGCGGGTCACGAACCTCGACTTCGAAACCGGGCAAGGGTTTGCCGCAGTTGATGAACGCACGGCCACGCCCCTGGGAATCGGCGGCGTCCAGCGGATGCGCTTGCGCCTCGTCGGACAGCCGCTCGATGTCCACGCAATCGCTGCTGGCGCCGGCCGCCACTGGCGAAAAGCTCACCGCGAGCGCGCACTCGGCCATGCCGTAGCACGGCAGGAAGGCCGAGGCGCGGAAACCGGCCGGCGCCAGAACCTCGGCGAAATGGCTCAGCGAATCCGGGTGAATCATCTCGGCGCCGACACCGGCCACGCGCCAGGCGGACAGGTCCAGGGCCGTGATGTCGGCCGGCCGCAAACGGCGTGCGCACAAGGTATATCCGAACGGCGGACTGAACGAGATGGTGCTGCGATTGCGTGAAATCAGCTTGAGCCAGACGCGCGGACGCATCGCGAAATCGCGCGTCGGCAGATAGTCCACGGAGCGCTGCATGGCGACGCAGCCAAGCACGATGCCGACCAGTCCCATGTCGTGATAGAACGGTAGCCAGGAACAGAAGCGGTCATTCTCGTCGAGTGGAAAGCCGTCGTTGAAGATGGCATGCAGATTGGCCATCACCGCGGACTGCGGAATCATCGTACCGCGCGGGAAACGCGTGCTGCCCGAGGTGTACTGCAGATAGGCCAGCTCCGACGGAGCCGGCGGCGCGGGCAGCTCGTCCAGCGCCTCGAGCGCCATGAAGTCGTCCATCGTGCCGGTCAGCGCCATCGGCAGACCGGTCGTGGCCTCGCTTAGAAAGCCAATGAACTCGGAAGGCGCAAAAGCGGCCACGGCTTGGCAATCGCCAACCAGCTGGCGCAGATGACGCACATAGGCTTCATGACCGCCGAGGTGCACTGAGGCCGGCACCGGCACCGGCACCAGGCCCGCGTACTGGCAGGCGTAGAACATCACGGCGAAGTCGGGGTGGGTGTGGGCCACTAGCGCCACGCGCTGACCGCGCTCCCAGCGCGCCAGGCGCAGCGCCAGCGCCCGGGCGCGGCTGCGCAGCTCGCGATAGGGCAAGGCCACGGAGAGTTCACCACGACCGTCGTAGAAGTTGAACCCGGCCTCGCCTTGCGCCGCATAGTCCAATGCCTCTGCCAGCGTCGAGAAGTCGGCGCTGCGCAACGGAATTCCACTGATCGTCGCTGTAGGAGCGCCCGCAGGAAGAACTGTCTTCACCGTGTGACCCCGATCCTGCTGCATATCTTCTTTCACAAAAACATCCCCGAACCGGCTCCTGTCGACATTAAGACGTCCCCCCGAACGCTTGAAATCGCGCAAAAATGTAATGCTCGCGCAACTTCAATGCAATAACTATGTCGTGTTTATAGGGTACCCGCGATTTCCCGTGGGCGACATTGTGATCGTCACCGGCCGGAAAGGTTCAATCGGCGCTGATTCCCACTCATCCCGAGGCATCCAGAAACCTCGCCAAGGCTCGAAGACTCGGGTGATCGAACAGGTCGACGACCTCGACACGCTGCGGATAGGCCAGATCGATCGCCTCGTGAAGGCGCGCCAAGCTCAGTGAGCTGAGATTGATCTCGAGCAAATTGGTATCGGCCGTGATGTCTCGATCAGGGATCACTTGCGCACAAATCGTCAACAAATTTTGCAGGCATGCAGAGTTTGCAGGGTCTTCGATCTCTGGATCCGCAATTCCCGAACCAATCGCCATCCGCGGCTCCAGTTCAGTCATCACTGCGTCGAATTCGCCCCGCTCGAACGCCCTGGCCAGGGCATAGCGTTGCAACTTGCCGCTGGTGGTTTTGGGCATACGCGTCACCGGCAGCACCTGGGCCACCTCCAGACCGGTCTGCAGATTGATCGCGCGCCGCAAAGCCAGCGCCGTGGGCACCAGATCGGCGGCGGGCGCACGGTGCAGCACGAACAACACGAGCGCCTCAGCGTCGCCGCGACGCACACCGACCGCCGCTACCTTGTTGGTCTCGATGCCGGGCACGCTTTCGGCGATGCGCTCCAGGTCGTGCGGATAGTAGTTCTGGCCGCCGACGAAAATGATGTCCTTGGCGCGGCCCGTGATGACCAGTTGCCCCTCGTCAATCAGTCCGATGTCGCCGGTGTCCAGCCAGCCATCGGCGGCCCGAGCCGACGCGCTGGCGGCCTCGTCGCCGTGGTAGCCGGCGGTGACATTGGCGCCCCGAATCTGCACGTGCCCGGGTGCACGCACCGCGCAGGCCCGGCCGGCGTCGTCGACCACGCGCAGCTGGGTTCCCGGCACGGCCCGCCCGAGTTTGACGAATGCGGCGGCGTGAACATGACTCGCTTCCACCGCCGTGGCCACGTCACCGATCTTCAGAGACGAGCGGTCCAGATACAGCACCTCGGTCGCCGCGCCGGGGCGCGGAAAGCTCACGGCCAGACTGGCTTCGGCCAGACCGTAGACCGTGAACATGCTGTGCGGACTCAGGCCGTGAGGCGCCAGGGTCTCGACGAAGCGATGGCACAGTTCCGCGGAAATCGGCTCCGCGCCGTTGAAGATCAGTCGCACCGCCGACAGGTCCAGCCCTGTCGGGCGCTTCGCCTCGTACTGCTTGAGGTAGTGCTGATAGCCGAAGTTGGGCGAACACAGCACCGTGGCGCGGCGCCGGCTCGCCAGTTCCAGCCACAGCAGCGGCCGGCGCGCGAACAGATCGGTGCGCATGATCAGGTGGCTCACGCCGCAAGCCAGCATGTTCAGATGAAAGCCGATCAAGCCCATGTCGTGCGACAGCGGCATCCAGCTCAAGGCGATGTCGCGGTCAGAGAACGCCGCGGCTTCGCGAATCGAACCGATATTCGCGCAGACATTGCCGTGGCTCAGCACCACGCCCTTGGGCTCGCTGGTGGAACCGGAGGAGAACTGAATGAAAGCGATATCGTCCGGCGTAAGCTCGGTCGTCCTGCCTGGCTCGCCGGAAATATCAAGCCCGCCGGATGGCAGCAGGCGCTGCTGCAGACGGCTCCAGCTTTCGCCGAACCCTTGATTGACGGCAAATCCGTCGAGCTTTTCGAGGGTGCGCGCCTCGCTGCAGACCCAGGCGCGATCAAACTGCGCAAACACCCGGAACAACTTGCGACGGTGCTCCTCGCCGCTGCCCGCCGCGAGAGGCACCGGGACGATGGCCCCCAGCACGCAGGCCCAGAATATTTCCAGAAACCGCTCGTTGTCCGACACGAACAAGATCACGGCATCGCCGACGCCGATTCCGCGCCGCTGCAGCGCGCCCAGCACAGCCAGCGCGCGCTTGCGCAGCAAAGCGAAGCTTATGGATCGCTGGTTGTCGTCGGCGTCGACAAACACGATCTCGCGATCCTCGCGCGGATCGTCGCTCAGGACAGCCTGCAATGTCTGGTGCTGCGGCATACGGTTACTCTGCGCTCAAACGGGCCTTTGACGGCCGCCGACCGAGTCGCGGATGGCTGGAGGGATCGCTTCCGCAGCAGCGGAAGCGCGCCATTTTAACCGGAAGCGATCGACACGCTGGGCCATAATCCCGATGAGTTCCTCTGATCCATGAACCGGCACCCGCCTTGAGTCGCTCCTCAGACCACACAGTCCATGTACTGATGGCCGACGAAGTGCCACTTCCGCCGGCTCTTGAACGGCACTGGCTGGATGCCTTGCCAGCCGCACGACGGGCACAACTGCTGGCCTGGCCGGACGCGCGCGCGCGCCACAGGTCCTTACTGGGCAGCCGGCTGCTGTTGAACGGCCTGCACGCCTGCGGCTTTACTACGCAAGGGCTGGCCTCACTGCACTATCCCTCGAACGGAAAGCCCGCGCTCGATCTGCCGGTGGCTTTCAGCCTGTCGTACTGCGAAGGCCGCGTGCTGTGCGCCCTGTCCATGGACGCTGCGATCGGCGTCGACGTGGAGTCGACGGCCACACCGATCCGCGCTGCGGGCTTTCGGCATTACCTGAGCGCAGCCGAGCGACACTGGGCCGGGGAATCCCCGCAGCGCTTCTACTCGCTGTGGACTCGCAAGGAAGCCGTCGTCAAGGCCGCTGGCGCCGGCCTGGCACAGCTGCATCTGGCGGAAACGCTTGATCAGAACCGCGCTCGCTACGACGATCGCCTTTGGCACACCCTTGAGATTGCCCTTGGGCCGCAATACGTGGCCCATCTGGCGACGCTGCGCTCCAAGTCGAAGCTGTTGCTGGAGCAGGCACGATTTTCGGAACTGAATCCGAACGATTGAGCGACTTCATCGTCTGGTTGTAAGCTTGTGTTCATCTTGCTGCAACCTTTTCTCCGTTCAGGCGTCCGACTAGCGATGGCATTTCTCTCGAACAAGGCCGACAAGGCAATCATTCTCAGCGCCGGACAGGGCAGCCGCCTGCTGCCCCTGACCGAGCAGATGCCGAAGTGCCTGATCGATATCAGCGGTCGCAGCATGCTCGAATGGCAGCTGCTGGGCCTGGCTGCAGCTGGCGTCCGCGAAGCCGTGGTCGTGACCGGCTTTCGCGCCGATCTGGTCGAAGAAGCGCTGCTGCGCATCAGCCCGGCCTCGATGAAGGTGCGTACCCTCTTCAATCCGTTCTACAAGCTGGCCGACAATCTCGCGAGCTGCTGGATGGTCCGCCACGAACTGAAAGGCCCCTGCCTGCTGCTCAACGGGGACACGCTGTTCGAGGCCGAGATCGCGCGCCGGCTGATTTCAGCGCCAACGGCGCCGATTACCGTGACCATCGACCGCAAGCCTCGGTACGACACGGATGACATGAAAGTCGAAACCGAAGGTGCGCAGCTGCGGGCCATCGGCAAGACCCTGTCCGCGGAACAGGTCAACGGCGAGTCGATCGGCTTCCTGCGCTTCGACGTCGACGGCGCGGCGCAGTTTGTCGCCGAGATCGAACGCACGATGCGCACGGCGGAAGGTCCTGGCCTGTGGTACCTGTCGGCGATTCACAAGCTCGCCAAGGCCGGTACGGACGTGCGTACCGCCCTGATCGAAGGTCTGCAGTGGGGCGAACTCGACTTCCAGGCTGATCTGGTGCGCGCACGCGCGCTGACCGCGGGCTGGCTCGGCAACAACGATGTCAGCGGCGCTCAGGCCGCGGCGCTTATCGCCTGAGGTCCGTTCCGGATTCTGCTGCGATCAAACGCAGCACCCGTTCCAGATCCTGCGGTTTGTCCACGTCTACGGCAGCTCGCCCGTCGTTCATTTCGACGATGGCCAGCTTGGCCCCGTCCGCCAGCCATCCCAGCCGTTCGATGGCGGCGGCGAGACTGAGTCTGCCGAAGCGATAGCGCAGCGCGAACAGCCAACCCAGCCGACCGATCATCCTCAGCGGCTTCTTGCGCTCGCTTTCGAGCTGACGCCAGAACCGGACCACGTCGCTGGCCGCCGGCCGTGCCAGCAGGAACAGATTGCAGCCTGAAAACTCGCCGTCGGAAAAGCGCAGATAGGTGCGCTGCGTGTCCGGCACCGCCGCCTGCACCTGTTCGCGGCGCGCCATCGCCACCACCGCATCGGCGTCGGCAGGACAGGCCGCGAGAAATTCGTCGATCCACTGCGCTTGCAGCAGGGCATGATCGGCAGTGGTGACGAGCATCGGCGTGCCTTCCCCACGCAATGCGGCGGCGACGGTGGCGCTTGGGCCCTCGCCGGTCGACATCAGCGTCAGCGACTTGTCGCCGGCCGCAGCGCGCAGTTCCGGATGTTCGCTCAACAGATCGGGGGCATCGATCGCGATGATGATGCGCTCCACCGACGACGACCGCGCCAGGGCGGCGACCACGCGTTCGATCATGCTGCGGCCGTGAATTTCGATCAGCGCCTTGTGGCCGACGCCGGCCGCGGTAGCCATTGGATCGCCACCGCTGCGTGTTCCGGCCAGCACCAGCGCCATCAGCGGCTTCACGCGAGCACTTTTTCGTAGATGCGATAGGTCTTGTAGGCGTCAGCGCCCAAGGATTCGATGATGTGCCGCATCGCCAGGTTGTCTTCCAGAATCCAGGACAGCTCGATCTTCTGCACGCCGTCGGCGCGCAGGCCTTCACGCATCTTGTCGATGACCAGAAACGGCGCCATGCCGCCGATCAGGCTGCCGCTCAAACTGCGGCGGATGCCCATCAGCGGCACGCGCGCACTGCGCACGCCGCGCTTGAGCCGCCACAGCAGCTTGATCCAGTTGAAGGGCAGTAACCTGCCCTGAAAGTCGGCAATCAGTTCGTTGAGGTTCGGCAGCGTGATGCCGAAGCCGACCGCCTCGCCGTTCATTTCCACGATCGCGACCCACTTCGGATCGATCAGCGGCTTGAGGCTCTTCGCCATGTGCGCGATCTCGGCCTCGGTGAACGGCACGAAGCCCCAGTTTTCCGACCAGGCGTCGTTGAAGATCGCGGTGACGGTATCGAACTCCTGGTAGTAGCGGGACTTGTCGAGGTTGCGCACGCTCATCGCCGCCGGCTTGCGCCGATCGATCATGCGACGTGCCGCCTTCGGCAACTCGTGCTCGATGTCGTACATGTAGGCGATCACGTCTTTGGCCTTGGCGTAGCCCTGTTCCTCGACGCGGGCCGGCGCATAGCGCGGATCGTGCGGCATCATCAGCACCGGCGGCGTGTCGTAGCCGTCGATCAGCAGACCGGTCTCCTCGTTGATCGACAGGCTGAACGGCCCGATCACGCGGCGCTTGCCGCGTGCGCGCAGCCAGGTCTCGGCGACCTCGAACAGCGCTGCGAACACCGCTGCGTCGTCTTCGGCCGCGAGCATGCCGAAATGGCCGACCTCCGGATCCTTCACCAGTTGATCGACCTGTGCGCTGATACGCCCGACATCCTGCCCATCGCGACAGGCCAGCCAGAACTGGCTTTCGGCGTGCGCAAAATACGGATTCTTCTTCGGTGACAAGGCTTCGCGCCGCTCCAGCAGCAACGGCGGTACGAACTGCGGATCGTTCGCAAACAAGCGCATGGGCAATCTGATGAAACGGTCCAGCTCGGCCGGTGTGCTCACCGGCAGAATATCGATGCGGCTCATCGAGCCTCCGGTCGTGGGCGTCGGGGTGACAGAAATCCATGCCAGGCAGTTCGCGCCGAGTGCCAGGCCAGGGTCAGGCCCTGCCAGGCGGTCACCGCGTACAGGCCGGCGGCACCCGCACCGGACAGCAAGGCCAGGGCCATGATCGTCATGGTGATATTGCGGCGTGCGATGAAGCTGCGTGCGCGCTCGTCCAGGCGCCCGGCGGCGTGCAGGGCGAAACCGATGCGGTGCCGGGCGATGCCCAGCACGATGCGGTCGGCCACGTAGAAGATGATCAGCCAGACCGCGAGCTGATACAGCGGCGCGTCCGGCGTGTGCGCTCCCAGGCCCCAGGCCCAGGCGAAATACCAGAACGGCGGATGCACCTGGTCGAGTCCGTGGTCGAGCAGGTTTCCGATCTTCGAATCGGTGAGCGTCACGCGCGCGACCTTGCCGTCCACGCTGTCGAGCACGCTCATCGCGTAGGCACAGATGAACCCGGCCAGGAAGTCGCCGCGCGCAAACAGCGGCACGGCCGCGAACGCCAGCACGATCGACAGCACCGTCACGGTATTGGGATGAATGCGCCAGCGCGTGCAGAACCGCACCAGTGGCCACACCAGTGGCGGGAACACCCAACGCGTCAGCAGATCGGTCGAGCCCTTGTAATTGTCCCAGAACATCCGGCGTTCCAGACGCCGCCGCGTCGGCACATCGTCCACGGCGTAGATCCAGTACGGCAGGAAGCGGCGCAGCTTGTCGACATAGGCCGGAAACGCCGTGTCATCGAGTGGCTGGATGCGCCCGGCCGCCAACAAGGCATCGGCAACCTCGCACAGGTTTGCAGCCTGCGGCGGTATCGACTCGGCCTGCGCCGGGCTCAGGCGCAGCACCACCGCACGCGTGGTGCCCTCGCCTCGCGATGCCACCACATCCTCGCCGCTGTCCAGCAAATATCGGATCAGACGTGGGTCGATCGCATTGGCGGCATCGACTGCAACCAGCGCCTCACCCTGCCCCAGCGCGCGGCGTAGACGGGTACCGAGCGCGGACGTATCGACATCCCTGCGGGCACCGACCCAAGCCGGACTCCCGTCGACGGGCCCGGACAGGATGACGTCTTCGGACGAAACCAGCTTGGCGATGCTGCGGCGCAAGCGTTCCAATGGAGGCAGTCCGAACAGCGCCTGAGCGCGCGCCTGGGCGCCGGTTTCGATCCAGAGCCTCACAGCCGATCGCGCGCCCGCACTCGCAGCAGGCCGATCGTGATGAACAGCAGCGGCGCGGCCAGCGCCGCAAACAGTGGCGGAAGCTGCCCGCCGCTGCCGAGCGCGGCGACGAGCCCGTCGCACAGCATGAACGCGAGTCCGAGCCCCAGCCCCGTGAGCATCTCGCTCCCACCGCCGCCACGCGGCAAGGCCAGCGCCGAAGGCACTGCGAGCAGCAGCATGACGAACGCGCCGAACGGCGCCGTGAATGACCGGTACAAGACGGTTTTGTAATAGCGGAGCGGCTGGGTGCCGACTCGGCTGCCGGCAATCGTATCGGCCAGCATCATACTCGACAGTTGAGGTCTGGCAAGTTCGAGTCGCGTCACATCATCGGGACGCAAGTTGCTGTTCCACAAACGATGATCCAGTTCTTCGCGCATGAGTTTGTGGCCCGTGAGACGCAACTCGCGCACGCTTTCGAGCCGCCACTGTCCATTTTGCCATTGCGCGGCATCGGCCAAGATGCGTCCGCGCAGGCGCCCGTCGTCCGCCAGCTCGTAGATCCGCACATGCCGCAGGCTGCGGCCATCCGGCGCGCCGTGCTCGAACGACACCGGCCCGCTGCGGGTATGCGCCCATAAGGGTTCGACCTTGATGTCCTCGACTGGCGTGGTCGCGTCCCACCAGCGTTTGAGTTCGGCTTCGGCCTGCGGCAGCACCGCCTGGCTGAGCGCGAAATGCGCGGCCGCCAGCACCAGCGGCACCGGCAGCAACCACAGATAAAGCTTGCCCAGGCTCACGCCAGCCGCGCGCATCGCCGTGATCTCGTGCTGCCGCGCCATCGCATGAAACGCCGAGACCGTGCCGAGCAGCACCGCCAGCGGCAAGGCCACGACCACTTCGGATGGGGTGCGCAACATCGCGTAATGGACCAGGCCGCGCAGCCCCAGCCCGCGGTCAAGCACATCGGTGGTGACGTCGAGCAATTCGAGCACCTGCATCAGCGCCGTCAGGGCCACGAGCAGACCCAGTATCTGAATCGACAGGCGTCCGCGCAGATAGCGCGCCAGGGCACCGTTCATGCGGGGCGCCGACGGCGACGCGGACGCAAGCCGCCGATGATGCCTTCGAACCCGGCTTCGATCGCCGCCAGCGCGCGCGTGACGGGGTTGTCGCCCGGCCAGGCCAGGCTGCTGCGAAACAGCCACAGGCCGAGCCCGGCGAACACCAGTGGCGGCGTCCATACCGCCGGCAAGGCATCGGCACGCCCGCTTTCGGCCAGACTCTCCCCGAACTGCATCGCGTGGTTCAAGGCCAGCAGCGCGAGGCTTGCGAAGACCACGCCCGGCGCACGCCGCCCACGCTTGGAGGCCATGCCCAGAGGCAGCGCGAACAAGGGCAGGAGCGGCAACACCAGCGCCCGGGCGAGGCGCCCGTGAAATTCAGCCGCGGCTGCGCCGCTCGATCGCATGTCCTGTCGCAGCTCGGCGAGGGTGCGTTCCCGGACGGAATCGCCGCGCGTCCGGAACGGTGGCGCGGCCGGCGTGAAGTCCTCATCGATCAGCGCACGCTGGAAACTCAGGGTGGAGAGCCGTTGCGCCGATTCCTCCCGCACGATCAGCCCGTCTTCCAGAGTCAGCAGCAATCGCGTCCCGTCATCGGACGGAACCAGCCGACCGCGCGGTGCCGTGGTGATCTGCTCGCGACCCGCGTCGGTGTGCTCGACAAAGATGTCCTCCAGACCGCGTCCGTCCGCGTCCACGGTTTTCGCCGTAAAGACCAGCCCCTTGCCGGTGTCGATGAAGCGGCGATCCTCGATCTTGGCATCCCAGCCGGTGTGCAGCGCCGCGTCCATCGCCAGGTGATAACCGTAGCGGCTCAGCGGTTGCAGGCTTGCGAACAGATACAGGCTGAGCAGACTCAGCAGGATCGCCACACCGAAGAACGGCATCGCGATCCGGGCGATCGAGCGGCCGGTCGCCAGCATCACGTCCAGTTCGTTGTCGTCCCCCAGGCGGGCCACCGCCATGAAGATCGCCGCGGTGAAGGCCATCGGCACGGCGAGCCCGAGATAGTGCGGCACCAGATTGGCCGCCATCAGCAGCACCGTGGACAGCGGCGCGCCGGCCGAAGCCGCGAGATCGAACAGCCGCAGCAGGCGCTCCAGTAGCTGGGCCAGCAGCAGGGTCGCCAGCGCCAGTGCGAACGGGCCTGCGAACAGACGCAGCGTGTAGAAATCTAGCCGATTGGGCACGAACCGATCCGATCCGAAGCAGCGTACTCAGTCATCGGCGCGCCGCCAGGCCTCGCGCAGACGCGCCAGCAGCTCATCGCGGTCGGCGCCTTGCGGACTCACCGCCACGTCCAGCGCCGGTGGCCCCGGCCAACCGGCATCCGGGTACTCCGTGCCTGTCAGGCTGCGTACGCCGTCATAACGAGGAATGACGTGAAAATGCACATCGGGATCGACCATCATCAGCATCAGGTAGTTGATGCGCTGATAGTCGCTGACGGCCTTGAGCATCGGTTCCACGCGGCTCACGATGTTGCGCAAGTCGGTATAGGCCGCCGCGCTGAGTTCGGAGAAGGCCTGCACCGGTTCGCGGCACACCAGCACCAGCGACCCCAGCGTCGGCTGCTTGGGGCGCAGCAGCACGGTCCAGTGCGCGGTCTGTGCGATGCGGGTTTCGGGGTCGCCGAATTTGCTTTCTGTCGGGTTGCTCATCGGATATCGATCTCGGCTAAGAAGTTCATCGGCGGGCTGCGCAGGGTGCCGCAGCCGCCGACCGGTGACCAGCCCCGCGGAGCTTCAGAGCAAGGCAGGGATCATGGCAGGCACAGCACATAGCGCGCCGTGCTTGCGAAGGTCTGCGTCTGCGGCGTCCAGCGCCGTACGTCGACTTCCAGACGTTTGCGACCCGCCTCTTCGTACAGGCACAGTCGATGCCAGCGAGCACCTTCGTCCTGCGGATTCGGCACCGCCGACGACGATGGCACGCACAGACAGGGGATCGGGGCGCCGGGGCCGGCGACACTGTCCAGGCGCGCGTCGCGCGCATGCCCGTGCAGGATCAGTTCGGCGCCGACGCGCCGCAGAACCGCTTGCAGGCCGGCGCGGTCGCGCAGCGCCTTGCGCCAGGACACGGCGCCGTCGGCGACCGGATGGTGAAGGAGCACAACACGCGTGCGGCCGGCCCTGCCCTCCTCCTTCAGCATCTGTTCCAGACGAGCGAGCTGATCGCTGCCGAGAGCCCCCTGCGCCAGCAGCGGGGCGGTCGGCAAGGCCGAGTTCAGGCCGATCAGGGTGACGCCCTGATGCCGGTGCACCGTCGGCCAACCGGCCTCGGCCCGCATCCACGGCGCCAGATGATCGATGCCCTGCGTCGCGACCACCGGCACCAGGGCGTCGTGGTTGCCGGGCACCAGACTGAGCCGGGCGGCCGGCACCAGGGCTTCCAGCCACCGCGCCGCCTGACGGAATTCGTCCGGCAGGGAAAAATTGGTGAGATCGCCGGTAACCACCACATGTTCGACGTCCGGCGATCGCAGGTCGCTGGCCAGCGCATCGAGAATTTCCGGGCGGTGCAGCACCTTGCGCCGGCGCCATGACCAGACGCTGAGCTGGCGTTTGCTGAAGTGCTGCCACAGCGACAGCGCCGGCTCGAACGGCAGGTGCAGGTCCGAGACATGCGCAAACGTGAAGCTGTTCATCGATAATGGCGGTCTACGTTTCGAATCGTGCCGATCATGCCAAATCTGACGCCGTCACCGTGCGCCGGCTCCGTTGCGGGGAGTGTTCTGTGAGCGCCGCCAGCCCCGCCGCCCCGAGCGGCCAGGTCGTCGGCGAGCTCATCGGCGACTCGGCGCTGCGCATCTGGGGACTGTCTCCGCAGGAGCGGTGCGGCCGCCAGCTGGCGCGATTCGGAGTGGCTGTCGACGGCGCATCCGCCACCGCCCAGCACATCCTGCTGCTGCGTGCCGACTGGGTCTTCGACGACATCCTGGTGCGCGGTCTGGTGGAAGCCGAGGGCAGTCTAGTCCTGCTCGGCGCGGACGAGGCACCGGTCGCGCTCAAGCTGCCGATCGCCGAAGCCGAACAAGGCCGTCGCCTGCTCGCCGAACGGCGTGCACCGGCATCGGTGCGGACCGTCACCGCAGCGACGCTCGGCAGCGCCTACAACGACGTGCTACGCAAACGCGAAGCACCCTACCTGTTGCCGCTGAACGCCGAGAACCATGCGGCGGTCGAGAAGCGCGTCTTTGGCGGCGCCTACAAGGGCGTCACCGATCTGGTCACCCTGTACCTGTGGCCGCGCCCGGCGCGCGCCGTGACGCATTGGTGCGCGCGGCTCGGCATCAGCCCCAATCAGGTCACCAGTCTCAGCCTGTTGCTGGTTCTGCTGGCGATGTATGGGTTCTGGACCGGCCATTACGTGCTGGGCCTGCTCGCCGCATGGCCGATGACCTTTCTCGACACCGTGGACGGCAAGCTGGCGCGTGTCACGGTGCGATCGTCCCCGTTCGGCAATGTCTTCGATCATTCCATCGATTTGATCCATCCACCGTTCTGGTGGTGGGCCTGGATCGTGGGCCTGCCGGCCGCCGGCTTCAGCCTGCCGCAGGCCTCGCTGGTGCTCGGCGTGATCGTTGCAGGCTATGTGCTGCAACGGCTCGAAGAAGGTCTGTTCATCACCTGGATCGGCATGGAAATGCACGTGTGGGAGCGCTTCGACAGCCGCTTCCGTCTGATCACCGCGCGCCGCAATCCCAACCTACTGCTGCTGACCGCCTCGGTGCTGTTCGGCCGACCGGACCTGGGCGTTCTGGCCGTGGCGATCTGGACCGTGTTGTGCCTGATCGTTCATGCATTGCGCCTGATCCAGGCCCTGCTCGCAAAACGCCGCGGGCCGCTGCGGTCCTGGCTCGCATCGGCTTCGTGAACGAGAACATCGACGCCATACTCGACGCCGAGCTGGCTCGGGCCGCACCGGAGGCGGCCGTAGCCCTCGCCCATCGGCTGGCGGAACGCGCCGGCAGCGAGGCAGCAGCGGTGTTGTTCTACGGGTCCGCCCTGCGCGACAGCGCACTCGACGGCGTGCTCGATTTCTACATCCTGCTCGACCGTTGCACCAGCTGGCCTGCACCCAGGATGGCAACCTTGGCCAACCGCATTCTGCCACCGAATGTGGGCTACCTGGAGACCAAGCTTGGTGGGCAAACGCTGCGCGCCAAATACGCGGTGATGACACTCTCACAGTTCCGCAAGGCGATGTCGCTGCGCGCGATGGACACCACACTCTGGGCGCGATTCTCACAGCCCAGCGTCTGCCTCTACGCACGCAGCGAAGCGGACAGGCAAAACATGCGGGACGCGGTGCGGGCGGCCACCCTCACCGCCGCGCAATGGGCCGCCGCGCTCGGACCCGAACGCGGCAAGGCACTCGACTACTGGCGCGCGCTGTATGCACGCACCTACCAGGCGGAGCTGCGTGTGGAACGCAGCGATCGCGGCGCCGATCTGGTGGCCCGTGATGCGGCGCGCTACGCCGCACTGCTGCCCGCCGCCTGGCGCACTGCCGGCGTCGATTTCGATCAAGATGGTGATTGGCTGCTGACGCGATTCAGCCCAACCGAGCGCACCGCCGCCGGACGCCGCTGGGCCTTGCGCCAACGGCTGGGACGTCCGCTCAACGCACTGCGCCTGATCAAGGCAGCGGGCACCTTCGACAACGGCATGGATTACATCGCCTGGAAGGTCGAACGTCACTCCGGTTACCGCCTGGAGCCGACCGAGTTTCAGCGGCGACATCCTGTTCTGGCGGCACCGGCCTTGTATCTGCGGCTGCGCCGCAACGGCGTGCTGCGTTAGGAACGTTCGTCGACCTGATCCGACATCCCAAGAACGGGTGGCGAGTAGCCCGGATGAAGCGCAGCGGAATCCGGGAACCGGGCGACGGCCGGTCTCGAAATCGCGGTGGGAATCAGAGCCAGCCCGCCTGCCGATACCAGTCGGCGGTTTCGGCGAAACCCGTTTCCAGATCGTAGCGCGGCTGCCACGCGCCTGGCCGCGCCCATTCGGTCTCGGACACCGACCAATCGAGATGACGCAGTTCGCGCAGCTTCTGCGAACTCAGCATCGACGCCGAGCCGAACAGGCGCGCGACATCCCCGACCGCGGAAACCCCGCGCAATAGCGGCCATGGTGCGCCGAACAGCCTGGGGTTCGGATTGCCGACCGCACGAGCGGCGGCCCCAAGAACCTCGGCCCAGGAGTACCCCTCTGGCTGCGCATCGGCCGCGGCCAGCACACGCCCCTGTGGTGGACTGCCCACCAGCGCGACCAGCAGCGACACCAGATCCGCAACATGAATCAGTGCGGAGCGGGCCGCGCGTGACCCCAGCAACGGCACCAAGCGGCCGCTCCCAAGCTGGAAGAACACCAGGGTTTCGCGATCGCCGGGCCCGTAGACCGCGGCGGGACGCAGCACCGTCGCTTGGCCACCACACAAGGCCAACGCCGCTTCTTCACCGGCTCGCTTGCTGGCGGCGTAGTCGGACAAGGTCGGCTCACGCGCCGCGAGACTGGAGACGTGCAGGAAATGCGCATCTGGCGCCTCGTTTGCGGCGATCCGCGCCAGCGACTCGGTCCCGTCGCGATTGATGCGGTAGAACTGCGAACGTCGTGCCGCCTTGATCAGGCCGGCGACGTGAATGATCGCATCGGCGCCTTCGACCAGACGCGATAGCGCCGCGGGTTGCCCAAGCTCGCCGGCCACGACCTCCGGTCGCAGACCTCGCCACAGCGGATCGACCGGTTCACGGCGCATCAACAGACGCACCCGCCAGCCCGCATTGACCAGCGCCGGAACGAGATGCCGGCCAATGAAGCCGGTGGCGCCAGTCACGGCCGCGAGCGGCGCCTGCGCGGAATTCTGCTGCGGCTGAGTCATCGGGGTCGGTTTTTGAACGGTAGGTCGCGGATACTCGCCGGTGCCGGGGTTGGCTCCACCACCATCCGGCTCACAGCGTCCAAAGGACTGTATAGAACAATAGGGCATTCCTCGACCGATACCCTCCCCAGAAATTACTCACCCCCATGCCAATGCGACCTGAGACTGCTACCTCGTCACAATTACTGAAGGTAGTCGCCTCTCATGAAACCCGAAATCCAAGCCCTTTCCGCCTCGGAGCAAGCAGTGCCAAGTGCCTCGGCAGCAAAGTCCCGTGGATCCAATGAGTTGACTGCCAAGGCGTCGCGACGGCGATTCTCCTTGCGTGATAAGCGCCGGATCGTTGGCATGGCGCAGAACCTGCCGGACGGCGAGATCGGCGCCCTACTGCGGCGAGAGCTCTTGTATTCACCGCACCCGAGCGCTTGGCGGCAGCAGGTAGCCGCGCTCAACGCAGCAACGCCAGAGCCCAAGCGTGCGTTGCCAATGTTTCGATCCGGCCATTGAAGCGGACATCACTATGTGCTCGAATTTGCTCGCGCCTATCGTAATTCCATGATAATAATGGACTATGAGCGATGAAGAACAGGACATCAAAGCGGACATAGAAGCGCCTGTCGATCGCGGCGAGATACCGACGGCGATGGATCCGCTGTTGATCCGGGAAAGCTCCGCGCACCGCTCCCGGCTAGCCGATCTGGCTGTCGAGCTGACGGAGAAATCGACCGGGCTGAGCCGCAGCCTGCCGCCGCAGATCGTGCGGGCGCTGGCGACGATGGTGCGTTCGATGAACTGCTATTACAGCAATCTGATCGAAGGTCACGATACGCACCCGGTCGATATTGAGCGGGCGCTCGAGGACGACTACAGCCGCGATCCGAAGAAGCGCGATCTTCAGCTCGAAGCCAAAGCCCATATCGAGGTGCAGCAGTGGATCGACAAAGGCGGCTTGCCCGGTCCGGCCACCTCAGAGGCCTCGATTCTCGCGGTGCACCAGCGCTTTTGTGAGCGCCTGCCGGATGATTGGCTCTGGGTGGAAAATCCGGACACGGGGGAACGCATCCGGGTGATACCGGGCCGCCTGCGTCATCGTGACGTGGCCGTGGGGCGGCATATCCCCGTTAGCCCCGGAGCCTTGCCCCGTTTCATGCGGCGCTTTGAGGACGGCTATGCCAGGCTCGGCAAGGTGGAGACGATCATCGCGGCGGCGACCGCGCATCATCGCCTGCTGTGGATGCACCCGTTTCTGGATGGAAACGGCCGCGTGGCGCGCCTGATGTCCTACGCCATCCTGCGCGAGGCGATGAATACCGGCGGCATCTGGTCGGTGGCGCGCGGGCTGGCGCGGCGGGAGCAAGCCTACAAAACCCATTTGGCGGCCTGCGACGAGCCACGCCACGGCGACTATGACGGGCGCGGCAATCTCAGTGAATCGCGTCTGGCCGAGTTTGCGGTGTTCTTTCTGGAAACCTGCATCGACCAGATCAACTTCATGGAATCGCTGATCCAGCCCGAGCGTCTGCGCCATCGCATCCTGATCTGGGCCGAAGAGGAAATCCGGCTTGGCAACTTACCGCCGCGCGCAGACGCAGTACTCGATGCGGTGCTCTATCGCGGGGAGCTGCCGCGCGCGGATGCCCTCAAGATTCTGGGAACCGGCGAGCGCCAGGCCCGCCGAATCACGTCGGCCTTGCTGGATGCGGGTGTGCTGACAGCCGCCTCAACCCGCGCCCCTCTGCATCTGGCGTTTCCGGCGAAGCTTGCGGCGCGCTGGCTGCCGGGGCTGTTTCCCGATCAATAATAATCCCGCGGTAATCCCCCCTCAAATCAGCTGAAAATGGGGGGGGTACCCGGTGAGCCACTGGCACAGCCTTGCGCAAAACTGGTGATCTCCTCCGATGGGGCTACATCGGCGTCGCCCGTTGCAACGCCTTGCAGCGCACCAGTTCCGACACCGCTCCAAGGACGCGGTCGGAGATTTTCGCTCAGGCCAGAACTGCATCGACTTGGCGTGGCGGCGCCGACCGAGCGTTTGCCGCAGGCATCCTACCCAGAATCATGTCGACGGCCTTTTCGGCGATCATCATGGCCGGGGCGTTGGTATTGCCGCCAATAAGCGTTGGCATGATGGAGGCGTCAACGACACGTAGCGCCTCACAGCCATGGACACGCAGCTGTGGATCGACCACCGCCATCTCGTCAATGCCCATCTTGCAGGTACCGACCGGATGATAGACCGAGTCCGCGCGCGTGCGGATTACGTCGGCGATCTCCTGGTCCGTCTTCACACCAGCAGTGAACAAGTCTTTACCCACGACGCCGGCTAGGGCGGGAGCCTCCATCAGGCGGCGCGTCAACTTGAAGCCTTCCACCAAATCCTGCAGATCACGAGAGTCCTTGAAGAATGCCGGATCGATTGCCGGAGCATCTTCGGAGTTCGCCGACTGCAGACGCACGGTCCCCGTGCTACGCGGCCGCAACAAGCAGACATGGCAGGACACGCCGTGGCCGAAATGCAGCTTGCGCGCGTGGTCGTCAACGAGGGCGACGACGAAGTGCAGTTGCACGTCCGGTGCCGGAAGGTCCGGACGGGTTTTCAGGAAGCCACCGCCTTCGGCAAAGTTCGAAGTGAAAGTACCCCGACCGGACCGACGGAAACGGAAGAACTCGCGGATCATCCGCAACGCCCCAACCAGCGAGAACCCGATCGAATAACGGAAGGTGCTGCGATATCCGAACACGAAATCCGGATGATCCTGCAGGTTCTGCCCAACGCCAGGCAAATGGTGAATAACCGGGATTCCGTAGCGTTGCAACTCCTTAGTGTCGCCAATGCCGGAGAGCATCAGCAACTGCGGGGACTGGAAGGCGCCAGCCGATAGGATCACTTCGCGCCGTGCGCGCACAAAATGCTCAACCCCATTCAGGCGCACGGCGACACCGACGGCCCGCCGACCTTCGAACAAAATCCGTTGCGTATGCGCACCCGTGAAGACGGAGAGATTCGGCCGCTTCCCCATGTGAGGGAGCAGGTAGGCGCGCGCTGCGCTGCATCGACGGCCGTCCTTCTGGGTCACCTGGTAAAGGCCGACACCTTCTTGGTCGGCCCCGTTGAAGTCGTTGGTCACCCGGAAACCAAGCTGCCGGGCGGCCTCAAGATAGCGGTCATGCATGGCGCTGTCCGTGCGCAGGTCAGAAACCGACAGCGGCCCGTCGTTGCCGTGCCACTCGTTACGAATTTGCTCGTTTCCTTCACTGCGGATGAAGTACGGCAGCACCTCGCGATATGACCAACCGGTATTGCCCAATGCACTCCAGTGGTCGTAGTCGGACTGATGGCCGCGGATATAGACCATGGCATTCATGGCCGAAGAGCCGCCGAGATTCTTGCCTCTCGGCTGATAGCCGCGCCGTCCGTTCAAGCCTGACTGCGGTTCGGTGACGAATGCCCAGTTACCGATCCTGGTCGGCATCATCACCACGGCGCCAATGGGCACATTGACCACCATGTTGTCGCCGCCGCCGCCGGCTTCCAATAGACAGACGGAGACCTTCGGATCCTCCGTCAATCGGCCGGCGACGACGCAGCCTGCCGAACCGCCGCCGACCACGATGTAGTCGTATTCCTTGTCCGGACGCTGACTCAATCTGTGTTCTCCTCGTACTTCACCTCAACCAGGCTCGTGGCCACGGCCCACCGAGCTGCGGCGCGTTTCACCCGCAACCAACAATTCTTGTACTGCATGGCTCTCCCGACCGCGGGCTTTCGGCTCCAGGTTGTTGTACGGCTCCGGAAAGCCCACTTCTCTAGGCCTGCCGTCATCTGTATTTTTGGTTGTCCATGCGTTCGAGCATTGCGGTGCGCCAAGCCGACCGGTGTAACGTCGGTCCGCTTGGCGTTTGTCATACCGGTACGAAATCCACCTTGTCGCGTACCGCGCAATCCGGGCAGGCCCAGTCGTCCGGCACCCGGTTCCACGTCGTTCCCTGGGCGATGCCCTCGGACGGCTGTCCACGGCTCGGCTCGTAGATGTAGCCGCAGTTCGGGCACTGGAAGCATGCAGCCGTGTTGGCCGACGCTGCTGTACTTGATGCCGGCTTCTGGCTCACCGGCGTAGCCGACACCGGAGCCTGCGGGTCCGTCCACTTGCGGATCAGCGCGTCGCGACGCGACGGCAAGAGATTCGCCTTAGTCAGGTCGCCCCTGTGATGGTTAACGACCAGCGGATCCATGACGCGGAACCAGAGTGGCGGCACATAGGCGAGCAACAGCATTGAGGCATAGCCAGATGGCAACTGAGGGCAGTTGTCGAAGTGCCGCAGCGCCTGATAGCGACGCGTCGGGTTGGCGTGGTGATCCGAATGCCGTTGCAGTTGGTACAGCACCAAGTTCGTCACGATGTGGTTGCTATTCCAGGAGTGGCGCGGCTGACAGCGCTCGCGACGACCACTCGCCTCAACCTGTCGCAGCAAGCCGTAGTGCTCCAGGTAGTTCACGACCTCAAGCAGAGCAGCGCCGTACATGGCCTGGGCCAACAAGAAGAGGAACGCGTAGGGTCCGAGCCAAACCGTGAGGGCGCCGAACAGGGCAACGGTCATCGCCCAAGCTTGCAGGTTCTCATTCCCCGGCGACCAGACCGATTTCCCGCTGCGTTCCAGGCGGAGCTTTTCGAGCGCCCAGGCCGAGCGCAAGCTGCCAATCACCGTGCGCGGCAGGAACTGCCAGAAGGTTTCGCCCATCTTCGAGCTGGCCGGATCGTCCGGCGTCGCCACGTTCTTGTGGTGCCCCTTGTTATGCTCAATGAAGAAATGACCGTATGCCACCGGCGCCAAGGTGATCTTGGCCAGCCAGCGCTCCAACGAGCCGGTCTTGTGCCCGAGCTCGTGAGCCGTATTGATGCCGATCCCATTGACCATCCCAACGGAGACCACGAGGCCCAGCATTTCCCACCAAACCAAATCGCCAGTCACAGCCAACCACGCGCCGAAGATTGTCGCCGCGTACTGGCTGGGGATATAGGCGTAGACGATGATGCGGTAGTAGCGATCCTCAATCAGTCGCGGGACCGCCGACTCAGGGGCGTTCACGGGATCAGTGCCGATCAGGTAATCAAGCAGCGGCACCACGGCATAGAACACGAAGAAAAATGCCCAGTACAGGGCCCCGATCTGGAGCTTGTACGCTGCAAATAGCAGAAGCATACCCAGTACCGGAAGAGCCGGACTCAGTAGCCAAAGCCAGCGCTTACCGTCCTTCCAATTAGACGCGTCGCCGCCGGCCAAGGTCCCAGCGCTAGATACAATCATTGCTCTCCTCCTACTAAATGTTTTATCCGATTATCCTGAACGCAGTCGGATGGTCATTCTTATCTTTTTCCGCCAAGATGTAGTCATAATCGGTCACATCTTGTGAGCGGATTTTGATGCCTACTGACGACTTCCCGGTCCCAGCTCGTTACTACCAGCGTCTTGATGATGTGCTGGCGCATCACGGATTCCGGCTCCGGGATGCCCTCGCCCAAATGTCCCTGCCGACAGATGCGTTCGATGCGCCGGACTGCAATCTGCGTTACTCGCAGGTCGAACGACTGATCGCCGTCGTCGAGCGGATCAGCGGCCGATCCGACCTCGGCTTCGAACTCGGCCACTTTCTTACGCTCAGCTCACACAGCATCGTCGGCTTCGGGATGCTCGCGAACCCGACCGTCGACGATGCCCTGCGGTTCCTGGCACGCTACTTCCGGCTGGTCATGCCGAGCTTCCAGCTGAGGTACGTCAGCAAACCGGACCGCGGCGAGCTGCATTTCCGTCCGATCATCGCCATGAGTCATCGAAGCCTGGCCTTCCACCTCGAAGCGATTGCGATGGCGGCGCTGAGGGATGTAAAGGACCTGATCGGCAGCGATCCACCGCCACTGCGCGTCGAGTTCTCCATTGAAGAACCCCGTCACGGAGAGCGATACCGCGCGATCACGGACCTGAGATGCTTCTTTGGTGTGCTTAGGGAGCCCGGTGTCAGTTTGATCTTCGGCGCGGACTTACGCGGTTTCCCGCTGTCAATGTCGGACACCAACGCTCTCCGGGTCGCCGAAGAGCGCTGCCAGGCTCGCCTGCGGCACCTGAGCAGTGAGAAGCGATACTCGGAATGGGTGACGATGACCCTGCGCGAGGTCGGAAACGGTGGGCCTTCGCTCGATGGAATGGCGAAGCTTCTCAACCTCTCGTCCCGGACGCTGGCGCGGCATCTACAACGCGAGGGCACTTCCTATCGCAATCTTGCCGCCAACGCCCATCATGAGCTGGCGTGCGAGCGTTTGTTGGGCGGCAGCCAGAGCGTTACCGAGATCGCTTATTCGCTCGGCTATACCAACTTGTCCAACTTCACACGCGCGTTCCGCATACATGCGGACTGCAGCCCAAGCGAGTTTCGTAGACGAAATCGCCCGCCAAAAAGCAAAAAGCGGGCGTAGCATGGGACCGAGTCGAATGGCGCTCAGTTAAACCACATTTGCACGATATGTGCTGGGGTGCGGAATCTCAATCAGGCGTATCGGCGCTGCGTCAAAAGTGCATAGGGTTTGGGGTATCGCTTGATACATCGTGGCTCACGTCTGCCGCTGCGATCCGGCAACGCCGCGTCCGCCATCGCGCGGTGAGGTGAGGCGATCAATCGTCGGGCATCCCGGGCGGCCAAACCTTCTCTACAAAGCTGTGGCTCCCATTGGCGCAAGGCCTGCGTGCTGGCCTTGAAACTGATGCATCGAGGTGTCACGCCCGTGTCCTGTGCGGCATCCAACGTCATCAAACGAATGGCGTTGTAGACGATCAGGTGCATCAGGATTTCCTTTTCCGGTGGCGAAGCGGCTTAACTTAGCGCCATTCCAGCCTAGCCCCCAGTCTCTTCTCTATTCTGCTCTGCGCGGAATTCTGCTGCGACTGAGTCATCGGGATCGGTTCGGTGAAGGCTGCAGGAAGCAGCACGGCGCCAGAGGCGCCCCCAGGCTCGTTAGAATACTTGCCTATGCTGCGGGCGGCATCCGCCGCTCCCCCCCGACCCGCCCGATGCACGTCGCCTTCATCTACAACGCCCAGCTTCACCAGATTCCGCATTCGCTGCCGATCGCGCTCGAATTGGCGGCGCGTCATCGCGATATCCGTGTGGATGTCGCTGCCGTCAGCGAACGGCATCTGGACTTTGCGCGGCGTCTCGCGCGGCGTTACGGACTGGACGCGCCGATTGAGTACCGGCTGCTGAAGCGCCCCTGGGAAGCGCGCCTGCACGCCACGCTCAGCGGCGCGCTGGCGCCGCTGAAGAAACGCACGCTGATGGCCAATCTCGACTATTTGTCGGGCTGTGACGCGCTGGTTATCCCGGAGAGGACTTCGCTGGTGCTGCGTCGCAGCGGAAAACTGCCGCACACGCGGATGATCTACACCGGCCACGGTGCCGGAGACCGCGCGATGGCCGTAGCGCCTGAAATACGAGAATTCGATTTCGTGCTCACCTTCGGCCGCAAGCTCGAACGGCGGCGGCTGGACCTCGGCCTGATCCGCCCCGGCGCCTATGCCACCGGCGTGTATGCCAAGTTCGACTGGATCATGGCGAGCGGCCCCCGACCGCCGCTGTTCGACAACGACAGGCCTACCGTGCTGTACAGCCCGCACTTCGATCCGGCGCTGTCGTCCTGGCCGCGGTTCGGGCGCCGGGTGCTCGATCACTTCGCCGCCAGCGAACGCTACAACCTGGTGTTCGCACCGCATGTGCGCCTGTTCGAACCACCACGTCCGTCGAAGTATCGCGCGTTCCGCGAGTACCTTGGACTGCCCAACATTCGTATCGATCTGGGCAGCGAATCCAGCGTGGACATGAGCTACACGCTGGGCGCCGACGTCTACATGGGCGATGTCAGTAGCCAGGTCGCGGAGTTCCTGCTACGGCCCCGCCCCTGCCTGTTTCTGAATGCGCGAGGCATCGCCTGGCAGAACGATCCGAACTATCGCTTCTGGTCACTGGGCCCGGTGCTCGAGCGCCTCGACGGGCTCGACGATGCCGTGCAACAGGCGATCGACACCCACCCGCGCTACGCGCCGCTGCAGCGGACCTACTTCGAGGACACCTTCGGTGGCGCCGGCCGGGGCGATGTGCCTTCGTCGCGACACGGCGCCGATGTCATCGCGGACTATCTGCGCCGCGGTCGGACACCGGCGTAGCCAGCGGAAACTTGCGCCAGCGCCGCTGGTGCCAGCTCCACAGCTCCGGGTGTTCGAGAACCATGGACTCGGTCGCGGCGATCAGTCGCGTCAGATCATCGTCCAGCGTGGCGCCGGGCTCGAAGCCGATTGGCCCCCGGATTTCAAAACACCAGCGCGGAGAGGCCGCTGTGGTGGCCACCGGCAGCACCGGCGCACGCGCGTGGCGTGCCAGTTGCGCTGGTCCTGCGGGCATCGGCATGTCCTTGCCGAGAAATCGCTGGACCGTGCCGTCCTCGGCTTTCTTGACGCCCTGGTCCAGCATCAGGAACACGATGCGCCCCTGACGTAGCGCGCCGAGCATCTGGCCATAGGCCTTGATCCCGGTATTGGCGAGGATGCCCTGGATGCCGTAACGCTCCAGGCCCTCGTGGAAGAATCCGGCGGACATCATGAGGGCCTCGCGATAGACCACGCTGACCGGCCAGCCGGCATTGGCGAGACGCACGGTGAGCAGTAGACCATTGCCGCTGTGCGAGGCCAGCAGGATGGCGCCACGGCCGCCCGCCACCGCCGACCGCAAGTGCTCCAGACCTTCGATTTCGCAATGCGCGGCGAGACGCTGGTCGTCGAGCCGGCGATCGAACATCGCCATGATCTCGGAGACCGCCCCGTTATTCACCCGATAGGATCGACGCAAACAGGCGCGAAGCTCCGGATCATCGACGGAGCGTCCCAATAGTACCGCCAGGTCGGCCTGCTGCCGGCGGCGCGAACGCCACATCATGCGGAACTGCAATTCGCCGAGGACGGCGCCGAGACTGCGTGCCCGATCAAACCCGGCAAGGCGCAGCAGCTGACGGATCGCACGAAACATCCAGCGCCGCCGCGCGCGCTTCACGCGCAGTGCCAGCCGCGGCTTCGGCTCAGTCATCGGCTACGGTATCGCTGGCGGGCTTGCCGGACTGCAAGGCGATATGCCCCCCGGCAAGCCGATAGACATGATCGGCCGCACCCAGCAGCTGGCCCTGATGCGCCACGGCCAGCATCGTCAACCGGCCCTTGAGATGGCTCACGGTTTCGACCACGGCGGCCTGGGCTTCGGCATCGAGGCTGCTGGTGGCCTCGTCGAGGATCAGCAGGCGCGGCTTGTGCACCAGCGCGCGCGCGATCGCCAGACGCTGACGCTGCCCGCCGGACAGCCGCGAGCCGCCCTCACCCAGGCGTGTCTGCAAACCGTCCGACATCGCCTCCACGAAGTCCAGGGCGTCGGCCGAGCGCAGCGCTTCGCGCAGATCATCGTCGCTGAGGTCGGTTTCGCCCAGGCTCAGGTTATAGGCCACGGACTCGTTGACCATCACCGAGTCCTGCGGCACGTAGCCGATCAGGCGGCGCCATTGCCGCAGGTCCAGCTCGGCCAGCGACACGCCGTCGATCAGGATGCGCCCGGACTCCGGCTGCAACAGGCCGACGACCAGGTCCAACAGCGTGGTCTTGCCGGCCCCGGACGGACCGACGATGACCGTCAGCGCGCGTGCCGGCACCTCGAAGCTCGTCTGATCGAGAATCGCGCGGCCGTCGCCATGGCTGAAGCGCACGGCGTCGAAACGGATGCCTTCATTCAGCTGCGCCGTGCGCGTGCCGCCGCGCGGTTCGCTCTGCGCGCGGGCGTCCTCGATACTGTCGATCAGCGACCAGTAGGCGCTCTCGCGCACCACCACCTGCTGGAACGCGCGTTGCCCCTTGGACAGATAGCTGACCACACGCGCCAGCAGGAACAGCATTACCAGCACCGCCGCCAGCGGCATCTTCAGGACCACCAGACTCAGGAAGAAACCGATGCCGACCATGATCGCCAGCAGCGGTTCCTGCAGCGCCGTCAGTGCCTCCTTGCTGATGACCTGCCGCCGCAGCGCACGACGCAACTGGCGGGTCTGGTCGGACAGCAGCGCATCGACATGATCCTCGCGCGCCATCGCCTTGAGCGGCTTGGCGGCCGCGAGCTGTCCGCTGATCGCCGACAGCAGGGTTCCGAGCAGGCGCGTCTGGTACTGACCGGCACGACGCGAGCTGCGAATCAGCGTCTGCAGCACGGTCAGCATCAGGCCGCCGGCCACGACCGCGGCAACGCCGGCCTGCCAGGAAATCGTCAGCGCGATGACCATGTAGATCATCGAATTGAGCACCATCGCCGACATTTCGGCGCTGTACTGGAACGCTTCGGACGCACGTTGCGCCTCGGTGGCCACGGCGTTCGAAAGCCGCCCCACCGACTGTTGCAGGTAATACTTCCAGCGCGCGCCCATGACGGCACGGATCAGCGCCAGCCGCAGGTCGGTGGCGATGTGCGCCACGGCGTAGCCGACCTGCCGATTGGCCAGCAGGCTCAGCACGGCCTTGAGCCCGATCAGCACCGTGGCCAGGCTCAGCAGTACCGGCGCGGTCGGTTGCAGGCCGAGGGTTGCGGCGACACGCAGCGCGACCTGCTCCGGCAAGGACGGATTCGCGGCATCGCCGTCGGTCGCCAGCGTCAGCATCGACAGCAACATCGACAGACCCAGGCCATCGAGCAGTCCGGCAATGAAGACCGCACCCAGCGCCGCCGCGCTGCGCCCTGGGTAGGCGCGCACGAAGGCGCCGATCATCGGCCAGGCGCCGCGGCTGGCCGCGGCGACCAGTGATGGCGCTTTCGGGGCCTTCATGGTTGCAGGAACCGCAGGATCGGACCCGGGGAAATGCTCAGGGATCGCGACGGATCGGCGTCGAATCCCTCACCGTCGAGCGAGTAGCCGCGCAGTCCGCTGATCTGCAGGCTCGGACAACGCCCGCTGAGATAACCGTTCTCCACCGTCATCGCCTCGGTGAAACGACCCGTGAGAATGCCGGCCAGACCGCGCCAGAATCCGCGCGCACCGGCTTTGATGACGGTGACGCGCAGCACACCTTCGCCGCGCGCCGCGTATGGATTGAACCAACCGACACGGTGCTCCAGCGTGGTCGCGATGAATACGCCGGTGGGCGCGCGCAGGCGTCCGGCGGCAGCGGCATCGACATCCAGAATCGGCCGCGGCGGCAGGCGCGGCCGACCGAACAGAGCCGACAAACCCAACTGGAGCACACACCACAAGGTGCTCAGATGTCCGCTGCGCAGCCACCCCGAACCACGATGGCGAAACTGCTGGCACTCCCGGACCACGTCATCGACCAGCGCGGCGCCGACAAAAAAGCCGTAGCGCGGCGGCGCCGGCGCCTGCTCCACACACAAGGTGTGACGCTCCTCGACCACCATCTCGCAGTGCGGCTCGCGCGCCTGCCGCAGAGCGCGTTCCAGGGCCGCCAGCGTGTTTCCCTTCGGCTTGAGGTCCGCCGCCGTAAGATTGGTACGCCCGCCCGGCAATACCAGCAGATCGGGCTTCCAGCTCCCCTCGGGCAAGCGCGCCAGCGCATCCACGATGGCATGCACCGTCCCGTCCCCGGACAGCACCAGCACATGGCGCTGGCGACGCAACAGGATCGAACGCAGGGCGATATCGACAGACCGCGGATGATCGGCCTCGATCACCTCGGCGCCATGCGCCCGCGCCAGCGCCGCGGCCCGCGCAGCGAGACCCTTGCGCGATGCACGGAAGCTGCGCGGATTGACGATCAGACAAGGCGGCGGCGCGGTGTCGGCCTGGCTGACCGGCGCCGTAGTGAGCCCGGAGGCGCAAACGCTCAAGAGTGATGGGACTCCGGACGCCAAACCGGCATCGCCGATGCGGTGGGTGGCGTCTGTAGCGCCGAACGCAGCAATTGCTGCGCGGCGACGAAAAAGTTGGGGTAGTTGGCGGCGTGATAAGGCGTGCCCGGCGGCAGCTCCCGCATCAGCCGCCGGTGCGCAGTGCCGAGATTGTGATACGGCATCGACGGAAACAGGTGATGCAGCGCGTGATAACGCAGACCCACCGGAAACATCAGCATGGTGAGCCAAGTCTGCCCGGTGATGTTGATCGAATCCGCGACCTGCTGCGAACGGCTCAGAACCTCACCGCGGTTGGCATAGCGATGCGCGGCCAGATTGCGTACCCAGTTGAGACTCAGCGTCCAGGCCAGCAGGGCGTAGCCCATGAGCAGCTGCCCCAGGCTGATCCGGTGCGTGAACACCAGCGCACCGATCACGGTGAGATAGAGAAAGCACAAGGCTTCCACGATCAGCAGATGCCGTTCGTCCCGCTTAGGGAAACGCTTGCGGTAGTAGGGATTGGAAACCGCCGCCGAAGCCGCCGTCAGCACCCATTCGCGAAACCGGCGATTCAGATGCGACAGCGGTCCCAGCACACCGAAGCGGACGATCATGAATAGCGGCAGCAGCGGCGCCTGTACCAGATACTTGACGGTCTCCCGAATCGGCGAGGAGGCCAGCGGCAGATACTCTCCATCCATCGGCGTGCCGAAGCGCTTGGGACTGTGGTGCTCGACATGGTTGCGGTACATCACCCAAGGCATCAGCAGCGGAATGCCCAGCAGCAGATTCCAGACACGGCCGAAGCCGGGCATCTGGCCGCGCGGGAAATGCACGAGCTCGTGAATGAAGGTGCCGGCGCGGAAGAACAGGATGCTCGCGCCGAGAAAGGCGGCGATCTGCAACAGACTCCACGGCACGGCCAGGAAGTACACCATCGTAAGCGCCCAGGCGCCGCCCGCGCTCAGCAACAGGTCGGTCCAGTAGATCACCGGCGAACGCCCGAACAGATCGGCCACGATTCCATGCGCCTGCGGTATCCAGGCGAAGTCCTCGACGATGGGATCGTTGCTCGCGGCGTCTGGCGCCGATCGGGGCATGGGTGCGGTTGCAGTCACGGCTACTCGACAAAACGGGAATACCAACAGCGGAAGGATAGGACCGCGTGCAAGGGTCGGCAAGCATGCGGCGGCGCGCACCGCCTCTACGAGCTTCGATCGCAGTGCGCGATCGGCTCCACCGGGTCACCGACCCGCAGCACACCGGTGCTCCGCGCCAGCAGATTCTGGCCGAACATCACCTCGCTGCCGACGCGGCGATAGCTCGCCAGGGTGCGCAGTGGTTCCCCGCGCGGATCGCGCTCGGCGGTGTCGGGATCGATCGTCGTGAACTTGCAGCGCGCGCACGGCTTGAGCACTTCGAACTCGACCTCGCCGATACGAATATGCGCCCAATCATCCTCGGCATGGGCGAGCGTGCCGCTGACCACCAGGTTCGGCCGGAAGCGCAGCATCGAAAGCTCGCGGCCGATTCGCTGATTCAAGCCGGCCAGCGAGGCTTCCGAGATCAGTAGCATCGGATAGGCATCCGCGAAACTCACCTCGTCCTCGGGGCGAACGCGCGACGAGCCGATCAGCCGCTGAGCGGCTGCGTCCTGGTACACCAGTCGTGCCGGCCTGCCGAGGAAGCGGCTGATCCACTCGCTGGCTTCCGGCGCCGCCGGCAAGGCCTGGACTTCGCTGTGCCAGACGACCACGGGCGCGCGCGCCGCTGCGCTGCCTGGCCGCGCCACCAGAATCTCGGGCTGCCCGGGCGCTGACAACAGCAGGCCCGGCTCGACCAAGTGCGCACGGATCAGCGTCAGGCGCGGTTGCTCACGGCCGGTAATGAAATGCCCCATGGCATCGACAATCATCCAGCGCCGATCGCCAGCCAGCCCACGCGACTCCACACCGACTTGTGACACAGACACGGCGGCGCAGGACTTAACCGGATAGATGTGGAGACCACTGAGCGTCGCCATCAAATGCGGCTCACTTCTTCTTCGGGGATACCCACATCTTAATCGAGGCACGGAACACCGGCTGACCGGCCGTATCGCTAAGCTCAACGCTCACGAGGTAGTCCGCCGCCCCGCCGAACGCACTGCCAGCTTCAGGCATGGCCACGGCCTTGAGAGCGGTCTCTGCCTTTTGCAGGTACTCCACGCTCATGCCCTTGGGAATCCAGCGGTGCGTCGACGGCACAGTGGCCTCCATCAGCATGCCTGCGGCCAGCTCGGCCATATTGCACATCGCGATGGCATGTACGGTGCCCAGATGATTGGTGACGGAGCGGCGCTTGCGGATGTGCACTTCGGCGTATTCCGGACGCATCTCCTTCACCAGCGGATGAATACTCGAAAAATACGGCGCCTTCAGACAGATCGCACGCGTGAACAACTGGCGCCCCATCGGCACCGCCGCGAATCGACGAAACAGGGCAAGCGTGCTCGGGACGGATTCGGACATGGCGGACTCACAGGTGCAAGGATCGGTGAATCTAATTTACCTTGCCCCGACAATGCAGATTGCCGCTCCGCTCAGGCCTCCGGCAGCGGCCGGTCCGGCGGCAACCGTGTGCGCAGTTCGGGGCTTAGCCGCGGCGGCCCCTCGCCCTCCGGATCCGGGGGCTCCGTCGCCGAGGCGGATGAATACAGCTCGGTTCTCAGGCGCGGTAGATAGTCCGGATAGTCCCGTTGGATCATGTCGATCACAGCCTCGCGTACACGGCAACGCAGATCCCATGCGCGCGGCGCATCCGGCGCCGTGACCAGAGCCCTCAACTGGATTCCTCGCTCGGTGCTGTCGGTAACCTGCAACATCGCTAGACGCCCGTCCCATTCCGGCGCTCCCTCGCAGGCGCGCTTGATTTCGTCGCGGATCGGCTGCAACGGCATGCGGTAATCGACCCACCAGTACACCGAGCCGATCAGGCGCGAGCTGTAGCGCGTCCAGTTCTGGAACGGGTGGTCGATGAACCATTGCAGCGGCAGCACCAGACGGCGTTCGTCCCAGATGCGCACGACCACGTACGTGGACTTGATCTCCTCGATCCAGCCCCATTCACCTTCGACGATGACCACGTCCTCCAGACGGATCGGTTGGGTCAGTGCGATCTGGATACCGGCCAGCAGGTTCGACAGCACCGGTCGCGCGGCGAAGCCGATGACGATACCCGCGACACCGGCCGAGGCCAGCAGGCTGGCGCCAAGCTGGCGCACGCCGGGAAAAGTCATCAGCGCCGCGGCGATGCCGATCACGCTGACGCCGAAGATCACCATGCGCGTCAGCAGCTGCGCCTGGGTATAGATGCGACGGGCGCTCAGTTCACCGCGCTTGATGTCCGGCTCGGTGGCCTGCAGCACGCGGTCGCCGATACCCCGCGCGAAGCCGGCACCGGACATCGTCACGAACAGGATCAAGACCAGCATGGTGGCGTGCTGGACCAGACCCATCCAGACAAACTCACCCGGCGCGGCCTCCCAGAACACCGTCAGCGCGACGAGCGGCCAGACCAGACTCATCGGCTTCGCCGCGCGCGCCATCATCGCGTGCGTGAGGCTGGTCTCACGCAGCACGCGGCGCCCGATGAAATACAGCAGCTGCCCGAACAGACCCGCGGCGACGGCGATGCCGAATGCCGTCAGGATCGTCGCGATGGCGGGGTGTGCCGCAGCGTCCAGCGACTGCGTCAATTGATCGATGCGATCATCCATTCGTGATTGGCAGGCAAGATTGTGACCAGGGGCGCCGATCGTGGCAGGTAACGACTGTATCGAAGCTGAGATGGCGCCACTGCAGCGCAGTGGCTACTCGTCGGCGCCCTGCGTGCGGATATGCAGCAAGCGGCCGCAATGCTTGCAATGCACGGCGTCGATATCGTGTCGCGTGAGGCCGCAGTCCGGGCATTCGTGATCGACGTGCGGCGGCCTGAAAATGGCCTGGATCAGGCGCAGAAACAGCGATACGCCGACGATCATGATCAGCACCGACAGCACGCGGCCGGTCGGACCGACCATGACGATGTCGCCAAACCCGGTCGTGGTCAGCGTGGTGACGGTGAAATACAGCGCATCGACATAGTTGTTGATCTGGTCGTTGACGCGCGCCTGCAAGGCGTAGACCGCGGCCGACACCACGAACACGAAAACCAGCAGATGCGTTGCGCTGAAAATCACCAGTTCGTGCTGCCGGAAAAAGCGCGACTGGGCGCGCAGCACCGTCAGCACGTGATACGAACGCAGCAGCCGCATCGCGCGCAGCACCCGCAGGAATGCGAAGTTCTCGGTCAGGGTCGGCGCCAGCAGGGACATCACCACCACCAGATCGACCAGCACCAGCGGCCGCGTCGTGAAGGCCAGCCGATCGCGCGACGCCCACAGACGCAGCCCCCACTCCACCGCCAGCAGTCCGCCCAGCGCATAGTCGGCGTAGATCAACCAGGGTGAACGCGGCAGAAACGTGGTGAGCATGAAGAAGCCGATCATGAGCACGTCCAGAGCCAGCATCGTCCAGGCCGCCGGCGTGGACTGCACGCTGACATAGGGATCGACCCAGTATCGGACGCGCTCGCGCAGTGTGGTTTCGGTCTTCGACATGGGCGGCAGTGTACCCGCGCCGCCCAGCGGTGCCGCGGACCGGCCGCTACGGCTCATGCGATTTTTCATGCGAAGCGCGATTGCTGGCCCGCCGCGCCGAGCGCCGCGCCAGTTCCTGCATGTCGCCCACACGGTCGGACTCGTCCATCACTTCCAGACCCAGCAACTCCTCGATCACGTCCTCGAAGGTCACGACACCGACCGAGGTGCCATATTCGTCGACCACCACGGCCAGCTGTTCGCGCCGATCCACCAGTTCGCGCAGCAGGCGTGGGATCACCATCAGGTCCGGCACGATCATGACCTCGCGCTGCAGACTGGACACCGCTTCGTCGCCCTGCCCATCCGCCTTGGCCGCAAGCAAGTCCTTGCGCATGACCATGCCGATCACGCTGTCGACGCTGCCGCGATACACCGGCACGCGCGAGAACTGCAGGCGCGGTCGCCGCTCCAGAAACTGCGCCACGGTCTCGTCGGCATCGGCGGCGATCACCACGGTGCGCGGCGTCATGATTTCGCGCACGCGCTGTTCGCGAAAACGCAGCAGGTTCTGAATGACGCGATATTCCTCCTCGCCGAGCCGGCCTTCCTGCAGGCCGAGTTCGCTCATCGCCAGAAATTCTCGGCGGCTGAATACCGATTCGGCGCCCTCGCGACTGAGCCAGTGCGTCAGCATGCGCCCGAACCAGACCAGCGGGAACAGCACCATCACCAGAGGCCGCAGGCACAGCGCCGTGGGCACCGCCAGACGCTTCCAGTGGTTTGCACCGAGCGTCTTGGGCACGATCTCCGACACAATCAAAATCGCCAACGTCATGCCGGCGGCAACCAGTGCCTCGTAGTGCAGGCTGTAGCCGAATATCCGCACGCCACCGCTGCCAAGCAGCTTGTTGGCCTGCGCGCCCACACCGATCGCACCAATCGTATGGGCGATCGTGTTGAGTGACAGAATCGCCACCAGCGGGCGCTCGATATCGCGTTTGAGTGCGTCCAGCAGACCGGCGCCGCGGCGTCCGCTGGCGAGCTGTTCGGAGACGAAGCTGGGCGTGATCGACAGCAGCACCGCTTCCCACAGCGAACAGGCGAACGAGGTCGCCAGCGCCAGCAGCAGAAACAGCAGCAGTAGTGTCATGTGCGGCGCGGCTCGGTGGGGAACAGGATCGAAGCGGCCGAACTTAGTGCCACGTACCCGTACGCGGGCTGAGCCCGCCCTCCCGGCGTCTTCAGCGCTGCGCGCCCAGATACCGGTCCAGCGTCTCCTGCCACTGCGGCGCCTCGGTAACCCGCAGCAGGGCCTGATTGATCGGTTTGCGCAGACGTGAATCGCGCGGCAGCGCCAGCGCGTAGTCCTCCTCGCGCACCAGCTCCGGCAGCACGGTCAACCGGTCCAGTTTCTGTCGAAAAATTCGGGACTGCAGAATCGGCGCGTCGTACAGCACGGCGTCGACCTGATTCGTGCTCAGGCGGCGCAGCGCTTCTGCGGGGTCGGCGACCGAGGCGATCGCCAGCCCCTCGCCGCGCGCGAAGTCCTCGCTGGTCGAGCCGGCCACCGAGGCGACGCGAACCCGTGGCAGATCGCTCACGCCGCTCACCTGCGTGGTGAGCCGCCCGACCGTGATCGACGAGGCGATCGCCGCCGTGAAGCCGCTGATCGTGATGATGCTGGCGAACATCCAGACCAGACCGATGACACGGCCGCCGAACGAGGCCGGCGCCTTGTCGCCATAGCCGACCGTGGTCATGGTGACCGCCGACCACCAGAAGCCCGAACCGATGCCTTGTGCCGTGGAACCGCCGAACTGCTCCGGATTGCGATGACGTTCGAACAGCCAGACCAGCACCCCGACCAGCAGCAGGACCACCATCAGCGCAGCGATCGCCTTGAGGAAGTCCAGCGAAAACAGTGCGCCGAGCGCGTGCAGCAGGCCGCGTTCCTGCCGCGTGGCGATGCCGATTCCGCCGCGGTAGAACGGCTGCGTGAAGTCCACGGTCTCCGCGCGCGAGGCGGTCACGGTCAGTGCGCCGGCGCCGACGTCATAGCGCGCCGCGCCCACGCCCTGCAACAAAGCGCCGACATCGCTGGCGACAAGGTATTCGAAGTCCATGCCCAGATCGTCGGCAATCTGGTTCCACAGCTCGATGGCGATGCCGTCGAAATCACCGTTGTCGGATCGGATCACGAACGGTGGGTTCTGGCGAACACCCACTTTCAATACGCCTGCGGTGGACTCGGCGCTGGAATTTTCGGCTTCAGCGGCAGCCGTGTGTTCGGCGGAGGAAGCAGTGGCAGCGGCTTGACCGTCCTGGGCCCAGACCGGCGAGGCGGCGAGGAGTGCCAAGCCGACGGCCAGCCTTCTTGCGAAGTGCGTCATGCACGTTCCCTGGTGGTTTCGGGCCACCGACCATAACCCGAGCGCGCCACGCGCCAAAACCCTGCCGAGCTGCTGTCCGGCACGCTCAGGCACCGCCGGTTCAAAAGTGCGCGAGGTAACCGCCGTCCACCGCGATGACCTGGCCGGTCACATAGGATGCCGCCTCGGACGCCAGAAACACCACGGCACCGGCGATTTCAGCGGGCTTGCCCCAACGCCCCAGCGAGGTGCGGCGACGCAACCAGTTGTCCAGATCGGCGTCGGCGACCATCTCGGCATTGGCGGCGGTCGCGAAGAAGCCCGGCGCCACGGCATTGCAGGTGATGCCCTGGGCACCGAGTTCGGCGGCCAGGGCTCGCGTCAGCGCTTCGAGACCGCCCTTGGCGGCGGTATAGGCGGCATCCCCGCTGCGCGAAATCGGGCCGGCGATGGAGGTGATGTTGATGATGCGGCCACCACTGCGCAGGTGCCTGGCGGCACAGCGCGACAATTGGAACGGCGCCACCAGATCGATTTCCAGCACGCGGCGCACCGCGTCCGCATCCAGCTCCGACAGTCCGCGCCGATCGCGCGTACCGGCGTTGTTGACGAGAATGTCGAAGCGTCCTTCACGCCCGGCGATCGAGGCGATCGCCGAATCGATCGCCTGCGAATCGGCCAGGTCGAAGACCACCGGCGTCGCCATCAAGCCCTGCTGCGCGAAGCCACGCGCAGCCGCCTTGAGCTTTTTGACATCCCGGCCGTGGATATAGACCTTGGCGCCAGCTCGCGCCAGGGCGAACCCGATTTCGTAGCCAAGTCCGCCGGCCGAGCCCGTGACCAGGGCAACCCGCGCGGCCAGCGAAAATGGAGATCGGTTCAACTCAGCCACGCGCGTGGGTCTTCAATATGGGGGAGAGCGCCCAATGATAGCGGCAGCACCTGAACCACAGGCGCTCAGCATTGCCGCGGACAGAGCAAACGAAGCTCGGATGCGGCATCGCGCCGATCGGACTCGACGGAACGGTCCATGCCACTGTCCGTCCAGAGTTCAGCAATGATTCACGGCTCGCGGCTATCAATGGCGGCGCCAGCCCGGTCAGGGCTGATCCCCTTCCCCCCAGGAGATTCGCAATGTCAAAATTCATGCTGCCGATTTCGATGCTCGCCCCAATGCTGCTGCTCAGCGCATGTGGATCCGAGCCCACCAAGCTCAATCCGACCCCGGATAGCGTCACATTCACCTACGAAGACAATTCGCTCAGCGCCGTCACGCAGAACGCCATGGAGTACTGCTCCGGTCTCGGAAAGTCGGCGAAGATGCGCAATGTCAACGAGGTGGACGACGAGAAGGTCGCGATCTTCGATTGCGTGTGAACCCGTCCGTCATTCCGGATGGGCCAATGGCCTGATCCGGAATCCTTCACCTCAGGGCCGGAGCGACGCGATCGCGCTCCGGCCCTTTTTTTGAACGCTAAGCTGATCGCTCCAAGGCTCCCCAAAGGTCCGCCCGTGTCCCTGTTCAACGCCGTCAGTCTGCTGATCGCCCTAGTCGCCGTCTGCGGCTATCTCAACGCGCGCTTCGTCAAGCTGCCGGACGTGATCGGCATCACCGCCGTCGGGCTGATCCTGTCGGTGCTGATGGCGATCGTCGGCAACAAGCACCCTGAGTGGACGCGATGGGCGCAGACCACGCTGAACGAACTGGATTTCACCGAAATCGTATTCCACGGCATGCTCGGCATGCTGCTGTTCGCGGGCAGTCTCCACGTCAACTTCAGCGATCTCAAGGGCGAGAAGTGGGTAATCCTGCCGCTGGCGACGCTGGGCGTGCTGATCTCCACGACGCTGGTCGGCACGGCGTTCTACTACGCGACGCACTGGCTCGGCGCCGAGCTGTCGTACATCCACTGCCTGCTGTTCGGCGCGCTGATTTCCCCGACCGACCCGATCGCGGTGCTCGGCATCCTGCGCAAGGCCGGCGTACCCAAGAGCCTGGAAACGCAGATCGCCGGCGAAAGCCTGTTCAATGACGGCATCGGCGTGGTCGTGTTCATCACCTTGCTTGGCATCGCTACCGGCGGGCACGCCGTGTCGCCAGGCGAAGTCGCGATGCTGTTGGCGGAGGAAGTGATCGGCGGCGTCATCGTCGGCGTGGTGCTGGGCTACCTGGCCTTCGTACTGTTGCGCAGCATCGACAGCTATGCGGTGGAAATCCTGATCACGCTGGCGCTGACCACCGCCGGTTACGCCGCGGCCGAGCAGCTGCACACCTCGGCACCGATCGCGGTGGTGCTGATGGGCCTGATCATCGGCAATCGCGGCAAGTCCCATGCGATGTCGGAAACCACGCGCCACCACCTGTTCTCGTTCTGGGATCTGATCGACGAACTGCTGAACCTGATGCTGTTCGGGCTGATCGGCCTGGAGGTCATCGCATTGTCGATGACCGGCGCGCATATCCAGTCCGGTCTGGTCGCGATCGTGATCGTGTTGCTGGCGCGCCTGATCAGCGTGGGCCTGCCGATCTCGGCGCTGCGCCTGTGGCGCGGCTTCGTGCCGCATGCCGTGAAGATGCTGACCTGGGGCGGCCTGCGCGGCGGCATCTCGGTGGCGCTGGCGCTGTCGCTGCCGGACTTTCCGGGCCGCCATCGCATCATCGCCACGACCTATGTCGTGGTGGTGTTCAGCATATTGGTGCAGGCGCTCACCGTGGCACCGCTGGTGCGCCGTCTGGGGCTCGGCGGGAGTTCGGAGGCTGATGCGAAAAATCATGCAAATAACTGAACAAGCTGAACAAAAATGGGCTCAAGCGATTCAGTTCAAGATCAGCGGAGAGTGCGAGCATAGCGCCGGAACGTGACCGGGCAGACCGCCCGTCACACGCCACGACCGACAACCCAAGGAGATTCGACATGATTGATCTGAACGGGAAGCGAGTCGCGATTCTGGCCACACACGGCTTCGAGCAGTCCGAACTGTTCGAGCCGCGCAAGGCCTTGCAGAATGCGGGGGCGCGAGTCGACATTGTTTCACCGGAATCCGGGAAGATTCAGGGCTTCAAACACTTCGAAAAAGGCCAGGAGGTGGGCGTGGACCAGCCGGTCAACTCGTCCCGCGCCAAGGACTATGACGCGCTGGTGATTCCGGGCGGCCTGTTCAATCCCGACCAGCTTCGCATCAACGACGAAGCGATCCGCTTCACGCGCGAATTCTTCGACGAAGGCAAGCCGGTGGCCGCAATCTGTCACGGGCCATGGCTGCTGATCAACGCCGGGGTGGTGGAAGGCCGCAAGATGACGGCCGTGCACTCGATCCATCGCGATCTGGCCAATGCCGGCGCCCGCGTCGTCGATCAGGAAGTGGTGGTCGACGAAGGTCTGATCACCAGCCGCACGCCCAAGGATCTGGCCGCCTTCTGCAGCAAGCTGGTCGAGGAAATCGCGGAGGGCTATCACGCCGGGCAGGAAGAAGCGGTCCACTGAACGACGCCACCGGCCTGTCGCAGCAGGCCGAGACGCCGGGATAAACCTGAACCCGGCTTTGCGATTATTCTTTCCCCCATAGGCGCCGCTCTGCCGGCGCCATTTCTTTTCGTTTCTTTGGGGGAGATCCGTACATGAGCGACATCGCTCAACCACAGTTGACGATTCGTGCCGTATTGCTGTCCATCGTGCTGGCGGTGGTTCTGGCGGCGGCGAATACCTATCTCGGCCTGTTCGCGGGGCTCACCATCGCATCCGCGATTCCGGCCGCGGTCGTCTCGATGGCGGTGCTGCGCCTGCTGGGCGGCGGCGGCATCCTCGAAAACAACATCGTTCAGACCGGCGCCTCGGCCGGTTCCTCGATCGCCGCCGGCGTGATCTTCACGATTCCCGCGCTGATCATTCTCGGCTACTGGGACGACTTCCGGTATTCCTGGGTGATGGCCATCGCCGGTCTCGGCGGCCTGCTCGGCGTGATCTTCTCGGTGCCGCTGCGTCGTTCGCTGATCGTCGATCAGAACATGGCCTTTCCCGAAGGCAAGGCCGCGGCCGAAGTGCTCAAGACCGGCGAGAACCCCGGTCAGGGCGTCAAGCTGCTGGCCGGCTCGGCGCTGCTCGGCGGTCTGGTCAAGCTCGCCGCCGGCAGCGGCCTGCGTCTGATCCCGGACACCGCCGCAGCCTCGGCCTGGGTCGGCAAGGGCATCGCCTATTTCGGCACCAACCTGTCGCCGGCCCTGTTCGGCGTGGGCTACATCGTCGGTCTCAACATCGGCATCGTCTGCCTGTCCGGCGCGGTGATCTCCTGGAACATCGCGATTCCGATCTATTCGGCCTTCTTCCTGGACGGCAACGCGCAGCTTTCCGGCGCACTGGCCGGCGCCAGTGCCGCCGACGCGGCCGGCGCGATCTGGTCGGCGCAGATCCGCTATCTGGGCGTCGGTGCGATGCTGATCGGCGGCGTCTGGACCATGATCTCGCTGCGCAAGTCGCTGGTCTCGGGCATCCGCAGCGGCCTGGCGGTGGCGCGCGACAACGCCGGCAGGACGGTCGCCCATACCGAACAGGACATTCCGATGAAATACATCCTCATCGGCCTGGTGCTGTTCACGCTGCCGCTGGCCGGCCTCTATCAGGCCATCGTCGGCGCGTGGACCGTGAGCATTCCGATGACCGTGATCATGATCGTGGCCGGCTTCCTGTTCGTCTCGGTCTCCGCCTACATGGCCGGTCTGGTCGGCTCGTCGAACAATCCGGTCTCCGGCATCACCATCGCCACGATTCTGTTTGCCGCACTGGTGCTGTTGATGCTGCTCGGCAAGGGCTCCGAAATCGGTCCGGTGGCGGCCATCATGATCGGCGCCGTGGTCTGCTGCGCCGCCTGTGTCGGCGGCGACAACCTGCAGGACCTCAAATGCGGCCATATCGTCGGCGCCACACCGTGGCGTCAGCAGGCGATGCTCGCCGTGGGCGCGTTCTCGTGCGCATTGGTGATGGCGCCCGTGCTGAACCTGCTCGCCGCCGCCTACGGCATCGGTACCCCGACTGCCGAGCATCCGAATCCGCTGCTGGCGCCGCAGGCCACGCTGATGGCCTCCGTGGCCAAGGGCATTTTCGGTGGCGCACTGCCCTGGAACACGATCGCCGTCGGCGCCGGCATCGGCGCGGCCCTGATCGTGCTGGACGAGATTCTCAAGGCGCGCGGCGCCAACTTCCGGGTGCCTGTGCTGGCCGCCGCCATCGGCATCTATCTGCCGCTGGAGCTGATGGTGCCGATCTTCCTTGGCGGCCTGCTCAACTGGGCGATCACACGACGCGCCGGCAAGGACGAAGCCCGCGCCGAAGCCGCCACCCGCAAGGGCACCCTGTTCGCCGCCGGCCTGATCACCGGCGAGGCACTGATGGGAATCTTCATTGCGATTCCGATCGTGCTGGCCGGCAGTGCCGACGTGCTGGCCCTGCCGGACGCCCTGCACTTCGGTCAGTGGCTTGGACTCCTGATACTGGCCGTAATCGCCTGGCTGCTCTATCGGGTGTCCTCACGCGCACAGGCCTGAGCGCGACGGGCCCTGCCCCGCCTCATCAGCGGACATGAAAAACCCCGCCGGAATCGCTCCGGCGGGGCCTTTTTCTTCCGGAATTCCCAAAATACTGAGAATTCGCACGGGGTCGGGCTAGTCGCTGGCAACCAGCTTGTTGTTCACGCCCTTGACGCCGTCGAGTTCCTCGACCTTCTGCTCGGCCAGTTCGGCCTGCGCATCGTTGTCGACCATGCCGCTGAGCGTGACCACGCCCTGATCGGTTTCGACGTCGATATCCAGCGCGCTGAGATCGTCCTCCGCCACCAGTGCGGCCTTCACCTTGGTGGTCATCGCAGCGTCCGAAATATAGTCGCCGGTCTTCTCCATCGTGGATTTGTCCTTGTAGTCATCGCCGGCGATCGCGGCCATCGGCACCGAGGCACCGAGAACGGCGGCGAGCAACAGGGTCTTGGTATTGGTCTTCATAAGATGTGTCTCCTTTGGTTTCTCTTTGGTGAGGTCGAGCCGTGGAATCTCGGGCGGCTCTGATTGAAAAATCGAATATGTCGAGTGCGAATCCGGACTGACGAAAGTGTCAATGTGGGGCGGACCGATTGTCGCGCTCGAACTTGCCGACGAACTCGTCGATCTGCTTTCCGGCCTGTTCACGATTCAGGCCGTACTTGCTCTGCAGCTTTCCGCACAAACGCTCGTAATTGCCTTGAATCTGCATCAGGTCGTCGTCGGTCAACGCGCCCCAGGTGCTCTTGAGACGCCCTTCCATCATCTTCCAGGAACCCTTGAGGATGTCGCTGTTCATGCCGATCTCCACTGGTCGCCCTCGACCGAGGGCACCTTCACTGTGCCGGTCGACCTCTGAACTCGCCGTGAATTCGGGGACCGAACTGCCCGGGCTTTTCCAAACTCTGTCTAAATTGCAGTTTTCGCCCGCTCGATACAGGGGCCGTACCAAGCGCCGCGACGCAGCGCTTGAATCGATTCGAATGGATATGCCGCGTACTCCAAGTCTCGACTGGGCTTTCAGCAATGAATGGGGCGGCTCGAATCCGCACTGAAGCCGAGTGACGCAGCTGACATTCAGCGGCGGTTACTCGGCCAGACCTAGACTGAGGCGCGAGCCGCGATCGACTCGTTCTGCAGATGCCGACCGATGCGCTCGCAGCCGTCGATTCGGCCATTCGACAAACCGAGCAACGCTTGCCGGGATTCAGGAGAGCTTATGACAACCGATTGGTGGAGAGACGCGGTCATCTACCAGATCTATCCACGCAGTTTTCGGGATTCGAACGGCGACGGCATCGGCGATCTCAACGGCATACGCGAACGCCTGGGTTATCTCGCGGAACTTGGGGCGGATGCGATCTGGATCTGCCCTTTCGTACAGTCACCGATGCGCGACTTCGGATACGACGTTTCCGATTTTCAGGCCATCGAACCAATGTTCGGCACAATGGACGATTTCGATGCGCTGGTTCGCGAAGCGCACATGCTGGGCCTGCGCGTAATCATGGACCAGGTCTGGAATCACACCTCGGACGAACACGAATGGTTCGTCGAAAGTCGCAGCAGCCGCGACAACCCCAAGGCCGACTGGTACGTCTGGGCGGACGCATCGCCCGATGGCGGACCGCCCAACAACTGGCGCGCCACCTTTGGTGGCAGCGCCTGGACCTGGGATCCGTTGCGCGGCCAGTACTATCTGCACAATTTTCTGAGCGAACAGCCGGACCTCAACTTCTACAAGCGCGAGGTTCGTGCGGCACTGAACGAGGTGGCGCGCTTCTGGCTCGACCGCGGAGTCGACGGCTTTCGTCTCGACGTCATCAATTTCTATACCCACGACCGCAGCCTGCGCGACAATCCGCGGCGCCCGGCGGACGTGCCGCGGCCCGCCGGTGCGGGGCCGCGCGATCGCTACTTCGACTACATCAACCGCGGCACCGTCAGCCGACCGGAAACCCTGGATCTACTGGGCGAGCTGCGCTCGCTGATGGACGCGTACCCCGGTACGTTCACCCTGGGCGAAATTTCCAGCGCCGAGGACACGCTGGCCAGCGCCGCCGACTTCGTGCGCGGCGATCGGCGCCTGCACACGGCCTACAACGCGTCGCTGATCAGCCACGAACCGTTCACCCAGCAGACGATGAGCGAGCTGTTGCAACGGGTCGTGGAGCTGTTCGAAGACCACCGCATCTGCTGGACCTTCGGCACCCACGACTTTCCAAGACTCAAGGGTCGCTGGGCGCAGCATCGGCGGCATGACGAGGAAACCGAGCATCGCCTGGACCGCCTGCTGGCGGCGATGCTGGTCTGTCTGCCGGGCAGTTGCTGCATCTACCAGGGCGATGAGCTGGGACTGCCGCAGGCCCAGCTCAGCTTCGAGCAGCTGCGCGACCCCTACGGAATCGCGAACTATCCCGAAATTCTGGGCCGGGATGGCTGCCGCACACCAATGCCCTGGTGCGCCGAAGCCAATACGGCCGGCTTCAGCGACGGCGACCAGAGCTGGCTGCCGATCCCCGCCGAGCACCTTCCGCTCGCGGTCGACCGCCAACTGCAGAATCCGGACTCGCTGCTCAATGCCTATCGGCACTTCCTGCACTGGCGCAAGACGCAGCCGGGCTTGCGCAGCGGCGTCCTGAGCCTGATCGGCTCACCGCCGCCGGTGCTGATGTTCGAACGCGGGCGACACGAGGGGCGGCTGTTATGCGTGTTCAATCTGTCGACCGAACCTGCCGAAGTCACGATCGATGAGAGCGGCTGGCACCTGTGCCACGAGCCGCTGTTGCAGGGGCGCCTGATTCCGCCAGTGCTGCATTTGGGCGCCTACGGTTCGGCCATCCTCGGACGCCGGCCGCCTGACAGCTGGCATTGACGCGGCAAGCCTCAGGCAAATCGATGAAGCGCCGCGCGCCATTTTGCGGCGCGCGGCGATCGGACAGGCTCAGCCTTCCAGCACAAAGCCCACCTTGAGCGTGACCTGCCAGTGACCGATCTGGTCGCCATCGATCCAGCCGCGCGTCTCGACGACCTCGAACCACTTCATGCCGTGCAAGGTCTTGCCGGCCCGCGCGATGGCGGTACGCACGGCATCTTCGACGCTGGTCTTGGACGAGCCGACGATTTCAGTGATCTTGTAGGTATGGTCCTGTTGCATAGTCTGTCTCCTGAAGGCGTGAATGCGGTCGGCTCGATCTTCTGATTCGTTTTCGAGCCTGTGGCACCTCGTCATTACAACGCTCGCCGCCTGAACCACCGATGGACACAGCGGTTCCGGGCTTCAGTCCGGCCCGAACAGATCCGCCTGCGCTTCGGCCTGCGGAACGTCCTCGAAGTTCGACAGTCCGACGCCGACCAGGCGATAACGTGTGCTGTCCGGCAGAGCCACACGCTCGCGCAGCTGGCAGGCGATATCAGCGAACTCGCCGGCCGATTCGGGCCAGCGGCCGGGCGTCTGGCTGCGCGTCAGAATGCGGAAGTCACTGGTCTTGAGCTTGAGCACGATGGTGCGCGGTACCCGCTCGGAGCGCGCCGCGGCGTTCCAGACCTTGTCCGCCAGCACCCGAATCGCCGGTTCCAGTTCCGACATCGGCAAATCACGCTCGAACGTATCCTCCGCCGACAGCGATTTGCGCGGGCGGTCGGGCTGCACCTCGCTGCGGTCGATGCCCATCGACAGCTCATACAGGCGCCGCCCGTAGCGGCCGAAGGCCTGCTCCAACGCACTCGCACCACTGCTTTTGAGATCACCCACGGTCCTGATCCCTAGCGCTTCGAGGCGAGCGTTCATGACCTTGCCAACGCCGGGCAGACGCCCCACCGGCAAAGGCTGCAGAAAGGCATCCACCTGCGCCGGGCGGATCACGAACAAGCCGTCGGGCTTGTTCCAGTCCGACGCGATCTTTGCCAGGAACTTGGCGGGAGCCACGCCCGCCGAGGCCGTGAGATTCAGTTCTTCCCGAATCTGCGCGCGGATCAGCTGCGCGACGGCGGTCGCGGAATCCTGACCGGTGCGAATCTCGCTGAGATCGAGATAGGCCTCGTCCAGCGACAGCGGCTCGACGCGATCGGTGTAGCGCAGGAAGATTTCGCGTACCCGCTGGGACACCGCACGATAGCGCGCGAAGTCCGGCGGCACGAACACCGCCTCGGGACACAGGCGCTCGGCGCGCACCGCCGGCATCGCCGAACGCACACCGAACACGCGTGCCTCGTAGGACGCCGCGCAGACCACTGAACGCCCGCCACGCCAGGCGACCACGACCGGGCGCCCGCGCAGGGCCGGATCGTCGCGCTGCTCGACCGAGGCATAGAACGCGTCCATGTCGATATGGACGATTTTGCGCATCGACGATGAACCGGCCGGAAATGTCGCATAGTCTAGCCCGTGTCCGACAAGGCTATCGCTATTGCCCGCCGATGTCGCTGAGACGCTGTTGCAGCGAAATCCGGTCCAGCTTGTCGAATGGCAGGCTGGCGAACAGCTCGATCCGGCGACGCAATGCAATAAAGGTTTCCGAGAACGCCTTGCGCTTCTGCTCATCCGTACCGACGACGACTGAGGGATCGGGCATACCCCAGTGAGCCGTCATCGGGCGGCCCGGCCAGTGCGGACAGGGCTCGCCAGCCGCCTGGTCACAGACGGTGAAAATGAAATCCATCTTCGGCGCGTCCGGCTGTGCAAACTCATCCCAGCTCTTGCTACGCAAGCCAGCCGTAGCAATTCCGCTGCGCATCAGCAATTCCAGCGCATACGGATTGATCGCACCCTTGGGATGGCTTCCCGCGCTGTAGGCGACGAATTTGGCGCTGGCTAGCGGCGAACTGTTGCTGGCCGCTTCTGCAAGGATCGAGCGCGCCGAATTGCCGGTGCACAGGAACAGGACATTGAAGTGCTTTTGATTCATTGGGGCCTTCCTCGGTCAGCAAAGTACGATTCTATATTTCCAATAATATCGAATCAATAAGCTATGCCCTGCCCCGCACCACTCCTCTTCCCTCGTTTGGAGGCTATATCGTCAGTTTCGCGGCGAGCTTTGCCACATGCTCGCCTTGGAAGCGCGCGATCGACAGTTCGTTTTCGCTGGGCTGACGCGAGCCGTCCCCGGCTGCCATCGTGCTGGCACCGTATGGCGTGCCACCCGACACTTCATCGAGCCGCGTCAGCCCCTGTGCGCTGTACGGCACGCCGACGATGACCATGCCCAGATGCAGCAGCGTCGTGTGGAACGAGGTGATCGTGGTTTCCTGACCGCCATGCTGCGAGGCCGTGGAGGCGAAAACGCTGCCTAGCTTGCCGATCAATTTGCCGGCCGACCACAGACCGCCGGCCTGATCCAGGAAGTTGCGCATCTGCGAAGCCATGTTGCCGAAACGTGTTGGCGTGCCGAAGATGATCGCGTCGTAGTCGGCTAGCTCAGAGATCTGGGCGATTGGCGCGGTTTGGTCCAGCTTGGCGCCGGCCTTCTCCGCGACCTCCTTCGGCATCAGCTCCGGCACGCGCTTGATGTCGACGGCGGTGCCGCTCACCGAGCGTGCGCCCTCGGCCACGGCCTGCGCCATCGTTTCGACGTGTCCATAGGTGCTGTAGTAGAGGATCAGTACGTTTGCCATTGAGATCTCCTTTGCGGTTCGGGCGGCACAGCCACCTCGGCCCGGCACAGTGTTTCGCATCGGCGCTGTCGTACCAATGAATCGGCCAGTACCGTCCTCGTTCAGTCCGTGGGCGGCTTGACACTCGAAAATATTTCTATGATTCTAGAAATATGGAATCCAAAGATGCCGTCACCCAACTTGCAGCGCTGGCCCACGAAAACCGGCTCGCGGTCTTTCGCCTGCTGGTTCAGAACGGGCCGAACGGCCTGTGCGTGGGCGACATCGCCGCGAATACCGGGATGGCGCCCGCGACGCTGTCGTTTCACCTCAAGGAATTGAGCCGCTCCGGGTTGCTGCGCGCCAGCCCGGACGGCCGGCGCATCTTCTATGCGCCGGATTTCAAGGCAATGAACGCGCTGATGGCCTATCTGCTCGAAAACTGCTGTGACGGCGCCGACTGCGGCGTCGGCTGCCTGCCCACCCAGGACACCGAAGCATGAACCAAACCCCCAAAGATATTCCACGGGACGGTGTGAATGTCCTGATCCTGTGCACCGGCAATTCGGCACGCTCGATACTCGGCGAAGCGATCCTCAATGAGCTCGGCCGCAAGGACGGGCGGCTGCGCGCATGGTCGGCCGGCTCGCATCCGCGAGGTCAGGTTCATCCCATGGCCCTGGCGGAACTGCGCAGGCGTGGCATCGCCACCGAACGCTTTCGCAGCAAGTCCTGGGACGAATTCAGCGGACCCGACGCGCCACGCATGGACTACGTCATCACGGTGTGCGACCAGGCCGCTGGCGAAACCTGTCCCTACTGGCCCGGCGCGCCGATGAAAGTCCACATGGGGCTGCCCGATCCGGCAGCGGTCGAAGGCGCCGAGGCGCAAGCCGCAGCCTTCACCGAAGCCTTCGACATTCTGCAACGGCGGCTCGGTGCCTTCGCGCAACTGCCGCTCGAAAGCACTGACCGCACCGCACTCGCCGCTGCACTGCGCGAGATCGCCACACTGACATGAACGCCTCCCCTCGCCTGTCGTTTCTCGACCGCTATCTGACGGTCTGGATACTCGCCGCTATGGCCTTCGGTGTGCTGCTCGGCACCCTGTTCGAATCGCTGCCGACCGCACTGGACCGGCTCAGCATCGGCGGCACCAACATTCCGATCGCGATTGGCCTGATCGTGATGATGTATCCGCCGCTGGCGCGCGTGCGCTACGAGGAACTGTCGAAGGTCTTTTCCGATCGTCGCGTGCTGCTGCTGTCACTGATCCAGAACTGGCTGATCGGACCGTTCCTGATGTTCGGGCTGGCCGTGCTGTTCCTGTCAGACCGTCCCGACTACATGACCGGTGTGATCCTGATCGGTCTGGCGCGATGCATCGCGATGGTGCTGGTGTGGAATCAGCTGGCCTGCGGCAGCAGCACCTATGCTGCCGGGCTGGTCGCCTTCAATTCGATCTTCCAGATCCTGTTCTTCGGCGCCTACGCCTGGTTTTTCCTCGGCGCCTTGCCACCCCTGCTCGGGCTTGAAGGCCGTGTCGTGGACGTGTCCTTCCAAACGATCGCGGGGGCGGTGCTGCTGTATCTCGGCGTTCCGTTCGCCGCCGGCTACCTGAGCCGTCGATGGCTGCTGCGGCTGCGCGGCCAGCCCTGGTACGAGCAGAATTTCGTGCCGCGAATCGCGCCGCTGACACTGATCGCGCTGCTGCTGACGATCATCGTCATGTTCAGCCTCAAGGGTGGCGATGTGCTGCGCCTGCCGCTGGATGCGCTGCGCATCGCCGCGCCACTGGCGCTCTATTTCCTGATCATGTTCGCGCTGAGCTTTGCGATGGCCCGCTTTGCCGGCGTGGACTATGCACGCACCACGGCGACCGCCTTCACCGCCGCCAGCAACAATTTCGAGCTGGCGATCGCCGTGGCGATCGCCAGCTTCGGGCTCGCCTCGCCGGTCGCCTTCGCCACCGTGATCGGGCCGCTGGTCGAGGTGCCGGTGCTGCTGGCACTGGTGCATGTGGCATTGCGTCTGCGCGACCGCTGGCCCGCATCCCCCTCCGCTTTCACACAATCGACATGAGACTGCGCACGCTGAGCGACCCCGACACACTGCCGGCGCTGGACCCGGCGTTTCTGGCGCGGACGATGCCCGCTCCAGAAGCGCATGCACCGCGCATCCTGCTGCTGTACGGCTCGCTGCGCGAGCGCTCGTATTCCCGGTTCGCCACCGAGGAAGCGGCGCGCCTGCTGCAATGGCTCGGCGCCGAGACCCGCATCTTCGATCCCGCCGACTTGCCGCTGCCCGATCAGGTATCGGGCGACGATCATGCGGCCGTCCATGAATTGCGCGAACTGTCGCTGTGGTCCGAAGGGCAGGTCTGGTGCAGCCCGGAACGGCACGGCCAGATCACCGGACTGATGAAGGCGCAGATCGACCACCTCCCACTCAGCTTTGGCGGCATGCGCCCCACCCAGGGCCGCACGCTGGCGGTGATGCAGGTGTCGGGCGGTTCGCAATCGTTCAACGCCGTCAACACGCTGCGCCTGCTTGGCCGTTGGATGCGCATGTTCACAATTCCCAACCAGTCCAGCGTGGCCAAGGCGTATCAGGAATTCGACGACAACGGTCGCATGAAACCTTCGGCCTACTACGACCGCATCGTCGACGTCATGGAAGAACTCGTTCGCTTCACGCGCTTGTTGCGGCCGCATTCGGCCGCGCTGACCGACCGCTACTCCGAACGCAGACAGGCTGCACCCGCTGATCCGGCGACCGACCTGGCCACACAAGCCAGTCGTTGAAAATCAGCCATGAGCGGCGCTTGACGGCATCGCCATTTCCCGGCGCAGCAAGCCCGGACACGCGGGTGCGCAGTCCATCGGCGACCAGCACATTTTATCTACGGCCATAAAGCCCGGGTGGGCAGATATTGCCCTGCATTGCCGACGGTGGCACCTCTAGACTTTCAGGTTAGGCATGGCGCGCGTGACGCTCCGATTCAAGCCGGATGCAGTCCGACATGAACGCAAGCGCCGGCTTCCCCAGAAATCCATCGAACGGCGCTGATGACAGTGTATGCCTCGTCCTCAAAACACGATTTCGATATCCGTGCGGCCAAACCGGACGACGCCGAAGCCATCAGTATCCTGCTGCTGTCAGCCATCGAGTCGTTCCTTGCTTGCACGGACCGTCCAGACCCGGCCGTTGTCATCGCCGAAGCGATGCGCCCAGCCGCCATTCGGGATCACCTGCTGGGTTCCGAATTCCGCTTCCATGTCGCTGCCTGCGATGACACCGTGGCGGGCGTCATCGGCGTACGTGATCGATCGCATCTGCATCACCTGATCGTCGCCGAAAGCTTCCACGGCCGTGGGCTCGGCACGCGCTTGTGGAACGTGGCGAAAGCCACGGCGCTCAAATCCGGGAACCCCGGCAGTTTCAGCGTCTATGCGTCCGACCGCGCGGTCGCCTTCTTTCAATGCCTGGGGTTTCAGCGCGGTTCGGGGGATGGCGGCAAACGTCTTCCCTATATTCCGATGCGGCTGGAATCAGCGTAGTTCGCGCCATGAACGCAGCGCAGCTCGCTGCCTATCCAGCAGCACATTTTGTCTACGCGCCCGATTCAGAAGTGGGCCGCCATGACCACACAAGCGCACGGCCTGACTCCCTAGACTCGTATTTACAGAAACAGCAATGCGGGCAGCAAGCGATTCCGGACTCGATCAACGAACGGGCATTCCGGAAGCGGTCGCTGCGATCCACGGGCATTGAGCCTCTGGACACGCCGCGGCCCATCTTAAGTACATGAAGGATCATGACGATGAATCAATTGACACGAGTGACGAGCGAGACCGCACCGGACGGGCCGCGAACCCTCTTTGTCGGAATCGGCGCCTCCGCCGGTGGCCTTGACGCGCTCAAGGAACTGTTGAGTCGTCTCACGAACGTCACCAATGTATGTTGCATCGTCGCGCAACATCTGTCGCCGAGCCATGTCAGCATTCTCACCAAGCTGTTGTCGCCGGTCACTAGTCTCGCCGTCCTCGAGATCGTCGATGGCGTGAAGGCGGCACCCAGGACCATCTACATCACCCCATCCAACAAGGATGTGGAACTGCGCGACGGCGCTCTGCATCTGGTACCCATCGACCGGCAGATCGGACCCAAGCCCTCGGTCGATCACCTGTTTTCGTCCATGGCGCGCGATGTCGGCGAGCACGCCGTCGCAGTGGTGTTGTCCGGCACCGGTTCGGACGGTTCCGAAGGCGTGCGCGCAATCAAGGCCGCCGGTGGTGTGGTCATCGTCCAGAGCCTCAACGACGCCGCCTATGACGGCATGCCGCGCGCGGCTGTCGCCACCGGCTGCACCGACATCGTCGACACCGCGCCGGCCATCGCCGCCGCCATCTGCAAGCTCGCCAGCCAGGACCGCAATCATCCTTCGGGAGACGTCGGCGCCAAGGACATCCGTTCCGGCCTGCAACGCATTTGCGATGTGCTGCGCAAGAAGGCCGGCTTCGAAACCTCGCACATGAAGGATGCGACGCTGATGCGACGCATCGAGCGGCGCCGCCAGATGCACGGCAAGCCGACCCTGCTCGACTATGCGCTGTTCCTTGAGGATACCCCTGAGGAAATCCGACGTCTGGCGCGTGATCTGCTGATCACCGTCACCGAATTCTTCCGCGACGCAGAAGCCTTCTCGGTGCTGCGCAAGCAGCTCGAAAACCTGATCGAAAACCGCGGCGCTGGCGATGTGATTCGCATTTGGGTGGCCGGCTGCGCCACGGGCGAGGAGGCGTACACCTTGGCCATGGTCATGCGTGAGATCCAGCGATCCCGCGACTTCGCGCCCAAGTTCCTGATCTTCGCCACAGACATCGAAGAATCCTCGCTGGAGCACGCAAAGTCCGGTGTCTACACGCCGCTGGCACTCGCCGACCTTCCACCCGAGATGCGCGAGCGCTACTTCTCGCTGGAAGACGGCAACTGGATCGCGAACAAGGACCTGCGCCAATACATCGTATTCTCGCGCCACAACCTGCTGGAAGATGCGCCGTTCTCGCGGCTCAACCTCGTCAGCTGTCGCAATGTGCTGATCTACTTCAAGCAGCAGCCGCAGCAGCGCGTGATGGAGCTGTTCCATTACGCGCTGGAGGAAGGCGGCCTGATGATGATGGGCAAATCCGAAAGCGTGGACCCGCAGGACGAACTGTTCGAGCCGGTCAACAAGAAGGCGCATCTGTTCCGCCGCAAGATCGGGCCGCGCCCCGCACGCGTTCCGCTGGGCGCGAGCAACTTCGCCAGGACTCGAAATCTCAAGCCGGAACAGCCCAAGAAAGAAGCCAAGACACTGACCCGGCGCGACCAGCGCAAATACGACATCTCGATGGCCGTGATGCGCGAGGCGGGACCGCCCACGGTGGTCATCAACGATCAGAACCGGGTGCTGTTCACACTCGGATCGGTCAACAGGATTCTCGATTTCCCGGAAGGCGAGATCGACTACAGCATCTTCCAGCTGCTGCCGAAGGCGATGACGGCAGAGCTTCGCGGCACGATCCAGAACGTGCGCCGGCGCCAGCATCCCGCCTTGATCCCCGTCAACGGCACGGCCGACCTGCGTGCCTCGATGCGTGCCCGCGTCTTCTGCATGGAAATCGACGGCGAAAACCTGATCGGCATCAGCTTCATCGAACTGGATCGTCCGGACGTGAGCGGCGCCCTGTCCGCCACCGACAGGCAGCAGCGCCTCACCGACCAGATGGTGATCGAGGAACTGGAACGCGATCTCGACGTGACGCGTGCGCATCTGCAGACCGTGGCCGAGGAACTGGAGACCTCCAACGAGGAATTGCAGACCACCAACGAGCAGCTTCAGTCGACCAACGAGGAGTTGCAATCCTCCAACGAGGAACTGCAGACGTCCAATGAAGAACTGCAGTCCTCGAACGAGGAGCTGCGCACGCTCAACGAGGAACTGGAGCACAAGTCCGATGCGCTGCAGGACCTCGCCTCCTCGCTGACCGCCCTGAAGGAAAGCCTGAGCGCACCGCTGCTGCTGCTCGACGAGCATCTGCAGATCCAGCATCTGAACGCCGCCACGGCACGCGTGGCCAACCTGCGCACCTACAAGCGCGGATTCGGTCTGGCCAGCCTGGACTGGAAGTTCCCGATCGGCCCGATGATCGAACTGGCCCGGGACACCCTGAGCAGCGGAAAAGTCAGCGATCTGGTGATCGAGGCCGAGGGCGAGCACTATCTCGTGCGGATCACGCGGACCGTGGACCCGTCACGGCAGCCGCTCGCCGTCACTCTGGCGTTCACCGAAATTTCCGCACAGCGTCAGGCCGAGGCCGAGGCGCGCCACACGTCATCATTGCTGCGCGCGGAACGTGACCGCATGAGCACCACCCTCGCCTCCATCGGCGACGGCGTGATCAGCGTCGACGCCGATCTGCGCATCAACTTCATCAATCCGCAGGCCGCGACCGTGCTCGGCTGGACCCAGGAGGAAGCCCTGGGCCAGCCGGTCGATCTGGTCTACCGGATGATGCACGAGGGCGACGAGGCACCGCCCTCCAACGCGGTGCGGCTGTGCGTCGAGTCCGGCGAGCCCGTCATCAGCACGGAGTCGGACCCGGTCGTCGTGGGCCGCTCCGGCCGCCGCCTGATGGTCACCGAATCGGCCGCGCCGCTGCGCGACGAGGCGGGCAACATTTCCGGCGCGGTGCTGGTGTTCCGCGACGACAGCGACAAGCTGTTGATGAATCAGGAACTGCTGTTCCGGGCCACGCATGACAGCCTGACCCACCTCGTCAACCGCTATGAGTTCGAGCGCCAGCTCAGGTCCGCGATTGAACTGTCCAGACTGCGCGACATCACGCATTCCCTGGCCGTGTTCGATCTCGACAACTTCAAGGTGGTCAACGACACCTGCGGCCACGACGCCGGCGACGAACTGCTGCGACGCGTCACGCAGGAAGTGCAATCCACGCTGCGCGCCGCCGACCTGTTCGCCCGCCTCGGTGGCGACGAGTTCGCAGTATTGATGCGCAACTGCCCGCTGGAGAAGGGGATCGAAATTGCCGCGCGGATTCGCGACCGTGTGCGCTCCCTGCAGTTCGAGGTTCACGATCGCAGCTTCCAGATCGGCGCCAGCATCGGCATCTGTGAAATCAACAGCGACGATGCCGGGATCGCTCCGGCGATCGGCCGTGCCGACTTCGCGTGCTACGAAGCCAAGCGTCTCGGCAAGAACCAGGTGTTTGCGCTGCAACCCGACAGCCGCCCGCCCGCCGCCAGCCGCGACACCAAGGGCATACTCTCCGCGCTCAAGGATTCGCTGCAGCATAACGCCTTCATCCTGGTCACCGAGCCCATCGTCGCCGTCGCCGAACAATCACGGATTCCGGTCTACCGTGAAGTCCTGCTGCGTCTGCCGAGCGATGACGGCAAGCTGACGATGCCGGGCGAGTTTCTCCCGGTCGCCGAACGCTACGGGCAAATGCCGCTGATCGACCTCTGGGTCGCGAACGCCGTGGTTCATCACCTCGAGGATTTGCAGGCCGAAGGCAAGCTGGGTGCCGAGGTCTGGGCCGTCAACGTATCGGCATCGTCGCTGAACGACCGTGAGTTCTGCCGACGCATCTCCTCGTTGCTGAAGTCGCGTCCGGCCGCCAGCGCGCGCCTGTGTTTCGAAATCACCGAAACGATCGCGATCGCCGAAATCGCCTCGGTGTCGCGCTTCATCAATCAGATGCGGGGCCTCGGCTGCCGCTTCGCGCTCGATGACTTCGGCACCGGCGCAGCGACCTTCGGCTACCTCAAGAAAATCCAGTTCGACTATCTCAAGATCGACCGCAGCTTCATCATCGATGCCGACACCGACAGCGTCGACCAGACCATGATCGAATCGGTGTGCCGCGTCGCGCGTTCGCAGAACATCCTCACGATCGCCGAAGGCGTGGAGCACGAAGCGCTGCTGCCGGTACTGGACCGCCTGGGCGTGCAGTTCGCTCAAGGCTACGCAATGGGCAGGAGCGTACCGCTGGAACTGGCGCCCACCCTGCGCAGCTGGAGCATCGCTGCCACAGTCGAGGAACACGGCGAGGCCACGGTCAAGGTCGCGTCCCGAAAGCGGTCCGCGTCGGCACCCGACCGCCGCGCTTCGTCTTCGAAGAAGACCACCTCCTCCCCCGGCAAGAACTGAGACGACCAGGCCGCGTATCCGGCCGGGGATCGCCGTCGGTCAGCTGGGACAGCTTCGGCTGGCGGAGCTTGACCCAGCCGACGAGCTGGGGGGGACAGGTGCCGCGACACGGAGCTTTCGAAACAACCGTAGCCCGTCTTTTCGGATATCGGCCCCTATAGACAAACGTCCGTGCCGCAGTATCAGCCGTAGAGTGGGCAAAGGCCGCAGGCCGTGCCCACGCGGCAAGACATCAAGCGACCGCTACCCCGGCCGCCGCATCAGAAACCGTTGCTCCGGACCGATCTCGAAATAGTCCGCCGCGCCGCCGCCGCGCAGCACCGGATGCGCCGCACCGGTATCGAAGACGCCATCGACCAGCGTCCAACGCGCGATATGCACGGCCACCACCTCGCCGAGCACCAGCCAGCTCTCCACCGGCTCGGCCGCCGCCGTCTGTAGCTGCACGATCTGCGTCACCCGGCATTCGAACGAGACCGGGCTTTCCTGCACGCGTGGCGGTGCGATCAAACGCGAGGGTGCCGGCGTCAGGCCGGCCAAGGCGAACTCATCGACCACGCTCGGCACCGCGGCGGAGGTGAGGTTCATCCGCTCGGCCAACGGCCGCGTCACCAGATTCCACGCGAACTCGCGCGTGTCCGTCACGTTGCGCACCGAATCCTTGCTTCCCACGCTGCAGAACCCCACGATCGGCGGCTTGTAGTTGAAAGCATTGAAGAAACTGTACGGCGCCAGATTCAGTTCGCCCCGCACGGACTGCGAACTGATCCAGCCGATCGGCCGCGGTCCCACGATGGCGTTGAACGGATCGTGCGGCAGGCCGTGTCCATCGGACGGCTCGTAGTAATGAAAGTCGCTGTCAGACACGGAAGACTGGCCCGGATGCGGAACGTGGTCGGACTATAACCGCATCGTCCGGCCCCGCCGCTCAGCTCATCAGCTTGCGGGTCAGGAAACTCACCACCGGCTGGTACTGCGCGCCCAGGCAACGCACCATCAGATCGATCACATGGGCGTCCGCCCCGATCAGCGCCCGCCGCTTGTTGCCACGCACCGCCTTGAGGATCACCTGCGCCGCGCGCTCCGGCGTGGTCGTGAAGGTCTTTTCCATCTTCGACTGACTATCGGCCTGATCGAGCCCCACGCTGCTCATCGACGCATCTGTACGTGCGTTGCGGGCAATCGAAGTCTTGATCCCGCCCGGATGCACGCAGGTGGCGCTCACGCCGCAATCCTGCATGTCCAGTTCGATGCGCAGCGATTCTGTGAGACCGCGCACCGCGAACTTGGCCGCGTTGTAGGCGCCCTGCGTCGGCATCGCCGCCAGACCGAACACGCTGGAAATGTTGATCACATGTCCCCCGCCCGCCGCCTTCAGGTGCGGCAGAAACGCGCGCGTACCGTAGGCCACGCCCCAGAAATTGATGTTCATGAGCCACTGGAAATCTTCGTCGCTCATGCCTTCCACCGTCGCGCCCAAGGCCACCCCGGCATTGTTGAAGATCAGATTCACCTTGCCGTGCTCGCGCACCACCTCGTCGGCCCATTCATAAACCACCGCGCGATCGGCCACGTCCAGACGTCGCGTGGTGCAACGCACGCCGCTGTCCTTCAGCAATCGCGCCGTCTCCGCCAGTCCCGCCTCGTCCACATCGCTGAGCGCCAGATCGCAAGCCTCATCGGCCAAGGCCCGCGCCAGCGCCCGACCGATTCCCGAGCCCGCACCAGTGATCGCGGCCACCTTGTTGCTGAAAGATTTCACGGGTTGTTGATCCTTGTATTCGGTTTGAGCCGTATCCCATACGGCGCCGAATGTTACATCGGTTGATGTCAACGACGCGAACCCATCAAGCCGCAGCACCGATGCGCGGCCGCAGCGAACCCGACCAACGGACTGTCGTTTGCTTGTCAAGCAGCGGCAATGTGGCGCTTAATCTAGTAACAAATGGCCCACTCAGCGGGCCAGCCATCGTGAAAGCCGGGGGGCGTGATGGGACTTGGGGAGATTGGGGCATTCAGAGGCGAGTACTCCACGTGCACCGGAGCACCGATCGGAACACTGCGTTCGGCATCGCCCGTCACCGGTGCACCATGCTGGGACTGTGCCGAATCAAAAATAAATCTGTCCCCTTTTGGTCTTATAGGGCATACGGCGAGAGCTTTTTGCCAATAATGAGCATTATTTAACCCTTCAACGCCAAAATGCGTCTGGCACCGTTAAGTACAATGCCCCCCGCGATGGTGCCGATAATCAGATCCGGATAATT
>Ga0207882_1000055_pt1 | contig 84859 bp, 79 predicted proteins | sample MalvirmetaMSP103_FD_184228 | JGI IMG/M metagenome (GOLD analysis project Ga0207882, IMG submission 184228) | Marine viral communities from the Deep Pacific Ocean - MSP-103 (SPAdes) | ecosystem: Environmental > Aquatic > Marine > Oceanic | place: Pacific Ocean | collected 2011-05-15 | reverse complement strand
GCTTCAACAAGCTCAAGCACTTCCGCCGCTTCGCGACACGCTTCGACAGGCTCGCCAGCCACTACCTGGCCTTCGTCCACATCGCTGCCTCCATGCTCTGGATGCGCTGAATGTCGATTCGTCCTAGACCGGCTCACCCCGCAGGAGTTTTGGCAGGTCGCCTGTGGCGCCGCCCGCTTCGTGCATGAAGGCCCGGCGCAGGGGCGCGATGCGGTTGACGGCGGCCATGCCGAGGTCACGCACGGCCCGGACCGGGGCGATATCGTTCGAGAACAGCCGGACAAAGGCGTCAAAGGCCAGCGTCAGGGCGACCGTGTCAAAGCGCCGCCACTGGGCATAGCGGTCCAGCACGGGCTCGGCGCCGATATCCTCACCCAGCAGCCGCGCGTCGGCCAGCACCTCGGTCAGGGCGGCCACATCCTTCAGCCCCATGTTCAGGCCCTGCCCCGCGACCGGGTGGACGCCATGGGCGGCGTCGCCGATCAGAGCGATGCGCGGCGCGACCATGGCCGTGGCCAGGCTGAGGTCCAGTGGATAGACGAAGCGCGGACCTTCGGGCCGGGCTGTCCCGAGGAAATCCCCGAACCGCCGGTTCAGGTGGGACAGGAAGGCGGCGTCCGATGCGCCGCGCAGGGCCTCGGCCGCCCGGGTCGGTTCGGTCCAGACCAGACTGGCGCGCTGATCGGTGAGGGGCAGGATGGCAAACGGCCCGCCCGGCAGGAAATATTCATGGGCCACGCCCTCATGCGGGGCGGCCAGACGCACGGTGGCGACGACACCGCTCTGGCCATAGGCCTGTCGGATGACGCCGATCCCGGCCGCGTCGCGCACCACGGAACGGCGCCCTTCCGCCCCGACCACCAGGGCAGCCCGCACCTGTGAGCCGTCGCTGAGGGTGACGGTCGAGCGGCCCAGCCCCGTTTCGACCCCGCTTACCCCCACCGGCGCCCGTATTGTCACATCGGTTTCGCCCAGGGCGCGGGCCAGCGCCACGCGCAGGCGGCGGTTCTCGATCATATAGCCCAGCGGTTCGCCGCCTGTGGCGTCGCCGATCTCATCGGCGTCGAAGCGGAGATAGGCCGGGTCAGGCGCTTTGGCCGAGGCGCCGGGCCGGCGCCCGTCGGTCACCAGAATCCGGTCCATGCGGCAGGCGTGGGGCGCCAGATCCTGACCCAGACCGAGGGTGTGGAGCATCCGGTAGGTGGAAAAGGCGATGGCGGTCGATCGCCCGTCGAATGTTGGTGCCAGCTGGGCCTCGAACGGCTGGGGATCCACCAGCGTCACCTCGAACCCTTCGCGCGACAGGGCCAGCGCCAGACTGGCCCCGGCCAGGCCCGCGCCCGCAATCAGAACATCTGTGTAGGCGATATCACTCATGACCCCTTGTCGCGCTCTCGCCCGCTTCCGTCCAGTGCGGCGAAAGGCCCCCGAAAGAGGGTCCGATCCGTGGCGAGGTAAACAGCCCCTTAACCCTCCCTCTGCCACCCTGTCGGTGTTTCGTCGCTGTTTCGTTCGCTAGGGGTCTACCCGCCCATGTCCGCTGCCCTCGCCATCAGTCACCGGATCTGGCTGAGCGCCCGCATCGTCTGGCAGGCGCCGGCGATCGTGCGCTTTCGCGGCATGCTGCAGGCCCTGCTGTCGGTGCTGCTGCTGATCGCCCTGATCTCGTGGAACCGCAACGATCCCAGCTGGAATGCCGCCTCGACCCATGCCCCGACCAACTGGCTGGGCGAGCAGGGGGCGGTGATCGCTGATCTGTTCATGCAGGGTCTGGGTCTGGCGGCCTGGCCGGCCGCCCTGCTGCTGCTCGCTTTCGGCCTGGCCATGGCCGTGGGCGACACCCTGCGTCATCGGCTGGTGGTGACGCCGATGCGCAGCCTGACCGCGACGCTGGGCGTGCTGGCGCTGGCTGCCGCCCTGTCGACGCCGACGCCGCCGGCGATCTGGCCGCTGGTCACCGGCATGGGCGGCCTGTCGGGCGACGGGTTCAGCGGGGTGATTGTCGCCGGACTGAATGCGCTGGGCCTGCCGGGCAACAGCTGGATCGTCAGCATGATGCTGGGCCTGATGTTTCTGGGCGGAGCCCTGACGGCATTGGGCCATGCCCTAGGCCTGCGTCCGGCCGATCTGAGCGACGGGCTGGACTGGATCCGGGGTCGGGCCCGCACACGCGCGGCTACGCCCGCCGAGACGGCCCGCGCCAAGCCCGTGCGACGCGCCCCGCCCCGCCCCAAACCGGTCGATCCCGAGGCCGCCCCGGTGCGTGAGCCCGCGCCCGCTGCGGCCCGCACGACCGACGTATCCGAGCCGCGCGTCGCCCCGACCAAGGCGACCCGTGCCGCCCGCAAGGACGCCGATGTCGACCAGCGGACCTTTGATTTCGTGCGACCGCCGGGCGCCTTTGACCTGCCGTCGCTGGCCACACTGGCCAAGCCGGAAAAACGCGTTGGCGCCGTCGACGAGGCCGCGCTGAAGCAGAACGCCCGCCTGCTGGAAGAAGTGCTGCAGGAGTTCGGCGTGCGCGGCACCATCGACCAGATCCGGCCGGGCCCGGTCGTCACGCTGTACGAACTGGTGCCCGCCCCGGGGGTCAAGCATGGACGCGTGGTGGCACTGAGCGACGACATTGCCCGCTCCATGTCGGCCCGCGCCTGTCGCATCAGTGTGGTGCAGGGACGCAATGCCATCGGCATCGAACTGCCCAATGCCAAGCGCGAAACCGTCTATCTGCGCGACCTTCTGGCCTCGGGCGAATATGACAAGCCCGCCCACCTGTTGCCGCTGGCGCTGGGCGAGACCATCGGCGGCGAGCCCTATGTCGCCGATCTGGCGCGCATGCCGCACCTGCTGATCGCGGGCACCACCGGTTCGGGCAAGTCGGTGGGGGTCAATGCCATGATCCTGTCGATCCTGTACCGCCTCAGCCCCGACGAATGCCGCTTCATCATGATCGACCCCAAGATGCTGGAGCTCAGCGTCTATGACGGCATTCCCCACCTGCTCAGCCCGGTGGTGACCGACCCGAAGAAGGCGGTCGTGGCGCTGAAGTGGACGGTCCGCGAGATGGAGGACCGCTATCGCCGCATGTCCAAGCTGGGGGTGCGCAACATCGCCGGCTATAACGCGCGCGCCAAGGAAGCCCAGGCCAAGGGCGAGCATTTCGAGCGCACCGTCCAGACCGGCTTCGACGACCAGGGCCGCCCGGTCTATGAATCCGAGAAGATCCGGCCCGAACCCATGCCCTATCTGGTCGTGGTCATGGACGAGATGGCCGATCTGATGCTGGTGGCCGGCAAGGACGTCGAGGGCGCGGTCCAGCGTCTGGCCCAGATGGCCCGCGCGGCGGGCATTCACCTGATCATGGCGACGCAGCGCCCGTCGGTCGATGTGATCACCGGCACGATCAAGGCGAACTTCCCGACCCGGATTTCTTTCCAGGTCACCTCCAAGATCGACAGCCGCACCATCCTCGGCGAACAGGGCGGCGAGCAGCTGCTGGGCCAGGGCGATATGCTCTATATGGCCGGCGGCGGCCGCATCACCCGGCTGCACGGCCCGTTCGTGACCGACCGCGAGGTCGAGGAAGTCTGTGCCCACCTGCGGGCCCAGGGCGCGCCCGACTATCTGGACCTGATCACCGATGAGCCGGACGGCGACGGCGGCGACGGGGGCGACGACGGAGGTGGGACCGGGGATGACCTCTATGACCGGGCGGTGGCTGTGGTCACCCGCGACCGCAAGGCCTCGACCTCCTACGTCCAGCGTCGCCTGCAGATCGGCTATAACCGCGCCGCCACCCTGATCGAGCGCATGGAGCAGGAAGGCGTGGTCAGCCCCGCCAACCATGCCGGCAAGCGCGACGTGCTGGCCGGACCGCCGCCTCTTTAGGAGTGGCCCTAACGCTCGCGACGCGGTCGCTCGCTGCTTGAGGGATGAACCGGCAGAGGCGGCGCGCGTTGTTCCGGGCCGGTGCGGTGCCGGGTCCGTTTCCGATGAACGGGGCTTCATCGCAGCGCCGGAATATGGTCAGGCTGGAGCCATGACCGCGCCTTGTGGACCGGGGATGCTTGAGCCTCGATCCACTTCACTTTCAAGGATGATTTCATGACGACGCCTCACATCCTGTCCCGCCGCGATTTCGGCCTCGGTGCCGCCCTGGGGGTGACCGGCCTGCTGGTCAGTGCGCCCTCGGTTATGGCCCAAGCGGGCCTGTCGGCCGCCGATCAAGCCGTGGTGGCCCGCACCCAGACCTATCTGCGCGGCCTGACCTCGGCCCAGGGCGAGTTTGTCGAGACGGGCGCGGGTGGCCAGCGCCGGACCGGCCGGTTCTGGCTGCAGCGCCCCGGCAAGATGCGCTTTGAGTACACCAACCCCGAGGGCCTGCTGGTCGTCTCGGACGGCAACAATGTCATGCGCTATGACCCGCGCCTCGAGGTGTTCCGTCAGGTGCCGCTGAGCGAGACACCTCTGTCGACCTTCCTGTCACGCGAGGTCCGGCTGGACCAGGGCGTGCGGATCGACCGGGTCGTGCGTCGGGAGTCCGGAGCCTTTGCGCTGGTCGCACGCGATTCCCGCCGCCCGAACGACGGTTCAGTCACCCTGGCCTTTGCCGGCGATCCGATGCGGCTGCAGGAGTGGACGGTGGTCGATGCCCAGGGCGCGCGGACCCGCACCCAGCTGACCACGCTGCGGCCTGCGGGCGGCCTGTCGAACAGCCTGTTCCAGCTGCGCGACCCGACCCGCCGCCCCGGACGCAATCGTTGACGCATACGCCTGACGGACGAACCGTGTCGGAACCGCAACAGGAAGCGGGGCTATAACGGGCGTTTGACGTTTTCGATTTGACGTTGCATAATGACAACAGGCTGGCAGCAGCCATTTGACCGCTACGGATGTCATCCCCCTCCCTGCGGCAGAGACACCTCTGAAAGCGCCCGGTCTTGCGGCCGGGCGTTTTTTTGCGCGGGCTCACAAACCCCTGCTAAGCCGGGCGCATGACCCTTCGCCTGACCACCTGGAACATCAACTCCGTCCGACTGCGCATCGACCAGGTCGCCCGCTATGTGAGCGAAAGCGGCACAGACGTCCTGCTGCTGCAGGAGATCAAATGCACCGACGACCAGTTCCCGGTGCGCGCCTTTGAAGACATGGGCCTGCCGCATCTGAAGATCGGGGGCCAGAAGGGCTGGCACGGGGTGGCCATCGCCAGTCGCCTGCCGCTGGAGGAAGCACCGAATCTCGGCCTTTGCCGCGAAGGGCATGCGCGCTGCGTGTCGGCGACGGTCAAGGGCGTCGAGATCCAGAATTTCTACATTCCCGCGGGCGGCGACCTGCCCGACCGCGCCCTCAATCCGAAATTCGATCACAAGATGGATTTCTACGAGCGGCTGACGGCCCACATCGAGCGTCGGGACCCGGACGCCCGGTTGCTTCTGGCCGGCGATTTCAACATCGCCCCGGGGGAATTCGACGTCTGGAACCACCGCTACATGCTGAAGATCGTCAGCCACACCCCGGTCGAGATCGAGACCCTGACCCGGCTGCAGCAGGCCGGGCGCTTCAGCGATGTGATCCGCGACGCCTTCCCCGATCCTGAAAAACTGGCCAGCTGGTGGAGCTACCGGGCCCAGGACTTCCGCAAGTCGAATCGGGGGCTGAGGCTGGACCACATCTGGACCTCGCCCGGGCTGACCCCGGCCGTGGTTCCCGGCTCGGCGCGCATCCACGAGCCGGTGCGGGCCTGGGAGCGCCCCAGCGACCACGCGCCGGTCAGTGTCGACCTGGACGTCTAGGGCGTCAGAACGGGAAGAAGATCGGGATGGCGACCATGGCCGCGACCCAGGTGATCAGATTGAGCGGCACCCCGATGCGGACGAAGTCCATATAGCTGTAGCCGCCCAGCTGATAGACCAGCACATTGGTCTGATAACCGAACGGGGTCGCGAAAGCCGCCGAAGCCGCCATCATGACCGCCACCAGGAACGGGCGAGGATCCACGCCCAGGCTGACGGCAAGGGCCACGGCCACCGGTGTGATCAGCACCGCCACCGTGGCATTGGACAGCAGCTCGGTGGCGACCAGGGTCACGCCATACAAGATGATCAGCGCCGCCAACGGTCCGAACGGCCGGATGACGTCGATCAGCAGGGTGGCCCCGCTCTGGCCGAGGCCGGTGACCTCAATGGCGATGCCGAGCACGACCATGCCCGCGATCAGCAACAGAATGTCGGGCCGCAGGCCGGAATAGGCCTCTTCGGCGGTCAGGATCCGCAGCAGGATCAGCGCCACCGCGCCACCAAAGGCCGCTGCGGCGATCGGAATCCAGCCCATGCCGGCGGCCAGCACGACCGCCACGAAGATGCTCAGCGACACCATGGCCCGTTTGAAATCGAATGGCCGATCGGCGGCCGCATAGAGCTTGAGGTCCCCCAGCTGGGCGTCGCCAGACCCGTTGTCCAACGGACGGGGCTCGCCAACACGCGGCAGGTTGAACGGCAGGCGAAAGCGCCGCGCCGCTCGCTGGGTCTCGGCCTCGATCCGGGCCTCCTCGGCGCGCTTGCGGCGCAGGGCCTCGGCCTCATCGTCGGCAACCGCGCGTCCCAACTGGCGGGCGCCCACGAAATACAGCCAGAGCGCGCCACAGACGGCGATGGCCAGACCCACCGGCGTGATCTCGAACAGGGTGAAGACCGGCTGTCCGACGTTTCTGGCCATGTCATTGACCAGCAGATTGGTCGAGGTGCCGATCAGGGTGCAGGAGCCACCCATGATGCTGATGTAGCTGAGCGGAATGAGGAACCGCTTCGGCGAGCGATTTAGTGTTTCGGCCACGTCCTTGATGACCGGCGCCGCCAGCACCACGATCGGCGTGTTGTTCAGAAGGGCCGACGCCGCGCCGCACAACATCATGACGATCCACAGCCCTGCCTCGCCCAGGTGCGCGCACAGCTTGGTTGCCTGACGGATCAGCAGACCGAGCAGGCCGGATAGCTCAATGGCGTAGGCGATGACGAACAGCGAGGCGAGGGCGATGACGGCCGGGCTGGCAAAGGCCGCCTGCACTTCGACGGGCCGCACCACACCCAGAAGCAGCAGCACCGCCGCCCCGGCCAGGGCCACGACATCCGCGCGCACCCGTCCGTGGATAAGCACGCCGACCACGGTCACCAGGACGCCAAGGGCTATGATCTGATCGAGAGTCATCCGTCCCTGAAGACGCGCCCCTGAAGCTGGCGTCAATACAGGTCACGGAAATTCGTCTTGAAGGCAGACTGTGCTAAAGATTTGGGATGCTTGGGAATGACACGATGAAATCGATCCGCGATCTGCCTGTCGCCCGTCTGGCGATGGCATCCGTGATGGCCGTGGGTCTGGCCCAGTGCGATCGCGAACCGCGCGAACAGCCCGTGGACGCGGAACCGATCGTCGAGACGCCGGTGCCCGAGCCTGAGATTGCGACCCCGACCACGCTCGACCGGTCGGCCTTTCTGGGCGCCATATCACGGGCCGGTTCGGCCTATGCCATCGGCACGACCGTCAGCGGACCAGACCCGCTGGTCGGCCGCACCTTTGCCATCCGCCTGCCGTTCGGCTGCGGGCGTCCGAAGCCGGCAGCCTTGGCCACGCCTGCCGATGCTGAGGGCACGGCCCGCTCCCCCGACGCCGGGGTGCCGACCCTGGCCTGGGGCCCGGAGAATGAAACGCTGCGCCTGTCGCTGACGCCGGACGACTGGTCAGACACAGCCCTGATCACCAGTTCGGGCGCCGGCGACCGCTGGGAAGCGGTCGAGGGGTTCTGGCTCAGCCGCCCCTGGCTGGGCAGCGAGACCTGCCCGCAACGGATCGACCGCGACCCGCTGGGGGGTGGGACCGGACAGGCGGACCCCCAGACGGTCGGTCTGGCTTCGGTCCATGAGACCAACAGTTCGCGTCTGGGCCGCCGCGACGGACAGGCCTATCGCTTTACCCTGCGGGGCGAAGATGACCGCGCGCCCGTCCCCGCGCCCATGGGCTATCGGGTCGTGCTGGAGGGCCGGTTCGCCAGCTTCCCCGACGGCCGAGCCATTCGCTGTCGCGCCGCCAGCATCGACCAGCGCCCGGTCTGTATCGCCGCCGTCCAGCTGGACCGCGTCGCCTTTGAGGATGGCAGTTCCGGCACCGTGCTCAGCGAGTGGCGTCCCGGATAGGGCCTGCGGCGCTTCCGGGATGACAAATCCGGACGCTGGCAATCCTAGGGCTGGAGACGGTAGCCGCCCTGGTCGGTGACCAGGATACGGGCCTGACCCGGTTCGGGCTCGATCTTCTGGCGCAGGCGATAGATGTGGGTCTCGAGCGTGTGGGTGGTGACCCCGGCGTTATAGCCCCAGACCTCGGTCAGCAGTTCCTCGCGCGACACGGCCTTGGCCCCGGCGCGATAGAGGTATTTCAGGATATTGGTTTCCTTCTCCGTCAGCCGGATCTTGCGGCCCTCGGGGGCTGACAGGGTCTTGGCGGCCGGACGAAATTCATAGGGGCCGATCCGGAAAACGGCGTCCTCGGATTGTTCGTGGCTTCGCAGATGGGCGCGGATGCGGGCCAGCAGCACGGCAAACCGGAACGGCTTGGCCACATAGTCATTCGCCCCTGCGTCCAGCCCGAGAACCGTATCGGAGTCCGAGGTCTGGCCGGTCAGCATGATGATGGGGGTAGACACCCCGGCCTTGCGCAACAGGCGACAGGCCTCGCGCCCGTCCATGTCCGGCAGGTCAACATCCAGCAAAATCAGATCGATCCGTGAGTCGCGGCCCATGCGGATGCCGTCGGTGGCATTGGCGGCCTGACGGGGCACGAACTCCTCGTGCAGGGCCAGCTGTTCGGCGAGCGCCTCGCGCAGGTCGTCGTCGTCGTCGATGATCAACAGGGTCTTGGACGTGGGCATATAATGACAATGGCGAGCGTCGGGCCCTACGCCAAGGGCAGGCCTGCGTTTTCCGGTCTCTCAGTCGGCATCGCGGGCCCCGAACAGGGCCGTGCCCAGCCGCACATGGGTGGCGCCAAAGCGGATGGCAGTCTCGAAATCGCCGCTCATGCCCATGGACAGGACCGGCAGCTCATTCCGTCGGGCGATTTTGGCCAGCAGAGCGAAATGAGGACCTGCGGCCTCCTCGACCGGAGGAATGGCCATCAGACCCTCGACCGCCAGACCGTGCACCTCGCGCGCCCGGGCGATGAAGACGTCGGCGTCGCGCGGCGCAAGACCCGCCTTCTGGGGTTCCTCACCGGTATTGACCTGAATCAGCACGCGCGGCCGCTTGCCCAGCTTGTCGGCGGCCCGCGCCAGCGCCTCGGCCAGACGCTCGCGGTCCAGGGTCTCGATGATGTCAAAGCGGGCCAGGGCCGCCTCGGCCTTGTTGGTCTGCAACGGACCGATCAGCCGCAGTTCTACAGAATGGCCTGCAGCCTCGGGCGCGCCCCAGCGACTGTCCGCCTCCTGCACCCGGTTCTCGCCGAATACGGCCTGCCCGGCGTCAAGGATGGCCTTCACCCGCCCCCACGGCTGGGTCTTGGTCACGGCGACAAGGGTGACGGCGTCCGGATCGCGCCCGGCGTCGCGGGCCGTAGCGTCGATCCGCGCCCGTGCGTCGGCCAGACGCTCGGCGATGGACGCGGGGACGGAGACAGGCGATGAGGAGGACATGACGGGCGATCCGGACGAAAACCAGCTCTGGCAGACGGCACAGGCTCTAAACCGGGCGGCGGCGGCTGTCAGCCCGGGTGTCGCCTCCCTGCCGCCCCTGCTGTTCTTTACCGACCCGGTTCGCACGCCCCGGGCCTGGGAGATCGCCGTGCGCCTGCCCCGGGGGGCCGGGGTGGTCTATCGCGGCTTTGGCCGACCCGAAATGGCAGAGGAGGCGCGGCATTTGCGACGTGTGACGACCGACCGGGGGGTACGGCTGCTGATCGGTCAGGACGCCGAACTGGCCGAGGTCATTGAGGCGGACGGCGTGCACCTGCCCGAACGCGATCTGGAACAGGCCGGGGCGCTGCGGTCTCGTCATCCGACGTGGATCATAAGCGGCGCCCTGCATAGGGATGCCGCTGTGCCCGAGAGCGAGGCGCTGGACGCCGTCATCCTGTCACCCGTGTTTCGGGCGGGGGGCGCGAGCGCGGATCGGGACCCGTTGGGGATCGCGGAGGTCGCCCGTCGGGTCGCGCGCCTGCCATTGCCGACCTATGGCCTCGGTGGGATCACGTCGGAGACGGCGCCCGCACTGGCGGACACCGGTCTGTGCGGGCTGGCGGCGATTGACGGTGTGGTGAAGGCGTTCAGCGCAGTCTGAACTGCGCACTCAGAAGCGGAAAATGCTCTCGAGGCGAACGCGCGGCTGGGCGCGGGCGTCAGATTCGCGGACCCGGGCCGGGTCGGGATCAGCGACCGCCAGCCCGGCCGAGGCGCCGACGCGCAGGCTGGGATTGACGCGGTAATAGGCGCCGGCTTCCACATCGCCCCACTCGGCTTCGCGACCGACAGGCGGGCTGAGATTGAAGTCCAGGCCCCAGCGGCCGCTCTCGTTCACGCGCAGTCCGCGACGTTGGCCAGTGCGGGCCGCGCGATCGGCGTCGCTGAGCGACACGCTTGGCGTCTGGGCCCGAGGTGTCGGGCGGGTCTGGGCTTCAGCCGTCGCAGGCGTGAGAGTCAGGGCCGCTCCCCCGAGCACCAGGGCGAGCGAAAGGCTGAGGGTCACGCCCGTGCGGGCGCGCTGTGCCTTGACCTGTCCTGTGCGCGTCTGGCGCATGTCCTGCCCTTTGAGCCTTCGACTCTGGTTGGCGTCAGTGACCGGCAAAAGCCGACCCCGGCGCATTACAGCTTGAAACTAAGACACTACAGCTTGAAACTAAGACACTGGCCGCATGGACGGTCAATGCAAACCCGCGCCAAGGGTTGCGCGCATCGCGACTCCGTTCTGTCGTGTGGCGCAAGCGTCACGCGAATTCCGAACATGTCGCCATGTCCCGGCTGGCGAGTCCCGCCCTCCGGGCCGCAGATGCGGCTTTGCCTTGTCTTTGCCCCTTTTCCCCGTGCTATAGGACGGACAGTTCCGGGTCGGTGCGATCCGGGGCGACGCATGCGCTTCTATCCGGGAGCGATGAGGTTGAATCTGAACGGAGAGTCCTGAATGGCCACCCAGTCGGCTGTGGTTCGCGGCGCAGCATTGGTCCTGATGGCATCGAGCCTGGCCCTGGCCGGATGTAGCTCGATCCCGATCATCGGCGGTTCGCGCGACGCAGCGACCTCCAACGCCCCGGCCGTGGGGATCGGCGTGAACGCCTATCTGTGGCGCGCCTCGCTGGACACGCTGAGCTTCATGCCTCTGACGAACGCCGACCCCTGGGGTGGCGTGATCAATTATGACTGGTATTCGGACCCGGCCGCCCCGAACGAACGATTCAAGGCGACCGTCTTCATCCTCGACACCCGACTTCGGGCCGATGCCCTGAACGTGGCGGTGGTCAAGCAGGTGCGCGGCGCCGACGGCCAGTGGACGGCCGCCCCGGTCGACCCGCAGACCGAAACGGACCTCGAGAACGCCATTCTGACGCGGGCGCGCCAGCTCAACCTCGCCGACGCCCGCTGACCGTGGGGGGGCGCTGGCCCCTGCATCTGATCTGACGGGCCTCAAACGGGCTTCGTCTCTCCCGACCGACGCATCCGGGCCCGGCCCGCGCCGGGCTCGTTCAAGGAGCCCTCTTTCGCGTGGCCCGTTACGACCCCAAGACCGCCGAGCCCCGCCAGCAGGATCGCTGGCACGCGGCTGACGCCTTCACCACACCGGTCATGCCGACCGGCAAGCCGAAATACTATGTGCTCGAGATGTTTCCCTATCCGTCGGGCAACATCCACATGGGCCATGCGCGCAACTATGTGATGGGCGATGTGGTGGCCCGCTTCAAACGGGCCCGGGGCTTTGAAGTTCTACACCCCATGGGCTGGGATGCGTTCGGCATGCCGGCCGAGAACGCCGCCATGGAGCGTGGCGTCCACCCCGGCGAATGGACCTGGTCCAATATCGCGACCATGCGCGACCAGCTGAAGCTGCTGGGTCTGTCGCTGGACTGGTCGCGCGAGTTCGCCACCTGTGACCCGACCTATTACGGCAAGCAGCAGGCCTGGTTCCTGGAACTGCTGAAGCGGGGTCTGGTCTATCGCAAGGATTCGGTCGTCAACTGGGATCCGGTCGACAATACGGTTCTGGCCAATGAGCAGGTGATCGACGGGCGCGGCTGGCGCTCGGGCGCGGTGGTCGAAAAGCGCAAGCTGAACCAGTGGTTCCTGCGGATCACCGACTATGCCGACGACCTGATCGACGGGCTGAAAACGCTCGACCGCTGGCCCGACAAGGTGCGGACCATGCAGGAGAACTGGATCGGGCGGTCCAGCGGCCTGCAGATGACCTGGGCCTTTTCCGGCACGCCGCCCAAGGGGTTCGAGGGCGGCATCGACATCTATACGACGCGCCCCGACACCCTGTTCGGCGCCTCCTTCCTGGGTCTGGCCCCCGACCATCCGCTGTCGAAGCAACTGGCCGAGGCGGACCCTGCCGTGGCGGAATTCGTCGCCGAATGCCGCCGGGGCGGCACGTCCGAGGCCGAGATCGAACAGGCCGAAAAGATCGGTCGCGATACGGGCCTGAAGGTCCGTCACCCCTTCACCGGCGAGGATATCCCGGTCTGGATCGCCAACTTCATCCTGTCTGAATACGGCACGGGCGCCATCTTCGCCTGTCCGGCCCACGACCAGCGGGATCTGGAGTTTGCGCGCAAATACGACCTGCCGGTGCGGCCCGTGGTGCGGCCTGAGGGCGCGGGCGACGACTTCGACGTGGAGGGAGAGGCCTACACCGGCCCCGGAACCCTGTTCAATTCGGACTTCCTGAACGGCAAGGCCATCGCCGACGCCAAGGCCGAGGTGATTGCCCAGGTCGAGGCGGCCGGGAGTGGCGAAGGCAAGACCCTCTACCGCCTGCGCGACTGGGGTGTCAGCCGCCAGCGCTACTGGGGCTGTCCGATCCCGGTCATCCACTGTCCGTCGTGCGGCGCGGTGCCGGTGCCAGCCGACCAGCTGCCGGTGGTGCTGCCCGAGGACGTGACCTTCGACAAGCCGGGCAACCCGCTGGATCGGCATCCGACCTGGAAGCACGTCCGCTGTCCGTCCTGCGACGCCGAGGCCGTGCGCGAGACCGACACGCTCGACACCTTTGTCGATTCCAGCTGGTATTTCGCCCGCTTCACCGATCCGAAGGCCGATGCACCGATCAATAAGGCCGCCGCCGACCACTGGCTGCCCGTCGATCAGTATATCGGCGGGGTCGAGCACGCGGTCCTGCACCTGCTGTATGCCCGCTTCATCAGCCGGGCCCTGTCGGATGCGGGGATGATGTCGGTGAAGGAACCCTTCGCCGGCCTGTTCACCCAGGGGATGGTGGTCCACGAGACCTATCGCACCGGGGCCGGCGCCTGGGTCGAGCCGACCGACGTCCGCCTTGAGACCACAGACGGCAAGCGCGTCGCCACCCGCCTTTCGACCGGCGAGCCGCTGACCATCGGCGACATCGAGAAGATGTCCAAGTCGAAGAAGAATGTCGTGGCGCCGCAGGAAATCCTCGACAGTCACGGCGTCGATGCCGGGCGTCTGTTCGTCCTGTCCGACAGCCCGCCTGAACGCGATGTGCAGTGGACCACCGGCGGTCTGGAAGGCGCCAGCCGCTTCGTCCAGCGCGTCTGGGCCGAGTTCGACGGCTTTGACGCCGGCGCCCCCGATCAGCCGGAGATCGATCTGGCGCTGCGCCGCGAGACGCACAAGGCGATCAAGGCGGTGACCGAAGGGGTCGAGGGCTTCCGCTTCAACTCGGCCATCGCAAAGCTGTATGGCTTCCTGTCGACCCTTCGGGCCCATGCGGGGGCGGGCGGCGCGGCGCGGCGTGAGGCCCTGTCGGCCTTTGCTCGTCTGATCGCGCCCTTTACGCCCCACCTGGCCGAGGAATGCTGGTCGGCGCTGGGCGAGGCCGGGATGGTCCTGGATGCCCCCTGGCCTCAGTGGGACCCGGCGCTGGCGGCTGATGACGAGCTGACCCTGCCCGTCCAGATCGGCGGCAAGCGACGGGGCGAGATCGTCATGCCGCGCGGGGCCGATCCCAAGGCCGTCGAGGCCGAGGCGCTGGCCAATCCGGCTGTGCGCGCCTACCTTGAGGCCAATGGTCTGTCGGTCAGAAAGGTGATCGTGGTGCCTGATCGCATCGTCAATCTGGTGGCGGGATGACCGCCGGCCTGCGCGGCCTGTGGCTGGGCGGGGCTGCGGCCTTGATGCTGGTCGTTTCGGCCTGTGGCTTCACGCCCCTGTATGGGGAGGCGACCACCGCAGGCCTGTCGCGCGTCGCCGTTGAAACCCCGGACACCCGGCTGGGCTACCGGCTGCGCGAACGGCTGGAAGATGCCCTGCTGTATGATCGGGCCCTCGCGCCCGAATGGCGTTTGGACGTGACGCTTGATCCGTCCCGCAGGCCGCTGGGCCGCCGGATCGACGACACCGCCGCCCGCTATGAGATGACCCTGATTGGTCAGTGGACGCTGACTCCGCTGTCGGGGGGCGAGGCTCTGGCGGGAAACGAGACGGTCACGGTCACCTATGCGGTCTCGGACCAGCCCTATGCCGCGATCGCCGCCCAGGAAGACGCCGAAGAGCGCGCGGCCGAGGCCCTCGCCCAGCGGATCCGCCTGGCCCTGTTCCATGCCGTGGGCCCGACCGCCCCGGCCCGCCCCTGATCCGGGGCCATGCAGCTCTCCAAGGCTCCGGAGATCGAGCGCTTTCTCAAGTCCCCCGACCCGTCAGTGCGGGTGGTCCTGATCCACGGGCGCGACCGCTCGGGCGTGGGTGAACGGGCCGAACGGCTGTGCAAGACCGTGACCCCGGACCTCAACGACCCCTTCAACGTCTCCCTGCTGACCGAGACCGATGTCGAGGCGGACGACGGCCGGCTTGAGGATGCCCTGTCAGCCCTGTCGATGATGGGCGGGCGGCGTCTGGTGCGACTGCGCCTCGGCGGCGAGCGCGTCCCTCAGGAAAAGGCGCTGGCGGCGGTGCTGAAGGGCCACGCCGACGGCCAGTTCAATGCCGACGCCGTCTGGGTGATCGAGGCGGGCAATCTGGGCCGGGATTCAGCGCTGCGCCGCGCGGCCGAGAGCCAGTCAGGGGCCGTGGGCATCGTCTGCTATGAGGACGAGACGGGCGATGTGGCGCGGATGACGCGCGAGGCCCTGCAGGCCGACAATGTCGGACTCACGCGCGAGGCGCTGGATCGGTTCGTCGCCCGGTTGCCCCGCGAACGCGGCCTGATGCGTCAGGAGCTGGAACGGCTGATCCTCTATATTGGCCCGGGCTCTGGGCGTCAGATCGATGAGGCCGAGCTGGAAGCCCACCTGGGGGTCGAGCCGCAGGCGTCGTTTCAGGATGCGGCCCAGCAGGCCTTTGGCGGCAAGGCGGCGGCCTGTCAGGGGGGCTTGCGCCGGGCCTTTGCCGAGGGCGAGGCGGCGGTGGCCGCCGTCCGCGCGGCGGGCCAGCATCTGGGACGGTTGCGGCGCATATCGGCGGCCATCGCCTCGGGTCAGGGCGCGCGTGAGGCCGCCAAGGCCGCGGGCGTCTTCTGGAAACAGGAGGCCGAAATCCTGCGACAGGTGAAGGTCTGGTCCCCCCGCGACCTGCAGGAGGTCACCGAGGCCGTGGCGCTGGCCGAGGTTCGCACCAAGACCACGGGCCTGCCCGACCGGCTGATCACCGAGCGCCTGTTTCTCGAGATCTCTGCCCGGGCCCGCAGGCTGGGCCTGTAGCTAAAATACGCTTATAATGCAGCGAGTTAGCCTCGCTTCGACGCCTTGCGGAAGGCCGGCTTGCTGGCCGCCGCGCTCTGCCGTGCGACCTTCTTCTCTTCATGCTGCCCCGGCTTGAAGCCGCCGGACGCGGCCGCGCCACCACCCCCGGCCTTCTTGGCGGCCAGGGCCCGCTTCATGGCATCAGCGGTGGGGTTGCTTTTGCCGGGATCGTGGGGCGCGTCGGTCATGTCGTCACCCTAGCACGGCCGCGGATCAAAGGCGCATCAATCGACGGCACAGCTCGTCCAGCTGTTCGAGGCTGGCGTAGCGCAGGATCAGCTCGCCCTTGCCGTTCCGATCGGCCAGATCGACCTTCATGCCCAGGGCGTCGGCCAGATCCTGCTGCAGGGCCTCGATGTCGGCCGAGGCCTCGCTGTTGGCGGCGCCGCCCCGCTGGGACGGCCGGACCGGCCGGACGCCCTCTGTCGCCTGACGGGCCAGAATTTCGGTCTGGCGGACGTTCAGCCCCTTGGCGAGAACCTCTTCGGCCAGCGCCACGGGATCCGCCGCCGTGATCAGGGCCCGGGCATGTCCGGCGCTTAGCCGGCCAGCCATGACATGCTCGCGCACCGGTGCCGGCAGCTGCAGCAGGCGCAGGGTGTTGGCCACATGACTGCGGCTCTTGCCGACCACACCGGCGACGGCGTCCTGGGTGCGACCGAACCGCTCCATCAGCTGGGCATAGGCATTGGCCTCTTCCATCGGGTTGAGGTCGGCCCGCTGGACGTTCTCGATGATGGCGACCTCGAGCACCTCGACATCGTCCATCTGGCGCTCGATCACCGGCACAGTGGTCAGGCGAGCGGCCTGGGCCGCGCGCCAGCGCCGCTCTCCGGCGATGATCTGCCATCGGTCTGTCTCGCCCGGCCAGACGCGCACCAGAATGGGCTGAAGCACGCCGCGATCGCGGATCGAGACGGTCAGTTCCTCGAGGTCCGCCGGGGTGAATTGCTTGCGCGGCTGATCCGGATTGGGGCTCAGCAGCTCGATCGGCAGCATGCGTACGCCCGCAGGCGCGCCCTCGCCCGACACGGCCACCGGCTGTTCCCCGACGCTTTCGCCCAGCAGGGCCGACAGACCGCGCCCCAGACCTCTTTGACGTTCAGACACGACTCTATCTTTCTGTTCAGTACCTTACGCTGCCGCCAAACGACGGGAGCGTTCACGTTTGACCACTTCACGGGCCAATTTCAGATAGGCCTGACTGCCCGCGCACTTCAGATCATAGATCAGCGCCGGCTTGCCGAAGGACGGCGCCTCCGACACCCGCACATTCCTCGGAATGACCGCATCATAGACCTTGTCGCCGAAATGGGCCCGGACATCATTGGCCACCTGGCCCGACAGGGCGTTGCGTTTGTCATACATGGTCAGGACCAGCCCCTGAATCTCCAGCCGGGGATTAAGACTCTGGCGGACCATCTCGATGGTCTTCATCAGCTGGGTCAGGCCTTCCAGCGCAAAGAACTCGCACTGCAGCGGCACCAGAACGGCATCAGCCGCTGCCATGGCGTTGAGCGTCAGCAGGTTCAGGGACGGGGGACAGTCGATCAGGACGTAGTCATACTGCGTCTGGCCAACGCGTCCGTGGGCCAGAAGGGCGTCGCGAAGGCGGAACGAGCGCCTGTCTGCCTGACTGAGCTCGATCTCAACGCCCGACATGTCAGGATCTGACGGGATGATATGCAGCCCGGGGACGGCCGTTTCCACCGCCGCCTCGGCCACGGCCCTACCGTCGGTCACGACGTCATAGATGGTGACGCGCCGTGTTTCACGTGAAACGCCGAGCCCTGTCGAGGCATTGCCCTGGGGGTCCATGTCGACGATCAGGACCTTCTCGCCGATGGCGGCCAGCGCGGTTCCCAGATTGATCGCCGTGGTGGTCTTGCCCACCCCGCCCTTCTGGTTCGACACCGCCAGCACGCGCGGTCCGGGCTTGGTCTCAGACAGAACGGACACGACGCAGACTCCCGATGTGGACGATGCGGCCGCGTGGATCGCTCTGCGACGGCCTTAGCTCAGGGGTGAAGTGCCAGGATTTCCGCGCCTCGCGCAACTCCTCCTCGGCCCGTTCCCCCTTGAGAAACACAGCTTGTGCACCGCGCTGCACATAGGGTTGTGCATAACCCAGAAGCCGCTCCATCGGCGCAAGCGCGCGGGCGGTGACGACGTCTACATCGACATGATCCTGCTCTTCGGCGCGACCGTGGATCACCGTCGCCGGCAATTCCAGCGTTTCAACAACGGTCGAAAGGAAACGACAGCGTTTGCCCAAGCTGTCGATCAGCCACACATGGGCGTCGGGGTTGTCCTTCAGCAGTATGGCCAGAATCAAACCGGGAAAGCCCGCCCCGGCACCCAGATCGGCCCAGGTATTGGCCTCAGGCGCCATCTCGAGCAGCTGCGCGCTGTCCCAGGCGTGGCGCGACCAGAAGTCCGGCAGGGTATCCGGGCCCACCAGATTCATCACCGCATTGGTCTCGGTCAGCATCTCGCGGAATCGGTCCAGCTCGGCCATCCGCTCGGCGGAGGCGCCGGTGCGGGCCTGGAAGTCTTCTCGCGTGCGAACCGTCACGCTGCGACCCGGTTCTTTTTCACATGGGCCAGCAGGGCCGTGAGCGCGCCGGGCGTCACGCCTTCGATGCGGGAGGCCTGCCCCAGTGTCACGGGACGGACCTTGGCCAGCTTCTCCCGAACCTCGGTCGACAGGCTACCCATGGCGGCATAGTCGAGGTTAGCAGGCAGACGCAGGCCTTCCTCCCGCTGCAGCGCCTGGGCATCGGCAGACTGGCGATCCAGATAGCCGGCATAGAGGGCCTCAATGGCCAACTGCTCGCGCACCACGGGGCTCACGTCCGCGAGGTCAGGGCGGACCGGCAGGAACTGATCCAGCGTCACGCCCGCATGGGCCAGTAGATCCCGCACCGACCGGCGTTGACCGTCGGCGTTCACATGAATCCCGAGCTGCTTCGCCTCTCCCGGCGTAAACCGGGTCTCATTGGCCCAGGTCAGAACATCGTCCAGCTCGGCCTGCTTGGTATAGAAGGCCCGTGTGCGCGCGGCTCCGGCCAGCCCCAGCTCAATCGCCAGCGGCGTCAGGCGGCGGTCGGCATTGTCGGCGCGGAGGCTCAGCCGGTACTCGGCCCGGCTGGTGAACATGCGGTAGGGCTCGGTCACACCGCGTGTGACCAGATCGTCGATCATCACCCCGATATAGGCCTGATCGCGTCGCAGGATCACCGCCTCCTGTCCGCCGGCCGCCCGGGCGGCATTCAGCCCGGCCATCAGCCCCTGGGCCGCCGCCTCCTCATAGCCGGTCGTGCCATTGATCTGGCCGGCCAGATAGAGACCCGGCCGCGCCTTGACCTCAAGCGACGGCAGCAACTCTCGCGGATCGACATAGTCGTACTCGATCGCATAGCCGTAGCGGATGACCTTTACCGCCTCGAGCCCGGGAATAGTACTGAGGAAGGCGTCCTGGGTGGCTTCCGAGACCGAGGTCGAGATCCCGTTCGGATAGACCGTCGGATCGTCCAGCCCTTCAGGCTCGAGGAAGATCTGGTGGCTGGTCTTGTCAGCGAAGCGGACCACCTTGTCCTCGATCGACGGGCAATAACGCGGGCCCCGGCCGGACAGATGGCCGCCATAGACGGCGCTCTCCCCGAGATTCTCGGCGATGATGCGGTGGGTCTCTTCGGTCGTGTGGGTGATGCCACACGCGATCTGGGGCACGGTGATCCGGTCGGTCAGGAAGCTGAAGGGTACGGGCTCGGCGTCCGCCGCCTGCATCTCCAGCCGGTCCCAGGCAATCGTCCGGCCATCCAGCCGCGCCGGCGTGCCGGTCTTGAGACGACCCAACGCCAGACCCGCGGCGTGAAGGTCCGCGGCCAGACCGGTGGACGGCGCCTCGCCATGCCGACCGGCAGGAATTCGGAGGTCGCCCCGGTGAATGATCCCGTTCAGGAAGGTGCCCGTCGTCAGAACGACGGCAGCCGCCCTCAGGGAATCGCCCGCCTCGGTCTCGATCCCCACAACGCGGGCGCCCTCGACGATCAGCCGCGCGGCCGTCCCCGCCATCAGGGTAAGATCAGCGGTCGCGGCCAGTTCGGCCTGCATTGCCTCACGATACAGACGACGGTCGATCTGCGACCGCAGCCCCTGAACGGCCGCGCCCTTCGACCGGTTCAGCATGCGGAACTGGATGCCCGACACATCGCCCAATCGCCCCATGATGCCGTCCATGGCATCGATCTCGCGCACCAGATGGCCCTTGCCCAGCCCGCCGATGGCCGGGTTGCAGCTCATCTCGCCGATGGTGTCGAGGCGCTGGGTCAGCAGTACGGTGCGGGCGCCGGCGCGCGCCGAGGCGGCCGCAGCTTCACAGCCGGCGTGCCCTCCCCCGATGACGATAACGTCGAACGTGTTCATGGCCGGGGACATAGGGGAAAACCGGCGTCTCCGCCACCGCGAGCGGTCTGTTTCACGTGAAACTATTTGCCGATGCAGAAGCTGGCGAAGACCTCACCGAGGACGTCCTCCACTCCGATCTCTCCTGTGACCCGCGCGAGACTATGCGCAGCCCGGCGCAGATCCTCTCCAGCCATTTCGGGGGCCACGACCAAGGCCTGACGCCCGGCTCGGACGGACGCCAGAGCCTCCTCCAGCCTGAGGCGATGGCGCTCGCGCGTCAGGGCCGGGAAATCGCCGCCAATGAGATCGGCAGCCAGTCGGTCCGACAGCCAGTCGGTCAGCGCTTCCAGCCCCTCTCCCGCGGTCGGCGACACGGTCAGCGTCGCAATTCCCTCCGGCACATCGAGCCAGTCGGCTCGGTCCAGGTCGGCTTTGGTCCGGATACAGAGGTCTTCGGGCCTGACCAGCGCACCGGCGGGACCGACCGGGTCGCCAGGCGCCAGGACCCAGAGTCGGAGGTCAGCCGCCTCGGCCCGGGCGCGGGCGCGACGGACGCCCTCGGCCTCGACCGGGTCCGCGCTGTCGCGCAGCCCGGCGGTGTCGGACAGGGTAACGGCATAGCCCCCGATGACGAGGGAAGCGTCCAGGACGTCCCGGGTGGTCCCGGCAATCGGGGTAACGATGGCCGCTTCGCGCTCGACCAGGGCATTGAACAGAGACGACTTGCCGGCATTGGTCTCGCCGATCAGGACGATCCGATAGCCGTCGCGAATGCGCTCTCCCCGTCGCCCGTCTGCAAGGGCGCGCTGAAGATCCTCGATCAACGCGTCAAGCACGGGCCCCGCCCGGCTGGCCAGCGCATCGGGAATGTCCTCGTCGGGAAAATCGATCTCGGCCTCGACCAGCGACAGGGCGGTCAGCAAGTCGCGGCGGAAGCCGGCATAGGTCTCTGCGAGGGCTCCCCCCAGCTGCCCAAGGGCCTGCGCCGATTGTTCGGCGGTCTCCGCGTCAATCAGGTCGGCAATGGCCTCGGCCTGGGTCAGGTCCAGCTTGCCATTCTCGAAGGCACGGCGGGTGAATTCGCCCGGCTCTGCGGGTCTCACACCCAGATCAAGCAGGGCGGTGCTGACCGCCTCGACCACGGCCCGTCCGCCATGCAAATGTAGTTCGGCTGCATCCTCGCCGGTATAGCTGGCGGGCGCTTTGAAGCGAAGGACCAGTGCCTGATCCAGGATTGCCCCCTGATGACGCAGGGTGCGGACGACCGCCACTCTCGGCGTGGGTCGGCCCGCCCCAAGGGCATCCAGCACCCGATCAGAATCCGGTCCCGACAGGCGGATGACAGCCACCGCCCCCCGACCCGGCGGCGTGGCCAGGGCAAAGAGCGTGTCCCTCACCTGGGCCTCATTTCGTCGCGGCTTCCATCATGCGCCGGAACTGTTCCTGGGCTTGAAGGCCGAAGCCGGTCCAGGTCTTCATCAGCTCTTCGGGCTGCATGGCGGCCAGATTGTCGGACATGCGCTTCTGCATCTCCGAGACCATGGCCTCATTGAGCGGCGTCACATCCGGCAGGCCCAAAAAGGCGCGCGCCTCGGCCGGAGTGCAATCGATCTCGACATTGACCTTCATGATGGGACCTCCTGTTTCACGTGAAACATGCCCTCAAGCAGCGAGCAACCGCGTTGCGAGCGGTAGGGCAAATATCAGGTGTTCATCGACTGGAAGAAGTCGCCGTTGTTCTTGGACTGGCGCAGCTTGTCGAGCAGGAATTCGATCGCGTCCTGCGGCCCCATCGGATTGAGGATCCGGCGGAGCACATAGGTCTTGGCCAGTTGGTCCTTGGGCGTGATGAGATCTTCCTTGCGGGTGCCGGACTTGAGGACGTCGATGGCCGGGAAGATGCGCTTGTCGGCGACCTTGCGGTCCAGAACGATTTCCGAGTTACCCGTGCCCTTGAACTCTTCGAAGATCACCTCGTCCATGCGGCTGCCGGTGTCGATCAGGGCCGTGGCGATGATGGTCAGCGAACCCCCCTGCTCCACATTGCGCGCCGCGCCGAAGAAGCGCTTGGGCCGCTGCAGGGCGTTGGCATCGACACCGCCGGTCAGCACCTTGCCGGACGACGGCACGGTCGCGTTGTAGGCGCGGCCCAGGCGGGTGATGGAGTCCAGCAGGATCACCACATCCTTGTTGTGTTCGACCAGACGCTTGGCCTTTTCGATGACCATTTCAGCCACGGCCACGTGGCGGGTGGCGGGCTCGTCAAAGGTCGAGGCGACGACCTCGCCCTTCACCGTCCGCTGCATGTCGGTGACTTCTTCCGGCCGCTCATCGATCAGGAGCACGATCAGGAAGACCTCGGGGTGGTTGGCCTCGATCGACTTGGCGATGTTCTGCAGCATGACCGTCTTGCCGACCCGCGGCGGGGCGACGATCAGGCAGCGCTGGCCCTTGCCCAGGGGGGCGACGATGTCGATCACCCGGCCCGAGCGGTCCTTCAGCGTCGGATCCTGGATTTCCATGTGCAGCCGCTCTTCGGGATAGAGCGGGGTCAGGTTGTCGAACAGGACCTTGGTCTTGACCAGCTCCGGGTCTTCCAGATTGATCGTGTCGACCTTGAGCAGGGCGAAATAGCGCTCGCCCTCACGCGGGCCACGCACGGCCCCGTGGATGGTGTCGCCCGAGCGCAGGCCGAAGCGGCGGATCTGCGACGGCGAGACATAGATGTCATCGGGCCCGGGCAGATAGTTCGCATCCGGGCTGCGCAGGAAGCCAAAGCCGTCCGGCAGGATTTCCAGCACGCCGTCGGCGATGATCTCGACCTCTTCTTCGGCCAGGGCCTTGAGGATGGCGAACAGCAGGTCCTGCTTGCGCAGGTTTGAGGCGTTCTCGACCTCGAGCTGTTCAGCGAAGGCGACCAGATCGGCCGGGGTCTTTTCGTTCAGCTCGGCCAGGGTGATCCGACCAGACGGGACGATAGCCTCGCCGTCATCGTCATCGTCCTCGGACGTCTCAATCTCGGTCGCCGGAGTGTCCACTGCAGACTCCTCGACCGAAGTCGGGTCGGTCTCGGGGGTGTCGGAGGTGTCGCTCATCAGAACTCGCACGGGAATGAGCCCCCGAACAACCATGCTCAGGAGCGAAAAGCCTAGAAATGTCAGGCCCTTAGGGGCCAGTCGGGGAACTCCGGAGTCTGCCCGGCCCATAAGGGCGATCAGCGGCGGACACAGGAGGAAGAGAAGGGCACCGCCCGCGAGGACGGCTCAGAACCACGGAAACCACGCCCGCCGCACCGGGTCAAGCCCGGTGGCTTCCGGGAGTCAGCGCGTGCCCCACTCCAGCGTCACGGACAGCACCATGACGATGGCGATCAGGAAGGGGACTTCATTGGTCATCCGCCAGAACCGCCCGGTCCGGGTCGAGGTCCCAGCCTGGATCCGGCGGAACTCTCCGGACAGATAGTCATGCCATCCGCTGAGGGCGAAGATCCCGGCGATCTTGGCCAGCATCCACGGCTGGTGGGCAAAGCTCCAGTCCGTGCCGCCGCCACTGCGCAACCAGAACAGCCACAGGCCAAAGACCCAGGCGGCCGCCATGGCCGGGTTGAGGATGATCTTCAGCAGGCGCCGCTGCCAGGTGCGCAAAAGCTCGCGCATCTCGCTGCGCAGGGGCTCGGCCTTGTCTGCCTGTTCCGCGTCATAGGCATAGAGGCGTGGCAGGAACAGCAATCCCGCCATCCAGGCGATCACCGCCAGAATGTGCAGGGCCCGAGCGAAATCATACAGGTTCACGCGGCGGCCCTTTGCCGCTGTTCCGCCTGACAGGGACAGGCCTTCCAATCGGCCTGACAGCCCGGTCCGAACGGGGCCGTGCCCGATCGATCAAGCGCCGCGATCACACCCTCGGCCAGTCCGGAGATGAAGGCGGGCGTGACGCTGACGGTCGGCACCCGGATGTAGGGGTGGATGCCGTGTTCCTCGGCCAGCTCCCGGTATTCGATGTCCAGCTCGACGAGGGTCTCGATATGCTCGGAGACAAAGGCGATCGGCACCAAGACGACCCCGACGCCGTCCCTGCCCGCCTGTTCGAGCGCTTCCGGCGTCGACGGCCCCAGCCATTTCATCGGCCCGACGCGGCTCTGGTAGCAAAGGCCCCAGTCGGTCAGCCCCAGCCGCTCGGCGACAGCCCGGCACCCGGCCTCGACCTGTTCGGCATAGGGATCGCCCTTGTTCGTCACCAGCGACTCGGGGATGCCGTGGGCGGAAAACAGCACCCGAACGGGCTGGTCTCCGGCGCCGGTCAGGCCCTCGCGGATCAGCCCAGCCTGGGCCTCGACCCAGCCTTCGGCCCGGGGATAGCAGCAGATGGCGCGGCTGGCGCCCGGTCCGCGATAGGTCTCCTGCCACAGCTTGAGCGATGAGGCCGTCGTTGTGGTCGAAAACTGCGGATAGAGGGGCAGGAGCACGATCTCGTCCGGTGCCCACGCCTCGACCTCGGCCGCCACGGCCTCCGTCATCGGATGCCAGTAGCGCATGCAGATGAAGGCCTTGATGTCATCGGCCGGCAGGCGGTCGGACAGGGCCTGCTCCAGCGCCTCGGTCTGGGCCCGGGTGCCGGGAAGCAAGGGCGATCCCCCGCCCATATAGTCATAGTTGGCCTGGGCGCTTTTCTCCCGGCGGCTGGAGATCAGCCGCGCGACCGCCGTCCGCAACAGACCCGGCAGGCCGATGATGGCCGGATCATTGAACAGATTGAACAGGAAGGGCTTTACGGACTCCGGGCCGTCCGGGCCTCCCAGATTGAACAACACCACCGCGATCCGGCGGCCCTGACTGTCCCCGGACCTGCTCATTGGGCACCAATCCTTTTCATTACCTGCTCGACATGGGCAATCGGCACATCCGGCAGGATTCCATGGCCCAGATTGAAGATCCACGGACCCTCGCCCCAAGCCTCCAGCAACTGGTCCACGCGGCGATCCAGCGCTTCGCCGCCCACCCGCAGCAACAGCGGGTCCAGCGCGCCCTGGATCGGCTTGATCGCCTGCACCCTCTGGCCGACCACCAGTGGGCAAGCCGTATCCAGCGCCACAGCCTGAACATCGCATTCATGGGCATAACGTTCGGCCAACGCCGCCGATCCGCGCGGGAAACCGATCAGGGGGACGGTCACGCCCAGCTCCCGCACCCGGGCCATCAGCTTCTGATGGGGCTTAAGCACCAGAACCTCGAACAGATCGTCGGGCAGGCCCTCGGCCCAGCTCTCGAAGATCTTGAGGACCTGGGCGCCCGCATCGGCCTGCATCTTCAGATAATGCGCCGTAGCCTCGACCAGAATGTCCAGCAGGGCCAGGACCGTCTCCGGCTCGCGATAATAGAAGGTCCGCGCCTGGGCCCGTTCGCCCTTGCCGATCGAGCGGGTCTCCCCGTCCAGCATATAGGTGGCAACGGTCCACGGAGCCCCGGCAAAGCCGATCAGGGTGCGCTCGGGATCCAGTGCTATCCGAACCCGGCTGAGCGTCTCCCCGACCGGCGACAGGGCGTTACCCGCCCCCGTGGTCAAGGCCTGCATAGACGCCAGATCCGGCAGGGCCCCCAGTCGCGGACCTTCTCCGGCCTCGAACCAGACCTTCTGGCCCAGAGCCTGCGGGATCAGCAGGATGTCGGCAAACACGATGGCCGCGTCGAAGCCAAAGCGCCGCATCGGCTGAAGCGTGGCCTCGGCGGCCATCTCCGGGTTCAGGCAAAAGGCAATGAAGTCGGGAGCTTGGGCGCGCAAGGCCCGGTACTCCGGCAGGTAGCGCCCAGCCTGACGCATGAACCAGACCGGGGGCCGGTCGGTGACCTCGCCCCTCAGGGCCTTGAGCAAGCGCATATCCGTCATGGAGCGGCTTTAGGCCGGGCGGGCCGAGAGCTCAAGCGGGCGAAATGCCTCGCTCTGCTTCTCTTCCTCTCGATAGAGATATTGAAGGTGAAGATAGAAGGTAGGGCCGGGGATGACGGGGACAGTTGCCGCGTTTCTGCCGCCCCGGATCGACCTTTTCACAGGGACAGGGGGCCAGATCGGAAGGGCGCAACCGGGCCTGTAGAAACCGGGGATAATCCTTAATCAAACCTTAACACGCGGGCTCCTGCGCTGATGTCGCCCGGGGGATCATCTGTTCGCGGATTAACGTATCATTAACCTTTCCCCAAGCCATCCGGCGGCCGGTCTTGCCCTTGGGATAGATGCCTCCGGGCCGTCGTCAGATCTTCACATTGGTCCCCCGTATCGGTGGCGCCGGCGCGACAGTCCGCATTTCACCCGCATGATCGCGCGATTGATCCCCGTCTTGAGAGGCCCTTCGTCCACAGGAATCCCGGATTCGCTCCGCAGGAGTCCTGGCCGGGTCAAACGGGTTTGACGCCTGCGCCGCTTCGGACGATGACAGGACATGACCCCGACACGCTCAGGCTCCGGCCGCCGGCTGGCCACCTATTTCCATGTCCACCTGGTCTCCGATTCGACCGGTGAGACCCTGAACGCCATGGCCAAGGCGGTCACCGCCCGGTTCGACGGCGTCATCCCGATCGAGCACATCTATGCCCTGGTGCGCTCGCCCAAACAGATGGAGCGGGTGCTCGAAGAAGTCTCTGCGGCGCCGGGCGTGGTTCTCCACACCCTGGTCGACAAGGGTCTGCGGCTGCAGCTCGAAGATGGCTGCCGCGCGCTGGACATGCCCCAGATCGGGGCGCTGGATCCTCTGGTCGGCGCCCTGTCCCATTATCTGGGCGCGGCGCTCTCAACCCGGGTCGGAGCCCAGCACGCGCTCGATACCGACTATTTCAACCGCATCGGCGCGCTCGACTTCGCCATGGCCCATGACGACGGTCAGGGCACGACGGAACAGCTGGAGACGGCTGATGTGGTCCTGTGCGGGGTCAGCCGGACCTCGAAAACCCCGACCTGCATCTATCTGGCGCACCGCGGCATCCGCGCCGCCAATGTGCCCCTCGTCCCCGGTCAGGAGGACGGCGAGCGTCTGACCCAGCTGAACGGGCCGCTGGTGGTCGGCCTGACGGTCTCGCCCGACCGGCTGGTGCAGATCCGGCGCAACCGGCTGGACGGATTAAATGCCGACCGCAGCTCCTCCTACGTCGATCACGACGCCGTCCGCGATGAGACGATCAAGGCGCGCCGGGCCTTCGAACGCCGCGGTTGGCCGGTCATCGACGTGACCCGCCGCTCGGTCGAGGAGACCGCCGCGGCCATCGTCAATTTGCTGAGCGAGCGCCGCTCGGGCAAGGCGGGCCGCACGCCCGGCATGCCGGCATGAGCGCCGGATTTCAGCGTCAGCCGCTGGTGCTGGCCTCGGCTAGCGCCGCCCGCCGGACCCTGATGGCCGGGGTGGGTCTGACGGTCGATCTCCAACCCGCCGATCTGGATGAGGAGGGCCTCAGGCTGGCCAATCCCGACCTCGGGCCGGCGGACATGGCGGTGTGCCTGGCCGAGGCCAAGGCCGTCGTGGTCAGCCGGATGCGCCCCGGGGTGCTGGTTCTGGGTGGCGACCAGATTCTGGAGGACGACGGGGTCATTGTCTCCAAGGCAGACGATCTGAAGGAGATTGCCGCGCGTCTCCGGGGTTTCCGGGGACGGACCCACCATCTGCACTCGGGCGCGGCGTTCGCCCGGGACGGAGCGGTCGTCTGGCGCCACGTTGACACCGCCGCTCTGAGCGTCCGGGCTTTCTCGGAGGCCTGGCTGGCCACATACCTCGAGGCCGAGGGCGCGGCCCTGACTGGCGTGGTCGGGGGCTACAGGCTGGAAGGGCCCGGGGCCCAACTGTTCGCGCGCATCGAGGGGGACTATTTCACCGTCCTGGGTCTGCCGCTGTGGGCGGTGCTGGAGGCCCTGCGGGATCAGGGCGTGATCGACCGATGACGATCCGGGCCGGGGTCGCGGGCTGGCCGATCGCCCATTCGCTCAGTCCGGTGATCCACGGGGCCTGGATCCGGGCGGCCGGTCTGGATGCCGACTACACGGCCTTTGGACCCGAGACCGAAGCGCAGTTCTGCGACCTGGTTGGGCAGGTCCGGCAAAGCGCCCTTCGTGGGCTCAATGTCACGGCGCCCTATAAGGAAACCGCGCTTGGGCTGGCGGATACGGTCAGCGAGACCGCTCGCGCCTGTGGCTCGGCCAATCTGCTGTGGCAGGACGCCGGGGTGCTCCGGGCCGACAGCACCGACGGCTACGGCCTGATGGCGGCGCTGACCGAACAGGCAACGGCTTTGGAAGGGATGGGCCGGGTCGCCGTCGTGCTGGGTGCGGGAGGTGCTGCCCGGGCCGCCGTCCATGCCTTGGGCCAAACCTTTTCCGAAGTGCGCGTTCTGAACCGGACGGCTGCCCGCGCTGAGGCCCTCATCGCCGCCGTCCAGCCCCACTGCCCGGCGCGGCTGACCCTCGGTGACGCGGCAGCTGACGCCGCCCTCATCGTCAATGCGCTGAGCGTCCCGCCCGAACTCGACCTTACGACGCTCGCCCCCGACGCCGTGCTGATGGACATGACCTATCGCCCCCTGATGACCGGCTTTCTGCGGGCCGGTGCGGAGCGGGGCCACACGGTCGTCGATGGACTGGCCATGCTGATCGGCCAGGCGCAGCCGTCGTTTGCGACCCTGTTCGGCGTCGCCCCGCCCGACATGGATGTCCGGGCCGAGGCCCTGCGGGTGCTGGGAGAACAGCCATGAAGGTTCTGGTACTGACGGGCTCGATCGGCATGGGCAAAAGCACGACCGCCCGCCTGTTCGAAGAGGCGGGGGCTGCCGTCTGGGATGCGGATGCCGCCGTCCACAGACTCTATCAAAAGGGCGGCGCCGCGGTGGACGCCGTCGAGGCGGCCTTTCCCGGCGTGGTCGTCGACGGCGCGGTCGACCGGACCCGGCTCTCGGCCCGGCTTCAGGAGTCTCCCGAAGGCTTTCCGGCGCTGGAGGCCATCGTCCATCCGCTGGTGCGGGCCGACCGGGAGGCTTTTGTCGCCCGGGCGCGCGAGGAGGGCCGGACGGTCGTGGTCCTGGACATTCCCCTCTGGTTCGAGACCGGGGCCGACCGGACCGGGGTCACGGCTGTGGTGGTGGTCAGCGCCCCCGAGGCCGAGCAGCGGCGGCGCGTCCTGTCCCGGCCCGGCATGACCGAGGCCCGCTTCCGCCAGATCCTGTCCCGTCAGGTGCCGGATGCCGAAAAGCGCGCCCGCGCCGATGCGGTGATCGATACCGGCCAGGGCATACCCTATGCCCGACAGCAGGTTGCCCTGTTGATGGAACGCCTGACCTCGCCCACGACGGATTGAAGCCCGGGCCGAAGCGCGGCATCAAGGGCCATGGCCCGCGAGATCGTTCTGGATACTGAAACCACCGGCTTTGACCCCCGGACCGGCGACCGGATGATCGAGGTCGGCTGTATCGAGATCGATGACCTGCTGCCGACCGGCCGCACCTTTCACCGGCTGATCCATCCCGAGCGCGACATTCCCGCCGGCGCCATCGCCGTGCACGGCATTACCCTCGAGAAATTGCGCGACGCGCCGAAATTCGCCGAGGTCGCGGCCGATCTGCTGGAATTCATCGGTGATGCGCCGGTGATTGCCCACAACGCCAGCTTTGACCGGGCCTTCATCAATCACGAACTGGGCCTGTGCGGCCAGCTGCTGATCGAGGAGGCACGCTGGATCGACACCCTGCAGATGGCCCAGATGCGCTTTCCCGGCATGGCCAATTCGCTGGATGCCCTGTGTCGCCGGTTCAAGATTTCCCTGACCGAGCGCAGCCTGCACGGGGCCCTGATCGATGCCCGCCTGCTGTCCGATGTCTATCTGGAGCTGAAAGGCGGCAAGGCCCGCTCGCTGGAGCTGGTCGCGCACTCGGATGATACCGGCGGACCGGACGGCCCCCGTCGACACGGGTCCCGGTCGACGCCGCTTGCACCGCGCCTGACCGACGCCGAGGTTCAGGCGCATGCGGCCTTTGTCGCCGCCGAACTGGGGGATCAGGCGCTCTGGCTGAAGGCCTGATCGCTCCGTTCAGAAGGGCTCAGGCCTGACCGGGAGGGGTCGAGGCGCCGCGCGCGACCTGGGCCTGACGCTGGGTATAGATGGCGGTGAAGTCGATCGGCTCCATCAGGAAGGGCGGATAGAAGCCGCCGTCCGACGTCGCCTTGGCGATGGTCTCGCGCGCGAAGGGGAACAGATAGCGCGGGCACTCGATCAGCAGCAGCGGCTCGATGTCCTTCTCCGCGACATTCATCAGCTGGAACAGGCCGCCATAGACCAGCTCGACCTGAAACACCGGCTTGTCTTCGCTGGTGGCCTTGACCGACAGCTTCAGCTCCACCTCGAACAGGCCGTCCTGACGGCCCTGGGCGTTCATCTCGACGCCGAGATCGATATTGGGGCGACCCTCGACCTTCAGGCTCTCCGGCGCGCGCGGGTTCTCGAACGAGAAGTCGCGCACATACTGGGCCATGATGCGAAAGCCCGGCAGGGCGGGCTGGCCCGGCTGCACCGGCGTTTCGGTCGAGCCGTTCGGGGTGTCGCCATTGGGGGCGGGAGGCGTGGAATCGGTCATGCGCGGACAGGTCTTCCTGGATCGATGAGAGCTCGGGCCGCATCGGCGGCTTGAAGGCGGGGCGACTAGCATGGCGGGCGCGGGGCGGCAATGTCACGCACCCCCGGGGGGCAGCGGTGCAGGGGCGCGAGGCCGGGCCGCCTTGCATGGGGCCTCGGCAATCCCTAATCCTCAGGGTCAAGCGCCGCACCTTCAGTAGCGCCAGACCCGGACCCGTCGTGAATCCTCAATTCCAGATCATCCTGTTTGCCGTGATCGCGGCCGTGGTGCTGTTCCAGCTGTACAATGTGCTGGGCAAGAAGGTCGGCCGCCAGCCGGAAGAGGATGCCCGTGCCCGGCCGAAGGGCGCGCCTGAAGCGGCCGACGCTGCCCAGGCCGGCCCGGCGGCGGCGGGACCCGCCCTCGATTCCGCGACCCTTGCGGCCATCGCCGGGCTCAAGGCCCGCGACCCGGCCTTTGACCCGCACCGCTTCCTCGACGGCGCCCGCCAGGCGCATGAGACCATCGTCCGGGGCTATGCCGAAGGCGACCGCGAGGCCCTGAAGCCTTTGCTGACCCCGGTCGTCATGACCTCGTTCGAGGCCGGGATGGCCGACCGCGAGGCCCGCGGCGAACAGGAACGGGTCGAGTTTCCCCACGTCCCCCGCGCCGATCTGGAACTGGCGACGGTCCAGGGCGACAAGGCCGTGGCCAAGGTACGCTTCCTGTCGGAACTGAAGCAGACCATCAGCGCCGACGAGGCAGAGCCGCGTGTCGAAGAGCGTCGCACCGCCGAACTGTGGACCTTCGAGCGCCCCCTGAATGCCAGCGATCCCAACTGGGTGCTGGCCCGGGTGGAGCCCGCCTCCGCATGATGGCGACGGCCGGTCGGGCGGGTGCGGTCGCGGCCCTTCTGCTGGCCGCCCTCGTCTCGGCCTGTGCCAGCGCCCCCGAGCCGAACGCGCCGCCCCTTCCGGTTCCCCCGGTCAGCGAGTTTGAGTTCCCGCATCCGCCGCCCCCTCCCAGACCGGAAAGCCTGCCGGTCGCGGCCTTGCCCGGTTGGGATCAGGAAGACCATCTGACAGCCCTGATCGCCTATTCGACGGGCTGCAGCGCCCGCCGCGACCCGATCTGGCAGGCTATTTGTGCCGAGGCGCGGACCCTTGTGGCGAGGCGTCCCACGCCCAGCGAGGCCCGCGCCTTTCTGGAACGCCGATTCGTCGCGGTCGAGGCTGTTGCCCCCGAGCCGTCCCGCGCCCTGCTGACGAGCTATTTTTCCCCGGAATATGAGGCGCGCCGCGCCCCCGACGCCGATTATGACGCCCCGGTGCTGGCCCGGCCCGCCGGATGGCAGCGCGGCGACCGGCTGGCCGACCGTGCCACCATCGAGGCCAATGCGTCATCCTATGAGATTCTGGGCTGGATGCGGGCCGAAGACCTGTTCTTCCTGCAGATCCAGGGCTCGGGCTATCTGACCTTTGCCGACGGATCGCGGGCGCGCGCCGCCTATGCCGCCGACAATGGCCATCCCTTCGTCGGCATCGCCCGGCCCATGGCGGATCAGGGCCTGCTGCCGCCGAACGGCACATCGGGCGACGCCATCCGGGGCTGGCTGGCCGACCACCGGGGGCCCGAGGCCCGGGCGGTGATGGCGCTCAACCCGCGCTACATCTTCTTTCGGATGGATCCCGACGACGGCGGCCATCCGGCCGGAGCGGCGGGCATTCCCCTGCCCGAACGCCGCGCCATTGCGGTCGACCCCGCCCACTGGACCTATGGCGAGCCGGTCTGGATCGAGGCCGATGGCGGCAATCTGATCGGCGCCCGCGCCAGCTATCGCGGCCTCGTCATGGCGCTCGACACCGGCTCGGCCATTCGCGGCCCGGTCCGCGCCGACCTCTATATGGGCCGGGGCGATGCGGCTGGCGAGGAAGCCGGGGCGGTGCGCCACCCCCTCAGGATGTGGCGGCTGGTGCCGCGCTAGGTCGGGTCTTTCTTGCCGAACACGGCATCGGCCAATACCGATCCGATGCGGGCCAACTTTGACACCGATGACTCTCCGGCTTTTCCGGGAGGCGTCCCCACAACGGGATACTCGGAAAGAACGGCCCTGATCTGGTGGATCGTTTCGCGGAGATAGGTCTGGTCGGTGCCGTCGTGGAAGCGGTGTTGCTCGCCGAGGTGGTCCGGAGTGATATCGATTATCAGCTCGGCTTTACCGAGTGACCGGAACACCACCTGGACCTTCAGATTGGGCTCGAGAGAGTCGAGCCGGGCGACGCCTGCCAACGCGCCATGGGTTGATGCCAGCTGATCCAGAAAGCGCTGAAGGTCTTCGGTACGGAGGAGCGTACCTTCGCACGATACGGTCGAGCGGCTCGAGCGGACCTCGGCCCGGACGTCAAGCCAGTTCGCATCCCAGTAGTCGCCCGCCTCCTCAAAGGGGCGACCGGTGACCCAGATGTCTAGGGGTCCGATTCTGATGTCGGGCTCTTCCCTCACCGCCGCCGCATCCCGCCCAGCACGCCGCGCAGGATCTCTCGGGTCAGGGTTGAGCCGGCGGTGCGCAGGACGGACTTGGTCGCGGCTTCCAGCGGGGTTTCCCGGTTCGAGCGACGGGCCGGGGCGCGGGCGCGGGCCTCTCGCTCGGCTTCGCGGCGGATGCGGGTCTCCTCCTTCTCGCGGGCGATGCGGGCCTTCTCAGCCTCCTTCGCCGCCAGCGCGTCGGCCTTGGCCTTGTCCGCAGTGGCTTTGGCCTCGGCCTCGGCCTGATCCGCCTCACCCCGACGGGCGGTCAGGATTTCGTGGGCTGATTCCCGGTCGACCGGGGTGTCATAGACACCGCGCACGGGGCTGGCCGCCATGACGGCGGCGCGTTCGGCGTCGGTCGCGGGCCCCAGAAGACTGGCGGGTGGCCGGATCCTGGTGCGGGCGACCATCGCGGGCGCGCCCTTTTCGTCGAGGGTCGAGACCACGGCCTCGCCGACGCCCAGCGCCGGAATGGCCTCGCTGGTATCGAAGGTCGGATTGGGCCGGAAGCTGCCCGCCGCGGCCCTCAGGCCCTTCTGTTCCGAGGGCGTATAGGCCCTGAGCGCATGCTGGATGCGGTTGCCGAGCTGGCTCAGCACACTGTCGGGGATATCGGCCGGGTTCTGGGTGACGAAATAGACGCCGACCCCCTTGGACCGGATCAGGCGCACCACCTGTTCGACCTTGTCGACCAGGGCCTTGGGCGTATCGTCGAACAGCAGGTGGGCCTCGTCGAAAAAGAACACCAGCCGGGGTTTGTCCGGATCGCCGATCTCGGGCAGCTGCTCGAACAGCTCTGACAGCAGCCACAAAAGGAAGGCGGAATACAGCCGCGGGCTGTTCATCAGTCGGGCCGCGTGCAGCACATTGACCTGTCCCCGCCCGTCCAGACTGGTGCGGATCAGGTCCTCCAGCCTCAGCGCCGGTTCGCCGAAGAAGGCCTTGCCGCCTTCCTGTTCCAGCTGCAGTAGCGACCGCTGGATGGCGGCGATGGAGGCGGGGGCCACATGGCCGACCTCGCGCCCGATGCGCTCGGCATTCTCGCCCACATGGACCAGCAGGGCGCGCAGGTCGTCGAGGTCGAGCAGGAGCAAGCCCTCGGTGTCGGCCACGTGGAAGACGACCGACAGCACGCCCTCCTGCACCTCGTTCAGGCCCAGCATGCGGGCCATCAGCACCGGCCCGATCTCGCTGACGGTGGTGCGCACCGGGTGGCCCGCCTCGCCATACAGGTCCCAGAAGACCGTCGGCGCCGCGCGCGGGGTCAGCGCCAGTTGCATGCCCTCGGCCCGGGCGACCAGCTTCTCATTGGGGGTGCCGGCGACCGCTATGCCCGACAGGTCGCCCTTCACATCGGCGCAGAACACCGGGACGCCGGCATCGGAAAACCCTTGCGCCAGAATCTGCAGGGTCACCGTCTTGCCGGTGCCGGTGGCGCCCGCGATGACCCCGTGGCGATTGGCGCGATCAAACCGCAGGTGACGGGCATGGGCCTCGCCATCGTCCTCGGTCCACCCCAGAAACAGCCCGTCCGTCGTGCTCATGCCCTGCCCTCGCAATGTCTGTCACATGACATAGACCAGACCGCGATTGACGGGAACGCCCGGAAGCCGGACAACCGGCCCATGAAGTCCGCCCTGGCAGTCCCAACCTCCGCTGTCGCGCGCAATGCGCTGGTGCTGCTGGCCGCCGTGGCGGGCGGCGCGGCCCTGTTCTGGCTGCGGGACATCCTGACCCCGCTGGCCATGGCCATCTTCCTGTTGATCATGATCGACGGCATCAAGCGCTTCGTGGCCGACAATACGGTGTTGAGCGACCGGATGGCCGGTGTGGCGGCGCTGGTTCTGGTCATTCTGGGCTTCTTCGCCTCCATCGCCATCATCGTGGACGGGGCGGCGGGCTTCTTCGGCGAGGCTTCCGGTGTTTCCACCCGGCTCGGCCCCCGGATCGACCAGGTCATTCATGATGTAGCGGGCCTGTTCGGAGTGGCCAGCCCGCCGACGGCCATGGACCTGATCGGCGACATCGATCTGCGCAGCTATGTGGCCGATTTTGCCCTGCAGGTGCAGAACGTCGCCAGCGGCGCCTTCTTCGTCCTCGTCTATCTTGGCTTTCTGATCGCGGCCCAGGCAGGCTTCCAGCGCAAGATCGTCGGCATGTTCCCGGTGCGCGAAACCCGGCACGAGGCCCGCGCCGTATTTCAGCGTATCCGCTCGGGGGTCGAGGGCTATCTCTGGGTCCAGGCGGTCACCGGCATCATGATCTGCGCCGTGGCCTGGGTGCTGATGCGGGCTGTGGGCCTGCAGAACGCCGAGTTCTGGACCTTTGTCATCTTCGTCGTGGGCTTCATTCCGATCCTGGGCGGCGCCGTCGCGGGTCTGGCCCCGCCGATGTTCGCCCTCGTCCAGTTCGAAAGCTATTGGCAGGCCCTGATCCTGTTGATCGGCCTGCAGGCCGTGCTGTTCATTGTCGGCAACTGGATCCAGCCGCGTATGCAGGGCGACAACCAGAACATCGACCCGGTCGTCGTCCTGCTGTCCCTGGCCCTGTGGGGCAAGCTGTGGGGCGTGATCGGCATGTTCCTGTCGACGCCGCTGGCGGTGCTGATGATGGCCATCCTGGCCGAGTTCAAGGGCAGCCGCTGGATCGCCATCCTGATGTCGGGCGATGGCGAGCCCTATCCGGACGGCGAGGAAACCCTGTCGCGCAAACGCCCTTCGCCCCGCGTCAACGCGCCACAGGCGGACGCCTCCGTTTCGGACGACTGACGGCTTGAAAGGGGGGCGGGGGGAAACCACCTGTCCATCACCGCCGCGGCCTCCCTCCCCCTCCCCCTCCCGGGTTCGTCCAGACAGAGGCCGTCGGGTGAAAACCCGGCGGCCTTAGTCGTCTGTGTTGCCAATGTCCCACACATCGCCCCGACCACCAAACAGCCGGGAACAGCCCAGCCTCGCTGCCGTTGTGTCTGCCGGGAGGGAAGCATGATCACATCCGGGTGGGGACATCCGGTTAAACGAGAGGATACAACGGGATGAAAATCTCCCTGCAAACCGGCGCGGCCATGGCTGCGGTTCTGGCGGCCGGTCTGGCCACCCCCGCCTTGGCGCAATCCGCCCCGAGCGACTGGAGCGGCCCCTATATCGGCATTTACGGCGGCTATCTGGAAACCCAGGATGACGCCAATGAGAGCCTGGTCTTCGACCGGGACTTCGACGGCGAGTTCGACGACACCGTCGTTCTGAACGGCACGACAAACAGCGCTTTCAGCCCGGGCTCCTGCCCGGATGCGGCCAATGGCGCGACGCCCGGCGCCCTCTGCTCGAGCGATGACGGCGGCGTCGAGGCGGGCGTCCGCATCGGCTACGACATGCAGTTCGGTAACTGGGTCGTCGGCGCCGTCGGTGAAGTGTCTGCAGCGGACGCCCGCGACAGCGTGACCTCGTTCAGCACCACGCCGGCGTCCTACATCATGACCCGCGACCTGGAACACACGGCCGCCCTACGCGCCCGTATCGGCTACGCCATGGGCCCGGTTCTGGTCTACGGCACTGGCGGCGTTGCCTACGGCAAGATCCAGAACAGCTTCTTCACCACCAATGGTGCCAACAGCTTCACCGAACAGACCAGCGAGGACGATGCCGACGGCTATCAGTTCGGCGCCGGCATGGAATGGAAGCTGGCCCCCAATCTGTCGCTGGTCGGAGAGTATCTCTACACCAGCCTCGAAGCGGGCGATTACGTTGTGCGCGCCGGGCCGGGTACGGCCGGGCCGACCAACCCCTTCATCCTGCCGCCCAACACGGCCGGTACCGACATCGCCCGCAGCAACGGCGACTTTGATTACCACGGCTTCCGTCTGGGTATGAACGTTCGCTTCTAAAGCTGGACACCGGTTAAATCCCGGAAGGGCCGGGCTCGCGCAGGCGAGTCCGGCCTTGCTGTGTCAGGGAGGTCCCGTTCGCGCCGTTTCCGGGCTTTCCCTTTGGCGCGCACCGATCTAGTCATCTGGGTCATCCAGGCGGTGATGAGCCGCGCCATCGAGACCCTATTCGCATGTCCCGCGACGCCCCGTCCTCCACCGCCCCCTCCCTTGAGATCCTGTGCAAGGGCTTTGAAAAGGCAGCGGGCGAAAAGGCCGATGCCCTGGTCAAGGGCTTTCTGGCCGAGGCGCTGGAAGACTACGACTCCGACGAGACACCCGAGATTGCGCTGGAGGACCTCGCCGCCCTTCTCGCCGAGGCCTGGACCACCGCAGCCGTCCGGCAGGCCGGCGAGCCGGCCCGCATCCAGGTCGGCCCCCTGCACGGGGCGGATGGCCGCACCACCGCCTTTGACCGCATCCTGATCGTTCAGGACGACCGGCCCTTCCTCGTCGACAGCGTCATGGGAGAACTGGCCGAGACCGGCGTCTCCGTGCGCGCCATGTTCCACCCGATTGCCGATGTCACGCGCGACGCTGACGGACAGCGCAAGGCCGGCGCCGGACAGTCGCGCGAGTCGGTCATTATCGTTGTGATGGACCCGCTGCCGCAGGAGCGGCGCGACAGCCTTGGCGAAGGCCTCGCCGCCACCCTGTCGGACGTCGCGTCGGCCACCGCCGACCATGGCGCCATGCGCGAGCTGATGGCCCAGTCCGTCGCCCATCTGGAGGCCCACCCTCCCGGCATCGATCCCGAAGTCGTGGCCGAGACCCTGGCCTTCCTGAATTGGCTGAACGACGACCATTTCGTCTTCCTCGGCGCGCGCGACTATGACTATCCGCGCTCGGCGGACGGCGGCTATGAGGCCGAGGCACCGCTTTCCCAGTCAGGCGAGGGTCTGGGCGTTCTGCGCGATCCCGAGCGCACCGTTCTGCGCCGCGCCAATGAGCCGGCCGTCCTGACCCGCCAGATGAAACGCCAGCTGGATCTGTCGGACCCGGTCACCGTGGCCAAGGCCAATGCCCGGTCCCGCGTCCACCGCCGGGCCTATATGGACTATATCGGTGTCAAACGGTTCGGGACGGATGGCCGTCCGTCGGGCGAGACCCGCTTTGTCGGCCTGTTCACGGCCGAGGCCTATGACCGGGTGGCCTCCCAGGTGCCGCTGGTCCGGCGCAAGGTCGAGAATGCGCTCAAGCGGGCCGGCAAGGCTGGCAGCGGCCACAGCCACAAACGCCTGAAGAACATCCTCGAGAATTACCCCCGCGACGAGCTGTTCCAGATCACCGAGGACGAGTTGCTGCCGATCGCGCTCGGCATTCTGCACCTCTATGACCGTCCGCGCATTCGGCTGTTCACCCGGACTGATCCGTTCGACCGCTTCATCTCGATTCTGGCCTTCATCCCGCGCGAGCGCTTCCACGCTTCCCTGCGCGAACGGATCGGCCGGATCCTCGCCCGGGCCTGGGGCGGACGCCTGTCGGCCTGGTATCCGCAGCTGTCCGACGCCCCGCTGGTGCGCATCCACTACATCATCGGCGTGACGCCCGGAGAGCACCCGACGCCCGACCCCGTGGCCCTTGAAGCCGAGGTGGCCGAGGCCGGGCGGGGCTGGCCCGAGCGGTTCGAGGCCGCCCTGCGCGCCGCCGGGGTGGACGACGTCGCCGTCGGCCCGCTCAGCACCCGCTGGACCGAAGCCTTCGGGACCGCCTATCGCGACCGCTATACAGCAGCCGAAGCGGTCATCGATCTTGAACGGTTCGACCAGCTGAACGGCACCGGCGAGCGTGACGGCGGTGAGCCGATCGCCGTCCGCGCCTTCCGCACGACCGAGGACAGCCCGCTTCAGTTCCGCTTCAAGCTCTATCACCGTGGCAATCCTGTTCCGCTGTCGGACGTCCTTCCGGTGCTGGCCGATATGGGGCTCAAGACGCTTGAGGAGTGGGGCCATGCCGTCCGACCCCAGGGCGACATGCCCATCCATATCCATGAGTTTCTGCTGGAGGACCCGCGCGGCGAGAAGCTGAGCTTCGACTCCATCAAGGCGCCGTTCGAATCTGCGGTTGCCGCCGTCTGGTCGGGCCTGACGGAAAGCGACGGACTGAACCGGCTGGTGATCGAGCTGGGGATCGACTGGCGCGAGGCCGCCCTGATCCGCACCCTCGCCCGCTATCGCCAACAGACCGGCATGGATCCCAGCCAGACGGTCCAGGAAGAGGCTCTGTATCTGTATCCCGAGGTCGCGCGCGGCCTGCTGGAGTTGTTCCGGCTCAAATTCGATCCCGACGCGGACGAGGGCGATGGCCGGTTCGACAAGGTCTCGGGCCTCAATGCGCGGCTGGATGGGCTGCTACAGGCGGTCAAGAGTCTGGACCATGACCGCGCCCTGCGTCGCCTGACCAATCTGGTTCGGGCCACCATGCGGACCAACTACTACATCCGCGACGAGCACGGGCAGCCGCAGCCGCACATCTCGATCAAGATCGCCTCGCGTGAGCTGGAAGACCTGCCGCTGCCCAAGCCCTACCGTGAGATCTTCGTCTGGGCGCCGCACATTGAGGGCGTGCACCTGCGCTTCGGCCCCGTCGCCCGGGGCGGCCTGCGCTGGTCCGACCGGCGCGAGGACTTCCGCACCGAGGTGCTGGGTCTGGTCAAGGCGCAGCAGGTCAAGAACGCCGTCATCGTCCCGGTCGGCTCCAAGGGCTGTTTCTATCCGAAGAACCTGCCGCAGATCGTGCGCGCCGGCGGTGACCGCGACGCCCAGCAGGCCGAGGCCATCCGCGCCTACAGGACCTTCCTCTCGGGCATGCTGGACATCACCGACACCATCGCCGCCGACGGCACGGTGGTGACCCCGGAACGGGTCGTGCGCTGGGAAGGGGACGATCCCTATCTGGTCGTGGCCGCCGACAAGGGCACGGCGACCTTCTCGGACATCGCCAATGGCGTCTCGGCGGACTACGGCTTCTGGCTGGACGACGCCTTCGCCTCGGGTGGGTCGGTCGGCTATGACCACAAGGCCATGGGCATTACCGCGCGCGGAGCCTGGGAGGCCGTCAAGCGCCACTTCCGCGAAATGGGCCGCGATATCCAGACCGAGCCCTTCACGGCCGTCGGGGTGGGCGACATGTCGGGCGATGTGTTCGGCAACGGCATGCTGCTGTCGAAACAGACGCGCCTGCTGGCCGCCTTCGATCACCGCGACATCTTCCTCGACCCCGATCCCGATCCGGCCACCAGCTGGGCCGAGCGCAGCCGCCTGTTCGACCTGCCCCGCTCGTCCTGGCAGGACTATGACGCGAAGAAGATTTCAAAGGGCGGCGGGGTCTTCTCCCGCAGTGAGAAGTCCATTCCGCTGACGCCCGAAGTCCGTGCCATGCTGGACATTGAGGATGAGGCGCTGGACCCGCAAAGCCTGATCCGCGCGATCCTCAAGGCCCCGGCCGAGCTGCTCTATCTGGGCGGCATCGGCACCTATGTGAAATCGGTGCACGAAACCGATGCCCAGGTCGGCGACAAGACCAATGACCCCCTGCGCGTCAATGCCGAGGACCTGCGGGTCAAGGTGGTCGGCGAGGGCGCCAATCTGGGCCTGACCCAGGCCGCCCGCATCGCTTTTGCCCTCAAGGGCCGGGACGAGGGTGGTGGCCGCATCAATACGGACGCCATCGACAACTCCGCCGGCGTCGATACCTCCGACCATGAGGTCAACATCAAGATTCTGCTGGGATCGGCGATCATGTCGAGCGCGCTGAAGCCCGCCGACCGCAACCCCCTTCTGGCCGAGATGACCGAAGAGGTCGGCCTCAAGGTGCTGGCCCACAATTACGACCAGACCCTGGCCCTGACGCTGCAGGCCGACGAGGGTGTGGGTGCGCTCGATTCCCAGCAGGGCTTCATGCAGGTGCTGGGTGCCCGCGGGCGTCTGGACCGGCAGGTCGAAGGTCTGCCGGACGATGTGCGCATCGCCGAGATGAAGGCCATCGGTCAGGCCCTGACCCGTCCCGAGATTGCGGTGCTGACGGCCTATTCGAAGATCGAGTTGTTCGACGAAATCGTCGCCTCGACGGCGCCTGACGATCCCTTCTTCCGGGACACCCTGGCCCAGTATTTCCCCGAGCCGCTCGGGCGGTTCGGAGGCGAAATGCAGTCGCACCGGCTGCGCCGCGAGATCATTGCCACGGTCCTCAGCAACCAGATCGTCAATATGGCGGGGGCCACCTTCCCCGAGCGCCTCAAGCGCAGCGCCGAGGTCGGGGCCGGACCGCTGGTCGTGGCCTTCGCCGCAGCCCGCCGCATCTTTCGTCTGGACGAGGCTTGGGATGCGGTGTCGGCCTTGGACCTCAAGGTGTCCTCGTCGGCCCAGATCTCCCTTTATCGCGAGATTTCCACCGTTCTCCGACGCCAGACCTTCTGGCTGTCGCGCCGTGCGCCGCTGTCGGGGGTCACCGTCGACAGTCTGATCGAGACCTACCGTCCGATCGCCGACGCCCTGCTGTCCGAGGGCGGTGACGTCCTGTCGCGGTTCGAGCAGGGTCGTCTGGACGACCGCGTCCGGGGTTTCATCGCCCAGGGAATCCCGGAGGCCATGGCCCGCGAGGTCGCCCAGCTGCGGTCCCAGGTCGCGGTGGCTGATGTCGGGGATCTGGCGCGCGAGGCCGACTGGCCGGCGCCGTGCATGGCGCGCCTGTATCACCAGGTCGGGGCCGCCTTCGATCTCGACCGGCTGCGGTTTGCCGCCGGCCAGGTGCCCTCGGCCGACCATTTCGACCGTCTGGCCGTGCGTCGCCTGATTCAGGACTTCATGGTCGAGCAGATGGTGCTGACCCGGGCCGTCGCCCGCGCGTCGGACCCCAAGGTCGGCCGGAGCGAAGCCACCGCCGAGGCCGCCGTCGATGCCTGGATCGGTCACCGGCTGGAGGTCGTCGAGGCCATGCGGGCCTCGGTCGATGAGATCGAACAGTCGGGTCAGGGCTGGACTTTCGCCAAGCTGACCATCGCCAATGCCACGATCCGGGAGGTGGCCGCGTCGGCGGGCCAGGGCCAGCCGTAGGTCCGCAAGGGGAGGGACATCATGCCGCGTAAATTCCTGGTGGTAGTCGACGACAGCCCCGAGTTCGAGACGGCGCTGCGCTATGCCGCCCGCCGGGCCCGCTCGACGGGCGGACGGGTGGCTCTGCTGCGGGTCATCGGCCACGGGTCGGATGCCCACTGGTCCGGTGTCCGCGACGAGATCGACCGCCAGCTGCGCGAGGAGGCCGAGGCGCTCCTGATGCGGCTGGGGGAGGAGGCGGCCGATCGCTCGGGCGCCCCTCCGCTGTTCCTGATCGAGGAGGGGGACCCGTTGGCCGCCCTGCGCAAGGTCGTCGACGAAGATCCGGACATCAAGATCCTGATCCTGGCCTCGGGCGGCGGGGGCCGAGGGCCGGGGCCCCTGATCAGCGCCATTCTGAAACAGGGCTCGCTGGGCGGGCGCAAGCTGCCGGTGACCATTGTCCCGGGTGAACTGAGCGACAGCGAAATCGAGGACCTGGCGTAAGAATGGGCGCGCTATCGCTCGACACGCGGCGTCTCGCGGCTTGAGCGCAGCCCTTGAATGCGGCGATCAGCGGGCGCATGTCAGGGCCATGTTCATCAAGACCGAAACCACGCCCAATCCCCGGGCCCTGAAATTCCTCCCCGGTCGTGACGTGTCGCCCGACCGCACACTGGAATTCCGCACCATCGATGAAGCCTCGGCTTCCCCGCTGGCCGAAGCCCTGTTCGAGCTGGAAAATGTGGTGGGCGTGATGCTGGGCGCTGACCATATCGCGGTCACGCGGGGTCCGGACGGCCCGGACTGGTCCGAGATGAAGGCGCCGATCCTGGCCGCCATCATGGATCATTTCGTTTCAGGCCGTCCTGTCGTGAACGACAGCGTCTCGGCGGGCGAGGCCAGCGACGGCGCAGAGGACACCGAGATCGTTCAGGAGATCAAGGCCCTGCTGGACAGCCGCATCCGGCCCGCCGTGGCCCAGGACGGCGGCGACATCCTGTTTGACTCCTTTGACGAGGCGACTGGCCTTCTGACCCTGCGGATGCGCGGCGCCTGCGCGGGCTGTCCGTCCTCGACGGCCACGCTCAAGGCCGGGGTGGAACAGATGATGCGTCACTACATCCCCGAAGTGACCCAGGTCGAACAAACGCTCTGAGCACGGTCCAACTTTTTCGTCGCCCTGTCTGCCGCGCGTGGTAAACCGGCGCCATGCGACTGTCTGCGTCATCCGATGAGGTAAAGGCCCGTATGCAGGCCGAACTGGCTGCTCTGGGCGAAGCCTTGGCCCGTCTGCGGCACGCCTGTGGCCTCAGCCAGGCCGAAGCGGGCGAACGGGTCGGCATGACAGGGCAGGGGTGGGGTCTCTATGAGGCCGGCAAGCGCGCCGGCCTGTTCCGGCCGGACATCCAGACACGACTGACCGCCGCCGTGGAGGCTACACCCGAAGCCCTGTCGCTGGAGCGTGGGGCGCCGCCGTCTCCGGCCAGCGCGAGCGAAGAGCGGGTCAGTGGAGTCGAGGTGAGGTCGGCGGCCTTCAAGCCTGCCGAAGCTCCGGTTCCCTCGCAAACTGAAACCTTCACGTTTCCAGTCCAGACCGAAGATGTCTGGCCTTGGGCGTCCAGCGGCGTGGTGCTGGTCTGCGACCCGGGTCGTTGGCCTCGCCGGGGCCAGGGCTGCGTGGTCGAGACGGCCGATGGCGAAAGCCGCGTTCGCCTGTTCGACGGCGCCGACCACGACTTCCTGTTTTTGAAAGGCGGGTCGGGCGGGCTGGATCAATCCGAGCGCCTTGCCCGCGAGGAGGTCGTCCGGCTGTCGACCGTGGTCTCCCGAAACGAGATATGAAACACTTGTATTTCATATTCCGCCCCGTTATGAAACGTTCTCGATTTGACGAAACGTTGTCATTGGAGGGTGCGCGTGTCCCGTCAACCGAGACGTCATACAAGCCGCGAAGGGACGCCGGTGGACAGCTGGGTCGGGGGGCGGATTGCGGGGCGACGTCAGGCGCTGGGCCTTTCGCAGACAGCCCTGGCCGAACGCGTGGGGGTCAGCTTCCAGCAGATCCAAAAATACGAGACCGGCATCAACCGAATCTCCGCCTCGCGCCTCCACCAGATCGCTCTCGCCTTGGGGGCCGAGCCGGGCAGCTTTTTTCCGGGACGGGATTCCTCCGCGACGGAGAGCGCTGTGCCGACCGCCACGCTGCCTCCAGCCGCCTCGCCCGCCGGGCGGCTGGCCGACGCCTATTCCCGCATTCCCCAACGCAAGGCGAGGCAGGCGCTGGTCGTTCTGGCCGAATGCCTCGCCGGTCCACCGGTCGCGCACACCTAGACCTTCGGCGGGCCGCATGACCCTTCTGGTGCTGGATACGGCGCAGGGCCTGTGCACCGTCGCCCTGGGGCGAGACGGCCGGGTGATCGCGTCGCGGTCGGAGCCCATGACGCGCGGCCACCAGGAACGGCTGCCGGTTCTGGTCGAGGCCGTGCTGGTCGAGGCCGGCATTCCCGCATCTGCGCTCAAGGTCGTCGCGGCGACGCGCGGGCCGGGCTCCTTCACCGGCCTCCGTGTCGGGCTGGCCTTCGCCCAGGGGCTGGCCGCAGCGACCGGCGCCCGCCCGATCGGCCTGTCGTCGCTCGATGCGCTGGCGGTGGACGGGTTTCGCGGCGCAAACCATTTGGACCCGGACCACGCCATGCCTGTCTGCGCGATCATGGATGCCCGCCGCGAGCAGGTTTACATGGCGCTCTGGAGTCCGTTCGAGTTGGAAGAGGGCAGGGGAATTCCTGATCCATCGGTCGGTGCGCACCGCCTCATGGACGCGCAAGCCCTTGGTCTCGAAATGGCCAGGGACCGACTCTTGGACACGGTCATCCCCCCTTACGTTCTTGTCGGCAGTGGCGCCTTCCTCCTCGAAGACATGGGCCCCGTATACGGCTTGCCTTGCGAGGGGCCCTCGCCCGAGGCCCTTGTAGGCTTGGCCACCCTGCAGGCGTCTGACGCCGACCCGACTGGCCTCGAACCCCTCTATCTTCGCGCGCCCGATGCCACCCCGCCGACGCGTCTACCGGGCCAGCCCCGACCGGACCGCGCGTGATTCCCGACCCGGCCCATCTGGCGGCCATCCACGCCCGGGCGATCACGCCCGCCTGGACCGAGGCGGCGCTGCGCGACCTGCTGGATCAGCCCGGCGTCTGGGCCGAGGTGGAGCCGGATGGCTTCATCCTCATGCGTCAGGCCGGCGATGAGGCCGAGGTCCTGACCCTTGCCGTCCTGCCCGAGGCCCGGCGGCGCGGACAGGGCCTCGCCCTTATGCAGGGGGCGCTGGCCGCCTGCCGCACCCGGGGGGTGAGCGATGTCTTCCTTGAGGTCGCCGCCGACAATGCCGCGGCCCAAGCGCTCTACCGCGCCGTCGGCATGATTGAGAGCGGCCGTCGGCGCGGCTACTATGCCCGCAGCGACGGTTCCCCGGTCGACGCCCTGATTCTCACTCTCAACTTGGGCGAGGCGCTTCCCTAGAGCCCGCCAAGGCCCTATTCTTTACCCATGGACCGGATCGAGAAACTTTGCGCCGACCGCGGCATGCGGATGACCGAGCAACGGCGCGTGATCGCGCGGGTGCTGTCCGCAGCCGAAGACCATCCCGACGTCGAGGAACTGTACCGCCGCGCCTCGGCGGTCGATCCGCACATCTCGATCGCCACCGTCTATCGCACCGTCCGCCTGTTCGAAGAGGCCGGCGTGGTCGAAAAGCACGACTTCGGCGACGGTCGCAGCCGCTATGAAGAGGCGGGCGACGACCACCACGACCACCTGATCGACACGAAAACGGGCGAGGTGATCGAATTCTACGACGCGGAGATCGAACGTCTCAAGACCGAGATCGCCAAACGCCTCGGCTTTGACCTGATCGGGCACAAGCTGGAACTGTACGGCAAGCCCACGCCCGGGGCCGAGCCCTCCGACCGCGAAGGCCTGATCTACAAGCGCCACAGCCAGCGCGACACCGAGCAAGCCTGACCCGACGCCCTGCTCCCCGCCTTGCGGGCGCCACGCCCTGCCCTCATAAGCGAGCCATGACCGACACCGAGACCCTGCCCAGGACCGGAGCGGGTGCGCCCAAGCGCCTGTTCATCAAGACCTACGGCTGCCAGATGAATGTCTATGACTCCGAGCGCATGGCCGATGTGCTGCGCCCGCTGGGCTATGCGCCGACTGAAACGGTCGAGGACGCGGACTTCGTCATCCTGAACACCTGTCACATCCGCGAAAAGGCCGCCGAAAAGGTCTATTCCGAGCTGGGCAAGCTGCGGATCCTCAAGGAAGAAAAGTCAGGGGCGATGACCATCGCCGTTGCCGGCTGCGTCGCCCAGGCCGAGGGCGAGGAAATCATGCGCCGCCAGCCCGCCGTCGATCTCGTGGTCGGGCCCCAGGCCTATCACCAGCTGCCCGAACTGCTGACCCGCACCGCCCGGGCGCGCGGCGAGCGGATCGGCGCCGACTTCGCCCCGGTCGACAAGTTCGATGCCCTGCCGAAGGCGCGCGGCATTCAGGGCGTCACTGCCTTCCTGACCGTGCAGGAGGGCTGCGACAAATTCTGTACCTTCTGCGTGGTGCCCTATACCCGCGGCGCCGAATGGTCGCGCCCGGTCGCCGCCATTCTGGACGAAGCCCGGTCGCTGGCCGATCAGGGGGTGCGCGAAATCACCCTGCTGGGCCAGAACGTCAATGCCTATGACGGCGCGGGGCCGGATGGCACGCCGTCGTCGCTCGCCCGACTGGCCTGGGCGCTGGCCGACATCCCGGGGCTGGACCGCATCCGCTATACGACCAGCCACCCCAATGACATGGGCGAGGATTTGATCGCCGCCCACGGCGAGCTGGACGCGCTGATGCCCTATCTGCATCTGCCGGTGCAATCGGGCTCGGATCGCATCCTGCGGCTGATGAACCGCAAGCACGGCCGGGCCAAATATCTGGATCTGGTCGAGCGCCTGCGGACGGTCCGCCCCGACCTGGCCCTGTCCGGCGACTTCATCGTCGGCTTCCCCGGCGAGACCGAGGCGGACTTCGAGGCGACGATGGAGCTGGTGCGCGAGGTCCGATATGCCTCGGCCTTCTCTTTCATGTATTCGCCGCGCCCGGGAACGCCCGCCGCCACCATGGGCGCCCAGGTGCCCGCCGAGGTTTCGCGCGAGCGTCTGCACCGGCTGCAGGCCCTGCTGCTGGAACAACAGGTCGTCTTCAATGCGTCGCAGGCTGGCCGGGTTCTGCCGGTCCTGTTTGAAAAGGCCGGGCGGCATGACGCCCAGGCCATCGGCCGCTCGCCCTATCTGCAGTCGGTCCATGTGGAGGACGCGCGCGACCTGATCGGTCAGATCGTCGAGGTCGAGATCACGGCCGGTCAGCAGAACAGTCTCAAGGGGCGCCTGATCCCCCGCTCGGAACAGGCGGCCTGAATGGCGCGCGGCAGCGAATTCATCACCCTTGAGGACGGTGTCCTGCGTCAGGTGGTCGGGCCCAACAGCCGCCATCTGGCCCGGATGGAGTCCGCCTATGATGTCGACCTGGACGCGCCCGGCGGTGGCATCCGCATCAATGGCTCGCCGCGCGACCGGGCCGATGCCCGCCGCATGATCGAAAGCCTGTCGGCCAAGGTCGAGCAGGGAGTCGAGATTACCGACGATCTGGTGATCGCCATCCTGCGTCAGGACCGGCGGGGTGCGGCGGCCACCGGCGGCGTCCTGGCCTTTGGCCGCAAGGGCGCCATCACCCCCACGGGTCTGGCCCAGAGCCGCTATGTCGACATGATGACCCATTGCCCGCTCAGCTTCGGCGTGGGCCCGGCGGGCACCGGCAAGACCTTTCTGGCGGCGGCCTACGGGGCATCCTTGCTCAGGGCCAAAAGCGTCAGCCGGCTGGTGGTCACCCGACCGGCCGTAGATGCCGGGGAAAAGCTGGGCTTTCTGCCGGGCGACCTGAACGAAAAGGTCGACCCCTATCTGGCTCCCATCTGGGAGGCGCTGAACGAGGTTCTGGGCCCCGAACAGGTGCAGGCCCACCGGGACCGCCGCGAGATCGAGACCGCGCCCATCGCCTTCATGCGCGGCCGGACGCTCAAGAATGCCTTTGTCATCGTCGATGAGGCCCAGAACACATCGCGCATGCAGATGAAGATGGTCCTGACCCGGCTGGGCGAGAACTCCCGCATGGTGGTGACCGGCGATCCGACCCAGATCGACCTGCTCAATCCGCGCGACTCCGGCCTGTCGCACGCCCTGCGCATCCTCAAGGGGGTCGAGGGAGTCGGCGTGGTCGAATTCGCCGCCGAGGATGTCATCCGCCACCCGCTGGTCGAGCGGATCGTGCGCGCCTATGACGCCGACGGCACGCGCGGCGGCACATGATAGAGATCCAGGTCGAGGATCCGGCCTGGCGGGAGGCCTTGCCGGAGGTTGAGGCGGTGGTGATGCGCGCCGCGGCGGCCGCGCTGGGCGAGGCGGCCACTCCGGGTGGAGACCCGCTGGCCACCGTGCTGCTGGAAGGCGATGACGCGGCGCAAGCCCTGAATGCCCGGTTTCGTGACCGCGACGCTCCCACCAATGTGCTGAGCTTTCCCGCCGCTCCGGCACCCGGCGCGCCGGACGACGACCCCTATCTGGGCGATATAATTCTGGCCTTCGGCGTCTGCAGCCACGAGGCCGCCGATCAGGGAAAGCCGCTCGCCCATCACCTGTCGCATCTGGTCATCCACGGCCTGTTGCACCTTCAGGGCCACGACCATCAGGCCGATGACGAGGCCGAGGTCATGGAGGCGAGGGAGCGCATGCTTCTTGCAGGTCTGGGGATCGATGATCCCTATCGTGCCATTCTGGATCGCGAGCCATGACCGACGCGACCGTTAACCCTCCTGTTCGTCTCCCCGGCCGAATGCGCCTGCTGCGCGCTGGCCTTGCCCTTCTGGCGGGGGCCGGGGCGGCCTTTGCCCACCCGCCGTTTGGCATTCTGCCGGGGCTTCTGGGCTATGCCCTGATGCTGGTCCTCGCAGACGGATCGCCCAATCGTCGAGCCGCCTTCTGGATGGGCTGGCTGTCCGGCTTTGCCTATTTCCTCGTCGGCTGCTGGTGGGTGGCCGAGGCCTTTCTGGTCAATCCGGCCCAGGCCTGGATGGCGCCGTTCGCCGCAGCCCTGTTGCCCATGGGTATGGGCCTGTTCTGGGGGCTGGCGCTGGCGACCTATCGCAACCTGGAGGTCCAGGGGGTGCGTCGGGTGTTGGCCTTTGCCGCCCTGTTCGCCCTTGTCGAATGGTTGCGCGGCCATGTGCTGACCGGCTTTCCGTGGAACCCGGCGGGCGCCAGCTGGCAAGCGGGCTCGGCCCCCTCGCAGGTGGCCGCCCTTGTCGGCGTCTATGGCCTCGGCTTCCTGACGGTGGCGGGCTTTGCCGCGCTCGGCCCCTTGATGATGCCCGGGGATCGCAAGGCCCGGGCCGGCAAGGCGGCACTGGGTATCGTCCTGATCCTCGCCCTCCATATCTGGGGCGGGTTCCGGCTGACCGGGGCCCAGGTCGAGATGACCCCGACGGTTATCCGCATCGTTCAGGCCGACGTCGATCAACAGTCGAAATGGACGCCCGACGCCTATCGCTCGATCGTCAACCGCTATGTCAATCTGACCGGACGCCCCGGCGCGCGCGTGCCCGATGTGATCGTCTGGCCCGAGGGCGCCCTACCCAATACCGCTAATGCCGTTCTGGCCCCCGATGCGTGGGAGGCCGCCGCGCTCCGCAATGTCCTGCAGCCTGGCCAAATCCTGCTGATGGGGATGAGCCGCGCCGAGCCCGACGCTTCCACCGAGGTCGGGGCCCGCTTCTACAACAGCCTGCTGGCAGTCCGTCAGAGCGGAGAGGGCGGGCTGGAGGTCACCGGCATCTATGACAAGCACCGACTGGTGCCGTTCGGCGAATATCTGCCCGCGGGCGCCCTGATGAGCCGTATCGGCGTGCGCAGCCTCGTCCACGTGGCCGCCGATTTCAGCCCCGGGCCGCGTCCGGCCCCGCTGAAGCTGGAGGGCCTGCCCGATCTGCAACCGCTGATCTGCTATGAAAGCCTCTATCCCGGCTTTACCCGGGGGGTCGGCGCGGATCGCCCGCTGTGGATCGCCAATGTGTCGAACGACGCCTGGTTCGGGCGGACTTCGGGGCCGGTCCAGCACCTGAACCTGGCTGCCTATCGTGCCATCGAGACGGGGCTGCCCGTGGTGCGTGCCACGCCGACCGGGATCTCGGCCCTGATCGATCCGTGGGGCCGGGTCGATCCGCGCGCCCGGCTGGACCCGGGCGAAAGCGGCGTGATCGATACCCGCCTGCCCGCCGCCCTGTCTCCGACCCTCTTTGGGCGGATCGGCGACCTCTGCTTCTGGCTGCTGACCCTGGGGGCCTTGCTGATCGCTATCGGTGACCGGTTCGGGTCCCTTGTCCGACGCTTCCGACGCTGACAGACTGTCCGGTATCGGACATAAGCGGGGAAATGGCCTGTGGCGAGTCGAAGCCGCATTTCGGCCCGTATCTGTCTTGATTTTTAGGTGACACAGCCTTTTGACGGGCGCATGACGGCTTTAACCCGCTGCAGCCGGGCGCGGAACAGGACAAGAGACGATGGCGAGAGGCAAGGGCGTCGATGGCCCCCATCCGGTAGACCGGTATGTCGGGCGTCGCGTATGCGAAAAACGTATCAGCCTGGGCTATAACCAGAGCGATCTGGGGCGCGCCCTGGGTCTGACCTTCCAGCAGATCCAGAAGTACGAGAAGGGCGTCAACCGCATCTCGGCGTCCAAGCTGTTCGACATCTCGCGCTTCTTCAAGGTCGACGTCGGCTATTTCTTCGACGGGCTGGCCGAAGGCGCTGCCGGTGTGGCCGAGGAAGGTGCCGGGTTCGAGCATGACTTTCCCGCCACCCGCCAGACGATCGAGATCACCCGGCTCGCACCCCGTTTGTCGGCCAAACGTCAGCGCCTGGCTCTGGATTTGATCCGCGAAATGCTGGACACGCCCGACACCGACGATGCGGATTAGCGGCTCTCGCTAACCTGACGCCGCTGGCCAAAGGTCGGCGCCGCCGCCTTTTCCTTGGCCCAATACGCCGGGCCGTCGTCGGGTTTGAACATGGTGCGCGGCACCCCGTCGGAATCCACCACGGCAAAGGTGTTGGTCGAGGCCTGATAGATCAACATGTCTCCATTGCCCCGGCGCACCGTCTCGGCATCCGCAGGCGGCGTGGTCGTGAAGGCCGTGATCGCCGCCAGATAGGCGTCGGCCGTTGGCGTGCCGAAATCGGCCCCATTCCGCTCGAACAGCCGCTGAATCTTGGCATCGACTGTTTCACGCCGATTGGCCGTCAGCACCGGCTTGGCCTCGGCGGAGCCGTCCGCGCTCTTGGCGGCCTCCCCGTCAGACCCGCCGTCCGCCGGCTTGGCATCTTCGGACACCGCCGCACGGTCGCGCGTCTCGACCGCCGACGCCCCGTTATCACAGGCCGAAAGACCCAGAGCGGCCACACCGGCCATCATCACAAATGAACGTGTCAGGCGCATCAAACCCTCCCTCAAGGAACCCGCCGAAAGGAAAGAAGCACAGGTTAACTGTTCTTGCAATGTTCTTGTTCGGTGAGCCTGAATGCGCGGATCGGCCGCTGCTCGACGGGGCGGGGAGGGGCGGCTAAGGAAGGCGCATGGCCCAAAATCCTCCCGCTCGTCCCGCTGTGCGTCGTGTCCTTCTGATCGTCGGGGGCGGTATCGCGGCCTATAAGGCGCTGGAGCTGGTGCGTCTGATGCAAAAGGCCGGGCTGGAGGTTCGCTCGATCCTGACCCGGTCCGGGGCCGAGTTTGTCACCCCCCTGTCGTTGGCGGCCCTGACCGGCAGTGCTGTGCGGCAGGACCTGTTCTCGTCGGAAGATGAGACCACCATGGGACATATCGAGCTGTCGCGCTGGGCCGATCTGATCGTGGTAGCTCCGGCCACGGCGGGCCTGATGGCCAAGGCCGCAACGGGCGCCGCAGACGATCTTGCCTCGACCACACTTCTGGCGACCGACGCTCCGGTGCTGCTGGCCCCGGCCATGAATGTCCGCATGTGGCTACACCCGGCGGTGCAGGCCAATCTGTCGACCTTGCTGGGCTTTACCGAGCCCCGCTATGCGGTGGTCGGCCCGGATGACGGGGAAATGGCCTGCGGCGAATATGGCCCGGGCCGCATGGCCGAGCCTGCTGCCATTCTGGACGCCATCCTCGGCCATGACGGCAAGGCCGGGCTGCTGGCCCGCCCTTTGGCCGGCCGCCACGCCCTGGTCACTGCGGGCCCAACCTTCGAACCGATCGACCCCGTGCGCGGCCTGACCAATCGCTCCAGTGGCAAGCAAGGCTATGCCATTGCGGACGCCCTCGCCCGGGCGGGAGCGCGGGTGACGCTGGTCTCCGGGCCGGTGGCGCTGGATACGCCCGCCGGCGTCGACCGGGTCTCGGTCGAGACGGCGGAGCAGATGCTGGACGCGGTAGAGCAGGCCCTCCCTGCGGACCTCGCCATTTTGACGGCGGCGGTCTCGGACTGGCGCGTGGCCGGGGCTGCCGACACAAAGATCAAGAAGCAGGCGGGGGAGGGGCCGCCTGCGCTCACGCTGGTCGAGACTCCCGACATCCTCAAGGCTCTGGCGGGCCGCACAAAGGGGCGCCCGGCGCTGGTCATCGGTTTTGCCGCCGAGACCGGCCAGTTGGAGGCCCGGGCCGCCGCCAAGCTGGAGACCAAGGGCTGCGACTGGATCGTCGGCAATGATGTGTCCGAGGGCGTCTTCGGGCGGGACGAGACCCGGGTGATGCTGTTCCGCAAGGGCGAGGCCCCCGACCCCTGGCCCGAGACCACCAAGACCGCTGTCGCCGACCGTCTGGTCCGCGCCGTGGCGGCCCATTTTACGAAAGAGGCTCCATGACCCGCATCGCTCTCGTGCAACTGCCCCACGCCGAGGGCCTGCCCCTGCCCGCATATGAGACCGACGGCGCGGCCGGCATGGATCTGCGCGCGGCCGTGCCCGAGGACCAGCCCATGGTGCTTGAGCCCGGCGCCCGGGCGCTGGTGCCGACGGGTCTGAAGATTGCGGTGCCCTTGGGCTTTGAGGCCCAGGTGCGTCCCCGCTCCGGCCTGGCGCTCAAGGCCGGCATCACCTGTCTGAACAGCCCCGGCACCATCGACAGCGACTATCGCGGCGAGGTCGGGGTGATCCTTGCCAATCTGGGCGGCGAGGCCTTTATCATCCGGCGCGGCGAGCGCATCGCCCAGATGGTCATCGCCGCCCATGAGCGGGCGGAGTGGTCGGTCGTCGACAGCCTGGATGAGACCACGCGCGGCACCGGCGGCTTCGGTTCGACCGGCCGCTGAGCCCCTCAGATCGGCGGCGTGGGGGCCGTGACCGCCCGCCGCCGGACCTGCTCGCGCCAGGCGGTATAGAGGCCGCTCGCGACGATCAGGGCGGCGCCCGCCAGCGTCGAGATCGACGGCGCCACCGACAGGGCCAGCCACCCGAACAGCACGGCGCCTGCGATCTGCAGATAGTCAAAGGGCGTCACCGCCGACACGGGGGCCAGCCGCAGCGACTCGGTCATGGCCAGCTGGGCGACACCGCCCGCCATGCCGGCTCCCACCAGAAAGGCAAAGGCCAGCGGCGGATGCAGACTGCCGAACAGCGGCAGCAGCAACGCCCCCACAACCGCGCAGGCGATGAAGAACCAGAAGACAATGGCCGCCACATGCTCGGTCTGGCTCAGGTGGCGCAGGGTCACCGTCACCCCGGCCGAAAAGCCCGCGCCCACCAGCGCAAACGCCACTCCGACGGCGGGCAGGGGGTCCCCGCCCGGTCGCATGACAATCATCACCCCGACAAAGCCGACCACCACCGCCAGCCAGCGATGCCGACCGACCGCCTCCTTCAGGAACAAGAAGGACAACAGGGTCGCGAACATCGGCGCGGTAAAGCCCAGCGTCGTCGCATCGGCCAGCGGCAACAGCGTCAGGGCCTGGAACAGGCACAGGATGCCGGTCACCCCCAGCGCACACCGCCATAGGTGCATCAGCGGCCGCCGCGTGGCGATGGCCTTGAGGCCCGGCCCCATCATCACCCAGGCCAGCACCACCGGCAGGCCGAAGATGGCCCGGTAGAACATCATCTCGGGGGCGGTGACGCCGCTTTCGGCCGCCAGCTTCATCAGGCCGGACATCAGCGAGAAACTGCCCGCCGCCAGGATCCTCAGGATGATCCCGCCCGTGATGCCCTCCAGCCGGATCACGGCGTCTCCTCTCAGGCCTGGCGGAAGCCCAGCACGTCCTGCATGTCATAAAGGCCGGGGCGGCGATTGCGCACCCAGGCGGCAGCGGCCACCGCGCCCTTGGCGAACAGCGACCGGTCGATGGCCGAATGGCTGAGGGTCAGGACCTCATCGTCCGAGGCGAACAGCACAGTGTGCTCGCCAACGATGCCCCCGGCGCGCAGGGCGGCGAAGCCGATCTCGCCCTCGGCGCGCGGCTCACCCACCCCATTGCGCGGCGCGGCCCGGACATCCTCCAGCTCGACATTCCGTCCACTGGCGGCGGCCTCCCCCAGCATCAGGGCCGTGCCCGAGGGGGCGTCGACCTTCTTGCGGTGGTGCGATTCCAGCACCTCAATGTCCCAGTCGCGCGCATCCAGCCGCTGGGCCGCATGCTCGACCAGACCGATCAATATGTTGACGCCCAGCGAGAAATTGCCGCTCCGGACAATGGCGACCTTCTCGGCCGCCGCCTCGATCCGGGCCTCTTCCTCGGGTGACAGGCCGGTCGATCCGATCACCAGCGCCGGGCCACCCGCCTGGGCGCAGCGCTCGGCCAGTTCGACCGAGGCCTCGGGGGTCGAAAAATCGATCACCACGTCGCACAGCGACAGATCGGGCAGTTCCCCGCGATCAAAGCGGGCGGCGACCACCACATCCTTGCGGGCGTCCAGAACCTGAGAAACCGCCCGTCCCATCCGTCCGCGCGCGCCGGATATCCCGGCGTGGAACAGGGCGTTCACGCGGCGGACTCCCGCGAGGACGAGCCGGGCCCGTCGCCGTCGCCGCCCAGAATATCGGCCCAGAAACGCTTGGCCTTGCCGGTAAAGCTGGAATTGCGCGGATTCTGGTCCTCGCCGAACGACAGGGCCAGCTCCTGCATCAGTTCTTTCTGACGGGGCGTCAGGTCCGACGGTGTCTCGACGAACAGCTCGACCACCAGATCGCCGCGCTGCTTGCCGTTCAGGTGCGGCATACCCTTGCCCTTGATGCGGATGGTCTTGCCGGTCTGGGCCCCGGCGGGCACCTGAACCGGGGCCTTGCAGCGCCCGTCACAGGCCTCGGACACCAGACAGGGAGCGTCGATCGCGCCGCCCAGCGCCGCCACCGTCATCGGCACCGGCACGGTCACAAGCAGGTCCAGATTGTCCCGCTCGAACAGCTCGTGCGTCTTGACCGACAGAAACACATAGAGGTCGCCGCGCGGTCCGCCGCGCAGTCCGGCGTCGCCTTCGCCGGTCAGGCGGATGCGCGACCCGTCATCGACCCCGGCCGGCACCTTCAGCGACAGGGTGCGTGAGCGCCGCACCTGGCCCTGGCCGCGACAGGTGGCACAGGCCTCGGCCACGCGCTTGCCGGCCCCGCCGCAATGCGGACAGGTGCGCTCGACCTGGAAGAAGCCATTGGCCTGACGCACGCGGCCCGCACCCTGACAGGTGGCGCAGGTGACCGGCTGGGTCCCCGGCTTGGCCCCCGTGCCCTCGCAGGGCTCACAGGCCGTTGTCGTGGGAAAGGAAATCTCGACATCCGTGCCGCGATAGGCGTCTTCCAACGTGATCTCGAGATCGTAACGCAGGTCGGAACCCCGCCGGGGTCCGCCGCTGCGCGCACCGCGCCCGCCGAACACATCGCCAAAGGCGTCGCCGAACACCTGCTCGAAGATGTCATTGACGTCGGCATAGCCGGCGCCGCCGCGTCCGAACGGACCCTGTCCGCCGCCGCCCACGCCCTCATGGCCAAACCGGTCATAGGCGGCGCGTTTCTGCGCATCCGACAGGACGGCATAGGCCTCGGACACTTCCTTGAAGCGGGTCGAGGCCTCCTCGCAGCCGTCGTTGCGGTCCGGGTGGTGCTGCATGGCCAGCTTGCGATAGGCAGCCTTCAGCCCGGCGGCATCGACCGTGCGTTCAACCCCCAGAATCTCGTAATAATCGCGCTGCGCCATCAGGCCGTGATCCTCATTATCCCGTTTCGATCCGGCCGCCCCTCTTCGGCGGAGGCTGGCCGGAAACCGATACCCCGACAGACATGGGTGTCGGGTCACATGATGCAAGTTTCATGAAACGGCCCCGCCTGTCGCCTGACAAGCGGGGCCGGATGCATTTTGCCTTCCCGAAAGACGGGGGAAGGCGCGGCCGTCAGTCGGCCTTCTTGTCCGCTTCGTCGCTCGAGACTTCCTCGAACTCCGCATCGACCACACCGTCGTCGGCGGGGGCCGCCGCGTCGTCACCTTCGCCCGGCGCGCCCTGCTGGGCCGCATACATGGCTTCCCCCAGCTTCATCGAGGCCTGGGCCAGGGCCGTGGTCTTGGCGCGCAGGTCTTCGAGGTCGGAGCCTTCGCGAGCCGCCTTCAGTTCGTCGAGGGCGGTCTGGATGGCCGCCTTGTCAGGCTCGCCGACCTTGTCGCCATGCTCGGCCATGGCCTTCTCGGTCGAGTGGATCAGGCTGTCGGCCGAATTCTGGGCCTCGACCGTTTCCTTGCGCTGCTTGTCGGCCGCGGCATTGGCCTCGGCTTCCTTGACCATCTTGTCGATATCGTCGTCCGACAGGCCGCCGTTGGCCTGAATGCGGATCGACTGTTCCTTGTTGGTCGCCTTGTCCTTGGCCGAGACGTGGACGATGCCGTTGGCGTCGATGTCGAACGTCACCTCGACCTGCGGCATGCCGCGCGGTGCCGGCGGAATCCCCATCAGGTCGAACTGACCCAGGATCTTGTTGTCCGACGCCATCGGCCGCTCGCCCTGGAAGACCCGGATGGTCACGGCCGACTGGTTGTCCTCGGCGGTCGAGAAGGTCTGGCTCTTCTTGGTCGGGATGGTGGTGTTGCGCTCGATCAGCGGAGTGAACACACCGCCCAGCGTCTCGATGCCCAGCGTCAGCGGGGTCACGTCCAGCAGCAGCACATCCTTGACGTCGCCTTGCAGCACGCCCGCCTGAACGGCGGCGCCCAGCGCCACGACCTCATCGGGGTTGACCCCCTTGTGCGGCTCCTTGCCGAAGAATTTCTTCACGGCTTCCTGAACCATCGGCATGCGGGTCATGCCGCCGACCAGCACCACTTCGTCGATATCCGAGGCCTTCAGCCCGGCATCCTTCAGCGCCTTTTCACAGGGCGCGATGGTGCGCTGGACCAGATCCTCGACCAGCGCCTCCAGCTTGGAGCGCGACAGCTTGATGTTCAGGTGCAGCGGGCCCGAGGCGTTCATGGTGATGAACGGCAGATTGACCTCATACTGGGTGGTCGAGGACAGCTCCTTCTTGGCCTTCTCGGCCTCTTCCTTCAGGCGCTGCAGGGCCAGCTTGTCCTGGCGCAGGTCAACGCCCTGATCCTTCTTGAACTCATCGGCCAGATAATCGACCAGACGCAGGTCAAAGTCCTCACCGCCGAGGAAGGTGTCCCCATTGGTCGACTTCACCTCAAAGACGCCGTCGCCGATCTCAAGGATCGAAACGTCAAAGGTGCCGCCGCCCAGGTCATAGACGGCGATCTTCTGGCCGTCGTTCTTTTCCAGGCCATAGGCCAGCGCGGCCGCCGTCGGCTCATTGATGATGCGAAGGACTTCCAGGCCGGCGATCTTGCCGGCATCCTTGGTCGCCTGACGCTGACTGTCGTTGAAATAGGCCGGAACGGTGATGACCGCCTTTTCGACCTTCTCGCCCAGATAGGCCTCGGCGGCCTCCTTCATCTTCTGAAGGGTGTAGGCCGAGATTTGCTGGGGCGAATAATCCTTGCCCTGGGCGCGCACCCAGGCGTCGCCGGTCGGGCCCTTGACGATCTCATAGGGGACCATCTTCTTGTCTTTGGCCACGACGGGGTCGTCGAAATTCCGGCCGATCAGGCGTTTGATGGCGAACAGGGTGTTGGCCGGATTGGTCACCGCCTGACGACGCGCGGGCTGGCCCACCAGCACTTCGCCGCCATCCTGGATCGCCACCACCGACGGGGTGGTGCGGTTGCCCTCAGCGTTCTCGATAACCTTCGGGGTCTTGCCGTCCATGACGGCTACGCACGAATTGGTCGTACCGAGGTCAATGCCGATGATCTTGCTCATGGACTCTACGTCTTGCTCCTGTTCGGCGGATGGCTCCGGGCCTCGTCCGAGCGCCCCTGTCAGCCACCCCCGTGGGGGTTGGTGTTTGGTTCGGGCAAATCCCCAGAGAGACAAGGGGCTTTGCACGGCTGATGCCGATATGGGAAGCGCAGGGGCACCCGCAAGCCCTTTCGTGCATACGGGCCTGCTGTGATCGGGGCGCAGACCGCCTGACTGCCTCACGAAAGACGATAATCAGGCTCCGTCAGGTGTCGCAGCCTCGGCTGGACGCCAGTATGGGGGTCACCTAAACCAGTTGCACCGCCCGGAAACCGCGCTTTCCGGATTTCATTCGCTGCAGGGACGACGCCCTTATGTCCAAGTTTTCCGGCCTGCGGCTCTGCGGCATTGCCAGCGCCACCGGCGTTCTGGCCCTTTCGGCCTGCCTGCTGGCGGCGCCTGAACCCGTCTGGGCCCAGTCGGCGGACCATTCGCGCGGGACAACGCGCGGCGCCCAGTCTTCCAATGACGGCCAGAACCGTCGCGTGCGGGTCCATAACCAGACCGGCTGGACCATCGTCAGCCTCTATGCCGCTGATCCCGCCCGGACCGACTGGCGCGGCGATCTTCTGACGCCCGAGGTGCTGGCGACGGGTGACAGTGCGGTCATCGACGTCGACAACGGCTCCGGCGCCTGCGTCTATGTGGTGCGCGCCGAGTTTTCGAACGGCGAGCGCCTGGAACGGGTCGGCGTCAATGTCTGCCGCATCGCCGACTATTATTTCACCCGCTGACCCGCGGAGCTGAGGCGATCGTGACTGGACGTCCCGGGGCGCAGGGCGCAGGCTCGCCCCCTGACCTTGAGGAGACCGCCCCATGCGACTGACCCGTCCCGAAGGCCCGACCGATCAGGATTTTCGTTTCAGCCGCAGGGCGTTGGCCACAGGGGGCCTGACCGGCCTGATGTTTGCGGGATACGCCCCGGCGGCGCTGGCCCAGGACGCCGCCCCCATCGTCACCGACAGCGAGGGTCTGGTCACCGAAACCGTCAGCTATCCGGCACCGGACGGCTTTGATCTGCCCGCCTATGTCGCGCGTCCCGAGGGCGAGGGGCCCTTTCCCGTGGTGATCGTCGCCTCCGAGATCTTCGGCGTCCATGACTATATCCGCGACATCTGCCGCCGTCTGGCAAAGGCCGGCTATGCGGCCATGGCGCCCGCCTTCTTCGTCCGGGTCGAGGATCCGGCACCGCTCACCGACTTCGGTCGCATCCAGGAGATCGTCGGTCAGGCGGGGTATGAGCAGGTGATGGGCGACATCTCCGCCGGCATGGAATGGCTGTCGCGCCAGCTGTGGGCCAGGGCCGACAAGGTCGGCATCACCGGCTTCTGCTGGGGCGGCAAGGTCGTCTGGCAGGCCTGCGCCCGCTTTGCCGTGATCGACGCCGGCGTCGCTTGGTACGGCCGTCTGGCCCCCGCCGCCGACGCCACGCCCGAACAGATCGCCGCCGGTCAGCCCTGGCCGGTCGATCTGGCGGCCGACCTGAAGGCGCCGGTGCTGGGCCTCTATGGCGAGATGGATCGGGGCATCCCGCTGTCCAGTGTCGAGCTCATGCGTCAGGCCCTGCAGCGCGCCGGGCGCACCGACAGCGGCATCGACGTCTATGACGGTGCCCAGCACGGCTTCCACGCCGACTACCGCGCCAGCTACAAGGCCGATGCCGCCGCCGACGGCTGGGACAAGCTGCTGGCCCTGTTCGACGCGCGCCTCAAGACCTGAGGGTCAGGCCCCCAAATCATCAGGCCTTCGAGTCGTGGGCCCCGCCCGTGGCCGAGGCTGTGGCCTCATAGGCATGGGCTGCGTCTGAGGCCGAGGTGCCGGGTGCGGGGCCAGGCCCCTTGGCGGCCACGACCACCATGGCCGGGCGCACGGTGCGCCCGAACAGGGCATAGCCCGCCTGCAGCGTCTGGATCACAGACCCGCCGGGCACGGTCTCGGACGGTTGCTCCATCATCGCCTGATGCAGGTGCGGATCGAATGCTTCACCCGCCTCGGGCGCCACGCGCACCAGATTGTTGCTGGCAAAGGCCGACAGCAGGGACTTCTGCGTCAGCTCCAGCCCGGTCACCAACCCGGCCTCGGCCCCCTCGGCATTCTTGGGTGCCGCCTGCAGGGCCCGCTCCAGATTGTCGGCCACGCCCAGCAGGTCGCGGGCAAAGCGCTGGATGGCATAGGCGCGGGCGTCATTGTTCTGGGTCTCGGCCCGGCGCTTGATGTTCTCGACCTCGGCCACGGCGCGCAGCGCCCGGTCCTTCCATTGGTCCCGCTCGTCGAGGATGGCGTCGAGGTTGTCCATGCCCACACCTGTATGGGCAGGATCGGAATTCAGGCCCGCCTCGGCGTCGGCTTCATCGGCCGGATCCATACCGTTCAGGTCGTCGAATTCATGAGTTTCGGGGTCGTGCGGTGTGTCGTTCAAGGCTCTTGTCCGTCAAACAATCGGCTCAGTACGCGGGCGGTGTAGTCCACCAACGGAATGATCCGGGCATAGTTCAAACGCGTGGGGCCGATCACGCCGACCGCGCCCAGCACCCGTTGTCGCCCCGTCATATAGGGCGCGGCGATCACAGAGGAACCCGAAAGTGAAAACAGTCGTGTCTCGGCGCCGATAAAAATGCGCACCCCCTGGGCCTCGGATACCCCGTCCAGCAGGCCGATCAGCTGTTCCTTCTGCTCCAGATCATCGAACAGCACCCGCACCCGGTCCAGATCCTCCAGCGCCTCGCGGTCCTGCAACAGATTGGCCCGCCCCCGCACGATCAGCGACCGCGGCCCCGCCGCCCCGGACCAGGCCGCCATGCCGTCCTCGACCAGCCGGGCGGCCGCCGCATCCAGCGCCTGACGCGCCGAATTCAGCTCCTGGCTCATCTCGCCCCGGGCCTCGGTCAGCGAGCGACCCTTCAGCCGGGCATTCAGAAAGTTCGAGGCCTCCTGCAGGGTCGAGGGGGTCATGCCGGGCCCCATGGGCATCAGCCGGTTCTCCACCTGCCCGTCCTCGGCCACCAGAATGGCCAAGGCCTGATCATGGCCCAGCGCCACGAACTCGACGTGCTTGATTCCGGTATCCCGGACCGGGCTGGCGACAATGCCGGCCCCGCCCGCCAGTCCCGACAGCAGGGACGACGCCTCGTTCAGCGCCTGATCGAAATCCACGCGCCCCCCCGGCCGCGCCAGCCCCGCCAGCCGCGCATCGATCTCGCGCCGTTCCTCGGTGCCGACGTCGCCGATCTCCAGCAAACCGTCGACGAACAGCCGCAGCCCGGCATGGGTCGGCACCCGCCCGGACGAGGTGTGCGGCGACGCCAGCAAACCCGCCAGCGTCAGGTCCTGCATGGTGTTGCGGATCGAGGCCGGCGACAGGGCGATGGTCCCGCGCGACAGGGTCCGCGACCCGACCGGCTCTCCCGTCTCCAGATAGGTCTCGACGATGCTGCGGAAGATGTCGCGCGCCCGGGCGTCCAGCGTGGTCAGCGAGGGCGAGGGATGAAACGGCATGGAGCTCATGCGCAGCCTCGTCCGGCATCTGCGGGGGCCGAGTCTTCTGGCATCTGGGAGCGGGACAGGGTCACGCTTTCAGGATAAGCACGCCCGCGACCCCTTCCAATACGCAAAAGAGACATCATGCGCCCTTCCGACCGTTCGCCCGACCAGCTTCGCCCCGTGACGCTCGAAACCGGCGTCAACCGCTATGCCGAGGGGTCGTGTCTGGTGTCGTTCGGCCAGACCAAGGTGCTGGTCACCGCCTCGGTCGAGGAGCACCTGCCGCCCTGGCTGCGCGGCAAGGGCCAGGGCTGGGTGACGGCCGAATACGGCATGCTGCCCCGCGCCACCCATACCCGGGGCCGCCGCGAGGCCGCCTCGGGCAAACAGTCGGGCCGGACACAGGAAATCCAGCGCCTGATCGGCCGCAGCCTGCGCGCCGTCGTTGACCTCAAGGCTCTTGGCGAGCGTCAGGTTACCCTCGACTGCGACGTCATCCAGGCCGACGGCGGCACCCGCACGGCGGCCATCACCGGCGCCTGGGTCGCTCTGGCCTCGGCGCTCGACTATCTGCGCGAGGAAGGGGTGCTCAAGACTGACCCCCTGACCGATCAGGTGGCGGCCATCTCGTGCGGCGTGTTCAAGGACACCCCGGTTCTGGACCTTGATTACGAAGAAGATTCCAGCGCCGAGGCCGATTCCAACTTCGTCCTGACCGGATCGGGCAGCATCGTCGAAATTCAGGCCACCGGCGAAAAGCGGGGCTTCAGCCGCGCGGAGTTTGATCGTCTGTTCGCCCTGGCGCACGGGGGCTGCGAGACGCTCTTTGCCCTGCAGCGTCAGGCGATCGGCCGCTGAGCCGCCCCAGATCCGAGACGTCGCGCACGCTGGCCCGCACCGGGGTGATGGGCCGCTGACCGGGTGACGGATCGGGCAGGCGCGCCCGGTCCAGCACCGCCTCCAGCGTGGCCGCCAGCCGGTCCAGCTTCGCCCGCCGGGTCGGCTTTCGACCCGCCGCATCGGTGACATAGAAGGCATCGACCGCCCGCTCGCCGAAATTGGCGATGTGTGCGGATCGCAAGGACAGCCCCTCGGCGGCGATGGCGGTCGCCAGGTCGGCCAGCAGGCCCGGCCGGTCGGCGCCCGAGACCTCGATCACGACCGCCTGGCTGGCGGCGGTGGTGTCGATCATCACCACGGGCCGGACGTCAAAGGCCGCGCGGCGGGCGCTGACGGCGGTCATCACCGTCTCCTCCTCCGGTACATCGGGGGTGCCTTCGGGCACGGCCCGGGCGGCGGCTTCAAGCGAGCGAATCAACCGCTCCAGCCGGCGCGGTTCCGCCTGGCCATAGGGCAGGCCCGCGCCGTCCTGCACCTCGAACACATCCAGCGCCAGACCCTCGGGCGCCGTCACCACCCGCGCCCCGACGATGTCGGCGCCGGCCCGCGACAGGGCTTGGGCGAGCGCTGCAAACAGGCCGGGACGGTCGGCGGCGGCCACCGCCACCCGGGTTGTCGCCCGCCCCACCGCCCGGGGATGGCGTTCCGCTGCCGGATCGGCGGCCCAGTCGACCAGCACATCGGCGGCGGCGCCGGTCTCGCGCGCCCGGGCGACCAGCTCGGGATAGGCCGCCAGCGGGTCGGGCTCATCGACCGTCTCGCCCTTGAACACCGCCAGCACCCGGCGATGCAGGTCCCGCAGCAGCTGACCCTTCCAATTGTTCCACACGCCCGGCCCGACCGCGCGGATATCGGCGGCCGTCAGCACCAGCAGCATACGCAGTCGCTCGGGGTCGCCGACCAGATCGGCGCAGGCCTGAACCGTGTCGGGATCGGTCACATCGCGCTTCTGGGCATAGTCGGACAGGGCCAGGTGGTGCCGCACCAGCCAGGTGACCAGCTCGATCCGCCGACTGTCGACCCCCAGCCGCTCGCACGCCCGCCGCGCCGCGATCGCCCCGTCCTCCAGCTGGCCCCGGTCGCCGCCCTTGCCCACATCGTGCAGCAGCATGGCCAGCATCAGCACCTCCGGATCGGCAATCCGGTGGATGATCTCGGACGCCAGCGGGTGGTCGTCCTTCAGCTTGCCGCGCTTGATGTCGTTGATGATGCCGACGGCCTGCAGGGTGTGCTCATCGACCGTATAGGCGTGGTACATGTTGAACTGGGTCTGGCCGACGATCCGCCCCCACTCCGGCAGGAACCGCCCCAGCAGCCCCGTCTCGTTCATGATGCCCAGCACCCGATAGGGCCGCTGCCCGCGCGCCAGAACCGTCAGAAAGGCGCGGCTGGCCTCCGGGTCGCGGCGCAGGCGCGGGGTCACCCGGGGCAGGGACCGGGTCACGGCGGCAAAGGCGTCGGGATGCAGGTCCAGATCCAGCCGGTCGGCCTCGACAAACAGGGTCAGCAGCCGGGTCGGGTCCTCGTCGAACACCTCGGGCCCGGTCACGCTCAGCCGCCCCTTGTCGACCAGAAACCCGGGTGTCTCCAGCGGTTTGCCGCGCCCGGACCACAGGGCCGACAGGCCGCGCACCAGACCGCCGGCCTTCTTCTGCTGTCGGGCCTCCAGCTGGGCGCTCATGGCCCGGGTCAGGGCCCCGACGTCGCGGGCGACAAGGAAGTATCGCCGCATGAAGCGCTCGACCGCCGGCTCGTCGCCCCGCCCGCGCCAGCCCATACGTCGGGCGACCTCGGGCTGCAGATCAAAAGTCAGGGCCTCGACCGGCCGGTCGGCGATGCGGTGCATGTGGATCCGCACCTGCCACAGGAAATCAAAGGCCTCGGCAAACAGCCGCCGCTCTCGCCGGGTCAGCAGGTCCTCCAGCGCCGCCTCGCCCAGCGGACTGTCGGGGGCCAGCCCCCGGGCGATCCAGAACAGGCAGTTGAGATCGCGCAGCCCCCCCTTGCCGTCCTTGACGTTGGGCTCGACCCGATACCGCACCGCGCCGACCTTCTGGTGCCGGGCCTCGCGCTCGGCCAGTTTGGCGGCGATGAAGGGGCGGGCATCGGCTTTCTCCACCTGCTGGCGAAACCGGATCAGAAAGGTTTCGGCCAGATCCGCATCACCCGCCAGAGGGCGCGCTTCCAGCAGGGCGGTGCGCACCGTCATGTCCGACTTGCCGACCGACAGGGCCTCGTCCATCGACCGCGAGGTGCTGCCGATCTTCAGCCCCAGATCCCACAGGACGTAGAGCACGAACTCGGTCACCTGCTCGGTACGCGAGGTCGATTTCCACGGCCGCAGAAACATCAGGTCGAGGTCCGAGTGCGGCGCCAGAACGCCCCGGCCATAGCCCCCGACGGCCAGCAGGGCGAGGCGCTCTGCATCGGTGGGGTTGGGAGCGGGAAACAGGTGTTCGGTGGTCACCCACCACAGGCTCTGAACCATGCGATCGGCGGCCCGGGCATACAGGCGCGCCACCTCGACCCCGCCCGCCCCCTGCACCAGACGTTGGGCGGCTTTCGACCGTCCGTTCGACAGGATTTCGGCCAGAATCGGGGCCAGCGCCGCCCGGGGCCGGTCGGTGGCGGCAGCAGCCTCGAGGGCAGTGATCACCTCGGGATCCAGGTCGGGCGCCATCCCGATCAGCGCCGGCCCGGCCCGGGGCTCCGGGACAAGGCTTTCAGACGATATAGCGCCTCCAGCGCCTCGCGTGGGGTCAGGTCATCGGGCTCCAGCTCCGCCAGCGCCTCGACCATGGCGGGCGGGGCCACCGGCGGGGCAGGGGCAGGGGGCTCGGCCATGGCAAACAGCGGCAGGTCGTCCAGACGGCTGTCGGCCTCGCCCGTGGTCTCCAGCTGGTCCAGCACCGCCCGGGCCCGCGCGACCACACCGGTCGGCACCCCGGCCAGCTTGGCCACCTGCACGCCATAGCTGCGGTCGGCAGGGCCGGCGACCGCCTCGTGCAGGAACACCAGATCGCCGTTCCACTCGCGCGCCCTCAGCGACAGATTGGCCAGATGGTCCAGCCGCCCCTCCAGCTGCGCCAGCTCGTGATAGTGGGTGGCGAACAGGGCACGACAGCGAATGGCCTCGTGCAGGGCCTCGGTCACGGCCCAGGCAATGGCCAGCCCGTCATAGGTGGCCGTGCCCCGCCCGATCTCGTCCAGCACGACAAAGCTGCGATCGGTGGCCTGATTGAGGATGGCGGCGGTCTCGACCATCTCGGTCATGAAGGTCGACCGGCCCCGGGCCAGATCGTCCCCCGCGCCAACCCGGCTGAACAGCCGATCGACCACGCCCAGCCGCATGGCGCGCGCCGGCACGAACGCCCCGGACTGGGCCAGCACCACCAGCAGGGCCGCCTGGCGCAGGAAGGTCGACTTGCCCGCCATGTTCGGCCCGGTGACCAGCGCCAGACGCGGACAGCCCCCGGTCCCCGCCCCATCCAGCCGGCAGTCATTGGGCGTATAGGGCTTGCCTTCGGCCCGTACCGCCGCCTCGACGACCGGGTGGCGTCCGCCCTCGATACACAGCTCCAGCCCGTCATCGACCTCCGGCCGGACCGCGCCGACCTCTTCGGCCCATTCAGCAAGCGCTGCGGTGGCATCCAGCCAGCCCAGCGCATCGGCGAGCGCCTGAATCGGGGCCGCCAGCTCGCGCACCCGGCCGCGCCAGCCCTCGAAGGTCTCGACCTCCATGGCCGTCACCCGGTGCCCGGCCTGGGTGATGCGCGCATCCAGATCGGATAGTTCGACGGTGGTGAACCGCACCTGATTGGCCAGGGTCTGGCGGTGGATGAAGGGGCTTTCGGCACCGCGCTGCATCAGCGGCTCGGCCTGTCTGGCTGTGACCTCCAGGAAATAGCCCAGCACGGCATTGTGGCGCACCTTGAAGGGGATGCCGCTGTCGGCCACGGCGCGGGCTTCCAGCTCGGCGATCACCCGGCGGCTGTCGTCCCTCAGGGTGCGTGCCTGATCCAGCTCGGGCCGATGACCGGCCCGGACCAGACCGCCGTCGCGGGCCAGATGCGGCGGATCCTCGACCAGTCCCTCGTCCAGCTCGGCCAGCAGGGCCTGCAACGCCGCATCCGGCGTCAGCGCCGCCAGCGCCCGCTCCAGATCATGGGGCAGGTCAGGGTCCAGACGGTCCGACCGGCGCGCAAACAGGGCGGTCAGTTCCTGGGCGATGCGGGTCCCGGCCTGGATCGCCGCCAGATCGCGCGGCCCCCCGCGGCCCAGCACCAGCCGGGTCAGGGCGCGGGCCGTATCCGACGACCCCGTCAGCAGGTCCCGGACCTCGCCACGCAGAGCACGGTGCTCGACCAGCCAGCCGACGGCGTCCAGCGCCCGGTTGATCCGGTCCGGATCGCGCCCGGGGCGGGCCAGTCTCTCGGCCAGCGCCCGCGCACCGCCGGCGGTCACGGTCCGGTCCAGCGTGTCCAGCAGCGACCCCGCCCGCTCGCCTCTCTGGGTGCGGTCGATCTCCAGACTCAGCCGGGTAGCCGGGTCGATGGCCAGATGCTGGCCCTCGGCCGAGCGGCGCGGCGGCGACAGCACCGGCACCGCCCCGACCTGGGTCGTCTCCAGATAGGCGGCGATCAGGCCCAGCGCCGAAATCTCGACCGGCTCAAAGGCGCCAAAGGCATCCAGCGTCGCCACGCCATAGAGGCGCGCCACACGCTCAGCGGCGGCCCGGGGCTCGGCCAGCGCCTGGGCCAACGGCTGGACCGGCGCATCGGCGGTGGCCAGCGCCTGATCCAGATCGGCATCGCCGAACAGCCGGTCGGGCACCAGAATCTCGGACGGGGCAAAGCTTACGAGGGTCGAGGCCAGATCGCCCGCGTCACAGACAGCGGTCTCCACCCGGCCGGACGACAGCTCGACCGCGGCCACGGCGGCCCGGCCGCTACGCAGCGTCACCGCCACCAGCCGGTTGGCCCCGCGCGCATCCAGCAGACTGTCTTCGGTCAGGGTCCCGGGCGTGACGACCCGCACGATCTCGCGCCGGACCACGGCCTTCGACCCGCGCTTCTTCGCCTCGGCCGGGTCCTCGGTCTGGTCACAGATGGCCACCCGGTGCCCCTGCCGGATCAGCCGGGCCAGATAGCCTTCCATGGCATGGGCGGGCACGCCGGCCATGGCGATGTCCTCACCCAGATGCTTGCCCCGCTTGGTCAGGGCCAGCCCCAGGGCGCCCGCCGCCACCTCGGCATCCTCAAAGAACAGTTCGTAGAAATCGCCCATCCGAAAGAACAGCAGGGCATCCGGCTGGGCCGCCTTGGCTTCCAGGAATTGGGCCATGACCGGGGTTGCGCCCTCTGTGGAGCGCACCGGCTGTTCGGCGACGGGGGGTGGGGTGAGCGGACGGTTCATGCCTCGCCACAGGGTGACGGATCGCGCGCTCCGCCTCAAGCGTCTCTTGCGCACCCGGACCGTCGCTGCGACAAGCGGGACAGGCGGTTAAGGGAACGCGGTCCAAAACCGCGGCTGTGCCCGCAACTGTAGGCGGCCAGGCCGTCGTCCGGTCCGGGAGCAATCCCGGCGTCACTGAGCGGTTTTCGGACGGTTCGGGAAGGCGAGGGCGGCGGCTATTGATCCGCAAGCCAGGAGACCTGGCCGCCGATGTCGCTCGTCTTCTGTCCGGGACCAGACAGGGGCGCGGGGACCTATCCGTCGAAGCGACCCGATCCCAGCGCCGGCCCCTCCTCTCGGAGGGTCGGGATCGGTCGCATCCTGAACCGCCCGTCGCGCGCTGCCGCCGGGCTGACGGAGACTGTCTGATGAGACATTTGATGACCACGGCATCGCTTGCGGTGCTGTGCTTGTGCGCGAGCACGCCCGCCCTTGCCCATGATCCCGATCCCGGCGATCCCGGCGATCCGGTCCGGCTGGAGGAGGTGATCGTCACCGCCACCCGCCTGCCCCAGCCGGAGGGCGAGACCCCCGGCGCCCGGGTCTTCACCGAGGCCGATATCGAGGCTCGCGGCGCGATCTTCGCCGCCGACCTGCTGGCGGAAGTGCCGGACGCGGCGCTGGCCCGCACCGGGCCGTTCGGCGGCCTGACCCAGCTGCGCCTGCGCGGGGCCAGCCCGGGCAAGACCCTGGTGCTGATCGATGGCGTGCCGGTCAATGATCCGGCCGAGATCAATGGCGCCTATGACTTTTCCGGCCTCAGCCTTTCGGACATCGCGCAGATGGAGGTCCTGTCGGGCCCCCAGTCGTCGCTGTGGGGGTCGGATGCCATCGGCGGGGTCGTGGCCCTGACCACGCGCGAGGTCGACGGCCTCCGCGCCGATCTGGAGGCGAGCTCCCTGAACACCCGACGCGGGGCGCTGTCCGTGGGCCGGGCCGGAGCGCGGGGCGCGCTGGGGCTCAGCGTCTCCGGCTTCCGCACCGACGGGGTCTCGGCCGCTGCCAGCGGCACCGAGGACGATGGCTTTCAGACCCTGACGGCGGGTCTCAAGGGCCGGATCATGCTACGCGCCGGGGTCGAGCTGGACGGCGGCCTGCGCTGGACGAAAAGCCGGGTCGAGATCGACGGCTATCCCGCCCCCGCCTTCGTGCTGGGCGACACCGACGATGTGTCGAAAAGCGAGGGCTGGTCGGGCCATGGACGGCTGTCGGTCCAGACCGGCGGGGTGCGCCACCGCCTGACGCTTGCCGCATCGGATACCGAGCGCGAGACCCGCTCGGCCTATGCCAACCGGTTCGAGGCCGACCGTCAGGTCTGGCGCTGGGACATGGACGGCACGGGCGGCGAGGGGCGCCTCACCTGGGCCGCGGGGCTGGAGCGGCGGGCCGAGTCCGCCAACCTCGACAGCGGCCTGGCCGACGACCTGGGTACCAGCTCGATCTATGGCACCGTGCTGATTCCGGTGACCTCGCGCGTCACGGTCGGCGCCGCGCTTCGTCATGACGACACCGATGATTTCGGCGCCGCCACCACGGGCCGGCTGACCGCTCATGCCGATCTGGGCGCAGGCTTCGGCCTGTCCGGCGCCTTCGGCACGGGGTTCAAGGCCCCGACGGTCAGCCAGTCGGTCTGTGACTTCTGCTTTTCGGCCGACCCGTTCCCCACGCTCAGGCCTGAACACGCCGAGGGGGCCGAGCTGGCGCTGGGCTGGCAGAGCCCGGGCGGCGGCATCGCCGGGCGACTGACAGTTTATCGCCTGACCATCGAGGACCAGATCATCTACCGCTTCGATCCCGTCACCTTCGACAGCGTCTATATCAATCTGGACCGCACCCGCACCGACGGCATCGAGCTGGAGGGCCGGGTCGTGCTGGGGGCAGGGTTCGATCTCAGCCTGACCTATGGCTGGACCGATGCCCGCGACGAGAGCGATGGGGAGCCGCTGCTGCGGGTGCCGGAACACGCGGGCACGGTGGGTCTGGGCTACAGCGGCGCGCGGTTGAGCGGCCGCCTCACCGTCCGGGCCGAGGGCGACATGCCGGACGCCGGCGGGACGCGCGAGAGCTTCGTCACGGCCGATCTCCACCTTGGCTATGCCCTGACCGATCAGGTCGAGCTGACCGCACGGGTCGACAATCTGTCGGACGCGCGCTGGCAGTCGCTGCTGGGCTATGGCGAACCGGGGCGGACCTTCGCCCTCGGGGTCAGGCTGCGCTACTGACGCCGGAAAAGGCGGCGGCCGCATCGCCGGTCGCCGCCAGCCGTCCGCCCTGGTCGAATACCGTCCAGTCCAGCGCGGGCCGGGCGGCATTGACGGCCGCCAGCAGGGCGCGGGTCTCGGCCGCCGAGGTGACACAGGCCAGCAGGCTTGAACCCTCGGCCATGCCGGTCAGGCTGTCGGCCGCATAGGCCAGCGCGGCCTGCATGGGATCGAGGCGCGCCTCGGCCAGCCGCCGGCGCAGGCGCGACAGCAGCACCACATCGGCCGCCGAGGCCCCGACCATTTCGTCGGAGCCCGCGAACAGCAGGCCATTGGCCAGCACCGAGGCCAGCTGCACCGCCACTCCCTGTTCGGCGAGCGCCGCCAGCACGCCCTCGCGGCGCGCGCGCTGGTCCAGAATATTGAGCGGCAGCTGGATCAGGTCGGGTTGAAAGCGCCGCGCCACCAGCACCGGACTGTCCTCCAGCCGGGTGCGAATACCGATGCGCCGGAACAGGCCGCGGTCCTTCAGGGCGACCAGTCGCTCCCACAGGGCGCGACCTTCGGCTCCGGCCAGATCACGCACATCGCGGACCAGCAGCACATCGCCGCGCGGCAGACCCAGACGTTCCAGCGAGCGCCGGGCCCGGGCCTCGATCCGGTCGGGACCTTCGCCCGCGTCCAGCGTCGTCACCGACACCTGAAACGGGGAGGGGAAGGGCCAGGCCTGGCACAGGGTGCGCTCGTCATCGCCCTCGGGCCGGGTCAGGATGCGGCGAATGCCCCCGTCGGCGGCGGTCTGCAGCAGCTGGGCCAGACCGGACTCGCGCGACAACGCGCCACCTGCAGCCTCGCGCGGGGCGGCGGGGACCACGGCGAGCGCCAGCTGGGCGGCGGGAGGGGCGGAAATCTCTGAACTCACCCGACGATCCTGACGCCGAATGTTTAAGGGCGCCTCACCGAGAGTTTGCCAGAACCTTACCGCACGCCGTTTTGTGGTCAGTCCGCGTCGGGCTGCCGGTCCGGGTGGGCGGCGATGAAAGCGGGGTGATCGGCCGCCGCCGTCTCAATCGCCAGAAGCCGGGGAAAAGCCTCCAGCGGCACACTGAACCGCCGCGCGGAATAGATCTGCGGGATCAGGTAACAGTCGACCAGACCGGGCGCGTCGCCAAAGCTCCAGCCCCGCCCGTGGCGGGCGACCAGGATCTCCAGCGCCTCGAAGCCGGGCGTGATCCAGCGTTCGGCCCAGCTGTCGACGGCGGCCTGATCGGCTTCGAACTGGCCGCGCAAGGCCTTCAGCACCCTCAGATTGTTGAGCGGGTGGATGTCGCATCCGATGACGGCCGCCATGGCCCTCACGGTCGCCCGGTCCATGGCTGTCTCGGGCAACAGGGGCGGCCGGGGATGGCGCTCTTCCAGCCACTCCAGAATCGCCGGGCTCTGCACCAGCACCCCCTCGGCCGTCTCCAGCGCGGGGACCATCCCCTGCGGGTTCAACGCCCGATAGGCCTCGGATATCTGGGCCCCGGTCCGCAGGTCGATGCCATGCGTCTCATAGCTCAGCCCCTTGAGATTGAGGGCAATACGGGTCCGGTAACTTGTGCCGGAACGGAAATAGCCGTGCAGGATCATGACAACCTCAGGTCCGGGGCGGCCCCATGGTGAAGGACAGGGGCGCAAGGCCTTCTATCACAGCCTCGATGCGGTCGCCGGTCTGAACCGGGCCCACTCCCGCCGGCGTGCCGGTAAAGATCAGGTCGCCCGGGCCGAGGTCCCACAGCCGCGCGGCCTGCGCGACAATCTCATGCGAGGCCCAGATCATGTCCGATAGACGCGCCGCCTGACGGACCTCGCCATTCACCGACAGGCGGATGGCCGACGACGCGTCCGGCCCGGACCCAAGCGTCAGGGCGCCACACGGCGCCGACTGGTCGAACCCCTTGGCGGCATCCCAGGGGCGGCCCTTCGCCTTGGCCTCGGCCTGCAGGTCGCGGCGGGTCAGGTCACACCCGACCGCCCAGCCAATGATGTCCGCATCCTTGCCCAGCGCCAGCACCAGTTCGACCTCATGATGCAGATTTTCGGTCATCGAGGGAAAGGCCGGATGGCCCCCGTCGGTCACCAGCGCCATGGCCGGCTTGGAGAAAAAGAACGGCGCCGGCCGGTCCGGATCGGCCCCCATCTCGCGAGCATGATCGGCATAGTTCTGGCCCACACACAGAATGCGTCGGACGGCATAGCGCTGGTCGCCCCTCGTGACGGGCAGGGACGGGGTCTCGGGGGGAGGGATCAGCCACTGGGTCATGGACTGAGGCTTAAGCCCGGACCAAGGCCTCCGCAACGGGCGGCAACGCCCGCCACACCACCCCGCCTATGCTGCAATGCGGGAACCCGCTGGCGTCGGTGGCGTTGCCTCCCTATATCTCATACTATCGTCAAGCTTACAGACCGGGAGCGTCACCATGGCCACCACAAAGGCCCGCGAAGACATCAAGAACGACCTGAAAACCCTCAAGGAAGACATCAAGGTGGGGGCTCGCGAAGAGGGCGAACGCCTGCGCGCCCGCGCCGAGGCCGCCGAGGCCCGTCTGCGCAACAAGGCCGATGAAGTCCGCGGCCAGGCCGAAGCCTATTACGATCAGGCCCGTGTGCGCGGCCGCGAATATTATGACGATGCCGCCGAGCGCTTCGACGAAGCCCAGCGTTATCTGGTCGAGCGCGTGCAGGAGCGTCCGATGCAGTCGACCGGCATCGCCCTCGGCATCGGCGTCGTGATCGGCATGCTGCTGGCCGGTCGTCGCCACTGATGCTGGGACGCGGACTCGTCAAAAAGGCCGTCGCCGTTGCGGTGGCGGCCGCTGCGGCATTCGTCGCCGTGCTTTGTCTCGGGGCGGTACTGTTCTTTGCCCTGTCCATCGTGATCGTGCCGATGGCGGCGGCGGCGGTGACCTTTCTGGTCTTCGCTCTCGCGGCCGTGGCCGTCGTCATGGTCTTCCTGAAAAAGGCCGAGGACGATGACGACGAGGACGAGTCCAGCCTGACCGACGGCCTCGCCGGTCGCGCCTTCCAGCTGTTCCGCAACCGGCCCATCCTGGCCTCGGTTGCGACACTGGCGGGCGGGTTTATCTTCCTCCGGAACCCGGCGCTGGCCACCATGGTGGCGGCAGCCTTCACCGAAAAGAGCCGTCATCGCTGACGCGACGGCGGCCCTATTCCACTACCGGATCGCCTGACGCGCCCGCGGGATTCAATTTCCAGCGGATGCGCGTTTCTGCGTCCGTGCGGGCCGATCCCCGGACAACGATCTGCAGGGCGCGCCGGGTCTGACCCTCGACGCTGTGAACCGAGGGCTCGATGGCGACATCAGGCCCGTCGGTGCGGAACCACCATCCCCGTCCGGAATGCCCTCTCAGCAGGATCGAGCGACGGTCGCGGGCCAGCGACGCCTGGACGCCCGGCTCCAGCTGGAACCGCACGGCATAGGGGGCGGCCAGGACCGGCGGCGGGCTCGGCGCATGGTCGGCCGGAAACAGCCGTTCCTCGGCGCGCAACTCATCCAGCCGTTGATCCAGATACAGGCGCCGTTGGTGGGCCAGACCCGTCAACGGGGCCCAGCCGTCGTGCTGCGCTTCCAGCCACAGCGCGCCATCACCCTGCCGCTCCTCATGCCGCACGGCATAGGGCCGGGTCAGCAGGCGCGGCCCCAGAAGTTCCGCCTGCCAGCCGCCCAGCGGTTCGCCCAGCGAGGTCTCGCTGAGCGTCAGGGTCGAATGGCCCGGCGTCAGCCTCAGCCCTTGCCGTTCGAACGCCCGGGGCGTCCAGCCACAGCCGGTGATCAGCCGGTCGCGGCCACAGACGACCTCCAGCGCCAGCGGCTGGGCGCAGGCCGCCTCGGTCCATGCCCCGCGCGGCGGTGCCTCGACGTCGATCACCAGATTCAGCAGCGGGCTGCGCATCCGGGCCAGACCCCCGACCGGGGGCTGGGACGGCGTCGAAGCCGTGTCGGTGGTCGGCGCAATTCCGGCCGCCGAGAGGGCCGCCGCCCCACGTGCCGGGGTCGAGACCCCGCCGCCATGAACCCCCGGCAGGCGACCGTCGGGCATCACCAGCGCCTGGGTCGCGAGCGCCAGTTTCTGAAGGGCGGTCTCGACAGCCTCCGACACCGGTTCGGACAGCTGCGTCAGCCCATCCTTGAGCATCAAAAGATCGAACAGCAGCTCCAACCCCGCTTCAGGGCTGCGCGACATATGGGCACCGTCGGGCCTCAGCGTGCGCGACAGGGCGCGCGGAAGTCGCTTCATGCCCCGCCGACGCAGGCGTGCGCCGGACATGCCGGCCAATGCACACCCGGTGACCGCCACGGCCACGGCCCGGGTCGCCGCCCCGCTGGCCGGTCCCGGTGGGCGCAACAGCTGACGGGCTTGCCGCGCGACCAGAACGGCCAGCTGGCCCCGCGCCCCATCATCGGCCACCGCCCCCATCCGCCGAAGCGCCGGCGCCAGATGCAGCAGTCGCCGGGCCATCCGGTCGGGGTCCCAGGCAAAGGGGGCCCAGCGGTGAAACACCCGTCCCCAGGCCAGCGTCAGCCGCAGAGCTTCCCGCGCCCCGGCCTCGCCCTCGTGCATCAGGGCAGGCAGCCAGTCGAAACTGTGCAGCGCCTCGGCAAAGCCGCGCGACGGGCTGGCCCGGTCCCACGGGTCCTGCGGGGCGGGTACATCCAGACTGATCCCGGCCAGGGTAAAGCGCCCCTGCATGATGGGTTTGCCGGCGCCGGGGGTCTCAAGCGGGCGAAAATCTCGGGGCGTGGCGGCAAAGGCCGAGGGCTTCAGCCCCCAGGGCCGACCTTTCAGGGTCTGGCCATAACCGGGAAGGCCATACAGCTCGATCCAGATCTGGCGCGTCATCAGGCGACCGATCACCAGCGGCCAGATGCCGACCCCGGGACGCGCGCCTGACGGCCTGACCGGCGTGCGGGGCGGTGCCCCGCGCAGCCCTGGAATCTGGCCCTCGGGAACCGAGGCCTCGGGCTTGGCGAACGGGCCGACCCCCGCCATCAGTGACCCTTCAGCGCCGCGATATTATCGGCATAGGCGGACGGCCCTCCGCGGAATACGGCCGTGCCCGACACCAGCGCATCCGCCCCTGCCGCAACACAGTCTGCGGCATTGTCCGCCGTCACCCCGCCATCGACCTGCAGGGTGGCCTTCGAGCCCGCGGCATCCAGCCGCTGGCGGACCCGCGCGATCTTGTCGAGCGAGGCCGGGATGAATTTCTGACCGCCAAAGCCCGGGTTCACCGACATGATCAGCACCAGATCGACCAGATCGATGACCTCGTCGAGGATCCCGACAGGGGTGCCCGGGTTCAGCACCACCCCCGCCCGGGCGCCCAGTTCCCGGATCCGGCCCAGCGTCCGGTGCAGGTGCGGCCCGGATTCCGGATGCACGCTCAACACATCGGCCCCGGCGTTGCGATAGGCCTCCAGCCACGGATCAACAGGGGCCACCATCAGGTGCACATCGAACGGCAAGCGCGTGTGCGGGCGCAGCGCCTTCACCACATCCGGGCCGATGGTCAGATTGGGCACGAAATGGCCGTCCATGACATCGACATGGACCCAGTCGGCACCGGCGGACTCAAGGGCGGCGACCTCCTCGCCCAGCCGGGCAAAGTCAGAGGCCAGAATGGACGGACAGATCAGGGGTGCGCTCATGGCCCCGGGATAGGCCGACCCCTGCGTGGGAGCAAGACCCCCGAAGGCCTCAGGCGGCGGCGCGGCGGATCGTCAGGCTGGCGCGCTGGGCGTCGCTCAGCACGGCTTCGTCCATCCGGGCCCCGGTCAGGTCGGCCCGCTCCATCACAGCCCCGGTAAAGTCGGCGGCGACCAGACGCGCGTATCTGAGGCCCGCATCCGACAGATTGGTCGGCATCGACCGTCCCCCGCCCAGCGGCAGGGCGGCCAGAACCGCCCCGTCCAGATCGACGTGGCTGAGGATCGCCCGCATCATCCGCGCCCCGCGCAGGTCGACGCCCCTGAGATTGGAGCCTCGCAGGTCCGCCCCTTCCAGATTGGCGCCCTGAAAGGCCACGCCTGACAGATCCATCCCGACCATACAGGCGCCCTTGGCATTGAGCGCAGGAAGCTTCAATCCCTTCAGCCGGGCCCCCAGCGGGCGAAGGTCCTTGCCCTCGAAATTGGCCGGAGAACCCAACACCCCGCCGCTTTCGGCCCAGGCATTGGCATCCAGCGCCTGTTCCAGCAGGGCATCGGCCTCGGTGATGGCCTCCAGCGTCGGCTCGCGCAGACAGCCGGTCATGTCGGTCCGCTCCATGCGCGCCGTGTCAAGGGCGACGTGGGTCAGGACTGCGCCGATCATGCGCGCCCCCGACAGATTGGCACCCCCGACGTCGGCCCCTTCCATCATGGCGCCCGACAGGTCGGCGTCCTTGAGGTTGGCGCGCGTCAGGCGGGTGTCCTTCATGGCGCAGTCGGTGAAATCGACCTTGAAGGCGCTGAATCCCTCCAGCGTCGCCCCGTTCAGAGTGGCGCCGGTGAAGGAGGCGCCATCGGCATTGCCCTGATGGGTCTCGTGCTTGACCGAAGACAGGCCCTTGGTCGCGTGGGGTACGGCGATCACGCCTTCGCGGAAATCCGCCTGGGTCAGGTCGGCGCGCGCCAGATCCGCCCCCCGCAGGCACGCCCCGCGCAGATCGGCCTTCACCAGCTGGGCGCTGCTCAGATCGGCTTCGCGCATGTCGCAGCAGAACAGGACAGCACGGTTCAGCCGCGCGCCCGACAGCCGCGTGCCCCGCAGCGAACAGCCGGTGAAATCGGCTTCCTCCAGATTGCGTCCCGCAAGATTCAGCCCGTCCAGCGCCATGAATTTCAGCGACAGGCGCCGCCCGCCTGCGCGGCCTTCGACGAAGCGCTCATGCGCCATGACCAGCATGTCCACATCACCTTGTCCGAGGGCGCGGCGCGTGAAACTCATGCAGGCATTCCTTCAGAATTCAGGCCCAGCGCCCCGGTCAGGACGGCATCGGACAGATCGGTCAGTCGCATCTGGCATCCATGCAGGCGCGCCCGGCTGAGGTCGGCTCCGGCCAGTCGCCCGTTTCGCAGGTCCGCGCCAGAAAGGTCCGCCCCGCGCAGGATGGCGCCGGTCAGATCGGCGGGCAGGATACGGTCGGCGGACAACAGCAGCGGCCCCAGCTGGGCCTGCCGCAGGTCGGCGCCGTTCAGCCGCGCTCCAGCCAATCGCGCCCCGCGCAGGTCGGCTCCCCGGAGGTTACAGGCCCGCAGGTCAGCCCGCTCCAGATGGGCGCCCTGCATCTGTACCCCCTCCATATCGAGACCGTAGAAGATCGCCCCCCGGGCCGACAGGGCCGTCAGATTCAGGCCCCGGATCGACTTCAGCGAGCGCAGGTCGACGCTGTCGAAGACGGAAGGCTTACCCTCCCGGCCGTCGGTCTCGCACCACAGGGCATGGTCGCGCAGCATGTCGGCGGCCGGCAGGCGCGACACCGGATCGCCCGAGGACCGGTCGTCCGTCAGGCTGCCTTCCATGCGGGCGCCGTCCGTTCGCCACGACTGACGGTTTACGCCGACCAGCACGGCGTCGCGCAGATCAGCCCCGGACAGGTCCGCGCCCGACAGATCCGCTCCGGCCAGATCGGCGCCCCTGAAGCTGGCCTGCTTCAGATTGGCCCGCACCAGTTTGCAGTCCTTCATCACCGCATCGGTAAAGTCTGCGGCCACGGCCACCACCCCCGTCAACCGCGAGCGCTCCAGATTGGCCCCGGCCAGACAGGCGCCATTGGCCTGGGTCTCATGGCGGGCCCGGGCCTCGATCACCCGAAAGCCCACCCGGGCATCGGCGGCGGCGATGGTGCCTTCGCGCAAGTCCGCCTCGAACAGATCGGCCCCCGTCAGATCGGCCCCGCGCAGGCAGGCCCCGCGCAGATCCGAGCGCCGCATCGACGCCTCGGCAAGTATGACATCCTGCATGTCCGCGCCAAAGAAGGTGGCGTTGTCCAGCCGCGCCCCCGACAGGTCACAGCCGGTAAGGTCGGCGGCGGAAAAATCGGCATCGGCCAGATTGCGCCCCTTCAGATCCAGCCCGCTCAGGTCCATCCAGGCGAACACCGCCCGTGCCCCGCCGGGCCGGGCCTGCCACAGGCGATCGTGGCGGGCGCAGATCGCGTCCACCTCGCTCTGGGTCATGCGTCGCCGTGCGACAGGTTCAGCAGCCTGGGCCATGGCCGCATGCTGACACGATTACGCTTAAGGAAGGTTTGCTTTCGGGTCTCAGACCTTCAGCAGGCCCTGCTCCTTCAGGCTGTCGGCCAGCTCCCCGGCCGACACCCACACCCGGGTATAGCCGGCCTCGCCCAGCCGGCTCAGCTCGCCGACCAGATCGGCGCGCGGCGAGGCGGTGAAGCGGGCATCAAAGCCGTCCCCCGTCTCGCTGATCCGCACCAGCGGACGGCCGGTCTCCAGCCGGTGCAGAAAGCCTTCGCACAGCGCCAGCGCCTCATCGGCCATCAGGCCGGTCTCGACCTCAAGGCCCGCCTGACGTAGCCGCTCCGTGCCCCGGCCCGAGGCAAAGGGTGAGGGGTCCAGCGCGGCGATCACCACCCGCGCCACCCCGGCCTCGGCCAGGAAGTGGGCGCACGACTTGCGGCCCGAAGACCGCGCGCCGCAGGGCTCCAGCGTCACATAGGCGGTCGCGCCTTTCGCCTTGTCGCCGGCGGCGGGAACCGCCTGTTCCTCGGCGTGGGGCCTGCCGCCCTGGGCCGTGGCGGCCTCGGCGACCACCTCGCCCTCGTTCACCAGCACACAGCCGACCGCCGGATTGGGCCAGGTCTCGCCCATCCGCGCCTGCGCCAGTTCTATGGCGCGGGCCATATGGCGGGCGTCGTCAGGCGCGCTCACGCCTGTTTCTCCGGCAGCGGCGGAAGGTCTGCGGCGCGTCCCGTATCCAGATAGCGGGCGTCGGTCGGCACCAGATCGCCGTCAAGGTCGATCTCCAGCGGATTGCCGGTCGGAATCTCGACCCCGACGATCCGGTCATCCGGCACGGCGAACAGATGTTTGACAATGGCCCGCAGCGAATTGCCGTGGGCGACGATCAGCACATCCTCGCCCGCTTTCAGGCGCGGCGCGATCTCGGCATCCCAATAGGGCAGCACCCGATCCAGGGTGGTCTTCAGGCTCTCGGTATCCGGGATGGTCTGGCCTTCGTACAGCGGATCCCCGGCAAAGCTGTGCGGGTGGTCGTCCTGCATCGGCGGGGGCGGGACGTCATAGCTGCGGCGCCAGATGCGGACCTGATCCTCGCCGTGTTGCTCCGCCGTCTCGGCCTTGTTAAGGCCGGTCAGCCCGCCATAATGACGCTCGTTCAGGTGCCAGTCCCGCACGATCGGCACATCCTTCAGCCCCGCCGCCGACAGCGCCAGATCGCCGGTCCTCAGGGCCCGCTTCAGCACCGAGGTGAACATGACGGCGGGGGTGAAACCGGCCTCAGCAATCAGCGTTCCGCCCTTTCTGGCCTCGGCCTCGCCCTGGTCGGTCAGGTCGACATTGACCCAGCCGGTGAAGCGGTTCTCGAGGTTCCACTGGCTCTGGCCGTGACGCAGAAGGACGAGGCGGGGCATGCAGATCTCCGGATGACGAGGGTTTTCGCCTAGGCTGCCCCCGGGCAGGGGTCAAGCCGGGCCGGGCGCGCGCACCATTTGATCGGGGCGTCGCTTTCCCCCTATAGGCCTCCGCTGTTGCTTGCCCCCATGAGGTGTCTGATGCCCGGCCTGATCGCCCCGACCGGCTTTCGCGAATATGATGCCCGCTGGGTTCTGGGCTCCGATCTCGACCTTCAGGGCGTCGAAACGCTGGGGCTGGCGCTGGCCACGCTTTTGCACGAGCTGGACAGCCCGCGACTGGTCACCGGCCACGACTTCCGCAGCTATTCGGAGGAGGTGAAGGCCGCCCTGATCCGGGGTTTGGTCACGGGCGGGGCCGAGGTCCACGACATCGGCCTCACCCTGACCCCCATGGCCTATTTCGCCCGCGAGGCCCTCGGTGTTCCCGCCGTTGCCATGGTCACCGCCAGTCACAACGAAAACGGCTGGACCGGCGTCAAGATGGGGGCGCATCCGCCCTTCACCTTCGGCCCCGAGGAAATGGCGCGGCTCAAGACGCTGGCGCTGGACGGCGGACGGATCGAGAGCCCCGGCGGGCGCGTGATCGCCGTTCAGGGTTTTGCCGACCGCTATCAGGCCGAGGTCGCGTCCGGGCCGACACTGTCGCGGCCCATCCGGGTGGTCGCTGCCTGCGGTAATGGCACGGCGGGGGCCTTTGTGCCCGAGGCCCTCCGCCGGATGGGGGCCGAGGTGATCGAAATGGATACCGACCTCGACTGGACCTTCCCGCGCTATAATCCGAATCCGGAAGACCGCGTCATGCTCGACGCCATGGCCGAACGGGTGCGCGAGACGGGCGCCGACCTGGCGCTGGGGTTCGACGGCGACGGCGACCGGTGCGGCGTGGTCGATGACCGGGGGCACGAAATCTTCGCCGACCGCATGGGGCTGATGCTGGCGCGCGATCTGGTCGCCGATCATCCCGGCGCGACCTTTGTCGTCGATGTGAAGTCGACCGGCCTCTACCGAACCGACCCCGTGCTGGCGGCCGCAGGCGCGCGCGTCGCCTATGGCATGACCGGCCACAGCCATATGAAGCGGGCGGTCGCGGCTGAAGGCGCGCTGGTCGGCTTTGAAAAGTCCGGCCATGTCTTCTTCGCCCCGCCGCTGGGCCGGGGCTATGACGACGCCCTTGTGTTCGCACGCGAAATTCTGCGCCTGCTCGACCGGGCGGGCGGGCGTCGTTTGTCCGAGCTCGAATCCGACCTGCCGCCCGCCTTCACCTCCCTGACCATGAGCGCCCACTGTCCGGACACGGAGAAATATGCGGCCGTTGAGCGGGTCAGCGACGCCTATCGCGCGCTCGCCGAGGCGGGCGGAACTGTGCTGGGCTGCCGCATTCGCGATCTGGTGACCGTCAATGGCATCCGCGTCGAGCTGGAGGACGGCGGCTGGCTGCTGGTGCGCGCCTCGTCCAACAAGCCGGAACTGGTGGTGGTGGTCGAAAGCCTGACGTCAGAGGCCGACATGCGGGCGCTTTTCCATGAGGAGGTCAAGCCGCGTCTGGCCGCTCATCCTGAAGTCGGCGCCTGGAATCAGGAAGTTTGACCGCACCCGCGCAGCGGTCCATTAGGCCCTCGACCGGGAGGACGGGTGACCAGCTCAAGCGACCAGATCGTCATCGTCGGCGGCGGATTTTCCGGCGCCATGGCGGCCGCGCGTCTGGCGGAGCGGGGTGTGACCTCGACCCTGATTGATGCGGGCGGGGACTTCGGCCTTGGCGTTGCCTATTCCACGCCCTTCGACGGCCATTTGCTGAATGTACGCTCGAACCGGATGAGCGCGATCGAGGGGCGCCCGGACGATTTCGTCGACTGGCTGGGCCGTAACCACCCTGACCACGCCGACCCGGAAGGCTTCGCGCCCCGCCGCCTGTATGGCCTCTACGTCCAGGACCGACTGAGGGCGGTCGAAGCGTCCCATCCCGGCTGGATCATCCGGGTGCAAGGCCGGGCCGGGGCGATCGAGGGCACGACGGTCGTGCTCGACGACGGCCGGCGCGTTTCGGGTCGGGCCATCATGCTGGCAACCGGCAATCCCGCGCCCCGCACAGCGTCGGCGGACAGCCGGAGGATCATCGCTGACCCGTGGGCGCCCGGCGCGCTCGACGGGATCCGCGGCGACGACCGCGTCGCCATCATCGGCACCGGCCTGACCATGGTCGATATGGCGGTCTGGCTGCAGGCACGGGGCTGGCGCGGACCGCTGTTCGCCCTGTCCCGACGGGGGCTGGGCCCGCGCGCCCATCATGATCACCCTGAGGCCCCCCTGCCGGTCTCGCCCCAACTGGCTGACGGCCCGGCCTCGGCGCGCCTGTCTGCGGCCCGGCGGCTGGCGAAGCAGGGTCAGTGGCGGGCACTGATGGAGGGGCTGCGCCCGGTTACCAGCGATCTGTGGCGCGCGGCGGACGCCGCCACCCGCGCCCGCCTCGTCCGACACCTGCGCCCCTTCTGGGATGTGCACCGCCACCGGATTGCCCCCGCCATTGCTGCAGAAATCCAGACCCTGACCGACGCCGGGCGGTTGACGGTCGTGGCAGGGCGGGTGGTCTCATTGGCGCCCACTGGCGATGGTGTGACCCTGACTTTCCGGCCCAAGGGCGCAACTGTCACGCAAATGGCAGAGGCCGACTGGCTGATCGACTGCACCGGCCCGGGCCACGACCCGGCCCGCGATCCCCTGACCGGTCCGCTGATCGCCGCCGGTCGCGCCCGGCTGGATCCTCTCGGGCTTGGGCTTGATCTGGATGAGGCGGGCCGGGCGTTAAGGTCAGACGGCACCCCCGACCCCACGCTTATGGTTCTGGGCCCCCCCGCCCGCGCCACCTTCTGGGAAACCGTCGCGGTCCCCGATATCCGCCAACGGATCGAGGTCCTGGCAGGGACGTTGGCTGACCAAGGAGTATCTGCATGAGCCACCACAAATCCCGCACCCTCGCCGGTCGCGATCTGGCCCCCGAAACCCTGATGATGGGCTTCGGCTATGATCCCACCCTGTCCGAAGGGGCGATCAAGGCGCCGCTGTTCCAGACCTCGACCTTCGTCTTCAGATCGGCCGAGGACGGCAAGCGCTTCTTCGAGGTCGCCTATGGCCTCCGCGAAAAGGAGCCCGACGAGGCGCTGGGTCTGATCTATTCGCGCATCAACAACCCCAACCTCGAAATCCTCGAGGACCGACTGGCGGTCTGGGATAAGGCGGACCGGGCGCTGGTCTTCTCCAGCGGTATGGCGGCCATTTCCACGGCCATGCTGGCCCTGACCCGTCCCGGCGACACCGTCCTCTATGCCGCCCCGGCCTATGGCGGCACCGAATATCTGTTCGACCGCATCCTGCCCCGCTATGGCGTCAAGGTCGCCCAGGTGCTGGCCACCGGCGGCACCGAGGCCCTGAAACAGGCCATTCGCGAAACGGCCGCAAAGGCGGCGGAAGGCGGCGGGCGTCTCGCCGTCGTCTATCTGGAAACCCCGTCCAACCCGACCAATCAGGTGGTGGATATCGCCGCCGCCGTGGCCGAGGTGCACGGTCTCGGTCAGGCCGACCGGCCCATCGTCGCCGTCGACAACACCTTCCTCGGCCCGCTGTGGCAGCGCCCGCTGGAACTGGGCGCCGATCTGTCGCTCTACTCCCTGACCAAATATGTGGGCGGCCATTCCGACCTGATCGCCGGCGGCTGTCTGGGCTCGGCCGAGGTCATGGCCCGAATCGCCGAGATGCGGACCATCTGTGGCACCGCGACCGACCCTCATACGGCCTGGCTGCTCAGCCGCAGCCTCGAGACCCTGCACCTGCGGATGGAGCGGTCCCAGGACAACGCCCGGATTCTGGCCGAGCGCCTCCGCGCCCATGAAAAGGTCACCGATGTGCTGGTCGCCGGGGGCGGTGCGGGCGAACAGCGCGCCATCTTCGAGGCCCAGTGTCAGGGCCCTGGCTCGACCTTCTCGATCCGGCTGAAGGGCGGCGAGGCCGAGGCCTTCCGCATGCTGAACGCCCTGAGGCTGTTCAAGCTGGCCGTCAGCCTCGGCGGCTCCGAGAGCCTCGCCTCCCACCCGTCCAGCATGACCCATTCGGACTATTCGACCGAGGCCAAGGGCCGCTGCGGCATCGGCGATGACCTCATCCGCCTGTCGGTCGGCGTCGAAAACGTCGAGGACCTGTGGGTCGACCTCGAACAGGCCCTGGCGGCGGTCTAGCTGTCGAAGCTATGAAGGTTGTTCACCCGGGGGTGGGCTGAGAAGCTGGGGTTGCGAAGCACCAACCTCAACCGAAGAGTTCCCCGGATGAACGTACACAAGAATGCCCGTCTGACGCCGTCGGGTCG
>Ga0207882_1000052_pt1 | contig 89772 bp, 64 predicted proteins | sample MalvirmetaMSP103_FD_184228 | JGI IMG/M metagenome (GOLD analysis project Ga0207882, IMG submission 184228) | Marine viral communities from the Deep Pacific Ocean - MSP-103 (SPAdes) | ecosystem: Environmental > Aquatic > Marine > Oceanic | place: Pacific Ocean | collected 2011-05-15 | reverse complement strand
TGGCAACCAAGCTCCTGACACTGACCCAAGCCTGTTTTGAACAAGCGCTGCGATCCCTCTGGCACCCGCCATCATGCTTCAATAGCCCAACGACCGCTCGCGCATAAATATGAGGGGAAACCTCAGAGGCAGATCTATTTTTCTACGGCGTGCGTGAGCGCGCAGCACTCAACCGGCGGGCGGGCTCTGCCAATCTTGTCGACTGTGCCAGACACGCAGGATTTCGATGACGTCGCCGTTGACGCGGTAGACCAGCAGATGGGACGTGCGCGTCACCAAGCATTCGCGTGTGCCGGCGACTTGGCCGGTCCGACCGATTTCAGGATCTTCGAGCAGCCGACGCGCAGCGTCAGCAATGCGCTGCGCCACGGCTTGCGCGGCGAGCGGGTTGTCTTGTGCGATGTAGTCCTGCGCTTCGTTGAAGTCCTGGAGCGCCAAGCGCGTCCATTCAAGCCTCAAGCCTTACGCCCCACTTGGCGAAAGCAGCACGCACGTCTTCGTGCTTGGCAAACTCGCTGCGATCCGCCTCGGCAATACCGGCCTCGACAGCTTTGCGAAAGCACGCTTCCTCGATCACGTCGTCCCAGGTGGCCGTCTCCGGCAGCTGGTCGGCGAGTTCGTGGACTTTCTGCTTGATCGGCGAGGCAGTCGATTCATTGGGCATGGCGGGGTTCCTCGAAGAACTGTCCCAGTTTAGCCGCTCGCGGCAGCGAAGGAATAAGGGGTCAAAAGGAATAAGAAGGAATAAGGGGTCGGAGTAAATAAAATGCTGCCAGTCCTGCCGGCTGTGCCAGAGATGCAGGATTTCGATGACGTCGCCGTTGACGCGGTAGACCAGCAGATGGGACGTGCGGGTCACCAAGCATTCGCGTGTGCCGGCGACTTGGCCGGCTGACGCCCGCCACCGACGCAAATACATTGATCAAGCAGACAGCTACCATCAACCCCGGACTTTAGAAGTGCCGCTACTCCGCGCACTTCCCTCACCGCCCTGCGGCAACCACATCGCATCCCCGTAGCTGAAAAAGCGATAGCGCTGTGCCACAGCATGGCGATAGGCGTTCATCGTCGTCTCGTAGCCGATGAACGCGGAGATCATCATCAGCAGCGTGCTTTCGGGCAGATGAAAGTTGGTGAGTAGCGCATCCACCACGCGGAAGCGGTAACCCGGCGTGATGAACAGGCGGGTCTCGCCGGCGCCGACACGCAGTTCGCCTTCCTGCGCGGCGGATTCCAGGGCGCGAACCACGGTGGTGCCCACCGCGACGATGCGACCGCCGTGAGCACGGGTGTGTTCGATCGCGTCCATCAGCTTCGGTGTGATTTCGAAGCGCTCGGCGTGCATGCGGTGCTCGTCCAGATTGTCGACGCGCACCGGCTGAAAAGTGCCGGCGCCCACGTGCAGCGTCAGCGTTTCGATACGGACGCCGCGCGCGCGGATCGCGTCGATCAGCGCGTCGTCGAAATGCAGGCCGGCGGTGGGCGCGGCGACGGCGCCCGGTTCGCGTGCGAACAGGGTCTGGTAGCGCTGGCGGTCAGCCTCAGTGTCGCCGCGCGTGATGTAGGGCGGCAGCGGGATATGTCCGGCCGCCTCCAGAAGCTCGATCGCGTCACCGCCATCGGCGCGGCGCAGGTGGAAGAATTCCCCTTCGCGCCCCAGCACGTCCACCTGCTGCTCGCTGCCGTTGATGCGAATCCGGCTGCCGGCACGCGGGGTCTTGCTGGCACGGATCATCGCCAGGAATTCGGCGCCGCCCAGCAGGCGTTCGACCATGATCTCAACCCGGCCGCCACTGTCCTTGTGCCCGTACAGGCGCGCCGGGATCACGCGCGTGTCATTGAAGATCAGCAGATCACCGGAATTCAGTTGCGAGGGGAAATCGCGCATCTGCCGGTCTGCCAGTGTTTCGCCGTCCACGCACAGCAATCGCGAGGCGGAGCGTGGCTCCACAGGCTGTTGCGCGATCAGTTCTTCGGGCAGCACGTAGTCGAAGTCCTTGCGATGCATGAACTATTGCTTCTCAAATGACGGGGGGTCGATATAATGCGCGACCTTCGAGCGCGGTGCGCGCATTGCGCTGACGAAGAGCCGGAGTGGCGGAACTGGTAGACGCGCACGACTCAAAATCGTGTTCGGTAGCCCCGAGTGTGGGTTCGATTCCCACCTCCGGCACCACACAAAAGAAGCTTGGCCGTTTGGTCAGGCTTTTTTTGTGTGTGGCGCCCGTGGCACGCATTGCCCGGCGCCGTGGGCTGGCCCGAACGTCGTCGTTCCGGCCGACCGTCGGGCTGAACTGGAATCCATGTGGTTGTTCGGAGCGTCGCGGGGATTCAGGCGCGCTGCGGAACGGCCGCGGCTTGATGCCAGGTTTTTGTGAGCTCATTCAGGCCCATCGGCCGGCCGATCAAGTAGCCCTGCATACGGTTGCAGCCCAGACCTTCCAGTATTCGCAGGTGTGACTCCTGTTCCACGCCTTCCGCGACGACACGCAGATGCAGGCTGTGCGCCATGGCGATGATGGCGCAGACGATGCGGAAATCGCTTTGGCTCGATTCCAGACGCTTGACGAAGGTCTGGTCGATCTTCAGACCTGAAACCGGTAGATCACGCATTCGGGTAAGAGACGAGTATCCGGTTCCGAAATCGTCGATCCAGAGTTCGACGCCGGCGTCGGCGAGTGTCTGGATGTTCCCGACGGTGTGGTCGCTGCCCATGAACAGAGTGGATTCGGTCACCTCCAGGTGGAGCACGCGGGCCGGCAACTCCGCCTCCTGCAACAGTCCCAGAACCTCAGCTGCGAAATGCGGCGCGGCAAGCTGCAACGGCGACACGTTGACGGCCACATGTACGGGCTTGCGCGACAGGCGGGCGAGCGCTCGATAGTCGCTCAGGGACTGGCTCAGGGCGTAGCGGCCGAGGGCGTCGATCAAGCCGGTTTCCTCGGCCAGAGGAATGAATTCCCCCGGACTGACGTTGCCGTACACGGGGCTGCACCAACGCAGCAGGGCCTCGAAACCGCACAGGCCGGAACCGTCGTCGGAAATCTGGGCTTGATAGGCAAGCCGGAATTCCCCGGTATTCATTGCGCGACATAAGCGGGACCGGTCCGGGCGCGCCAGTACAAGGGGGCTCATGCGGCAGCCACCGCTGTGCCCGAGGTCGGGCTTGCGTCGGTGGCATGCGCCGGCATGCCCGCCGCGCTGCCGGCAGCGTGGTGATTGCAGTGCGCAATCTGACTGCGCATACGTCCGAGCACCGCGGCCAGCAGGCGCGGCGGCGCACCCGAGGCAAGGCGATCCAGCGCGGTTCTGAGTGCGGCGCTGCCCAGGCCGTCCGCCAGTGCGAACAACGACGGCCAATCCGCCTTGCCGGTCTCGCTCTGCCGGAGGCCTGCTTCGAAGACCGCCAACGCCGCCAGCGCGAGTTCGCAGCGCATCGAGGGCCGATCGTCGAACCGGCCCTGCCAGGCGCCGACGTCCATCGGCCCGAGTTCCGCCTCGGCTTCTTCGACCAGGCTTCGGATCTGATGCGGCGTGATCGGCTTGGTGACCCAGGCATCGCAGCCCGAACGCAGCGCACGCACTCTCGCATCGCTGGTCGCATCGGCGGTGACGGCCACCACGCGTGGCTGTGGCAGATCGGCCCGTGCGCGTAGCGCGCGCACCGTGCTGATTCCATCCATGCGCGGCATGTGCATGTCGAGTAGCAACAGATCGAAATCCTCTCGCTCCAAAACGTCGAGCGCTTCCTGCCCGTTGCTGACGACCGTCACCGCGTAGCCCAACCGCCCCAGAGCGCGCCGCATGAGCAGCTGGTTGGCGACATTGTCTTCGGCCAGCAGGACACGCAGGTGGCCCAGCACCGGCGTGCGGCCTTCGTGGTCCGGAGCCAGTTCTTCGCTGCGGTGCCACATCCGCATCAGCCGCTGCGGCGTGAGCACCTGTTTGAGACTGTCCGGCAGATGCAGTGCATGTCCCAGATCGAGTTCGGGGCCGACCGCCGCTGCGTCGTCGCTCAACAGCCAGCGCTCATCGGTATCGACGACGCTTGCGCCCGACCATTGCACCGCCTTTTTGATCTTGCGCGCCAGATCCGGATTGCTTGCAGCGACACGGACCCGCTCACCGGCCAGCGGCGCAAGGACCGCATCGTCCAAGGGGCGCAAGGCGGCTTCGACCGTGAAGACCGTTCCTCCGTTCGACCCGGGCTCGGCCCAGATGCGGCCGCCGGCCTGCTCGCAAATCTGCCGGCAGATGGCCAGCCCCAGGCCGGTACCACCGTGGGTCCGGGTGGTCGAGGCATCAGCTTGCGAAAAGTCGTCGAACAGGCGTTCGGCTTCCTCGGCTTCGATCCCGATTCCGCTGTCGATCACCTGAATCCGGATGTTGTCCTGCGCGCAGGATTCGCCGGCGGCCACGCGCTCCACCTTCAGTTCGATCCCGCCATGGTCTGTGAACTTGACCGCGTTGCCGAGCAGATTCACCAGCACCTGCTGGAACCGCAGCTCGTCGCCATGGACGCGCCGCGGCAGGTCCGGATCGACCTCCAGATGCAGCGACAGACCTTTTTCCAGGAGCCGCGGTTCGACGATGTCCACCGCTTGTTCGAAGGCATCCAGCAAATTGATCGGGCGGCGCTCGAACACCAGCTGGCCAGCTTCGAGCTTGGCGAAATCCAGCACGTCGTTGACCAGTGCAAGCAGGGCCTTGCCCGCGCCCACGATGGTCGAGGTGTATTGCACCTGCTCCTCCGACAGGAGGGTTTCGTTGAGCAGCTCGCCCATGCCGATGACCGCGTTCAGCGGCGTGCGGATTTCGTGGCTCATGTTGGCGACGAAGCGGGTACGCTCAGCGGAAAGCCGCTCGGCCTCCTCCTTGGCGAGGCGCATCGCTTCCTGCGCTTCGCGGCGCTCCTGCACATCGCTCAAGGTGCCGGTAAAGCTGAGGTCGCTGCCATCGGCCAGTGAATCCTTGGACAACAGGATTTCGCACCAGCGCCAGCAGCCGTCACCGCGCCTCAACCGTAGTTCCTGGCGCATGAATTCGGCCTTGCCGTCGGCGAGCTTTATTTTCGCCCGCAGCAGCATGGTGTGGTCGTCCGGGTGGACCAGGCTCCATAGCGACTGTCCAAGAGAACGCTCGCTCGACATACCCGTCAGTGAGGTCCAAGCCGCGTTCAGGAATTCCAGACGCATCTGGACATCGCAGCGAAAGATCACGTCGCGCACGTTGTCGACGATCTGCCGATGGCGGCGCTCGCTGTCGCGCAACAGCTGTTCCGACAGCTTGCGCGCCGTGATCTCTTTCTCGATCGCGATGAAGTGCGTCAACTCCCCGGTCGGGGCGTGCACCGGACAACAGTCCACGGCCACCCAGAACGGCCGCCCTTCGGCCGTGTAGTTGACCACCTCCACGTTGAAGCCCATCTGTCCAGCCACGGCCTCACGCATGGTCGCGACGGTGGCAGAGTCTGTTTCGGCGCCCTGCAGGAAATCGCCGGGGCGGCGGCCCCTCACCTCTTCGAGGCAAAAACCGGCGGTGCGGGTGAAGGCTTCGTTGACCCATTCGATACAGCCTTCGCTGTCGGTGATGACCACCAGATTGTCGGTCCGGCTGGCCACGGCGGACAGGCTTCGCGCCTCACGCTCACGCGCGCGCAGCGCAGCTTCCACACGGCAACGCTCGGTGATGTCGAACAAGGAACCAACCCAACCGGCGTCATCGCGCTGGGCTCGCAGAACAAAGTTGCGCACAGACTGGTCCGAGGCTCTCAGCATCAGCTCGGCATCGCGCACGCTCGAGTTCACGCGCCCGAAGGACCGCAGCCGATTCAGCGTTTCCTGATCAGCACAGAAATCATGCAGGCGGCGTCCCACCGTGTCCTGGACCGGATAGCCCAGCTTTGCCTCCCAGGACGGATTGACGAAGGTGAGGCGTCCTCGGGTGTCGCAGCGAAAGACGACCTCTTCGAGCAGCAGTACGAGATCACGGAACTGGCGGTCCTTCGACGACAGCTCTTCGACCAGCTTCTGCTGGATTTGAACCTGCAGTTCAGCCGCCGTGGAGTGACGCCCGGAGTCCATGGCTCAGGCCTCGACGGACCGCGGAGCCGCCGCGGATGCGCTCCGCAGCAGTTCCGCGGAGGTCGACACCGTGGCATACAAGGGAAACACCTGCTCGACGTAGAACGACTGTTCCGCCACGGTCCGACTCGATGTGCAATCGCTGAGCACGGTGACCTTGAAGCCGCGTTCGGCGGCGTCACGGCCGGTCGAATCGATGCAAATCGAGGTCACCGTGCCAGCCAGCACCAGATGATCGATGCCGTGTTCGCGCAGAATGCGCTCGAGTTCGGTGTTCGAGAATGCGTTCAGACCCCGCTTGCCGGGCACTTCGCGGATCAGCTTGGCGTACTGCCCGAACTCGGGGATCGGCGCCGAGCCCGGCGAATCACGACGGAACGCGCCCACCTCGCGTATCGTTCTGAGGATGCCCACCGGCTGGTCGAGCTCACGGTAGTCGGGCGTGAAATAGATCGGCGTGGACAGCACCAGCCCGAACCGCGAACCGCCGTCACGCAGCAGATTCAGGGTGTTCTGCTTCACGCCGGTACGCGCCGACGACGCCTCGATCACGCTGTGAAGGATGCCGTCTTCGGCGAAGTAGTCGTTCTGGAAGCCGATCAGCAACAGGGCGGTCTTGCGCAGACTCATGACATCGCCTCCACGCCGATCGCCTCGGGCACCTGACTACCGTCCGCCTCCCAGGTCTTCTTCTTGCGGTAGATGGTCGAGGCGCTGACACCGAGCAGCGCGGCTGCCACCGGGATGTTGTCACCGCACCGCGAGACCGCCGCCTCGATCGCGCGCCGTTCGGTGATCCACAAGGGCTCGATCACACCGTTCGGCGAGTCGTCCGCCGGCGGTACTGCGGATACCGGCGGCTTACCGGAAGCCGGAACCGATACGGTGCTCCCGATCGAGCGCAAGGGCTCGGGCAACATGTCCCGCTCGACCGTTTCGCCGTTGTTGAGTACGACGATGTTCTTCACCACGTTCTGCAACTGACGGACGTTGCCGGGCCAGTCGAAGCGCCGGAAGATGCCCTGCACTTCGGCATCGAAGCCGAGGAAGTCCTTGTGCTCCTCCACCGCGAAGCTGCGCAGGAAGCGCTCGGCCACCATCAGCACATCGTCGTCCCGGTCGCGCAGGGGCGGCAGCCGGATCGGCACCACGTTGAGCCGGTAGTAGAGGTCCTCGCGGAAGCGGCCGTTCGCCACTTCCTCCAGCGGATCGCGATTGGTCGCGCAGACGAAGCGGATATCGGTGCTCTGCACCGCGGAACCACCGACCCGAGTGAACGTGCCGGTCTGAATGAAGCGCAGCAGCTTGACCTGCAGGTCCAGATCCATTTCGCCGATCTCGTCGAGAAACAGGGTGCCGCCGTTGGCGCGCTCGGCGGCACCACGCCGTTCCGCGACGGCGCCGCTGAACGCCCCTTTGACGTGCCCGAAAATCTCGCTTTCGAACAGCTCCTTGGGGATCGCGGCACAGTTCAGGGCGATGAACGGCCCGTCCTTGCGGCCGCTGCGCTCATGAATCGCCTGTGCGCACAGCTCCTTGCCGGTGCCGCTTTCGCCAGTGACGAATACCGTGGCCTTGCTGGTGGCGGCACTGTCGATGATGCGGTAGACCACCTGCATCGACAGCGAGCCGCCGATGAACGACGAGAACTGCTCGTGCCGGGTACCGCCTTCCAGTGCCTGTGCCACCTTGCGCAACTGGCAGCGTTCCATGGCATGTCCGACGGTGGTGCGCAGACGCTCGGCGTTGAACGGCTTCTCCAGAAAATCGAGTGCACCGAGGCGCATCGCCTCGACCGCGGCGGAAACCGATCCGTCCGCGGTGATCACCACGCTGCCGCAACGCAGCGAGCTTTCGCGCATGCGCGTCAATACCTCCATGCCGTCGATTCCGGGCAGCCCCAGATCGAGGACGATCAGCTGTGGCATCCGTCGACGACAGGCATCGAGCACGTCCTCGCCGCTGGTGAACAGTTCCACCTCGTAGCCGGCGCCTGCCAGATAGGTCTGGTACAGGCGGCCCAATGACGGGCTGTCCTCGACCAGATAGATCGTTCCGAAATCACTCATGCCGCGCCCTCCGAAAGCTCCGTCTGCTTGTCGCCGTGCAGCCAGACCTGGATGGACTGCCGCAGCGGATCGATATGCCGGACGACGCGCTCCACCTGTTCTGCCGAACTTGCACCGGTGTCACGACAGGCGCTTTCGACCTGACGCGCCGCATCGGCGAGCGGCTCGCAGCCGAAGGTGGCCGCCGAACTCTTGAGCGTGTGCGCCACGCCGCGCATGGAAACAAAATCGGCCGCGTGGAACGCCGACTGCAAGGCTTCACGCTGTTGATTCAATTCGTCCAGATAAAGCTGAAGCAGCACCGGCAGCATGTCCTTGCCGGCGTCCGCCGCAAGGCGCGCCATCGCGTCCGGACACAGACTCTGGACGCTCATGCCGCCAAGCCCACACGTTCCGCATACGGACGCAGCGCGCCGACAAGGGCCTCCGCCCCCACCGGTTTGTGCAGGCATCCGTCGAACCCGGCACGATCGATTTCGGCGAGTTCGTCTGGCGTTCCACGCCCCGTCAGAGCCAGCACCGGCAAGCCGGTCCCACCGTTCTCGCGAATTCTCCGCAGTGCTTCCAGTCCGTCCATTTTCGGCATGGAGATATCCATCAGCACCAGGTCGAATGCTTCGCTGCCAGCCGCGGCGACGGCCGCGGCGCCGTGCTCCACGCAGTGCACTTCGTGGCCCTGCTTCTGCAACTGCAATTGCAGCAGCAGACGATTCGGCGCGCTGTCCTCGGCCACCAGAATCCGCAACTTTCGCTGCTCGGCATGGGCCTGCACCGCAGCACTCAAATCGGTTGCCGACAGTGGCCAGCGAAGCTCGGTGTCGCCGACACTCAGCCCGGCGTCAGCGGCGAGCAGCGGGATCGCGTCCGCCCGAGGGCTGGGGTAGGCGCGATAGCCGATGGCTCGTGCGGCGCGCCCCGCCACGAAGTGACGCTCCGGGTGCGCGCAGCCGACACTCATCGCGCCGCGGAGCTCGGTCGCCGACCCCTGCACGGGGCAGAAGCGGCTGCGGCGCGACACCATGATCACGGCTTCCGGCGCATGACGAACACGGTTGTTCCACGGGTGCGCCAACTTCGGCAGACGGAGGCTCAATCCGGCACGCACGCTCATCACCAGAGTAAGACGCCCTTGCGAGCGGCGGGCGCCCAGATTGAGTGCCTGCATCGCAGGATGTCTCAGGATTCTCGTCATATCGGGAGCCAGCCATGCACGCATGGCTTCCGCGTCATCTTCGCAGACCGTCCAGTTCTCGCTGCATGCCGACGACACCCAGGTGGTTGAAGACGGCACGCTCCAGCAGGCGACCCTCAAGGCGGCATCTATGAGATCGCAGACGCGAACTCTGTTCATCGGCATCATTTCCTCCTTCGAGTCAGATCAAGCCGGTCTGCAAGGTACGGACCAACTCGAATTGACTTCTTATCTTTATGTATTTAAACGAAAAACTATGCAGTATCAGTCTCATCCGATTGAGGCCGGAATCAGCCATTCGCAAAATGCTTCGCAATTCGAAAATCATATTGCCTGCGGATTTCTGAGTTTTTGAGCGACTAGTCAGTTATATCCATCCATCAGGCTCCACATCGGTAGGAATACTCCAGCGGCCAGCAATGCGACCAGACCGCCGAGCGCGGCGAGCATCAAGGGCTGCAGCAGATCAGCCGCGCGCAGAGCGCGATAGCTGGCCTCGCGCTCGTAGTACTCGCCCACGTCACGGATCAGGCCGGCGGTCTGGCCGGAGACCTCGCCCACGGCGAGCATCTGCACCACCAGCGAATCGAAAATGCCGCTGGACTGGGCCGCTTCGCTCAGCGACTGCCCGCGTCGCAGCTTGCCCCGCAGTTGCATCAGACGACCGCGAATGGCCTGGTTGTCGGCGACTTCGGCGGTCACCGCGAGGGCGTCCAGAACCGGTTGTCCCGCGTCGAGCAGCATGGCCCAGCTTCGACAGAAACGCGCCATCACGCACATGCGCGTGATCGGTCCGATCACCGGCAGGCGCAGGCGCGCGCCGTCGAGCACCGCGCGCGCCTGCGGCCAGGTCGGCAATACACGCAGGCCGACCAGCAGCAGCGCGACCCCAGCCGCCAGAAACGGGCCGACGTGCGTCACGAATCCGGTGATCTCCATGAGCATTTTCGTGGCTGTCGGCAATTCGCTGCCGAGGCGACCGAACAGGCTGATGAAGGCCGGCATCGCGAAACTGTCGATCACCAGCAGCGCCACGAACATCGCCGCGACCACGAAGATCGGGTAGCGCAGCGAGGCCCACACCGCACGGCGCGTAACGCGCTCGCGTTCGAGGTGATCGACGATCTGCTCGAATGCGCGATCCAGCCGCCCCACCCGCTCGCCGGCGTGCACCAGGCTGACCGCGAGACGCGAGAACACGCGCGATTCCTGCTGCATCGCCAGCGCCAGGTCCTGCCCGGCGGCGATGCTTTCGTGTACGCGCGTCAGCGCGCGCTTGAGCGCGGGATGGCGCGTCACGTCGCGCACACCGAGTACGGCGCGGGCCAATGGCACGCGCGCACGCAGCAAGCTGGCCATCTGCCGGCACAGCATGATCATGTCGGCATCGCCCGGGCCGAATCCCAGCTCGGCCTGCATCAGGCCGCTCCAGCGGCGCCGGTCGAAGCGCGAGCTGTCGATCTTCAGCGGTACGACGCCGTCGGCCAGCAAGCGCTCGGCGACGGCGGCGCTGGACGCGCCCTGCATCCAGCCGCCGACCGCTTGGCCGGCCGCGTCGCGTCCCGAATAGTGATAACGGGTCATTGAATGTCTCCCTTACTGAACCGCGCCGAACACGCGCAGCACTTCGTCGATCGAGGTATGGCCGTGCTGGGCCTGAGTGACGGCGGCGCGCACCAGGCGGCCGTCACCCACGGCTTCGCCGTCCTGGAAGCGCAGCAACTCGTAGACACCGATGCGTCCCTGATAGCCGGAGCGCTTGCATCGATTGCAGCCGACCGCGCAATGCAGGTGTTCCTTGAGTTCGATGCCACCGACGCGCTGCGCCCATTCGCGCACGGCCGCCGGCGCGCGCTGCGGCCGGCTGCAATGCGGACACAGCCGTCGCAGCAGACGCTGCGCGATCACCAGACGCAGCGCGCTCGACAACATGTATTGCGCCACGCCCATGTCCAGCAGACGCGGTACGCAGGCGGCGGCGTCATTGCAATGCACCGTGGTCAGCACCAGGTGCCCGGTGAGCGCGGCCCGCATCGAGATCTCGGCGGTCTCGCGATCACGCACCTCGCCGACCATGAGCACGTCCGGGTCGTGCCGCAGCGCCGAACGCAGGACTTCGGAAAAGCCGAGACCGATGCGCGGATTGACCTGCACCTGAATGCCGTGGTCGAGCTGGCATTCCACCGGGTCCTCGACCGTGACCAGCTTGCGTCGGCTGTCGTCGAGTCTGGCCAGCAGCGCATTGAGCGTGGTGGTCTTGCCGCTGCCGGTGGGACCGACCACGGCGAGCATGCCGTGCGGGTCGGCCAGCACGCGTTCGATCGCGACGATGTCCTCGGCGTCCAGACCCAGCTGCGGCAGGTCCATCGCCTGCGCCATGGCATTGGCCAGGCGCAGCACCACCGCTTCGCCGTGCCGCGACGGCATCGTCGCCACGCGCACGTGCAGATGCCGATCGCCGATCGCGATCATCAGCCGCCCGTCCTGCGGCAGGCGGCGCTCGGCGATGTCCATGTCCGCCATCAGCTTGAGCCGCAGCACCAGCGCGGGATAGATCGATGGTCGATCGACGAAATGGCCGTCGAGAAATCCATCCACGCGATAGCGGATTCGAAAGCCGCCCTCCATCGGCTGCAGGTGCACATCGGACGCGCCGGTCTGCATCGCCTCGGCGAACACGTTTTCCAGCAGCTGCACCACGGGGGCATCGTCGGCGCTGTCGAGCGCGCTGCCGGTGGCGTCTCCGCAGGCTTCTCGACGCGCCTCGAGTTCACGTTGCAGGGCCGCGGCGAGGCGCCGAATTTCGCCGGTGCGGCTGTACGCGCCGATCAGAATGGAATCGAGTTCATCGCGGTCCGCGGCGAGCGCGCGCACCGGGCTTCCGAGTACGCGGGAGAGTTCGTCGAGCGCCACCACGTCGCCCGGATCGCGCATCGCGACCCGGACCACGCCGTCTTCGACGCTCAGGGCCAGTACGCCGAGACGACGCGCCATCGGCGCCGGAACGCGCCGCAGCAACTCCGCGTCCAGCGGATAATCGGCCAGCTCGACGCGCCGCACCGCGGCCACCGCGCTCATGAGCGCGCTCCGCGCAGCAGCTGCGCCAGCGCCGTGCGGGCACGCTGTTCGATCAAACTACCTGCCGGTGACAACTGACGCGCCTGCCGATAGGGCTGCACGGCGCGATCACGGTCCGCCATCGCCTCCAGGGCCGCGCCGTAACCCAGCCAGTAGCTGGCGCGCTGCGGCGCGGCACCCAGCAGGCGGACGTACAGGCCGGCCGCGGCGGTGGACCGCCCCTGCCGCAGCAGGGCCTGCGCCCACAGATCGTAGTACTGCGGCCAGTCCGCCAGCGGCGGCTGCAAGCTGGACAGCACCGCGACGGCCGCCGCCGCGTCACCGCCACCGAGATGCCAGCGTGCCAGCAACAGGCGCGGCGCCGGTTCGCGCGGCCAGCGGCTCTGTATCCGGCCGAGCAGCGCCGCCGCCTCGGCGCCACGGCCTTGTGCGAGCAGCCCGCGCGCCTGCTCCAGCGCCGTCGGCGGAATCGAGGACACCGGACGCTCCGGCTGCGAGTAACGGAAGTTCGCGGCCACACTGGCGGCGGGCGGCGCGGTCACGACCGGCTCTGAGGCCGCTTCGCTGCGCGCGCTGGCGGACGTGGCCGGTGCCGGTTTGGCCTCGCGGGGCTTGCGGACCGCAGCCTTGGACGGCACGGATGCGATGGCCACAGGCACGGCCGTTTCCACGGCGGCGGGCGGCGCGCTCTTGGGCGCCGGGGACGGGGCGGCCTCGGCCGGCGGCGCCGGCGTGCTTGGCCGCGCCGTGCTCGTCGCGAGCTGCGCGACGGGCTCGGGTTCGACCGGCGCGGCGGCGGCGACCGGGGCCGGGTCGGGGATCCGCGTCGCCGGTGGCGCCGTGTTCGCCGTGACCTCGACGACGGGCCTCGGCTCCAGCGGCGCGACGATCGGCACGGACGCCGCAGGCCGCTGCTCGGTCACGGCGAAGGTCGCCGCGACCGGCCTCATCCGCTCGCCACGCGGCCAGCGGTCGATCGATACCAGGGCGAGCACGAGGATGATCGCAACGACCGCCGCCCACAGACCATGCCGCCGCTCGGCCCGCATGGGGGGAACCACCGGCCGCGCCGGCAGGGGCGACACCAACGGCGGCTGTTCGTCCAGCGAACGCAAGGCTTCCAAGGTCAGGCTCATGGCAGCCACTCCAGCAGATGCAGACACAGGACCGCCGCGACACCTGCGGCCGCGCCCAAGCCCAGGGTTCGCCCGTTGCGCCACAGTCGACGGCTGGCCAGGCGCCACCGGGCGCGACGGGCTTGACCGCTTCCCACCTGCTCGACGCTGTCGGCGATCGCGGCATCCACATCGGCCACCGCGGCGCAGCACGCGCGGCGACTCAGCGCCGCCAGCAGCGCCTTGTGCGAAAGCACATTGAGTACCCGCGGCACGCCCTTGCCGGCTTCCGCCAGCCGGTGCAGCGCGGCGGCGTCGAAAGGAACGCTGCCGCTGAGACCGGCGGCCACGAGGCGTGAACCGACATAGTCCACCGATTCCTCGCGGCTCAATCCGTTCAAGCGATAGCTCACGGCGATGCGCTGACGCAGCGCGCGCGCTTCCGGCGCCTGCAGCCGCTGATCCAGCTCCGGCGAGCCGACCAGCACGATCTGCAGCAATTTGTGCTGTTCGGTTTCGAGGTTGGCCAGCAGCCGGATCGCTTCCAGCGCGTCCCAGCACAGGCCCTGCGCTTCGTCGATCACGATGATCGCGCGGCGGCCGGCGCGGCGGTATTCGATCAGCCGGCGGTGCAGCAGTTCCAGGATCGCGTCGCGCTCGCTGAGACGGCGCGGCCAGATCTGCAGTTCGCGCGCCACGCTGCGCAGAATGCCGTCGACGTCCAGGCTCGGATTCGGCAGGTAGGCCAGCGCATGGCGCGTGCCCAGACGGTTGAGCAGCATGCGGCACAACAGGGTCTTGCCCAGGCCGACCTCGCCGGTGACCTTGATCACACCCTGGCCACTGGCGATCGAATGCTCGACCAGGCGCAACGCGTCACGATACTGCGCCAGTGGCGTGAAACGGCGCGTGTCGGGCAGCAGTTCGAACGGCAGGCTTTTGAGGTGAAAATGTTCGGCGTACATGAGGTTCTCCCGGGCTCTGGGATCAGCGGCCCGCCAATTGCGGCGTCAGCGGTCCGTTGACGGCGGCGTCGCCGACTACCGGGCGCAGCAGGATCACCAACTCTTTCTTGCGGGTGCTGCGACGCTCTTGCTGGAACAGCCGCCCCAGCAGCGGTACAGACTTGAGGCCCGGCACACCGGCGTTCTGGTTCTCGTCCTGCTGCTGCATCAGGCCGCCGATGACGATTACCTGACCGCTGCGGGCGCGGACGATCGAATCCGATTCGCGCACCGTGGACACGGCCAGCGGCACATCGCGGCTCTGCTCGCCGATCGGCAGCGCCTTGTTGACCTCGCGCACCTCGCTGATCGTCGGATGCACGTGCAGCGTGACTTCGTTGGCGGATGAAATCTGCGGGGTCACATCGAGCGCAATGCCGCTGAAGAACGGGGTCAGCTCCACGCTCGGCGTGGTCTGCAAGGCGTTGCCGGCACTGGTGGTGGTCGTGGAAATGTCGGTGACGAAGAACTGATCGGTGCCGACCTTGATCACCGCCTTTTGGTTGTTGAGCGTGGACACGCGCGGGCTGGACAGCACCTTGACGTCACCCTGCGTTTCCAGCAGTTCGATGAAGCCGACGAAGTCGCGCAGATTCACGGCCAGGCTGAAGGCGCCGCCGAAGGCGTTGGCCGCGCTGAGGTTCGGCAACATCGGCGCGGCCGGATTGAGGCTGCCGGAATTGCCGGCCGTGGCGCCGCTGCCGCTGAGCAAGGTGCCGCCGCCGACCTGGTTGATGCCGATGCTGCCGTGGCTGCCGATGTTGCTCAGCGAGGACCAGTTGATGCCGCTCTGGAAGCCCTCGTCGAGCGTGACCTCGATGATCTTGGCTTCCAGTGTCACCTGGCGGTTGACGTTGACTTCCAGGGCGTCGAGGTAGCGGCCCACCATTTCAAGTTCGCTGCGCGCGGCGGTGACCACGATCACTCCAGCCTGCGGGCTGACCGACGCGGAACGCCCAACCGCCTCGCCGAGAATCTGCTCGACACCGGCCAGGAGCTCTTCCCAGACACGCGATTCGCTGCGCGTCTCGATGCGCACGCCGCCTTCGCTGCCTTCCCGGTCCTGGTCATAGCCACGCTCTGGACGATCGTCGCGCTCACGGCGCGAGTCGCGGTCGCCGATGCCGGTGGCATTGACGCGGCTGCGCGACACGCCGTCACGGCTGACATGCAGGTAGTCCACCTGGAACACGCGGGTCTCCAGGGCATCGGGCCGTACACGGTAGCCGTAAGGCGTTTTCTCGTAGTCATAGCCGTAGCTGTCGCGGATCGCGGCCAGCACATCCTCCAGCACCACCTGACTCAGGCCCAGACTGATCGAACCCTCCAGGTCCGGTGGCAACACGATGTTGGTGCCACTGATTTCGACCAGTCCCTGGAAGAACTGATGGACCGGCACACCGGCGGCGGCGACGTCGAAGCGCGATCCGCCGTCGGCGACAGGCGTCACCGGCAGCAGTTCATCGAAGCTCGGCAACAGCAGCTCGGCACTGCCAACCGGGCCAACGGCGCCCGGCATGCCTCGCCAGTCGTAGGGGTTCTCGGCGGGTTCAGCGAGACGCTGCGGCGCGCTCGCGCAGGCACTGAGGATCAGGACGGCAAGGCCGGCCAACAGGGGTTTCGTGCGTAGGTCATTCATGATTTTTATTCCTGAATCGAAAAGTGGGCCGCCGCGTCCGCGCCGCTCAAGTGCAGGCGGTTTTGGCGAGACGGCCGGTCCAGATCGACGCCACGGGCATCGATCGCCGTAATGCGGGCACCCGCGACCCGATCGCCGACGGCGACCGTGTGCCCTTGAACCAGAGCGCGACAGCTCGACTGGGTGCAGAAGATGGCGTCCACCGCCGGCAGGCCGGGCGCGGCGCGGCGCTGCACCGGCTTGGGTTCCGGGCGGATCTCGGCCGGCAGTTCGGGCGCCATAGGGTCGCCGGCCAGCGTCGGCATCGCTGCGCCCAGCAGCGACAAGGCAATCCAGCATGCGGTCACGGCCTTCATGGCTGCACCTCGCGCGGCGCTGCAACAGTGACCGTGGCGCGCAGCTCCGGGTGGCGTTCCACACGCAGATCCAGCGCCTGCCAGCGCAAGCCGGGATGGGCCTCGGCGCTGTCGAGCAGCCATTGCCGGATCGCTCCGTAGTTGCCGGCCAGTTCGACGGTGACGCTGCGTTCGCCGCTGCCCGCAGTGCCGCGCGCCTCCAGCGACATCAGCTGCACCGTCGGGTCGGCCTGCAGGCGGGCGTAGATCGCGGCACCGGGATCGCCGGGCAGCACCGCCGGCAGCCGCGTCGCGGCCTCGGCCTGACGGACGCGCAAGGCGTCAACCGCCGCCTGCTCACGCGCCCATTGCTGTTCGAGCGCATCCAGGCGCGCGCGATTTCCCGCGAGCTCCCGATGCAGGGGCAGACTCCAGATCTGCATGACGAGCACGCCGACGGCCAGGCTCAGCACACAAAGCGAGACCGCGAACAGGCGCCCCGACATGGCGTTGAGACGGACCAGCGGCGCGGCCGACCACTCGCGGACTTTGCCGTTCATGCGCGCACCTCCATAGACAGTTCAATCGTGAAATTCAGCGGAACCGGGGCACCGGGCGCGGCGGCGAACAGCTTCTGCCGTTCCAGTCGCCAACCGGCCGCGGCCAGCAGGCCGTCCAGCCAGCCCTGCAGTGCGTCGGCGGCACGCGCCTGGCCGTGCACGCGCAGACGCTGCCCGGTGTCGGACCACTCGATGCGGTTGAGCCACAGCGCTTCTCGATCGGCGGCGGCAAGCTGGCCCAGCACTTCGCCGGGGCGCATGCCATAGGCGTCGGACAGGCCGCGCTGGCGCAGGCGGGCCGCCCACTCGCTTTCCAGCGCGAGCCGGTCGCTGTCGGCGCGTGAAATCGCCTCGGCCACCGTGTCCATGCGTGCGACCACGGCACGCTGCTGCGGCGCGGCCCAGAGCGCAGGGCCGGTCGCGATCAGCGCCGCCAGCAGCGGCGCCAGCAGCAGTGCCGCCGCTCGGCGCCAGGCCAGCCGCCGGCGCACCAGGCCCCGCGCGAAATCCACGTTCTGCTCAAGCATGGGCCCACTCCTGCAAGGCGCTCGCGGCCGGCAGGCCGACGTCGACGAATTCCGGATCCCTGGGCGTCGCCATGCAGGCCGCGGACGCCATGGGCAGCGCCTGGGCTGGCGGATCGAGACCTTCGGCAAGCGCCCGCGCAAACTCCGCGGCGCCCGGCTCGGCGGCGTACCAGAGGCTACAGGGGCCGATCGCGTAACGATCCTGGCAGTAGGCAAGCAGGCTGCGTACGCCCTCGCGCGCTTCGAGGATGTCGTTGGCCTGCGCGGCAGCCGCGTCCACCGCCATCGGCACGCAGCGACCGGCGTAGTACGCGCTGTCCGCGCAGACGATGACGCGCAATTCGCGGCGGCGCGCGAACAGCAACGCCTGGGCACCTTCACCCAGCCGCGAACCCAGGCGCGCCAGCACCAGCTCCGGAATCCGGATGCTGCCGAGACGCAGACCGGCGGCCGCCATGGTGTCGGCCAGATTCGCCAGACCGCTGCGCGTGGCCATCGCCACGTACACGCAGGCCTCACCCGAACGCGAGGCGGGCTCCTCGAATACCTGAAATTCGGACTCCTCCAGTACCGCGGGATCGTAGTCGCGCAGCAACCAGCGCACCGCATGCCCCAGCTCCTCCTGGGCCACGCGCGGCCGCTGCACCCGCGCCAATCGGTAGTCGCTGGCCTGCAACACGATATCGACGACCGCGCCGCGGCAGTTGTGCCGCTGCGTCCAGTCGCGCAGGGCCTCGCACCAGGACGGCGGCCCGCCGACGTCCAGTCTATGGGTCGCGCAATGCCCCCCGCCGCCGACCGCCAGGTCGATGGAGTCACTGCGCAGCTCCACCGCCAGACGCACACCCGCCGGCTTGGCGTCAGAATTTATTGCTTTACTTATATGAGTCATTTTTCGCTTCTCCTCGAAACTTTCCATACTTACAAAGCAACGGGCTTGCCAACTTGCCATTTTCCGGATATTTGGAAGACATTTAATGGTAGATAAAGACAGATTATTTTTTATAAGTTATTGTTATTAAATAATTTCAATAAGATAAAGCGACCCAATCATCAGGTCTCAAGGGAAATGGCACGGCATTTGTAACGTACATCTCAGGGTCCAGATAAATTCACAAATTCAGGCTGAAACCGGTCCCTTTTTAGCCATTTGATTTGCAAAATGCCAAACGATTCGCAAATTGCAAAAACACCTCTGAGGAGATTTTCAAAATGAAAAAGCAGGCTGGCTTCACTCTTGCGGAAATGACCATCGTCATCGTCGTACTCGGCATTCTTTCGGCCTTCTTCATGCCGAAGTTCGAGTACCTGATCCGGGATGCACGTATCGCCAAGGTCGAGCGCCTGGCGGGTTCCATCAAGGAAGCGGCGGCGATCACCCATGCCACCCAGATCGCCGAGCAGCTGGCTCCGGCCGGCAGCATCGATATCGACGGCGACCCGGCCACGGCCACCGACGTGATCACCATGGTCAACCGCTACCCGACGGCCGACAGCGCCGGGGTTTCGGCCGCGATGCTGAGCTTCGCCGAGCCGGAACTGTTCGGCACGGGTCCGGGCCAGTTCGAAGACCTGGGCAACGGCAGCTACAACCTCAGCAACACCGCCGATGAGGCGAACTGCAGCGTGACCTACGTGGCCCCCGCGACCGTCGGCGAACTGCCGGTCGTGACGATCGCCACCAGCGGCTGCAACTAAGTTCTCCCCGACAACAACGACAACAGCAAGGTGCGTATTTGCGGCCCCGCGTCGACTCCCCCAGCGGCCGGGGCCGCCCTTTTTGCACAAACATGAACACCCCCATTCGACAACGCGGATTCACCCTGGTGGAACTCGTGCTGGTCATCGCCATCACCGCCACCCTGAGCGTGATCCTGTTTCAGGACCGCTCCACCGTCGCAGCCCACGATGCACTGTGGCTCGATGCCGCGGCCGACATGCTGCGTCATAGCCGCAGCCGGGCCGTGGCCGAACGCTGCGAAATCCGCGTTGACATCCAGGATCGTGTCCTGAGCGCCGAGTACACCGGCAGCGCAGCGCAATGCCCGGCCGCGCCGCTGGCCGCGCCGGACACCAGCGGCACCCGGCTGGAGCAGCATGCGCCGGTGCTTTCGTACGGCGTCGGTACGCATCAGCGCGTATTCGATCCCTACGGCCGGGCGCTGGACGCCGACGGAACCCCCCAGGACCTGCAGCTGCGCCTCGGTGCCCGGCGCCTGGTGCTCGACGGCCGCATCGGCAGCGTCGTGGTCGAGGTCGCGCCATGAATCGTCCGGGCTCGGCCGGCTACTCTCTGGTGGCGGTGCTGCTCGGCATCGCCCTGACGTCGATCGCGCTGGTTTCGACCGGCCGGCTCATCGACCTCGGCACGCGCCGCAGCGCCGGCCCCGAGATCGAGATGCAGACCCTGGCCGTCGCCGAAGCTCTGCTGGAGGAGATCGTCTCCCTGCCGCTGCGCGACCCCGATGACGCCCAGTTGTGCGGCACCGCGGAGCCTGCGCGTGCCCTGTACGACGACGTCTGCGACTTCCGCGACTTCAACCGCGCCGTTGCGGACGGCCTGCTGGTCGGGGCCGCCGGTCCTGCCGCTTTCGCCGTTCAGGTCGCGGTAACCACCAGCGCGCTTGCAGGTTTCCACCCCCAATGCGAATCCCCGGGTGGCCGCCCGCGCTGCGCGCGCATCGAGGTTCTGGTGACGCCGCCCAGCGGGCGCGCGCTGACGCTGAGCGCCCACGTGGTGGACGCCGATGACTAGGCGCCCGAACGGCAGATCGCAGCGCGGCACGATGCTGGCCGAACTGGTCGTGGCGCTGGCGGTGCTGAGCATTCTTGCCGGTGGCCTCGCCGTGGCGCTGACCAGCGCCTTTCAGGCCCAGGCCGACGTGCGTGCGCGCAGCACCCGTGCGCTGGAGGTGGAACAGGCGCTGCGCCGCCTGCAACGCGATGTGCGCCGCAGCGTTCCCGAAAGCCTGCGGCTGGTCGATCCACAAACGGTGGAACTGCTGCATCTGGCCGACAGCGGGCGCTACCGCAGCGCCGACGGCAGCGGCCCGGCCGGGTTCACGCACAACGACGTGTCGATGACACCGGGACTCGCGCTCACGGAAATCAACATCCTCGGCCGCTTCCTGCACCTGCAAGCCGGTGCGGGCGGTCTGCTGCCCGAAGGACACCAGATCGCAGTGGTATCCGGCACCGTCGCCAACGCCGGAGACCTCGCCACCGTCAGCGCGCCAGACAATCGCATCCGCCTGATCGATGACGGCGACGAGGATCGCCTGCGCCTGGATCGCCCGCATGTCTTTCCGGGTCACTCTCCCGGCTATCAGCTCTATCTCGCCGACGGCTGGATGCGCTACCACTGCGTCGGCGATGTGCTCTACCGGGAGTTCGCGCCGAGCCTGAGCACCCCGGCGGATCCGATGGCCGCAGGCCGCGTCATCGGCCAAGTTCAGGGCTGCCGCTTCGACATCGCGCTGCGCGCCGACGGCAAGCGCGTGCTCGGCCTGAATCTGCTGCTCGACGGTGGCGACGGCGCACGCAGCCAGCAACTCGTCCAACAGTCGCTCGCGATCAATCTGCCATGAACAACACGGCCCGCCAGCACGGTCTGATTCTCGCCTCGATGTTGCTGCTGCTGTCACTGCTGGCGACGCTCGCCATCGGCGTGCTGTGGTCGCTACGCGCCGCCGAATCGGGCGCTTCGCTGGCCCGGCTGTCGGCACAGGCGTTCTACGCGGCCGACAGCGGCATCCAGTGGCTGCGGTTCGACATCGCCCAGCGCCGGGACTGCCCGCCTTCGCCGCAGTTGCTCGACGGCACCGAACTCGGCCTGTTCGATGGCAGCGTCACTGTGTACTGCCGCCTCGACACCCATGACGACGGCGGCACGCCGGTGCGCGTGTACTACCTGCGCGCCGACGCCGAACGCGGCGCACGCAATCATGCGGACGCGGTGTCGCGCCGCATCGATGCCCTGCTGGTGGAGTAATGCCGATGAACGTCCTGCGGATTCTTCGGCGCTTCGGTCTCGCCGCACTGCTCGGCTTCACGCTTCCGGCCGCGGCCTGGGAAATCGAAGCCGGCATCGGCCTGATCGACGGCGTGCTGGGCAGCAGCACGCGCGTGCAGTTTTCCGAGTCCTTCGCGGTCACGCCGGTCGTGGTCGTCACGCCCGCGAGCAGCGAAACCACGCCGGCGAACCTGCGCATCAGCGACGTCACGGCGGACGGTTTCACCGCGACGATCAGCACCCCGCCGCTGGCGCTGCGCCCACCCCTGCCGCTGGCCTTCAGCTTCCTTGCCGTGGAACCCGGCGAGCATCGCTTGCCGGACGGCCGCAGCATTGTCGCCGGCACCGTGGAGACGGACCAGATCCTCAACGGCGAGCGCCTCAGCGCTGCGGTGATCCCCTGGCCCGGCGACGGCAGCCTGCCGGCGGTGCTGAGCAGCCTGCAGACCGACCGCAACGGGCGTTTCATGATCGCCACCGCCAACGAGGTGAGCGCCACCAGCTTCGGTGTCGCCATGGACGTCGAGGGGCGCCATCACGTCGAACTGCCGGAAGTGATCGGCTACATCGCACTCGACCCTGGTACACAACTTTATACGTCCGCCACCGATCCCTTGCCGATCGCGGTCGAAGCGATCGCCGAGGTGTCGGGCGTCGGCGGCCCGGATGACGATGTCGACGGCCTGCCGTTGACGCCGTTTCCGGTCGATTGCAAACGGGTGCCGTTGCAGACGCTGTCGATCGGCGCCGTCGCCAGCCGTACCGGCACCCTGGATGCGGACGCGTCCTGGGCGCGCCTGTGCACCTCGGCCGCGCCGGGTATCGCGGTGCCGCTGGTGCTCGACGAGCATCACGGCAAGGCGCATACCGCCGCCGGTGACCCGGTCGCCGTGCTGGCCTTCGAGCGACCGTTCCACGCGCGGCTGGGACGGGTGGCGGACTATCAGTTCGACGCCTGCGAACTCGACGAACCGATCAGCCTGATCGACGACTTCGGCCCGTATGAGCTCGTCGGCAACGGTAGCCTGTTGGGCAGACTCGACGTCCGCAACGAACCGGCGCCCGGCCCGCAGTGCCGCGCCGCCTCGTTCGCCGATGCCGGCGCCCAGGTTCGCGTGCGTGAAAGCGGCAGCGACCGGCTCGGCATCACCGGTGCGATCACGCTGGCCGCCTGGGTGCGGCCTGGCGACGCGGCCGCTGCGCCGCCGCTGCAGACCATCGCCGGCAAGGGTGGCGACAGCTACCGACTGTCGCTGGAAGCGGTCTGCGTGACCGTGCCGCTGGACCTGAACCTGACGCCGCCGGTGGTGGTCGGCACCAAGGAAGACCTGCTGCAAAATTCCGAGGGCATCTGTGAGGATCCGCTGGGCATCCTCAACGCGGAATGGAAGTACCAGCTGCGCGTGGACATCACCAACAGCCTCGGTCTGAGCTTCACGGCGCGCAGCGCCTCCACCGTGATCAGCAACCTCTGGGATCCGACCGGCGAGCTGCGTGCCGACGAGTGGCGGCACGTGGCCTTCAGTTACGACGGCACGCAGATTCGCCTATTCCTGGACGCCGTCGAGCGGCCTGCGCTGAACGTCGGCAGTGTCGCCCTGCCGCTACAGGAATCCGCCGCCGACTTCGCGATCGGCGCGACACTCGACGCCGACGGCAATCCGTCGTCGCAATTTCTGGGGGCCATCGACGAGGTCACGGTCTGGAACGGCGTCATCGCCGACCCGGACACCGGCGCGCTACCCGTGCTCGGCCAGCCCGAGGGCTACAACCAAACGCTGGACCTGGAGCACCGTCAGCGCGTGCGCGAATGCGCCGCCTGCTCGCCGACAATGATCTTCTGGCGCGAACGCTATCGGCGCTGAAGCCGGCCGCCACCCTCTCCGGCGCCGACTCAAATTTTGAAGTCGTAGCGCAGGCCGGCGTGCCAGCCGTAGATCCGGCTGTTGACGTTCTGCTGGTAGACCATGGCGCCGGCCACAATGCGCAGGTCCGGCAGGCTTTCGGACACCCGCTTCAGCGGCAGTTGCAGATTGACGCCGTAGGCACCGCCTTCGAAATCATCCTCCAGATCGCCCTGCTTCAGCGTCATCCGGGTATAGCCGATCGGAAACGCGATCTCGACGATGTTGCGCACGGTGCCGGTGGGCACCACGAAGGCCCCGTAATACTGGTCGGTCTCGACATAGTCGGGATCGTTGTCGTCGTCGCCGAGGCCGTACTGAAGTTCGAAGCCGATGGCCTTGTAACGCGTGCCGACATGCGCGACGTAGAAGTTGGTGTCGAAGTCCTCTTCCGGAAACACGTTCGAATCGGAGACCGACAATTTGGCGTCGATCACGTAGTCCACCGCCACGTACAGGGGCACGCCGAGACCGAACAGGCCTTCGGATTCTTCGTCATCCTGAGCGAACGCGGCCGGACTCAGCGTACCGAGCAACAGCAACAATGCGAGTTTCTTCATGGTCTCCCCTCAAGCTTCCCTGACTTTAAGTATTCGATCACGCACGATGGTCAGTGCGTTGTTTTCACGGATGTTCACCGATTTTTCAGGTGAATTCCACTGCTGCGCCGCAGACTGCTAGTCTGTATCGACTTGGCGCGCTCCGTAGCGCCAGCGCCCACCCGATCGTTTCCGCCCCAGATCCATGATCCAGTCTCATCGCTGCCCGCTGCCCTTTGCCCAAGCTCCCGCCGTAAGCCGGAGCGGTCTGTGAAGTTCTGCAGTGAATGTGGGCACGCCGTGGACCTGCGGGTGCCGGAGCACGACCATCTGCCGCGCCACGTCTGCCCCAATTGCGAGACGATTCACTACCGCAATCCCAAGGTCATCGCGGGCTGCGTGCCGGTGTGGGAAGACCGCGTGCTGATGTGCCGGCGCGCGATCGAGCCCCGCCTGGGCAAGTGGACCTTTCCGGCCGGCTTTCTGGAAATGGGCGAAACCAGTGGCGAAGGCGCCGCGCGCGAAACCCTGGAGGAATCCGGCGCCGAGGTCGATATCGACGATCTTTTCGTGGTCATCAACGTGCCCTACGTGTCGCAGATCTACGCGATCTATCGCGGTCGCATGCGCAGCGACAAGCATCATCCGACTTTCGAAAGCTCCGAAACGCAACTGATGCGCGAGGACGAGATTCCTTGGGACGAGATCGCCTTTCCGACGATCTGGCACAGCCTCAAGTTCTTCTTCGCCGACCGTGCGGCCGGACAGACGAATTTTCACGCGCTGGACCTCAGCCGCCGGCCACTGGATCCGTCGCGCCGCGAAGTCTCGACGGGCTCGGGCGACTGATTCGCACGCTGGCTGGGAATACCTCACAACTGCAGTACCCAAAAACTGTCGCGAATCTATAAAATGCGCGCCTCCACGCATCCACCAGGACCATAAACGGAACCGCCATGACCTTCGTTGTTACCGAGAACTGCATCAAGTGCAAGTACACGGACTGCGTGGAAGTCTGCCCGGTGGACTGTTTCCATGAAGGCCCGAACTTCCTCGTGATCGATCCCGAGGAATGCATCGACTGCACGCTGTGCGAGCCGGAATGCCCGGTGAACGCAATTTTCGCGGAAGACGATCTGCCGGCGGAACAGGCCCACTACAAGGAACTCAACGCCGAACTGACACCGAAATGGCCGGTGATCACCGAGCGCAAGGATCCTCCGGCCGATGCCAAGCAGTGGGAAGACAAGCCGGACAAGCTCAAGCTGCTGGAACGCTGAATCGCCCGCCACACGTCGCCGTCTGTTCGAAGGCCACGTCCCTGACGGGAGGTGGCCTTTTTCGTGTTTCCGGATGGTTCTGCGCAAGGGCCCGCACGCCCGTCACTTCCGCCGCCGTCATTCCGGACGGGCCGCAGGGCTGAGCGGGAATCCATGTGGCGTCCGGGAACCTCGCGTGGATTCCGGGTTCCCGCTGCGCGGGCCCCGGAATGACGAGCCGGTGGGGTTGCGGCGTGTGCCGGTGGAATTGACGAGGCGATGACAGAACCGGGCGGCTCACCGAACCGTTCTCGTCCCTCCTCCGTCGCCGACGTCATTCCGGACAGGCCGCAGGCCTGAGCCGGAATCCATGCGACGTCCGGTAGCCTCGCGTGGATTCCGGGTTCCCGCTGCGCGGGCCCCGGAATGACGAGCCGGTGGGGTTGCGGCATGTGCCGATGAATTGACGGGGCGGTGACAGAACCGGGCGGCTCACCGAACCGTTCTCGCCCCTTCCTCGTCCGACGTCATTCCGGACAGGCCGCAGGCCTGAGCCGGAATCCATGTGGCGTCCGGGAACCTCGCGTGGATTCCGGGTTCTCGCTGCGCGGGCCCCGGAATGACGAGCCAGTGGGGTTGCGGCGTGTGCCGATGAATTGACGGGGCGGTGACAGAACCGGGCGGCTCACCGAACCGTTCTCGTCCCTCCCCTCCGCCGCCGTCATTCCGGACGGGCCGCAGGCCTGAGCCGGAATCCATGCGGCATCCGGTAGCCTCGCGTGGATTCCAGGTCCCATCGCGCGAGTCGTGAAGTAACGGGGTGCGGCTAGCGCTTCGGTTCGGCCACGCCCCACACGGCCTGAATCTGTGGCAGCAACAATTCGCGCCGCCGCGCATGGAAACGGATCAATTCGGCGGCTTCGTGCGAGGCATCGTAGGCCTCGGCCGGCAGGCGCTGCTTGACGAAGGCCTCCATTTCGTCGGCACGGGCAGCATCCGATGAGGCGGCGGCGACATAGCCGAAGAAGCCGTTACGCTGGAACGTGGCCAAGCGCGCAAGGTAGTCGTCGGCATGTTCGGTAACGAAGGCCCAGCTCAAGTCGGTGTGCCCGTCGGCCACCAGGAACGGAATACGCAGCGCGATCAGCGGGGAAAACTCGTCGGACAACGACAACGCCAGCGTCCGCTCGGCCAGCTCGGGACTTTCGGCCCCGGCTAGCGCACCGACATACAGATTCTTCTCCTCGGTGGTCATTGCGGACCTGGCGCGCTGAAGCAGTATCTCGTAGGTTCTGGAACCGGCGTGCTTGCCGGCGATCCGGACGACGGTCCGGCGCAAGGACGGATCCAGCGCCTCCGGCCGATCCAGGAACGCCTGGAATCGGGACTGCGCTTCGTCGATGACGGCTTGGTCGCCGAATGCGGCCAATGCACCGACCAGCTTGGCGCGAAGCTTTCTGGTTTCGACCGGGTCGCTGTCCCGCACGGTCCAGCCCAGGGCGCCGAACTTGGGCCGCAGCCGGGCCACCATCGCGCGGCGCAGCGCCGTCTGCACCGACGCGCCTTCGGCCGCCTCGTCCAACGTGGCGAAATTGTCCACCAACTCTTCCCAGACCGCGGTTTGCTGCTCGTCGCCCAGCGCGTCGACGATGGCCAGATACTGTTCCAGTTCGAGCTGATCGTTGACCAGCAGCGCCCAGGAATCCGAAATCAGCTTGAGGCGGGCCGGGGCCGGAACCTGTGGCAGCTGGCTCGTCAGAGCCTTCAGCAGATCGGGCGCATAGCGAACGCGGAAGTAGCCCACCGCCTGCGGGTCCATGACCAGGGTTCCGGCGCAGGACGCCAGCTCGAAGTTCTTCTCGCGTTGGTCGAGCAGCACGTATTCCGAATCACCGTCGCGCGTTCCCAGTTCGACCGGGATATTCCACAGGCGGCTCGAATCGGCATGTCCGTCCACACTGTAATGGTGCTGGTTCAGGCTCACGATGCGGTGGCCTTCCACGCAGCGCGCCGCCACGCTGAGCAGCGGAAACCCCGGTTGCAGCGTCCAGTCGCTGGCGATCCTGCGCACCGGCTTGCCGGACGCCGCTTCCAGCGCCGTCCACAGGTCTTCGGTGGTGGTGTTGGCGTAGGCGTGGCGATCCACGTAGTCGCGGATGCCGCTGCGGAAGCGGTCTTCGCCAAGATAGGTTTCCAGCATGCGGACGAACGATTGACCCTTGAGATAAGTGATGTCGTCGAAGGCGTCATTGGCCTGGCTTTCGTTCTCCACGGTTTGCTGGATCGGATGCGTGGTCACGCCCGCGTCCTGACTCATGGCCCTTTCGCGATCGCCATTGGCATGCAGCCACACGTTCCAGTCGGGATTGAAGTGATCGCTGGCCTTGGTTTCCATCCACGAGGCATAGCCCTCGTTGAGCCAGAGGTTGTCCCACCAGGCCATGGTCACCAGATCGCCGAACCACTGGTGCGCCATTTCGTGCGCCACCACGCGGAACACGCGCTGTTCGGTGTCATTGGAATCCTTCGCCGGGTCGTACAGCAGCGCGGTCTCGTTATAGACGATGCCGCCCCAGTTCTCCATCGCGCCGCCAAAACCGCCGGGCATCGCCAACTGGTCAAGCTTGGGTAGCGGATAGGCGTGATCGAAGTAGTCGTTGTAGTAGTGCAACAGATCGCCGGAAATGCGCAGCGCGTACTCGGCGCTGGCCCTCTTGCCTTCGGTGGCGACCACCGACAGCCGGATTCCGTCACGCTCGCCGCTGAGCGCTTCAAGTTCGCCAGCGACCAGCACGATCAGATAGCTCGGCATCTTCGGAGTGCGTCCGAACTGTACGCGCTTGAGCCCTCCATCCAGAGTCTCGGCGTTCGCGACCGGCATGTTCGAATAGGCCGAAAAGCGCTCCGGCACATCCACGCTCATCTCGAAGCTGGCACGAAACACCGGTTCGTCCCAGCACGGCAGCAGCCGCCGGGCGTCGGTCGGCTCCATCTGCGTGCCCAGCAGCAACTTCTCGCTGCCGTCCGGCGCCGGATAGCGGTCGTAGTAGAGCCCCTGCGCCTGCGGGTTGATCTCGCCGGTGTACGCCAGCTCCAGTTCGTACTCACCCGGCTCCAGCTTGCTGTCCAGACTCAGATTCAGCGTTTGCGTCTCGGCGTCGATCACCGGTTTGATGGCGAGACGCTTGCCCTTGAGCGCGGCGCCACCCAGCTCTGCGCGCTGCACCTCGATATTCAGAGCGTTCAAGACAATGCGATCGGTCGCCTCCAGCACGCGGATCGTCACGGTTTCGTGGCCGCGGAACCTCAGCGTGTCCAGGTCCGGTGCGATGTTGAATTCGTAGTGCTCGGGCACCACGGTCTTGGGCAGCTGGCCCGGCGTGGTGGCGAATGAAAACGGCGCTTCGGCGTGAAGCGAAAAACTGACAAGCATAGTCGTGAGCACGACGACGAATCGAAGCATGAAGGAATCCGGTTGAATGCGGCGGTCGGGGGGAGACCACTGCCGGGGGGATTGATCGACAACTGGTCCTAATGATGCCTGGGCAAGCAGACCGGTCGCAGCCGGTACGATTTTTTTGTGCGACGGCGTAACCTCGACGATTCTCCCACCGGCTCCCGGATCCCTTGTTGACCCTCACCGCCAGCGATCGCCTCGCCAGAGCCCTGCGCGAAGACGATTCCATTGCACGACGTGCCGGCGGCAGCTCCGTTTGGGAGGCGCCCGCGATCTTCAGCCTGCGCCAGTGGATACAGACCACCTGGGCCGCCGGCTGGCCGCAGGAACAGCTGCTGCATGCCAGTCAGGAACTGGCGCTGTGGCGTGACGCCATCGCCGCCGACGAGGCCGGCGCGGCGCTGCTGGCGCCGCTGTCGGCGGCGCGTGAGGCACGGCGCGCCGATCAGCTCGCGATCCGCTATCGCGTGGGTCTGGAGCCCGCGGAGACCGGCCATTCCGGCAGCATGCGCGAGGATCACGCCGCGTTTCTGCGCTGGCGACAGCGCGTACACGCACGCATGCGGCGCGAACGCTGGATCAGCGGCGCACAACTGCCGGAAGCGCTGGCACGGCGCATCGACAGCGGCGTGGAATCGGTGCCCGCGAGAATCCGGCTGGCGGGATTCGTCAATGCGCCTGCACCCAACGAACAGGCGCTGCTGGACAGCCTGCGTGCGGCCGGCAGTGACATCGAGTGGACGACGCCGGACGCGCCACCCAGCCACGTGCTCGCGCAGCGACCGGCCGATGCCGAAGCGCAATTCCGCAACATCGCCCTGGCGATCCGCGCGCAGCTCGCCCCGTGCGCCGGGCAAACCCAGGCGCCACCCCGCATCGTGGTCGCATTGCCGGACCCGGACGGCCGACGCGAACTGCTTGAATCGAGTTTCCGGCCGATCCTGGCGCCGTGGCTGGAACAGGCCAGCCAAGGGCCACGCCCCTGCCCCTGGCGCTGGGACAGCGGTCGCCCCCTGGCCGACCAGCCGTACATCGACGCGGCGCTGGCGGTCTGCGAACTGCGTCTGCAGGGCAATGCGCCGGCCGCGGTCAGCCGCCTGCTGCTGTCGTCCGCGATCTGGACGGACGCCGAACGACTGTCCCTGGCGCGCAGCGACGAGCGCCTGCGCGATCGCGGCTGGCCGCAGATCCGCATGCCGCGCTTGCTCGAAGTGCTAGCGCCGCCGATGCGTGAACGCTTCGAGGCGCTGGCGAACACGATCCGATCGGCCAGCGCGCGCGCCCTGCCCAGCGACTGGGCCACACACTACGGCGCCAGACTGGAGACACTCGGCTGGCCCGGTTCGATGGCACTGGATTCCGCTTCGTTCCAGACCCTGCGCGAATGGCCGCGCCTGCTCGCCCGATTCTCGGCGATGGACGGCCAGCTTGGCCGCGTCAATGCCGGGGAAGCCCTGCTGTGGTTGCGCGAGCTGGCCCGCGCGACGCGCTTCGAAGTCCGCGCCGATCACCTGCAACCGATTCTGCTGATGCGGCTCGACGAGGCCGCGAGCCTGCCCTGCGACGTGCTCCACGTCGCCGACCTCGACGCCACCGCGATTCCGCTGCCGGCCGAGGCCTCGGCCTATCTGCCGCTGGAGCTGCAGATCGCCGCCGGCGTGCCGGGTGCCGCCCCGGCACAGACCCTGGAACGCGCACGCGCGCTGGCGAGTGCCTTGCAGACACGCGCGCCACAGGTCTGCCTGTACTGCCCGGACGTAGACGAACGCGGCGCCGAGCGGCTGCCGTCCTCGCTGTTCACGGCGGCATCCTCCTGGCAGACCGAACCCTCGCCGCGACTGGCCAGCGCACTGGATCACGAAACCGCGGCCGGTTCGCGCGCGCTGATTCCCGCGAGCGATCCGGTGCCGGCCGTGTCCAGCGAGGAACTCGCCGGGCTGCGTGCCGATTCCGGTCTGTTCCGGGCCTGGTTCGAATCGCCGTTCTTCGCGTTCTGCCTGTATCGCCTGGGCGTGCGCGGCCTGGAACTGCCGCGTCGCGGACTCGATCCGCGCACGCAGGGCAATGTCGTGCACGGCGTGCTCGAAAGCGTCTGGGCGCAGTTGCACGACAGCGCGGGACTGTCCGCGCGCGACGCCGCAGCGCTGGGCGCGATGGTCGGCGAATCGCTGGATCGGCTGCTGGTGCAGCAGATGCCGGTGGCGGACTACGGCGCGGTGCAGGTTTCGCTGGAACGCGAGCGCATCGCCGACGTTGTCGCGCAATGGCTGGCGCACGAACGCCGACGGGTCGACGCCTTTACGGTCGAGCGCCTCGAATCGCCGATCGAAACCGTGGTCGGCGGCCTGCCGCTGCGTCTGCGCATCGACCGTATCGACCGCATCAGCACACCCGACGGCGAACGCTGGATGGTGCTCGACTACAAGACCGGCCGCGAGGCCGACCCGCGCGGCTGGAACGTGGATCGCATGAGCGAGCCACAGCTGCCGCTGTATGCCAGCCACGCGGTCGGCGCGGCCACCGGCGTGCCGCGCGTGGACGCGATCTGCTTCGCGCATCTCAAGGACGGCCATCCGGCCTTGTCGGCGTTGACCAACTGGCGCGAACGCCTGATCGAGGCCGACACCGGCCGCATCAAGCACGACTGGGACGAACTGCTGTCGCTGTGGCGCGCCGGCCTGGAACAGGCGGCGCGCGGCTTTCTCGCCGGCGAGGCGGTGCTGCGTCCGGACGTGAACGCACGCTCGAACTACGCCGATCTGCTGACGCTGGCCGGACGCGACCTGGAGGACGCCGAATGAGCGCCCTGCCCGACGCCGCCGCGCGCGCCGAGGCGCTGGACCTTGCGCATCACATCCTGGCGATGGCGCCGGCCGGCTCCGGCAAGACCGGCCTGCTGGTGCAGCGCATGCTGCGTGCGCTGGCGACGGTCGAGGAACCCGAGCAGGTGGTCGCGATCACCTTCACCAACAAGGCCGCCGCCGAAATCCGCAATCGCGTGCTGGAAGCCTTGCGCGCGGCACTCCACGGACCGGCGCCCGGCGACGTCCATGGCGCCGAATCGCATGCCGCCGCCACACGTCTGCTGGCGCACGATCGCGCGTGCGGCTGGCATCTGCTGGACGCACCGGCCCGCCTTCGCGCCACCACCATCGACAGCTTCAACGCCCAGCTGGCGACACAGCTGCCGCTGAGTTCCGGACTCGGCGGGCCGGTGCGCATCGCCGACGACGCCTGGCCACTGTACGCCGAGGCGGTCACGCGCCTGTTCGCGGAACTCGAAGACCGCGACCTCGCCGCCGAGGACCGTAACGCCCTGCAAGTCCTGCTGCGTCTCGCCGACAACCGCATCGACCGCCTGCTGCCGCGTCTGGCGGACATGCTGGCGCGCCGCGAGCAATGGCTGCCGCGTTTGCTGCGCGCCAGCGACGAAGCCTGGGAATCCGCCGAAAGCGAACTGCTGCATCTGATGATCGAGCACAGCCTGCACGAGCTGCAGAACCTGCTCGGCGACGCCACCTGTACCGAACTGGTGCTGATCGCACACGAGGCCGCGCAACAGCACGAACTGTTCGCCTGGGCCACCGACATCGAGGCCTGGCCGGACGCCAGCGCCGACGCCCTGCCGCAGTGGCGCCAGCTGATCGGCCTGTTGCTGACCAACAGCGGCGGCCTGCGCAAGAAGGGCGGCATCAGCATCAAGAGCGGCTTCATCAAGGGCCAGGCCTACACCGCGCGCATGAAGGACCTGTGCGAAGGCTGGGACGGCGACGGCGGGCTCGAAGCCGCCTGCGTGGCGGTGCGCAAGCTGCCGGACGCGGACTATCCCGAATCCCTGCGTGAACTCAAGCGCGCGCTGCTGCGCGTGATGCGCCGGCTGGCCGCGCACCTGCGCATCGTCTTCGGCGAACGCGGCGAAACCGATTTCCAGCAGATCGCCCAATCCGCGCTGGCGGCCCTGCGCCCGCCGGGCGAGGACGGCGCCGCCTACGGCGAGGCGCTGCTCGCCAGCGACCGCCGCATCCGCCATTTGCTGGTCGACGAAATGCAGGACACCAGCGAGGCGCAGATCGCGCTGCTGCTGCAACTCACCGAGGGCTGGCAGCCCGGCGACGGTCGCTCGCTGTTCCTGGTCGGCGATCCGCAGCAATCGATCTACGCCTTTCGCAAGGCCGAGGTGCGGCTGTTCCTGGACCTGTGGCGCGAACAGCGGCTCGGCGAACTGCCGCTGCGCCGCCTGGCGCTGTCCGCGAACTTTCGCAGCCTGCCGGCCGTGGTCGACTGGTTCAACGCCGCATTCGAGCGCATCTTCCCGCCCCAGGAGGATGCCGATATCGGCCTGGTGCCGTTCTCGCCGAGCGTGCCGCAACGCAACTCAGCGCCGGGCGGCGTCGAGATTCTCGGCTTCGCGCGCGAACAGGAAGACGCGGCCGCGCTGCGCATCGCCGCCGACGCGGCGCAACTGATCCAAGGCGGCAGCGTGGCCGTGCTCGGACGCACGCGGGGCGTGCTCGCGCCGGTGATCCGCGCCTTGCGCGCGCGCGGCCTGTCTCCGGCCTGCCAGGACATCGACGCGCTCGCCGCCCTGCCGGCGGTACGCGACTACGTGGCCACGGCACGCGCGCTGTGGCACCCGGCGGACCGCCTGTCGTGGACGCAGCTGCTGCGCGCGCCGTTCGTGGGCCTGAGCTGGGCGGACCTGCTGGTCCTGTCGCGCGGTCAGCGAGACCGGCCCTGGCCGGAGCGCCTGCGCGAACGCGCCGACGATGCCGCGCTCAGCGAGGAAGGCCGCGCCCGAGTCGCGCGCCTACTGGCTGCACTCGAGGCCTGCGCGCGCGACGCCGCGCTGCGCACCCATCTCGCGGATCGCACCGAGGCCTTGTGGCAGGCGCTCGGCGGGCCCGGTTGTATCGATCGCGATGAACTCGACGATCTGCGCGCGACCCAACGCCTGTTGCGCCAGCACAGCCGCGGCGGCGGCATCGCCGATCTCGAAGCGCTGCAACGCGGCCTCGACCAGCTCTATGCCTCGCCGCGCGCCGGCCAGATTCAGGTGATGACGGTGCACAAGGCCAAGGGCCTGGAATTCGACCATGTGCTGCTGGTCGGCACGCACAAGGGCCCGCGCAACGAAGACAAGCCGCTGTGGCACCTGCGCGCGCTTCGCGGCGCAGAACTGCTGGTACCGCAGCCGCCGCAGACCCTGGCCGAAGACGACCCCGCGCACCGTCTTTATGACTGGGTACACGAACAGCACGTCGCCGAACGTCGCGCCGAAACCCTGCGCCTGCTCTACGTGGCGGTCACTCGCGCCAAGCGCAGCCTGCGGCTGTACGCCTGCGCCGACACCGACGATGCGGGATTCCCGAAGTTCGCCGCCCATTCGTTCGCGCGCCTGCTGGAACCGGTGATCGCGCCGCAATGGAGCGCCTTCGCGCAGACCGCAGACAGCCAAGCCGCCGCCGATCGGGACGCCTCGGTCCCGCGCGCGCCGCGTCTGCCGCTGGACTACCGTTTCGAACCGGCGCTGACCGGGCTGTATCGCCCGGTCGAAACCCGGACCCTCAAGCCCAGCGAAGCGGTGCTCGACGCACAGGACAACAAGCTTGAATGGCGCGCCGAGGACATCGCGCCGGGCGACATTTACGCCCAACTCGTCGGCACGCTCTATCACGAGACGCTGGAGAAGATCGCCAAGGACGGCCTCGCGGCCTGGAGCGACCGCGGTGCCTCGCGGCGCGATTCCCTGGCCGCCGGCTTGCGCCGCATGGGTCTGCCGGCTCCGCAGGTGGATGCCGCCGTGTCACGCGTGCTGGAACTGGTGGCGCGCACGCTGGACAGCGAACGCGGCCGCTGGATTCTCGACACCAAACCCTGGGCCCGCAACGAGTATCACCTGGCCGCGTATCTCGACGACCGCTGGGTCTCTGCGGTGATCGACCGCTGTTTCGAGGACGCCGACGGCACGCTCTGGATCATCGACTACAAGGCGGCGGCGCGGCCGGTCGAGGCTTCGCTGCTGGACGCGTACGTGGCGCAGGCCGGGCAACGCTATGCCTCGCAGATGGAAGTCTATGTGCGCCTGCTCGGCGGCCTGATGCCGGGACGTACGATCCGCGCCGCGCTGTACTTCGCCGAAACCGCTCAGTTGCTCGAAGCCGGCGCCGCCTGATCGGCCAGCGCGCGGCGCGCGGCGCGCATGCCCATGCGCAGGCATAGCGCGCTGAGCACCGCCCAGGCCAGGATGATCCCGGCCATCGGCAAGGCCGTGCCGTTGGCGAACAGGCCCACCAGCGCCCCGCTGAGTGCACCAGCGCCCAACTGCAACATGCCGGTCAAGGCCGAGGCGGTGCCGGCTTCCCGCCGGAACGGCGCCAGCGCCAGCACCGTGGCGTTCGGCGCCATCATGCCGAGGCTGCACAAGGTCGCGAACAGCGGAATCATCAAGGCCGTGATGCCGCCCCACTGCGTGGCCGCCACCGCCACCAGCACCAGACTCGAAACGCCATAGAGCATCGAAGCCTTGGGCAGGATCGCCTCCGGCTCGAAACGACGCAGCAAGCGCGCATTGACCTGGGAAGCGGCGATGAAACCCGCGGCATTGATGCCGAACAGCACGCTGAAACGCTGCGGCGAGACACCATAGAGTTCGACGAACACGAACGGCGAACCCGCGATATAGGCAAACATTCCGGCGAAACCCAAACCGCTGGTCAGGGCGAAGCCGATCAGCTGACGGTGACGCAGCAGACGCCAGTAGTCCGAAATCACCCGCCTCAGCGCCAAACGCTGCGCGCGCGCCTGCGGCGGCAGGGTTTCCGGCAGCATGCGGTGTACGGCAAAGAGACAGGCGACGCCCACCAGGCCCAGAAACACGAAGATCGCCCACCAGTCGGCGAACAGCAGCATCTGTCCGCCCAGAGTCGGCGCGAGGATCGGTGCCGCGCCCATGACCAGAATCTGCATCGACAGCACCCGCGCGCCCTCGCGCGGCTCGAACAGATCGCGCACGATCGCGCGGCAACAGACGATACCGGCCGCACCGCCCAGCGCCTGCAACAGGCGCCACAGCATCAGCTGTTCCGCGCTCGCGGCGATGGCGCATCCGAACGAGGCGGCGATGTACAGCATCAGGCCCAGCATCAGGGGGCGGCGTCGACCGAAACGATCGATCAGCGGCCCATAGACCAGCTGACCGCCGGCCACGCCGATCATGTAGGCGCTGAGCGTGAGCTGGATGCTGGCCTCACTGGCCCCGAACACCTGCGCGAGCCTCGGGAAGCTCGGCAGATACATGTCGATCGACAAGGGACCGAACGAAGCCAGGGCGCCGAGCAGCAGCACCAGCGCGCGATGCGATCGTACGTTGGGCGCTACCGTCGGCGCGTCTGGGTTCGCGGAGTGCTCATGGCCGTCGGCCACGTCGATCAGGATTTGGCCGGGACCGGATCGGCCTTCGGAGCGGAATCGAGGCGCGCTGCCAGCGCGGCCGCCGGCAGATAGCCCTGCACGACTTCACCGTCGTCGAGCACGATCATCGGCGTGCCACGCAGCCCCATCTGCTGCCCCAGACGATAGTCGTCCATGACCGGGTTCTCGCAGGATTTGGCCTCGATGCTGGCGCCGTTCTTGGCCGTGGTCATCGCGGCACGCGGGTCGTCGGCACACCACACCGAGACCGCCTTGTTGAACGAGGGCGAACCGGGCCCGGAGCGCGGATAGAACAGATAGTTGATCTTGATGCCCTTCGCCAGATAGCTGTCCAGCTCGGAATGCAGCTTGCGACAATAGCCACAGTCGACATCGGTGAACACCCAGACCGAATGCTTGACCGGGGTGCCGGACGGCGGCGCATAGGAAATCACGTGATCGTCCTGCAGGGAGTCCAGGATCGCCACGCGCTGCGACTTGCGCCGTTCCTCGGTGAGGGCCACACCGGTCTGCAGATCGACCAGATCGCCTTCGATCAGGTAGCGGCCACTCTCGGAGACGTAACCGAAGGCCTGCCCGCTCTGGATCTCGAAGATACCCGGCATCGGCGTGCCGCGGATCGCATCGGGCGCCAGTTCCGGCAGGTGCGCCTGCAGATTGGCGACGATCCGCTCGCGCTCCTGTTCGCTGACTTCCGGCGCCACTTCCAGAGCCACCGGCGCTGTGGCCGGCTTGGTTTCGGTCGCGGGTTCGGCGGGCTGGTCTCCACCGCAGGCGGCAAGACCAAGAGACAGCAGAAGGCTGAGGCGCAGTATCGGTTTCATCGGGCGGGCACGAAACAACATGAGGGGCGCGAGTATGACAAATTTGAACCACGCAAGTTCTCGCACATTCAATCCTGTTGAAGCCGCGGCCTGAACACGGCGCGCCGTCATCCGCGCGGATGGTGCCGGGCATGCAGGCTCTTGAGGCGCGCACGCGCCACATGCGTGTAGATCTGCGTGGTCGAAAGGTCGCTGTGTCCCAGCAGCATCTGCACCACGCGCAGGTCGGCGCCGTGATCCACCAGATGCGTCGCGAAGGCGTGCCGCAGGGTATGCGGCGACAGCGTCTGGCGGATGCCGGCTGCCTGCGCATGCGCCTTGAGTCGCAACCAGAAATTCTGGCGGCTCATCGCTCCACCCTGCTGGCTGACGAACAGTACCTCCGAGGCGCGGCCCCGGATCAGGACGGGCCGCGCCTGTTCAAGGTAACGGCCGAGCCAATGATCGGCTTCGTCGCCCACCGGCACCAGACGCTCGCGCCCGCCCTTTCCCACAAGCTGAACCGCCTGCGCATTGGGACTGTACTGATCGGATCGCAGGCTCACCAATTCGGACACGCGCAAACCGCTGGCGTACATCAATTCCAGCATCGCACGATCACGCAGTCCCAGCGGTTCCCCGACCGGGGGCGCGGCCAGCAGACGCTCGACCTCATGTCCGGACAAGGTCTTGGGCAGCGGGCGACCGAGCTTGGGACCGCTGATGCGCGCGCTGGGATCGTCGCGGCGCTCGCCGTCACGCAGCAGCTGCTGATAGAAGCGGCGCAGGCTGCTGAGCAGGCGCGCCTGCGTGCGCGCCGCGAACGGCCAACCGTCCGGCTCGCGCGCGCGCCACGCGAAATACGCTTTGAGGTCCGCCTCGCTGGCACGCACCAGACTCAGGTTCCGACCGAGCAGCCAACGCGCCAGCAGGCCGAGATCGGAACGGTAGGCCGATTGCGTCTGCGCCGACAATCCCTGCTCCAGCCACACTGCGTCGACGAAGCGCTCGATCCGGGCCTCGTCCTGCGCAGCTGGCCGCGGCGGCAGCAGGGATTCGGCATAGCGATGTCTGGGCATACTCGAAGGCGCTTATGTCGTGAATGCTTCCTATAATCGCAGTTCCATGATCCTGAATCTTCTGCGTCGCCTATACGGCGTCTACGCCCTGAGCCTGGCCCTGATCGTCCTGCTGCTGATCAGCGTGCCGCTGGTCCTGCTGATGCCTGGGTTGAATCGCCGTCGCTGGGCAGGACGCAAGGCGGTCCGCGGCTGGCTGTGGTCCGTCGGCGCGCCGCTGCGTCTGCGCGGCCTGGAACAGCTTCCGGCTGGGCCCTGCGTGGTGGTCAGCAATCACGCGAGCTATCTGGACGGACCACTGCTGATGGCCGCGCTGCCGTCGCACTTCACCTTCGTGGTGCAGCACGGCGCCGCCAGCTGGCCGCTGGCCGGGCGCGTGATCAAGGCCATGGGCGTGCGCTTCGTCGAACGCGAGTCCAAACGCGCCGGTGCGGCGCAGTTGCTCGGTTTGATTCGGCGTCTGGAAGACGGGGAATCGCTCGCCGTGTTCCCGGAAGGCACCTTCAATGCGGAACCGGCGTTGCTGAAGTTCCACGGCGGCGCCTTTCTGATGGCGGCGCATGCCGGCGTGCCGGTGGTGCCGGCCGTGATCCGCGGCAGCCGCCGTTTTCTCGGCGACGGACGATTGCTGCCGAGCCCCTCACGCCTGGAAATCGAGCTGTTCGCACCGATTCAAGTCTCCGGCACGGATCGGGAATCCGTGGCGCGCGCCGCCGCGGCGGCACGCGCCGTGATCCTGCGCCATTGCGGTGAAATCGATGGCACGATTCCGAAACCGATGGAGTATCCTTCGCCGCCGTGAATGACTCTCCCATCGAACGATACCAGCGCGACCTCCAGCGCAAGGGCTTCGTCGCGGACGCCGCGCAGCAGCGTGCCGTCGAGCAACTGCAGCGGCTGCACGAGGAACTGAGCACGCCGCGTCCGAAGTTGCGTTTCAGCCTGCGAAGGCCACGTCCCGAACCGGTTCAGGGGCTCTACATGTGGGGCGGCGTGGGGCGCGGCAAGACCTATCTGATGGACTGCTTTTTCGAAACGCTGCCGCTGCGCCGCAAGCTGCGCACGCATTTCCATCGCTTCATGCTGGACGTGCACCACCGGCGCAAGCGCTACCTCGAAGAGCAGGACCCGGTCGCCCTGGTGGCCGAGGAGATTGCCAACGAGGCGCGCGTGCTGTGCTTCGACGAGTTCTTCGTCTCCGACATCGCCGACGCCATGATTCTCGGCCGCCTGACTGAAGTCCTGTTCCGGGAGGGCGTCACCCTGGTGGCAACCAGCAACATCGAGCCGGACGGGCTCTACCGCGACGGTCTGCAACGCGAACGCTTCGTGCCGGCGATCGAACGGATCAAGGCGAATTGCCGGGTGCAGCACGTGGACAGTCCCAACGACTTCCGCCTGCGCGCCCTGACCGCCGCACCGCTGTACTACACCTCGGCGGACAGCGAAGCCGAAGCCGCATTCCGCCGGATGTTCGACCGGCTATCCGGCGACACTTACGCCCAGGATGTGGAAATCGACATCCTCGGACGGCCGGTGCTGACGCGACGCGTGGCCTCCGATGTCGTGTGGTTCGACTTCAAGGACCTGTGTCGAACGGCGCGCGCCGCGGCGGACTACATCGAGCTGTCGCGCTGCTATCACACGGTGCTGCTGTCCGGCCTGCCGCAGTTGCGCGAAGCCGACGAGGACGCCGCGCGGCGCTTCGTCAATCTGGTCGACGAGTTCTACGACCGGGGCGTCAAACTGGTGATCGCCGCGGACGTTCCGATGCTGGAAATCTACGCGGGCCGTCGCCTCGCGTTCGAGTTCCAGCGCACCGAGTCGCGCCTGATCGAAATGCAGTCCGAGGAATATCTGCAGCGACCGCACCTGGCTTGAACTGCTTGACGCGGAACACGGTTGCTCACCCACCGCTCGCATTCGCGAGCGGTCCCCCCTCTCCCGCAAGCGGGCGAGGGTCGGTCGGCATCACGCCGCGCGTGATTCACGTTAACTACGTTCTTTTCGGCTTTCTTTGCAGCTTTGCGTCTCTGCGCGAAACCCCGCTTCTAGCACGCTCAGGACGCCGCCTCGCCCGTCACCCATTCGCCGATCCCTGCGGCCTCGTCGATCAGCTTTTCGAAGGTGCGCAGCACGTTCGGTGCGTCCTGGCAGCCCAGGTAGTGGGTGATGCGCTTGATGCCGCCGCCGGGGCCGACAATCTGCAATTCCACCGTCGGCATGTCCGTGGCGTAGCGCTCGCAGGTCTTGTCGCCGGGCTTGTAGGACGGAGCCAGCTGCATGATGCCGAGGCGTCCCACCGCGTGCTTGAGGCCGGCGACGCGCCCGGTACTGACGTCCTTTTCCTGCATGCCGCTGGTGCCGACATTGCGGATACCCTTGTAGCGCACCAGGCCGTCCGTTCCGAGCACGACGATGTACTCGGGACACTTGCCGAAACACGGACCACGCTGCATGCGGATGTAGTCCGACACGCCCAGGTCCATGGGATCGATCTCGGTCATCAGCACTTCCTCGTCCTCGTAGAACTCCGGGCGCGGATCGGTGGCACAGGCACAAAGAATCGCCGCGGCAAAAGCCGCGGCGATCATCAGGGGTTTACGAAGTATTGAAATCATAGCTTCCGACGACGGAACAGGAGCAGACCGGGGATGCCGAACACTAGCAGACCGAAGCCCATGGCGCCGCCGTCGCCCTCGGTGTCGATATCCACCGGATGCGGGTAGGCAGTGACCTTGACCGTATCGGATGCCGAGTCGATCCCGTCGCTGACCGTCAGCTGGAACACCAGGGCGGTGTCGGTAGCCACATCCGGCACGGTGAAGCTCACGCTACTGCTGGAGGCACCGCTGAGACTGGCGGTCGGACCACTGAGCTGCGTCCAGGCGTAGCTCAGCGTCTGTCCGTCGACATCCGACGATGCGCTGCCATCGAGCGTGACGGTGCTGCCGATCTCCGCCCGCTTGTCGGCACCCGCCTTGGCGTCCGGGAGCGTGTTCACGAACTCGATCATCACCGAGACATCGGTGCTGACCGTGTAGGTTTCCATCGCCTTGAACGAACCGCCGGCCGCGCCGCTGTCGGTGACCGTGAAGCGGAAGCTCAGTTCAGTGTCCTCGGTCACATTCGGCGCCAGGAAGCTCGCCGTGAGCTGGTCCGCATTCATGATCTCGACCGTCGGGCCGGTGAGCTGCGTCCACTGGTAGCTGAGATTGCCCGTTCCGTCCTGATCGTCGACCGTGGCCTGCAGGGCGATCGTCGCCTGCGTGTCGCTGCCGGGCTCGCGCTCCGGCTCGGACTGGACCGTGCCGCCGACCACCACGATGTGCGGCGGCCGCTCTTCACAGACGCTGTCTTCGGCGGCGCTGCTCGAAAACACCTCCGCCGGCTCGGCGCCGCTGAAGCTGATGTTGTCGACCAGCCAACCCAGCGCGCCGACCGATGAGTCCGAGGCCACGCGGAAGCGAAGCTGGACGGAACTGCCGACCAGCGCCGTTCCGAAACTCAGGGTGTTGGGCTCAAGCGCCAGTCCGCCCGGCACGAAATAGCCGGTCTGGTAGACATAAGAGGGCGTCTCGCCGAAGACGATGCCGATGCCGGTGTAGCCGGTGCCGACGGTCCACTCACCACCGGCATCGGTCACGTCGACCCAGTCACCGCCATCGATGCTGATTTCGACGACGCCGCCGTCCCAGCCGTAGACCTCTCCGCCGATCAGCCCGTAGACCTCGAACTCGTAGTACTGGTCCCAGGACATCGTGAACTCTTCGTCGCCGACGGTGACCACCGGCGATTCGAGCAGTACGTTGGACGCGACGTCGTTGTCCTCGCCCCACCACAACGTGCCGGAACCGAAATAGCTGTCGAAGCCCGCCGTGGTCTCCCAACCGAATCCGCCACCTTCGAGGATCTCGGTCCAGTCGTAGCGCGAGGCAGTGGTGTCTTCGACATCGTCGGTGAGTCGGGCATTCGGCAGAATGTCGTAGTTCACGCCAAGCGTGAACGACAGTCCGGCCGGCTCGTAGACCGGCTCGTCCTCGCTGCCCGCGTCGGCGAAGCTGATGTCGAACTGCACCGCTTCCTCGATCTCGGTCGCCGCATCCAGCGTGACCAGAATCGTGCCGATCATGTCCTCACCGAGCAGAGTCGGCGCAAACGTGATTTCCGGCCCTTCCGGGAAGCTGACGGCCGATTCGCTGCTGAGCGTGGCCTGCAGCGGCTCGGCGAGTTCGTCGGTACCGATATTGCTGAGCGTCACGGTGACCAGCATCGTTTCGCCGGGATCGAGCACGCCGTCGTCGTCGCACCAGCCATAGGTGCCGTCCTCGTAGGCCAGATCGACGGCCACGTCCTTGACCTTCAGTTCCGGTGCAAACGCCACGTAGCTTTCGACCACACCCGAATGATTGGTGTCATAGCGATCCGGCGCGACCGCGCCAACGCCCATGCCACGCTTGGCGAACGCCTCCGCCATCAGATCGAAATCGTCACGGTCGGTGGCCAGGGCAGCGGCCAGCAGACCGTCGCGCGCTTCGAGGAAGGTCGGGGCATTCGGCGTCATCATCAGGCCGGCGATGAGGTACTGCTTCATCATCGTCTTGGCCTGATCGAAGGTATAGCGGCCGTCGCCCAGCATCGCCGAATAGACTTCCCACAGCGTGTTGGCCCAGATCTCGCCGGAATTGTGGACTTCCGAGTTGCTGGCACCGTCCAGACCGAAGGCCAGCGGCGCGGTATCCGGCAGCGGCACGCCATTCTCGATGTGCTGGAAGGTGAGCGGGTTGACCTCGAACTGGGTCGAGTACGGCGCACGCCGGATTCCGAAGTACTGATTGGAATCGACATAGGTGCCGGTGCTGTAGGCGCCCTGCCACAGGTCGTTGCCGGCGACCATCTGGTCTTCCGGACGCACGATCAGCATCAACGTGGCGAAGTCGCTCCAACCCTCGCCCATCGAACGGCCCTGCTGGTTGACGAGCCCGCTGGCATCGCCGATCAGGCGATTGCTGACGTAGTGGAAGAATTCGTGCGCGATGATGCCGTTGTCCATCGTGCCGTCGAGGTCATCGCCGCGCGTCTGCTGCATGTGCGCGGTGACCGGGCCGCTCAGCGCGGTCTTGATCGCGGCGCCGTCAGTCTGGCTCACGGACATCGACGGGATCGTTACGCTCGGATCCTCGCCCGCCATGATGATCACGCCGGTGGTGTTGTTGGCGACGATCACACCGGCGGCACCGGCAGCCTGCGCGTTGGCGACCTTGATCACGAAGGCGCAGGCACCACGATCGACCAGCGCGATGTGGCCGGCGAGCGCGGCACCATTGGCAGCCGCTTCGCAGGCATCGCTGCCGGAGGCACCGCTCGCGTCGTCATATAGCACTACGGATTCCGTCAGGTCGAAATTCCCCGGCCCGAACTGGGCATACCCGAAGGCCAGTTCGCCGAGCGGATCGACCTCCAGCGTGCCGTCGATCGGTCCACCGAAGATGTACATCTGCATCCTCGGATTCAGGCCGTCAGGCGGTGTCGACATATTGGCGTTGTCGGTGCCGGAGGCATCCTGACCTTCCGCCCGAATGTAATCGCCCTCTTCGCCGCCGCGTCCGTAGTTGTCGAGCTGGGCGTTGCCGGCCACCTCGTCGAAGCCTGCGTCGTACCAGAAATCATGCAGATAGTTGTTCAGGTAGAACAGGTTGACGATGGCGGCATTGCGCTGCGAGTCCGTGGTCGGGTCGCTGTCGATCGTGTACGGATAGTCGAAGGTATTGGCCGAGGTGGTCTGCGCCCGAAAATCAGGTCCGCCTTCGGTGAAGCCGTCATCGGGACCATAGTTTCCGTCAGCGTCGAGGAAGCCATCGAGGTCGAGATAGGCGTCAACGTTGTTACCCGTAGTCTCCGTGGCGCCGGCCGGTAGCCAGGGATCGCCGGTCGAGATCGGACCCGATTCCAGCGTCACCAGGTTGTAGGCCCCGGACGGGCGCGAAAACGGACCGTCCGGACCAACGATGACCGGCTCGACATCATTGCCGAGCGGACCGTCCTCCGGTGTTCCTTCGGCATCGGCGAACACGTGATAGCTGAACGCTTCATGTTCGATCAGATTCTTGCGCAACAGCACCTCTGCGCTGTTGGCGTCGATCAGGTAGACGAATTCACGACGGTCGACCGCATCGATCGTCGTCGCGTTGACAATCACCATGTAGGCCGGCGTCATCGCGTCGGCCAAGGGGTAGTACATCTTGCGCGTGTAGATGCGCTGTCCGATCCGCCAGTCGCCGCCCAGAGCGCCGGCGCGATAGGCGCTGTAGCGGCCCTGGGTTCCGGCCGGCGTCAGCGATGCCGCAGCAACCGACAGGCCGAGATCGCTATAGGCGGCGGCAATCGCCGCGGTGGCGTCCATCGGAAAGCTCGGAGCCGGGCCGCGGCTGGCAGCTGCGTCGCCCAGTCCGGTGCCGGCAAAATACCCCGAGGCCGCCACCGGCTTGAGCTCGCGATCCAGCATCACGGACACGCGGCGACCATAGACCTCCAGACCGTCGACCTTCTGCTGGTAGCGGACCACGGTCGGCCCGCCCGGCAAGACGTGAGTGCCGATGCGCTCGGCAGACTCGATCGCGGCACGCGAAGTACCAAGCATCCCGGCCTTGTTCACAAGAAAGTTGCGGGCGCGGGTATCGGCTGCGGCTTCGCTCTTCAGCGGAACCAGACCACCGCTGCGGCGACGGGTCGCGGCATCGGCCCACAGGAAGGTGGCGCTGCCGGTCTTGGCGTCGACCGCCGAGGGATAACCGCGCATGCTCGGCGCCCGCTCGGAGATGGCCTGCGCGCTCAGGCTGCGCAGCTGCTCGGTCTGCGAAACCGGTGAGGTTCGCTGTGTGGCGGCGGACCCACCCATGAAAGCGGCATCGTAGTTGGCACGTGGCGCAGCGGTTTGCGAACCGTAGGCGGCTGCGCTCGCGAGCGACGCGGCGGCCGCGCATAGCAGTAATTTCTGCATTGTTGACTCCCTTGGATGAGCCCCAAAACCGGAACGTCTAATATGTTTTGCATTCCGGGGATACCCGGGAGCATGCCCATGTCGGGGCGGCGTTTCAATAAGTATTTCGACACCGTCTGATGACATCGACACCTGTCAAAAATTTGCTGCACCGCGCCAATTCATGCGCTTCCGGGGGTGCCTCGCGACGGGACGCAGCGGCCCCGTCGCGGCGTCTCAAGCCGTATGCAATTTGCGTAGTTCGCGCACACCCACCGCCAGCGTCATGAAGTCCTGCGTGCCGCTGGCCTGCAGCGCCACCATGCGCTGCTCGCAGAACTGCACGCGGGCTTCGTTGGTCTTCAGCCAGGACTCGAAGCGTGCCTGCGGCGACCCACCCGACTGTGCGAGAACATCCGCCACAACCGAGCGATGCAGACGATAGATGTCGTCACGCAATGTGGTGCGCGCCAGCGCCTGCCAGCGCCCGCGCACCACCAGGCCGTTGACCGCACCGAGCAGCCACAGCACGCGCAGGCGCTCGCCCACCAGGAAGTAGGCGGCTGTCGCCTGCGCCACCGGCACCTCGGCAGCGGCCGCGAGTTCGACGATATCAGGGGCACTGCCCAAGGCCAGCGTGTTGGCCAGCGTGGTCGCCACGTCCTCGGGCACGCCTTCGGCGATCATCGCCGCCTGGGCTCGCTGCCATTCCTCGCGATAGGAACCGGGCAGACATTCCGGCAACAGACCGGCGATCTCCTTGATCGGCTGCTCGAAGAAGTCCACGGCTTCGGCGATCGGCTTGCTCGGCCAGCGATGGTTCACCAGCCAATTGGTGGCGTGTTTCATCAGTCCGCTGGCGCGTGAGTACAGGCGCAGTTGCAGTTGCGCGTCGATCTGGTTGTCCAGCGCCTGAATCGGCAACCAGTAACTGTCGCCGTCGAAGATTTCATGCGCCATCGCATAGGCCTTGACGACTTCCGCGCGCGAAACGCCCTGATCGTCCGCGAAGCGGTGCGCGTAGGCGAAGCCCATACGGTTGACGATGGCATTGGACAGAATCGTGGCAATGATTTCGCGCTTGAGGCGATGGCGCTGCAGCCGTTCGCCGTAGCGCTGCACCAGTACCGGCGCGAAGTAGGCCAGCAGATCCCGCGTGAAGAACGGGTCGTCCGGCACCTCGGATGCGTCCAGCGCGCCGAACAGCGAAATCTTGGCGTAGGAGAGCAGCACCGCCAGCTCCGGGCGCGACAGGCCCAGATTGCGCGCGCGGCGTTCCTTGAGTCCTTCGTCGTCTGGCAGGTATTCAACGGCGCGCGCCAGCAGGCCGTCCCTCTCCAGCGTGCGAATCAGATTGGCGTGTTCGTCGAGACGGCTCGCCGCCTCGTGTTCGAGCAGGCTCAGCGCAAGACTCTGCACATAGCTGTCGGCCAGCACCGCGCGCGCGACATCCTCGGTCATCGATACCAGCAGAGGATTGCGTTCCTCGACGCTGAAACCGGTCTCGTTCATCAGTCGGTTCAGCGGGATCTTGATGTTGACCTCGCGATCGGACGAGTGCACACCGCCGCTGTTGTCGATCGCGTCGGTGTTGATGCGGCCACCGGCCAGCGCGTATTCGACGCGTCCGAGCTGGGTCAGACCGAGGTTACCGCCCTCGCCGACCACCCTGCAGCGCAGCTCCGCGCCGTTGACGCGAATCATGTCGTTGGCGCGGTCGCCAACCTCGGCATTGGACTGGTAGCGGCTCTTGACGTAGGTGCCGATACCCCCATTCCACAGCAGGTCCACCGGCGCCTTGAGGATCGCGCGCAGCAGCTCGTTGGGCGCATAGCTGTCCTGGCTCAGGCCCAGCGCTTCCTGCACCTGGGTCGACACCTTGATCTGCTTGGCACTGCGTGACCAGATGCCACCGCCTTCGGACAGCAGCGTGCGGTCATAGTCGTCCCAGGACGACCGCGGCAGCGCGAACATGCGCTCGCGTTCGGCATAGCTGGTGGCGGCGTCGGGATTCGGATCGATGAAGATGTGGCGGTGGTCGAAGGCCGCGATCAGACGGATGTGGCGCGACAGCAACATGCCGTTGCCGAACACATCACCGGACATGTCGCCGACGCCGACGACCGTGAATTCCTCGTTCTGGATGTCCTTGCCGAGTTCCCGGAAATGACGTTTGACCGACTCCCAGGCGCCACGCGCGGTGATGCCCATCTTCTTGTGGTCGTAACCGGCCGAACCGCCGGAGGCGAAGGCGTCGCCCATCCAGAAACCGTATTCGGCGGAGATGCCGTTGGCGGTGTCCGAAAACGTGGCCGTGCCCTTGTCGGCCGCGACCACCAGGTAGGGATCATCCTCGTCGTAACGCAGCACGTCGGGCGGCGGCACGATGTCATCCGCGACGCGGTTGTCGGTGATGTCCAGCAAACCGCGGATGAAGGTCTTGTAGCACTCGACGCCGGCCTTGAGCCAGGCCTCGCGATTGGAGGCGTCGCCACGCTTGACCACGAAGCCGCCCTTGGCGCCGACCGGCACGATCACCGCGTTCTTGACCATCTGCGCCTTCATCAGGCCCAGCACCTCGGTGCGGAAATCCTGGCGACGGTCGGACCAGCGCAGGCCGCCGCGCGCGACCTTGCCGCCGCGCAGGTGGATGCCCTCCACCTCCGGCGCGTAGACGAAGATTTCGAACATCGGCAAGGGCTGCGGCAGCTCCGGCACGCGCGAGGGATCGAGCTTGATGCTGATGTAGGACTTGCTGCCGCCGTCTGCGCGCGGCTGGTAGTAGTTGGTGCGCAGCACCGCCTTGATCGTGGCGAGAAAGGCGCGCAGCACGCGATCGCCATCGAGCGTGGCGACCTGATCGAGGCGTTGCTGCAGATCCTCGTCGATGGCGGCGACCTCGGCCTCGCGCGCGGCGGTCGCCATCTGCGGATCGAAGCGCGTCTCGAACAGGCGCACCAGCTGGCGCGTGATCGGCGCGTGATCGGACAGCAGGCGTTCCATGTAGTCCTGGCTGTACGGCAGACCGGTCTGAATCAGGTATTTCAGCAGCGTGCGCACGCACACCACCTGGCGCCATTCCAGACCGGCATACAGCACCAGGCGATTGAGCCCGTCGTTCTCGGTCTCACCGCTCCAGCATTTGCTGAACGCCGACTCGAAAGCGGACTTCTGCTGCTCGGCCGAAAGCTCGCTGGGGGCGAGCACGCGGATGTCGAACTCCTGGATCCAGCAGGGAGTGCCGCCGCGCGGATCGATCTCGGTCGGCTCCTGACGGATCACGCGCAGACCGAAGTTCTCCAGCGTCGGCAACACGTCGGACAGCTCGATCGGTCGCGCCCAGGAGTACAGCTTGAGCCCAACCGCTTGGGCCGCCCCCCCGCCGGTGTCGATCATCAGCCGTGGCAGCACCGGCGCCTGTTCGGACAGCTGCGATAGATACTGAATGTCTGCGGCCGCTTCCAGCGGCGTGGTCAACTCGGTGTAGTACAGCGGGAACGCATCGGCGAAGCGTTCGGCGGAATGTCGCACGGCATCGCTGGGCACGCGCATCAGCACGTCGCGCAATTCGTCACGCCAGCTGCGCGTGGCCTTGAGCAGGCGCGTCTGCACATCCTCGGCCGATAGCGGAATGCGGGTGCCCGGCGGCGTGTGTACGGTGTAGTGAATTCGAGCCAGACCGCCGCGCATGAAGTCGACATTGCGCTCCAGCGAGAGCCCGTTGCAGATTTCCATCAGTTCCGTGCCGATACGTTCACGAATCTCGCGGCTGTAACGATCGCGCGGCAGGTACACCAAACAGGAATAGAAGCGCCCGTAACGATCGCGACGCATGAACAGCTTGAGTTGCAGTCTGTCGTGCAGGGCGCGAATGCCCATGCAAATGTCGAACAGCTCGTCCTCGCTGGACTGCAGCAACTCGTCACGCGGCAGCTGGTGAAGAATGTCGCGCAAATGTTTGCCGGAGTGCGAATCTTCGGGCACGCCTGCACGCTGCATCACATAGGCGGCCTTGCGCCGGATCAGCGGGATGTAGCGCGGGCGACTGTAGTAGGCCTCGGTGGAGAACAGCCCGACGAAGCGATGCGTGCCCTGGACCGTACCGTCGGCTGCGAACTGCTTCACCGAAATCGAATCCATGACCTGGGGATGGTGGATCGGTGAACGCGTGTTGGCCTTGGTCACCACGATCAGCCGCCCGGAGTGCTGAATGTGGCGATTCAGCTCATCCTGCGGCGCGATGAATTTTTCGACATCCGCGAAACGCCCGTTCTGGCGTGACAGGCCGAGCCCGTTCTCGGGAACCGTGCGCAAGGATACGGCGCCGGACTCGTCGACCTCGGCGAGACTGCGAACATAACCGAGAAACGTGAAGCGGCCGTCGTCCAGCCAACGCAGGAAGGCCTGGGCCTCGCTGTATTCTTCCGGATCGGCACCGTGCGGAACCTGATCGAGCTGGCTCACCACTTCGCTCAGCTGCGACCGGATCGCCGGGAAGTCGTCGATGACGACGCGCAGGTCCGCCAGCAGGCGCTCCACCGTGCGCTGAAGCTCGGCGTAGTCGGCTTCGTTCGCCAGCGCCTCAAATTCGATGTGTATCAGCGATTCGCGCGGGGCCGTGCTCTCATCGGCGCCCAGCGCCATCGCCTGCTGCAGCGTGCCGTGCGCATCGCGCCGAATCCGCATCAAGGGATGGTCGGACCAATCGATCGCACTGCCGGCGTCGTGGATCGCCATGGTCACGGTGTCGACCAGAAACGGCATGTCGTCGACCACCGAATCGAGCGTCGCGAAGCCGCGACTGCCCGCCGCGCCCGGTTCCAGTGGCGGACGCACCACCACCTTGAGCTGCCCCTGGGCGCGCTCGCGCGCCAACTCGAAATGCTGACGCGCCACCTGGAACAAGTCCTCCGGCGTGCGAGCCCTGAGACCGTCCAGCGAGGCGATTTCGTAGTAGTGCCGCAGGAACGGCAGGAACCGGGCCTGCTCTTGTGGCTCGACTTCGGCGGCCGCCAGGGCGTCCAGCTGGGCCAATACGAATTCCAGATGCTGTTGCGTTTCGTCTTCGGGGGAGCGCTCGCGCATGGTTTCCTGCCGGTTCGTTGCCGGTTGTGAAATGTGCGGAAAGTATAGGCGCCCGCCCGAACGCCCGTGCCGCACGCATGGCTATACTTCAGATGGTCTCCCCAGCGAACTCTTCCAACATGAATCAGCCGATGCCCGAACCCAGCCGTCTCCGCCCCGTGATCTGGCTGGCGCTGGTGGTGTGGGCGATCGCGTGCTGGTTCATCGGCGACAAGCTGTCCTACGACCACAAGTATCGAATCAACGACCTCGAATCGATTCCCGGCGCCGGCACGATCCAGCGCGACGCCGAAGGCACCTTCTACCATGTGCGTGGCGACAAGATGGCGCGCTCGATCTTCCAGGTCACGGATAGCGGTGAGGTCGAAGTCGGCCCACCGGTCTACGCGCAGCCCTGCTACGACTGCCGACTGGTCAGCGGCGAGCAGCTCGCCGCTACCAATGATTTCTGCGCCACCGGTCGCCGTTCCAGGCTGCCGCTGATCGACTTCGAAGCGCCGTGCAAGACCTGGGCAACGATCGACAGCGGTCGCAAGGTGATGGCCGCCGTGGTGTTCTTCGTGCCGCTGCTGCTGCTGGTGCTGATTCGCTGGATCGCGGCCGGGGTATTCAAGCGGCCCTAGCGGGCTGTCCCGTAAGAATGTTGCGAAAGAGTTCGCGTCTTTTTTTCGTCTGGCAGGGCGCAGTGAGAAGGAATACGCCCCGACATCCGAAAAAACGAGTAGCCCGGATTCCGTTGCACTTCATCCGGGCTACGACTTGTCCGGAATGACGGGAGCCGCGTGCAGGAAGTCCGCGATCTCGTTGATCGCGGCATTCGATTCCCTCATCAAGCCGGCGTGCAACTGGAATTCATGCCACAGGCCGGGATACTCGCGCAGCGTGCTCGGGACACCCGCCTCACGCAGGCGCTGGTCGAGGCGGCGCGCATCGTCCAGCAGGATTTCATCGCTGCCCACCTGGATCAGGCAGCGCGGCAGACCGCCCAGCGCCATCGCCAACGGAGACAGTGCCGCCGCATCGTGGTCTCCGGCATAGGCCGCGACACCCTGACGCACCCAGGCCTCGCGCAGCAGGGGATCGATGCGCGCGTGCTCGCGCAGGCTGGGGCCCGACAGGCTGTAGTCCACCCATGGACTGATCATCACCAGCGCCACCGGCATCGGCCGCCGCGCCTCCTGCAGCGACACCGCCAGCGCCAGCATCAGTCCGGCACCGGCGCTGTCGCCGGCGAGGACGATCCGCCGATCCGGTCCGGCCTCGCCGAGCAAGGCTTCGTAGGCGCTGCGCGCGTCCTCCAGAGCCGCCGGGTACGGATGTTCCGGGGCCAGTCGATAATCCAGCGAATACAGGCTTGCCTGGCTGGCGCGCGCCAGTTGCGTGCTGAGGCCGCGATGCGTCGCCGGTGACCCGATCAGGAAGGCGCCGCCATGCGCATACAGAATCACCAGATCATCGCGGGCCTGCCGCGGCGTCTGCCGTTCCACACGGGCTGTCCCGCAGACCAGGGTTTCACGACGGACTCCGCGCGCCGTGGGCATGCCCGCCATCAGCAGCTTGATTCCGAGTCGCTGCCATCGCACCGGGAACGGCGGCCCGAGCACCGGTCGCGCGACATAGCGCAGCATCAGCCGCAACAGCTGCCTCATCGGGTAGTCCCGACACCCGACATGCGTGCACAGATGGCACGTGTCCACGACTGCGGCAACAGCCCGGTTCCCGCCATCAGCAAACGGGTCCAGAGCCCGACCGCGCGATGCGTGACGCCGCCGGGCCGCTGCACGGTGCGCCATACGGTCTCGGCGACATCCTCGGCGCTGAGCTTCACGCCGTAGCGGCCGAGGATCGTCGGGTTGTGAATGTCATCGATCATCGCAGTGCGCACGAACAGCGGCCAGACCGCGCGCACCACGATGCCGTGCGCCTGCCACTCCAGGTCCAGCGCCTCACTCAGACCGCGCACCGCGAACTTGCTGGCCGAGTACGTCGCCAGCGTCGGCTGGCCGTAAATCGCCGAGGCCGAGGCCAGGTTGATCACGCAGGCTCGAGAGCTGTGCCGGAGATCCTCGAATGCCGCGTGACAACCGTTGATGACACCGCGCAGGTTGACGTCGATCACACGCTGGTGGTCCGCGAGACTGCTGGCCTCGAACGGACCCGAAATCAGCACCCCGGCGTTGTTGACCAGCACGTCGAGCCCGCCGCCGGCGCGCGCCGAAAAATCCGCGAGCGCGGCCTGCCATTGCGCGGGTTCACGCACATCCAGCGGTCCGGTCAGCACGGTGTCCGATGCCAGTTCACGCAGACCGTCCGCATCGCGGTCATAGGCGCCGACGGTCCAGCCGGCGCGCGCGAAGCGCAGCGCGATGGCGCGGCCGATACCGGCCGCCGCGCCGCTGACGAAGATTCGCCCTGGTGCCCGACTCATGGCGCCGCGCCCAGTGGATCATGGTAGGCAGACGCATCGAACTTCGCCGTGCGGTGCCGGTAGGAAAAGGTGAAGCCCGGCCAATTGTTGGTGTGACGTCCAGTGGCGGTCTGGTACCAGCTATCGCACCCCTGGGCCCAGACCGTGCGCCGCATGCTTTGTTGCAAGCGTTCGTTGAACCGGGACTGCCGATCGGCGCGCACATCCAGGCTGCGGTTGTCGCCGTCGCGCAGTCGTCCGATGGCCTGCAGCACGAAACGTAGCTGGCTCTCGATCATGTAGACGATGGAATTGTGGCCGAGGTTGGTATTGGGGCCGTAGAGCATGAACAGGTTCGGAAAGCCGCTGACGCTGATGCCGAGATAGGCCTCGGCTCCGTCACGCCAGGCCACATTCAGATCGTGGCCGCCCAGCCCCTCGATCTTCATCGGCGCCAGAAATTCGGTGGCCGCAAAGCCGGTGCCGTAGATCAGCGTATCGACCTCGTGCGTGCGCCCGTCCTGCGTGACGACGGCCGTTTCGGTGATTTCGCGGATCGGCTCGGTCACCAGTTCGACCCGCTCGCTGGTGATGGCCGGATAGTAGTCGTTCGAGATCAGAATGCGCTTGCAGCCGATCGGATAGTCCGGCCTCAGCTTCTTGCGCAGTTCCGGGTCGGCGACCTGACGCTTCAGGTGCCGCTCGAAACCGACGCGCACCAGCGGCATCAGCGGCAGGATGCGCGCGAAGGCGAACACGCGTGCCTCGTACCTGCAGTACTGCCAGACACGGCTGAGCCTCTGCAACCACGGAAAGCACCGGTACAGGTTCTGCTCCCGGCGCGAGTAGCGCCGGTCCGGCTTGGGGATGATGTACGGTGCGGAACGCTGGAACAGGCTCAAGGACGCCACCTTGGTGGCGAGACGCGGCACGAACTGGATCGCGCTGGCACCGGTGCCGACGACAGCGACGCGCCGCCCCGACAGGTCCAGATCGTGTCTCCATTGCGCGGAATGAAACACCTCGCCGCCGAATCGCTCGATGCCCGGCAGCCGTGGTGTCACCGGCCGATTCAACTGACCGCAGGCGGTGATCAGCACCTCGGCCTCGACGGACTCTCCGGCAGCCGTCTGCAGGCGCCACAGTGCCCGCGACTCGTCGAAGCGCGCCGACTCGATTTCGGTACCGAAGCGGAAGTGGCGGCGCAGTCCATACTTGTCCACGCAATGCTGCAAGTAGCCGTAAATCTCCGCCTGCGGCGCGTATTTGCGCGACCAGTCGTGCTTGGGCTCGAACGAGAACGAGTACAAATGGGACGGCACGTCGCAGGCCGCGCCGGGATAGGAATTGTCGCGCCAGCAACCGCCGACCTCCGATGCCTTCTCGAAGATCGTGATGGATTCGTAGCCTGCCTCGCGAAGCTTGATCGCTGCGCCGATGCCGCCGAAGCCTCCGCCGATGATCGCGATCCGCATCGACTGTCGATTCCCTTGCATGTGTGCTTTCTCCCCCCACCTGGACCGGCAGGTCACTATGGATCCCACGCTATCCGGTCCCGCCTGCGAACTCCATGTTGCATCGGGTCAGGATTGATATTTTCGGCCAGCGCGGCCCATCATCGCGCATGCCGGTCTGGACCACACGACGAAGTGCCATCAGTGCGCGCCTGCTGACCGAACTCGCGGTCGAGCACGGGCTGCCGCGCCGCGAAATCCTGCGCGGAACCGGAATCACCGAAGCGGAGCTTGACGATCCCGGCACCGAAATCGATGCCGCGCAGGAGCTGGCGCTGGTGGCGCGGCTGGTGGAATGCCTGGGCCACGTGCCCGGCCTCGGGCTTCAGGCTGGGTCGCGCTACCGGCTCACCAGCTATGGCATCTGGGGCTTCGCGATGATGAGCAGCGCAACGCTGCGCGGCGCGATCGCGCACGGATTGCGCTATCTGGACCTGACCTATGCGTTCAACGAACTGCACGTGGAGGAAAGCGACCGCGAGGCCGCCCTGGTGCTCGACGACCGCGCGATTCCGCCGGCGCTGCGGGTGTTTCTGGTGGAACGTGACGCCGCCGCGATCCATGTGATCGCCAGCGAGCTGTTGAATGAGCCGCTGCCCCTGCTCGGAATCGACCTGCGCTACCCGGCCCCGGCGCACGCGCATCTGTACGAAGCCATGGCTGGCGTGTGTCCGCGTTTCGGCACGGCGGACAACCGCATCCGTATCGACGCTTCGGTTCTCGACCGGGCGCTGATACAGGCGGACGCCCCCACCGCACGACTTTGCCGCGAGCAATGCGACAGCCTGCTGCGACAGCGTCACGGCGAAAGCGGTTTCAGTGCGCGCGTGCGCCGGCTGCTGCGCCAGCATGGCGAGACACCGCCGAGCCTGGAACTGGCGGCCCGGCAGCTGCGTTGCAGCGCGCGCACCTTGCGCCGGCGTCTGGCCGAGGAAGGCAGCAGCTATCGGCAACTGGTGGCAGCACTGCGACGCGAACACGCCGAGCGACTGCTGGACCGCCGCGAACTCAGCGTGGAGCAGATCGCGGCACAACTCGGCTACGCCGAATCGGCCAGTTTCATCCATGCCTACAAGCGCTGGCGTGGCGTGACTCCACATGCTGCGCGGAGTGCCCGCTGATGCTGTTCGGCGGCAGCCAGATCGCAGCGCTGTTCGCCTGCGGTCTCGGCTTTTCGGTGTGGCTGACGGATCGCCAGAGCGGCACCAGCCGCGCGCTCGCGCTGTTCGTATTCACCACCGGCATCGCCATCGGCCTCAACGCACAGGCTTCGCTGCTGCAGGCTCCGCTACCCGACTGGGTGCGGGTGCTGGGCATGGTCGAGGCCCTGGCCTTCACCGCCGGAACAGAATGGGGCCTGCGCGTTTCGCGCATGGTCGCCAACGAAGCGGCGCAGCCCTTCGGACAACGTCTGGTCCGTACGGCGCAGGCTTGTGGCTGGATCTATGCGGTGCAGTGCGCCGCGCTGCCAGAGCTGCGGGCGCAGAGTTTTGCCGGCGCATTGCGCTTCGGCGAGTTGCCGACTGCGACGTTCTGGATGTTCGCAGCCTTGCCACTGCTGGCCGGACTTCTGGTGTTCGTGGCCGGACTGCGGCTACTGAGCCGGCGGCCGGACCAGGCCGAGGCGGTGCGGGTAATGTCGATGCTGGTGGCGATGCCGCTGCTGACCACGAGCCTGATCCTGCCGCGTGAATGGTCGCCGCTGGGTGTGGCCTGCGGCGAGATCGTGTTCCTGATTGGCATCCTGCGCTATCACGTGATTCAGGGCGCACGCGGACAGTTCATGGCGCGCTTCCTGTCGCCGCAAGTGGCCGAACTGGTCCGCGAACGTGGACTCAAGCCGGTGGTCGGCAGCCAGCGCCTGCGCGTCAGCGTGGTGTGCTGCGACATTCGCGGCTTCACCGCTTATGCCGAGCGGCAGGCGCAGCGACCGGAACGCGTATTGGGCCTGTTGCGGGAGTTCTACGCGGCGGTCGGCACCGTGGTGGCCGAACACGATGGCACGGTGAAGGATCTGGCCGGCGACGGCGTCATGATCCTGCTGGGAGCCCCGGTGCCGCAGGCCGACCATGCCAAACGGGCCCTGGCCCTGTCGCGGCAGCTCCTGAAAGCGGTTCGCCCGATCGTGCGCGAGGCCGACGTCTCATTGGGCCTGGGTGTCGGCGTCGCCAGCGGCAAAGTGGCGGCCGGCATCGTCGGCGAACGTGCGCGCTACGAATATGCGGCGGTGGGGCCTGCCGTGAACCTGGCGGCGCGCCTCTGCCAGCAGGCGCAGGACGGTGAGATCCGCATCGACAACTTCACGCTGGACGATTCCGGGGAAACGGTCGGCGGCCGGCCGAAGCGCCGCATGATCCGCGGTCTGCGCGAACCGGTGCTGACGCATGTGCTGCGGGTGGATGACTTTTAGAGGTCATTGGGTCAGAGCCGGAAAGCTCTGCAGCGCTTTCCTGACGGCCAGCCCCCCCCAGAAGGTGAATCCTGCGCTGGACATGGCCGCCCTCTCCCCACCACCCGTTCCGCGGGTGGTCCTCCCCTCTCCCACTTCGTGGGCGAGGGGCTGTGGACTCGCTACGCGAGATTCACCTTAGCCGACCTTCTTCTCGACCGATTCGACTTCGGCGATGTACTGCTTCATCGCATCTTCCTTGGACATACCCTTGAGCTTGGCCCAGGCGTCGTACTTCATGCGATTGATCATGTCGAGCATGCCGGGGCGCTTGCCGGACACATCGCCGTCGCTGGCTTGGCGGAACAGGCCGTACATCTTCAGCTTGAGATCATTGGAAGGCTTGAACGGACCGTCTGCCGGCGCGGTACGCACCTTCTCGACGGCGGCCTTGAATCGGTCCTGTAGCTCGCTCATGGATTTTTCCTTGTGAGGGTGAGGCTGCGGGGCGTCGGTCTCAGCCGACGGCCTTGAGTCTGGGACGCTCAGGGCGCTGCCATTGCGCCAGGGTCTCATAATCGCCGGACAGTTCTTCCGGCGCAAAGTCGTCCGTCAGCACGGCATCGGCACGCAGCGCTTCGTACTCGCGTACCCGTTGCGACTGAGCCTGGTCGAGCAGGCCACGGCGCACCGCGTCGGCCAGTCGCTCATCGAAGCTCTCGCCATCCAGCTCGCGCTTTTCCAGCGCCTTGGCGAATGGCGTGTAGTACGGCTCGATTTCGTTGAGCAGATCGAAGGTACGCAGCATGCGCGCCACCGGGTCCTTGGGATCCTTGCTCACGAACACGTCCTGCTGGATGCGGTCCATCAAGGCGTTGCGCTTGAGCATGGTGTCGGCCAGCTCGGCGTTGAGCGCATGCGACACGCCGTGGTGGGCACGACCACGCGGGAACAGCATCAGCTTGAGCAGCGCGCGAACGGGCGCCACCGGGAAGTTCTGCACGAACTCGAACAACGCCGATTCCATGCGATTGAGCGCCCATTCCAGCGACCAGCGCGCGTGCACACGCTCGACCTCTGTCACGCCGGGCTCGGCGACCGCACGCAGCACGGCGGAGGCGATGTACAGGTGCGACAGGACATCGCCCAGACGCGCCGACAAGCGCTCCTTGCGCTTGAGATCCCCGCCGAGCACGCCCATCGCCACATCGGAGGTGAAGGCCAGCGCCGACGAGTATCGTTCCAGCCGGCCGTAGTACGCGGCAAACTCGTCGCTCACCGGTTTGCGGGTCATCCAGGTGCCGAACAGGGCCTGAGTGACCGCGCGTACGCCACGATTGATCGCATAGCCGGCGTGTCCCCACAGCGCGCGATCGAAGTCGATCAGACCCTGCGCCGCGTCCTCGTTGCCGGCGGCGGCCATTTCCGCGAGCACGTAGGGATGACAGCGGATCGCGCCCTGGCCGAAGATCATCAGACTGCGCGTGACGATGTTGGCGCCTTCGACCGTGATCGCCACCGGCAGGGCCTCGTAGGCCGGCCCCAGGAAATTGCGCGGCCCGCGAATCACCGCCTTGCCGGACTGCACGTCCATCGCATCGAGCAGGACCTGACGCATGCCTTCGGTCATGTGGTACTTCATCATCGCCGTGACCACGCTGGGCGTGGTTTCGGCCACGGCCGACGCCGTCAACACGCGGCAGCATTCCATCCAGTAGGCATAGCCGGCGATGCGGCCCGTGGCTTCCTGCACGCCTTCGAAGCGCGCGATCGGCAGACGGAACTGGCGGCGGATCGCGGCATAGGCGGCGGTCGCGCCATAGGCACCCTTGCCGCAGGCCGCGGACAGCGCCGGCAGCGAAATGCCGCGTCCGGCGGACAGGCATTCCACCAGCATGCGCCAGCCCTTGCCGGCCATCTCCGGTCCGCCGATGATGGCCTCCAGCGGCACCACCACGTCCTGACCCTTGACCGGCCCGTTCATGAAGGCCGAACCGGGATAGTGGCGACGCCCGATTTCGACACCGGCGGTATCGCGCGGCACCAGGGCGCAGGTAATGCCGTACTCGGTCTTGCTGCGGTCACCGAGCAAACCGTCCGGATCGCGCAGGCGGAATGCCAGGCCGATCACCGTCGCCACCGGAGCCAGCGTGATGTAGCGCTTGGAGAAATTGAGGCGCAGCTTGAGCGTGCCGTCCTGATCGCGGAACACGTCGCCGGTGTCCGGCAGATTGGAGGCATCCGAACCCACCTCGGGTCCGGTCAGGCCGAAACACGGGATATCCTCGCCGCGCACCAGGCGCGGCAGCCAATAGCGTTGTTGTTCCGGCGTGCCGTAGTGCATCAGCAGTTCGCCGGGCCCGAGCGAGTTCGGCACCATCACCGTCACCGCGGCGGTGATGGATCGCGTGGCGATCTTGGCCACGACGCTGGACTGCGCCAGCGGCGAGAAGCCCAGGCCACCGTGTTCCTTGCCGATCAGCATCGCGAAGAACTTCTTCTCACGAATGAACGTCCAGACTTCCGGCGGCAGATCACGCCGCTCGAAGCTGATATGCCAATCGTCGAGCATCTCGCAGAGCTGATTGGTTTCCTCGTCGAGAAAAGCTTGTTCCTCGGGAGTCAGGCTCGTCATTTTGAACGACAGCAGTTTCGACCAGTCGGGGCGTCCACGAAACATCTCGCCCTCCCACCACACTTCGCCGGCTTCGAGCGCATCACGCTCGGTTTCGGACATCTGCGGCAGCGCCTTGCGGAATGGATTGAAGATCGCGCGCGTCACCAGGCGACGGCGCAAGGGCACCAGATTCAATACCAGCAGCGGCAGTCCCGCGACGACGGCGACGATTGCCAGGCCCGTGCCCGACAAGGCGCCCAGCGCACTCAATCCGACGGCAAGCACTGCGAGCATGGCGCTGAATGTCAACAGCTTCGCGCCGCGATAGACCAGAATCCAGACGGTCGCGAAGGCCGCGATCCAGAGAAGAATATTCATAAACGATGCACTCCTGACGACACGATCGGCCACGCATGCGAGCCGATCTCTCGCTTCATGCGAAAGTTATTACCGATGGGTAAGTTACCGAATAGTAATAAAGCGCGCCGCGTGCTGCAACGCAACATCCGGCCCATTCCGGAAGTTGTAGGAAATTTCCTCTGGAAATCATTGTTTACCAAAGGGTAAATTAGGCCCTCGACAGGGAGACCAGACTTTCTCGGATGCAGGGAAACGCCGCAGGAATGGCCGTCAAAATGCCGCAGCCGTCGTCGGACAAGCGCAGCAAAAGTCGTCGTTCGGCGCCGCGCGAACGGGTGGCGCGCGCCGATCGCGAGCAGCAGATGCTTGAGCAGGCGGCGCGGATTTTCGGAGAGCAGGGCTACAACGCCGCGTCGATGACGCGCATCGCCGAAGCGGTGGGCGTGACCAAGCCGATGCTGTACGCCTACTTCGGATCGAAGGAAGGCCTGTACCTGGCGGTGGTGGATCGTGCCGGCACGCACATGATCGCGTCGATGGAGTCCTTGCTGGCGGAGCCCGATCCGGCGCAACGACTGCGCCTGGGTGCGCAGTATCTGCTGGGCTACATTGCAAGACATCGCGACAGCTGGGCCGTGTTGTTCGCCGAGGGCGTGGCCGGTGCGACCGTGGCGGCACGGGTAAGGCGATACCGCGAGCGCATTGTCGATATGATCGCGATGACGCTGGCTGGCTTGGCACCGGGGCGACGCGAGATCGAAGCGCGTCCGTACGCACTGGCTTTGATCGGCGCCGGCGAAGCGATCACGAATTGGTGGGTGAATCAGAACGAAGTATCGCTCAACGCCATGTCGACCTCCGTCAGCGATATCGTCGAGGCCGTGTCGAAGGCGTATGTGGCGGGAGCGGCTCCGGTGGCGGAGCGACGAACAAGACGAGCGCGGTAGGGACAAATCGCGCCGTTACATCGATATGGATTCGGTTTAAGAAGGGAAGGGAGGAGAAGAAATGCTCGTGCGAAATCTCAGGGCTCGCGCCGGTGGCTTGGCATTGTTGCTTGCGGTCGCGACACCCGTGTCCGCGGTCCGTTTCGATCTGGACTACGGCGATGGCATCGAAGGCGTACTGAATACGACCTTGACCGCTGGCGGCGCCTGGCGTATGCAGCACCAGTCATCGGATCTGATCGGCAAGTCCAATCTCGATCCGGGTGTCTGCAGCGGTGTCTACCAGTCGTGCCAGGGCCTGTTCCGAGAACAGTTCTATCCGGCCCAGCATTTGGTCGCGGCACCCGGAGCCCCCACCATGCACGCGGACGATGGCAACCTCAGCTACGACAAGGGCGACGCGGTTCAGGCGGTGATCAAGGCCTCACAGGATCTCACGCTCAGCTACGGCGATTTCACGCTGTTCGCTCGCTGGCTGTATTTCTATGACGCGGTCAACATGAATCAGGGTGACTACTTCCCGACTCTGATCACCGCCGAGAACGCGGACCGCACCGGAATCACCGGAGACGCCGTCTCCAACCGCTATTTCGAGCGGGTCTATGGACCCGGCGAAGCGACCGAAGTCGACCGCAGCGGACGCGCGCTCAAGCAGGCCGGCACCGACCTGCAGTTGCTGGACCTCAACATCTCCGGCTCGATCAACCTGATCGAGGACTATCCGATCTCGTTCAAGATCGGCCGCCAGACGATCAACTGGGGCGAAAGCACACTGGTGGCGGTCAACAGCATCAACCAGTGGAATCCGCCGAACGCCAACAATCTCTACCGTGTCGGCATGTCGGTCGAGGAAGTGTTCGAACCGGTCGGCATGCTCAGCCTGAGCTTCGATCCGTTCTACAATGCCTCGCTCGAACTGGTCTACCAGTATGAATGGGAGCCGCTGGAGATCCCGACGCCGGGGACCTATTTCTCGACGGTCGACGCCGGCACCGACAACGTGCGCGACTACTTCAACCTCAGCTTCGGTGGCTCGTCGGACGATCCGGACAAGGTCGGGTATTTTCTGGACAATCCGCTTGCGCTGATCACACCGTCCACCGCCTATCTCGAGCGGGCTCCGGACCAGACGCCGAAAGACACCGGACAGTACGGATTCGCCTTCAAGTACTACGCCGAGAACCTCAACTACGGTACCGAGTTCGGCTTCTACTACATGCGCTACCACTCGCGCCTGCCCTACGTGAGCTTCATCGCCGCCGACGCCAGCTGTGCGCGGGCCGCCGGCAATGCCGAAGGTATCAATGCTACGAACACCAGCGAATTTCTCAGCGTCTGCAACAACATCCCGGGGCTTGCGGTCCCCAGCGCCCGGCAGCAGCTCGCAGTGGATTCGCTGACCACGATCGTCACGAACCCGGGCGTGATCACCGATGTCGGTACCGATATCGCCGCATTCCTGCCACTGCTCACCGGAATGGGGACCGACCCCGACGGCCCCTATTCCGAAGCCAACGGCCTCGATACCCAGAAAATCTTTTTCGAGTATCCCGAGAATATCGATATGTTCGGCTTGAGCTTCAACACGCCACTCGGCACCTGGGCGATGCAGGGCGAGGTTTCGTACCGGCCGGACCTGCCCTTGCAGGTTTCGATCATCGACGTTGCCTTCGCGGCATCCGGGCCACTGCTTGCGGCCTGTCATGATCCAACCGTCGGCTGCGCCGGCACCTCGGGCGGCCGTGGCTTCTCCGAGGATGGCGGCCGTACCAGCTATGGCAGCAGCGATGCAATGAACGCCGGAGCCGACATCGACTATGCCGATACGATCAACCTGCTGGTCGGCCACCTGCCCGGTTCGGCACGCGCCTATCCGAGTTTCCTGACGGCCTACCGTGGCGGCGTAGTCGGCGACACCACCCCGAATTCATACGTCCGCGGCTGGGAACCGTTCGATGTTCTGCAGTACGACCTCGGCTTTACCCGCGTTTACAGCGCCACGGAGAACCCCTTCGGCGCCAGCCAGGTACAACTCGTCGTAGAACTGGCGGCAGTCCATGTGCCCGGGCTACCGGCTCTCGACGAATTGCAGATCGACGCACCGGGCGTCTACACGCACGCCAGCGCCGGCGCCGACGGCACCGGGGCCGACGGATCACGCCAGGCGTGCTCGACCAATCCGACCTGCGTCGTCGGTCCGGACGGATTGCGCTTCAACCCGACGCAGGCGGATCTCGACGCCTTCGTCGACAAGTTTTCCTGGGGTTATCGCGTCATCAGCTTCTTCAAATACGAGAGCCTATTCCCCGGCATCAGCCTGCAACCGAGTTTCGTGCTTACGCACGACGTGAAGGGCACCTCACCCGGTCCGGCGGAAAACTTCGTGGAGGGCCGAAAATCGCTGGCCCTGCTCAATGAAATCCGCTTCCGCGGCGGTCTCTCGTTCACCGCAGGCTATACCTGGTACACCGGCGCCGGCGAAAACAACCTGCTGCGGGATCGCGACTTCGCCCAGGCTTTCGTCAAGTACCAGTTCTGATCGATAGCCACTTCAGCGATCAAAACCGGCGACCGCGAGGCCGCCGGTTTTTTGTGCTTCTCCGGTCTGCCCTCAGCCAAGAATCGTGTCGTCGGCGACACCGAGTTGGCCGCGCTTGCGCAGGCTCGATACCGCTGCCTCGGCCCGACACATCAGTTCAGCGGCACCACAGGCCTGTGAGGTCCCCAAGGCCCAGCCGATACGCAAGCGAGGCTGATAAGCGGCGGCCGCCTCTGAACCGCCAATGAGCAAGTGAACCGGACGCGCAATCTCGCAATGCAGGGAATGAAGCGAGGCTTCGAAATTGTCGGAGACGGCTTCGCCATCCAGTATCAGCCCGAAACGCCTCTTCGCGATCCGCGCCAGGGTATGAATTCGCATCCCGGCATCATCGATGCGTTGCGCCAAGGTACGAATCAAGTCGTCGCTGATCCTGCCCCCCAAGAGTTCGTGAGGCGCGTCGACGCCCGCCACCTCGATGATGACGGCTGCGATCGCGGTACGGGCTTGCGAGCTCAGAAGCCGTTCCAGACAGTCATCGAACAGCAGCCGATTCGGTAGACCGGTAAGCGCATCATGCGACACGCGGCGACGCCGCGATTCGCCCGAACGCGGGGACCGCGCGGCCTGCCACGCGCGCGGCTCATGCTGTGCCGCCGCCTGACGACAGGCCTCGTAAACCTGCAGGAAACCGTCGACCTTGATCGACAGGTCTACCGGATCAATCGGCAACGCCACCACATCGTCGGCCTGTGGAAGCGCTGACGGAACCGGATCGTTCACGCCCAGCAGCACGATCGGCACGTCCACCATTGCCGGCTCCGAACGCAGCAGCGCGATTGCCTCATGCGTATCGAGGTCGCTCAGATTCGCGTCCATCAGCACCAGGGCCACCGGACGCATCAATGCGGCGATGTTCGCCTGCTGCGCGGTCGCCGCCTCAAGAATGTCGATGTTCCGGCCACCCAGCAGCTGGCGCAGCGCCTGACGGTGGCCGCTGTGTCCATCGATAATCAGCACGGTCGGTCGAATTGAATGCGGCATCAATGAGACGCTCAAGGAAGGTGTCCCATCATCAAGCGCGGCCGATCGGGTCATCGTAGATAAAACTGTTCATCGTTCACCGGCCATCCCTCTCAAGCTGCCGCCGGTCCGATGCCGCGCCCTGAAGGCCAGTCACGGGGCGGTAGATGCGGCCACCGGAACGCAGTGCTACCGTCTGGCGCCGGGGCACACACTCATCCAAACGAACACGCATGTCGCTCGAACTGCTGCTGGGCGTTTCCCTGTTGTACGCCGCCTTGCTGTTCTCGATCGCCTGGCTGGGCGACCGCCGGCCAACCGTGGGCGCACGTCCCTGGACCTTCAGCCTGGCGCTGGGGGTGTACTGCTCGTCGTGGACGTTCTACGGCGCCGTCGGCCGAGCCTCTTCGTCCGGCATGGATTTTTCGGCGATCTACATCGGGCCGATACTGATGTTCGTGTTCGGCCTGCCGCTGCTGCAGCGGCTGGTGGCGGTGACCAAGCGCAACAGCCTGACTTCGATCGCCGATTTCTTCGGCGCGCGCTACGGCAACAATCAACGACTCGCCAGTCTGGTGGCGGTCATGCTCACCTTTGCCGTGTTGCCGTACCTGGCGCTGCAACTCCAGGCGATCAGCCTGGCGATCCAGACCATCGGCGGCGCCGGCACGGATGCCGGCCGCGCCGTGCTACTGGCGGACATCCTGCTGATCGTCTTCACCATGCTGTTCGGGACGCGGCACCTCACCAGCCTGGAAAGTCATCGTGGCCTGCTGCGCGCGATCGCCTTCGAGTCCATCGTCAAGCTGGTGGCCTTCACCACGGTCTCCGTATTTGTGGTGTTCACCGTATTCGCAGGCGACATCCCCGAGGTCACCCAGCGTTCCGCACAGACCCTGACGCAGTGGGCCGCGTCCGCCGATCCGCTGAACTTCGTGGTTCAGTGCGGCCTGTCGGCCTTGGCGATCATCTGCCTGCCGCGCCAGTTCCACGTGATGTGTGTGGAGAACACCAGTCCCAGCGAACTGCGCCGCGCACGTACGGTGTTTCCGATCTACCTCGGCCTGTTCACGGTCCTGGTGCTGCCGATCAGTCTGGCCGGGCCGCCGGTCTTTGGCAGCACCGGACCATCACCCGACACCTACGTGCTGGGGCTGCCGCTGGCGCTGGACGCGCCGGCCATCACCGCGCTGGCCTTCATCGGCGGTATATCGGCGGCGTCGGCAATGGTCGTGATGACCGCGCTGGCGCTGTCGACCATGCTGTCCAACGAAGTGCTGATGCCGCTGGGGCTGCGCACGCGCTGGACTCGACTGGCCGGGCCGGCGCTGCAGGCACGCGTGCTGTGGACCCGCCGGCTGTGCATCATCGCCCTGCTGCTGGGCGCGCTCGCGGTGCACGCCGGATTGATCGCGGCGGGGCCGCTGGCAGATACCGGCCTACTGGCCTTCGCCGCCGTCGCGCAGCTCGCACCCGGGCTGATCGGCGGGCTGTTCTGGACACGTGGAAACCGCCACGGCACCCTTGCCGGCCTGCTCGCCGGCTTCGCATTGTGGGCGGTCTTTCTGCTGCTGCCGTTCATTGGCCACCAGGAACCCCAGGCCGGCTTCTACCGCGGCGTGCTGGTGGCCTTGGGCTGCAATGTGCTGCTCTACGTTGTGGTTTCGGGACTGACCTCACAGACCCTGCGTGAGCGCGTGCATGTGGCGCGCTTTTTGGGGCTGGATCATCAGGAGCCGGAACCGCCCAAGGGCCGCGTCGCGGTCGGTGACCTGAGCCTGCTGCTCGAACGCTTCTATCCACCCGACCGGGTGCAGGCCTTCATCGCGGACTTCGCGCGCGAGCACGACTGCCCCCTCCCGAAGGCTCCCGACGAGGCCAGCGCCGCCTTTCGCGAGTTCGTGAGCCGGCGACTCGCCAGCGTCGTCGGCAGCGCTTCAGCGGCGGCGCTGATGGCGGCGGCCACCTCGCCGGCCGCCGCCAGCGAGGCGCTGCAGTTCATCGAGCAGTCCTCGCGGGTGGCCTCGTTCAATCGCGAATTGTTGCAGTCCACGCTCGACCATCTCAGTGCCGGGGTCAGCGTGGTGGATCGCGACCTGCGCCTGGTGGCCTGGAACCGCGCCTACATCGACCTGTTCCGCTACCCTGCCGGGCACGTCCGCACCGGCCGGCCGATTGCCGATCTGATCCGCTACAACGCGAACCGCGGCATGCTCGGCCCGGGAGAACCCGAGGCGCTGATACAGCGGCGTGTCGATCACCTGCGCGCGGCCCATTCCTACACGCACGAACGCGCGCTGCCGGACGGCACCGTGATTCAGATTCGCGGCAATCCGCTCCCCAACGGCGGCTTCGTCACCACCTATACGGACGTGACCGACTACAAACGGGTGGAAGGCTCTCTGCGCGCCCTTGCCGCGACACTGGAAGAACGTGTCGCCGAGCGCACGCTGGAGCTGCAATCAGCCTCGGCCGAAGCCGAGCGCGCCAACCAATCCAAGACCCGCTTCGTCGCTGCCGCCGTCCACGACCTGATGCAACCCCTCAATGCCGCGCGTCTGTTCGCTTCGGCGATCGAGGATGCGACACGTCATGGGCCGGCTCATGAGCAGACGCAGCGCCTCGAACAATCGCTGGCGTCGATGGAATCGATCCTCGACAGTCTGCTCGACATCTCGCGGCTCGAGTCCGGCGTGCTGAAGACACGGATTCGCGACGTGGGGCTGGCGGAGCTGCTGCGCGGACTCGGCGAAGAATTCGAACCGCTCGCAAAATCACGTGGATTGCGCCTGCGCGTGGCGGTCGCCCACGGCAGCCTGCGGACCGATGAAACCCTGCTGCGCCGCATCCTGCAGAACTTCATCAGCAACGCGATCCGCTACACCGAACGCGGCGGCGTGCTGCTGGGCTGTCGTCGCCGTGGCGATCAGGTCCGTATCGAGGTCTGGGACAGCGGGCTGGGCATCGCCCCGGAGCAGCAGCGCGAGATCTATCAGGAGTTCAGGCGCCTGTCGGCCACCGACCAGCTGGGCACGCGCGGCGCCGGACTGGGCCTGGCGATCGTGGATCGCATCGCCGACCTGCTGGGGCATCCGATCGGCCTGCGCTCCTGGCCGGGTCGCGGCAGCGTGTTTTCGGTGACTGTACCGGCCGGGTCCACGACACCACCGCCCAGACGGCGCCCCGTCAGCAGCGTCGGCGAACGGCCGCTGGCCGGAACCGAGGTCTGGTGCGTGGACGACGAACCCGCCGCCCTCGACGCGCTGCGAGCCGTGCTCGAACGCTGGGGCTGCAAGGTTCGCGGATTCCAGACCGCCAGCCAGACCGAGCAGGCCGCCGCCGACGCACCCGCACCCGACGCACTGCTGATCGATCAGCACCTGCCAGACGACGACGGTCTGCGCCTGCAGGCGCGCCTGCGGCAACACTGGGGCGAGGTTCCGGTGATCATGATTTCTGCCGACCGCACGCGCGAAGTGGTCGAATCCGCACGCGCACAAGGGCTCGCGCACCTGCCGAAACCGGTGAGACCCGCCGCCCTGCGGGCCCTGCTGACGCGGACCATTCGCACCAGCCACTAGCCGGGGACGGGACGCCGCAACCACGCGACGGTCCCTCTACCCAAACCCCGTCATTCCGGTCAGGCCGCAGGCCTGAGCCGGAATCCATGCAACGCCCGGCCCGGCCACCATGGATTCCGGGTTCCCGCTGCGGGCCCCGGAATGATGAAGGTCGCAATCATGCGTCAAGCGACGTCGCCGTCGCCCACGCGTTCCGGTCCGACTTCAAGCTGCTGCGCGATCAGCGCCGCCTGGGTCCGGCTGTAGATTCCGAGCTTGCGCAGGATCGCGGTCATGTGTGCCTTGACCGTGGCTTCCGAAACATTGAGATCGTAGGCGATCTGCTTGTTGAGCTTGCCGTCGGCCAGCATCAGCAGCACACGGAACTGTTGCGGCGTCAGCGTCGACAGACGCTCCGACAGTTCTGCGCCGGAGTGATCGTCGGACTCGTTCAGGCTCGGTGGAAACCATTCGTCGCCGGCGTTGACCGCCGCGATCGCCTCGGTGATGGTCTTCATCGGCGAGGACTTGGGAATGAATCCAGCCGCGCCGAAATCGCGCGCGCGCCGCACGGTGTTGGCGTCTTCACTGGCCGATACCACGATCACCGGGATCGCCGGATACTGCGCGCGCATGAATACCAGCGAGGAGAAGCCGCGAGCGCCGGGCATGTTGAGGTCGAGCAATGCAAGCTCGGCGTCCGGGTTTTCCGCGGCCGCGACGTCCAAGGCGTGGAAGCAGTCTGCCTCCACTGGCCGCGCATCCGGCCGTACGCCCGCCAGGGCGCCGACCAGAGCTGCGCGAAACAGCGGATGATCGTCGGCGACCAGGATCGGCGGTTTGCTCACGGGCGCGGCATTCAGCCGTGCTTCTGGCGATCGCTGACCAGGGTGTCCACCACCGAGGGATCGGCCAGGGTCGAGGTATCGCCGAGCGCTCCGAATTCGCCTTCGGCGATCTTGCGAAGGATGCGGCGCATGATCTTGCCCGAACGCGTCTTCGGCAACGAGGGGGCGAATTGCAGAATGTCCGGCGAGGCGATCGGGCCGATCTCGTGGCGCACATGCTGCCGCAGTTCGCGCAGCAATTCCTCGCTGGGCTCCACACCGGCGTTGAGCGTGACGTAGGCAAACACGCCCTGCCCCTTCAGTTCGTGCGGATAACCCACCACCGCGGCTTCGGCGACCTTGGCATGCGCAACCAACGCGCTCTCGATTTCCGCCGTGCCGAGACGGTGACCGGAGACGTTGAGCACATCGTCGACCCGCCCGGTGATCCAGTAGTAGCCGTCCTCGTCGCGACGCGCGCCGTCGCCGGTGAAGTAACTGCCGGGATAGGTGCTGAAATAGGTCTGCACGAAGCGCTCATGATCACCGTAGACGCTGCGCATCTGCCCGGGCCAGGAATCCTTGATGATGAGGTTGCCGCTGGTGGCGCCTTGCAGCTCGACACCCTTGTCGTCGACCAGCGCCGGCTCGACGCCGAAGAACGGCAGCGTGGCGGATCCGGGCTTGAGCGCGGTTGCGCCCGGCAGCGGTGTAATCATGACGCCGCCGGTTTCGGTCTGCCACCAGGTGTCGACGATCGGACAGCGGCTGTCGCCGACCACGCGGTAGTACCAGTTCCAGGCCTCGGGATTGATCGGCTCACCGACCGTTCCGAGCAAACGCAGTGACGCGCGGGAATGCTTCTTCACCGGCTCGTCGCCTTCGCGCATCAGGGCGCGGATCGCCGTCGGTGCGAAGTAGAAGATGTTGACCTGATGCTTGTCGACCACCTGCCACGGTCGCGACACGTCCGGGTAGTTGGGCACGCCTTCATACATCAGCGTGACCGCGCCGTTGCACAAGGGTCCGTAGACCACGTAGCTGTGACCGGTGACCCAACCCACGTCGGCGCCGCACCAGAACACGTCGCCCTCGTGGTAGTCGAACACGTATTGGAATGTCATCGACACCCACACCAGATAGCCGCCGCTGCTGTGCAGCACACCCTTGGGCTTGCCGGTGGAACCGGAGGTGTAGAGGATGAACAGCGGATCCTCGGCGCCCATGATTTCTGGCGCGCAATCGGCCGACTGCGCTTCCACGAGTTCGTGATACCAGACGTCGCGTTCGGCGGACCAGTCGATCGCACCGCCGGTGCGACGCACCACCACGACCTTTTCCACGGATGCGGCGCCGGGCTTGGCCAAGGCGGCATCGGCGTTCACCTTCAAGGGAATTGCACGGCCGCCCCGCAGGCCCTCGTCCGCCGTGACCAGCCATTTCGATTTTCCGTCCTCGATACGCCCGGCCAGCGCGTCCGGCGAGAATCCGCCGAACACCACCGAATGCACGGCGCCGATGCGCGCGCAGGCCAGCATGGCGACGGCCGCTTCGGGAATCATCGGCATGTACAAGGTGACCACATCGCCGCGCTGCACGCCGAGCGACTTCAACCCGTTGGCGAAACGACAGACCTTCTCGTGCAACTGCCGATAGGTAATCGTCAGTGACTCGGAAGGGTCGTCGCCTTCCCAGATGATCGCGGCCTGGTCACCGCGGGTCTCCAGATGACGGTCCAGGCAGTTGACGGACACATTGAGCCTTCCGTCCTGATACCAGCGAATGTGCAGATCGTCGGCCGCGTATGAAACGTCCTTGACCTGCGTATACGGCGTAATCCAGTCGAGACGCTGGCCCTGCTCGGCCCAGAAGCCTTCCTTGTCCGTGATCGAGCGGTGATACATCTGCTCGTAGGACTCACGGTCCACCCATGCGCGCCTGGCCCAGGATTCGGGTACGGGATAGCTCGCGTCTTCGGACATGATGTTCAGGTTCTCTCGGTGATGTGGACCAACCGCTCCTCGCGGTGTGCTCGACAGTCTCGTAAGCGTGACTGTCAGGCGGAATTCGACTTTGGTCGTATCCGACTCGAATTGCGACCTTAGGCTAATTGCCGCCCGGGTCAAGCACCGACAACCTGCCGCTCATCGATGCCAGCCTTTGGCACTCGTCACGAAAATACCGCCGCTACAGGCAGGGAGGAGACATGAGCGAAACCACCACGGGCGTCACTGTGCCGACGCTGGCGCTGCACGGGCTATTGCTGGGCGGGCTGCTGATCAGCGGCCCCGCGCTGGCCGACGGCATGAAGGTCGGCAACACCGAGTTCTCGATCAGCGGGTACGTGAAGCTGGACGTGATCTACAGCCAATACAGCGACGGCGACGTGGCGGCGGCCAGCATCGGCCGCGACTACTACTATGCCAACACCATTCCGGTGAACGCCGCGCCCGGCATGGATGACAGCCACAGCTTTCTCGACATGCACGCCAAGCAGTCGCGCATCGTGCTCAAGACCAAATCGGACATCGGCGGCGAGATCATCGGCACGCATTTCGAGTTCGACTTCAACAACTCGCCGGGCGGCAACGAGGTCGTGTCCAACTCCTACAGCCCGCGGCTGCGGCAGGCCTATTTCACGTGGCGCGAGTGGCTGTTCGGCCAGACCTGGAGCACCTTCCAGAACGTGGCCGCCCTACCGGAGACCATCGACTTCATCGGCCCTGCCGAAAGCACGGTGTTCATCCGCCAATCTCAGGTGCGCTACACCAACGGACCGTGGCAGTTCTCGGTGGAGAATCCCGAGACCGTGGCCCTGCCGAACGGCGGCGGCGCGGCCGTGACCACGGACGACAACGTGCTGCCGGACCTGGTGGGCCGCTACAACCTCGCCTTTGCGGGCGGATCGGACCTCTCGATCGCGGTGCTGGCGCATTCCCTGGCAGTGGACGACTCGATTCCGGGTGTCGACGACGAGGTCTACGGCTACGGCGTCAGCGCCGCCGGCACCGTCAAGCTCGGCGCCGACGACATCAAGTGGATGCTCAACTACGGCGATGGCGTGGGCCGCTACGTGGGCGTGGGCGTACTTCCGGGCGCCGTGGTGGATGACGACGGCGATCTCGAAACGATCAGCTCGGTCTCCGGCTACATCGCCTATCGGCACTTCTGGACGCCGCAATGGCGCACTCAGCTGGTGTACGGCGTGTTCGAAGGCGATGCCGATACCGACCTGACAGGCGAAGCCGTCAACGCCTCGGCGCAGAGCGCGCATGTCAACCTGCTGTATTCGCCGAACAAGGCGCTGACCTTCGGGGTGGAATACCTGTACGCCAGCCGTGAACTCGAAAACGGTGAGGACGGCGATCTCAACCGCGTGCAGTTCGGCGCCAAATACGCGTTCTGAACTTGAGGCCGTCGGTCGGGTCCGCGACTGCGACAGCCGAACTGGACCGCTGCCGTAGGGGTTTTCGTTTTGCGGCACAATCCGTAAACGATGCATCGGACAAATCGCCGCGTGACCGGCGCTCCGCGGGAGGGGAGGCATTGGAAAAGACGCTGGTTCCGCTGGCCGATGACGCCCCGAACAGCGTCGCCGCACCAGCGTTGCGGCTTCGGCAGAGCGGCCGCGACGGTGTCGCTGCCGAGCTGATCGCCCGGGTCGCACGACACGCGGGCCCGCGCTGATCCCATGCCGTTTCCAGGCCCCCTGCTGCGCTCGCTGCTGTACGGCATCGCCGTCGCCCTGGTGGCGTTCGCGCTGCTGACATGGACGCTGCTCACTAAGGATGTGCGTGCGGTCCTGATCCCGCGCCTGCCGGCGCTGGTGGTTGTGGCACTGCTTGCCGGGGCCGCCGGTTCTCTGATGGCGTGGCGACGTCTCGACGACGCACAGCGCTGGCCATCGCGATTCGTGCACGCGCTCGAGCGTCTGCGCGCCCTCGGCCCGAGCCTGCGCATCGCTCAGACCGACGGCTTGCCCGCCCAGGTCGAGGACAGTTTCAACCTCGTCGCTGCCGAGTGGCAGGCCGAGCGCACGCAGCGGCAGGCGGCGATCGATCACGCGACCCAGGCGCTGGCGACGGAACGCGACCTGTTCGCCGCGGTGCTCGGTGAACTGCCGAACGCCGTGATCGCCTGTCACGACACCGGCCAGATCCTGTTGTATACGCCGCGCGCCATGGAGCTGCTGAACACTCATGCACCGGACAGCTATCTCGGGCTGGGGCGCACGATCTTCTCGCTGTTCCGGCGCAGCGCCATCCTGCACGGGCTGGAGCGCATGAACCGCGCGGCGGAGTCTGCCTCGCCCTCAGCGCGGGTCTTGCTGGCCACGCGCGAAGGCGCGCTGTTTCACGCGCGCTTCACGCCGCTGCACCGGGGCCGCGCCAGCGGATTCTTTCTTGCGCTCGAACCCACGCAGGCCGCCCCGTCAGAGGCGGCAGACACCGAAGCCCGGATCGACCACCGGCGCCGGCTCGGCAAGCTTCGCGCCGCCGCCGAAATCCTGCACGACGCCCCCGATCTGAGCGAAGCCGAGCGACAGCGTTTCATCGCCATCATCGACGAGGAATCGCGCGGTCTCGCCGAGGCACTGCCGCGCCAGAACGATCCGCAGTGGCCGCTCGAAGACACCTCGGCCGAAACGCTGCTCGCGCTGACGCGCGACGCGGTCGCTGCGGTGACGCACCAGGCGGTGCACGTGGCTGACCCACCGGCCCTGTGGCTGCGCTGCGAAACCTTTTCGCTGCTGGCGATACTGCGCGACTACGCCTCGCGCATCGCCGCCGAGGGCGCCAGCGCGCTGCGCCTGGAAATCGTCGAAGAGTTGTCGCAGCCGCAACTGTGCCTGGGCTGGAATCCGGCCGTAGTGCTGCCGCCGGACGTCTGGCGCCGCTGGCAGCACAGCGTGCTGGACAGCCCCGGATCGCGACTGCCGCTGTCGCCGATTGAGATCGTACGTGCGCACGGCGGGGAGATCTGGCAGCAAAGTTCGGACGCCGGCGCCTGCCTCACGCTGCGGATGCGGGCGTCCGAGCCCACGGAGCACGACCGCGACGCGCACGCGGCAGTGCCGGTCTGGGACGTTGCCGCTCCCCTCGTTCACGCCGACCCGCTCGACCATCCGCTGCGGGCGCTCAGCTTCACGGTGCTCGACACCGAAACCACCGGGCTCGATCCCAGCGGCGGCGACGAAATCATCGCGATCGGCGCGATCCACATCGTCAACGGCCGCATTCTGTCGCGCGAGGTGTTCGAATCGCTGGTTGCGAGCACGCGCCGCATCGATCCGGCAGCGCAACAGCTGCACGGCATCGACGCGCAGATGCTGCAAGGGCAACCGTCGCTGGCCGAAGTGCTGCCGCGTCTGGCCCGCTTCTGCGAGGACACCGTGCTGGTCGGCCACAACCTCGCGTTCGACCGGCGCTTTCTCGAACTCGCCGGCGACCGCAGCGGCGTGCGCCTGCAACAGCCGGGGCTCGACACCCTGCTGCTGTCGCAGTTGCTGTACCCGCAGGCCGGCGCACACAAGCTCGAAGCCCTGGCCGAACGCCTGCACGTGCCGGTACTCGGCCGCCACACCGCGCTCGGCGACGCGATCCTCACCGCCGAGATCCTGCTGCGCCTGATTCCGATGCTCGAAGGCCGTGGCTACGGCACGCTGCGGCAGGCGCTGGACGCGGCGGCGGCCGTGCCGCTGGCGCGGCTGAAGTACTGATGCTGGGCCTCGGCATCCAGCTCGCCAGCCGCGACGCACGCGTCGCGCAGCTGCACCGGCAACTGCAATCGATCGAAGGCGAGGCCGCGATTGTCGCCGCCGCCGGCGACATCCGGCGCCTGGCTTTCGAGCTGCTGGAGGACGGCGAATCCGCCGCGCGCCTGACACGCGCCATCGCCGACCTCAACGATGCGCTGACCGCGCGCGTGCTGGAACTCACAGCGCAGCGCCACGACTTGGACGGCATCCGCATGTGCTGGCTGGCGCTCGGCAGCGAAGGCCGTCAGGAACAGACCGTACACACCGACCAGGACAATGCGATCGTCTTTGTCGGTGGCGAAGCCGAGCGGGCACGGCTGCTGGTCTTCGCCGACAGCGCCAATCGCCTGCTCGATCGCTGCGGCTTCCACTGGTGTCCCGGCGACATCATGGCGCGCAACCCGCAGTGGTGCCTGTCGCTGGACCAGTGGCAGGCCTGCTTTTCCGACTGGATCGACAGCGGCAAACCGCAGGCACTGCTGCACGGCGCGATCTTCTTCGACTTCCGCGGGCTCTGGGGCGACCTGGGTCTGGCCCGAGCGCTGCGCGAGTGGCTGTCCGCCTACATCGCGCCGCGACCGCTGTTCCTGCGCCAGATGACCCAGAACCTGCTGCAGGCGCGGCCCGGCGCCAATGGCTGGGGGCGCTTCCAGCTTCAGGCCGTCGACGGTCAGCCGCCGGACTTCGACATCAAGACCGCCGGCGCCGGCCAGTTCAGCGACGTCGCAAGAATTCTCGCGCTGTCGCGCGGCATTCCGATCACCGCCACCGCGGCGCGCCTGTCGGCCTGGCCCGGGCAGGCGCACGAAGGCGATCTCGCCGAATCCTGGGTCGAGGCCTTTCACATGCTGCAGTGGTTCCGGCTGCGGCGGCAGCTCGAACGCCACGCCGCCGGCCGGCCGCTCGATAACCGCATCGATCCGAGCCGGCTGTCCCGTTTCGAGCGCCGCCTGCTGCGTGCCGCATTCGCCGAGCTGCGCGGCGCGCGGCGCAAGCTGGCCGTCGACTACGGCCTGGCGTACTGAGCCCGCCAAAAACTGCGACCAAAGTTGCAGCGATACCCGTGGCAACTTCGACCAAAGTCTCGATTCCATCGCGCGGGGGCGTTGCTACGCTGGCGGCGGAACATCTAAATCGAAGTACCTGTCAAGGTGCGCTTTGGAGGGAGACATGCAAACGCAAGACAATGGCGACAAGAACGCCGCTGCGGTGGCGTACTGGAAGGCGAACATCCGCATCGTGCTCGGACTGCTCGCAATCTGGTTCGTGGTGTCCTACGGCTTCGGCATCCTGCTGGCCGACTGGCTCAATCAGTTCCAGTTCTTCGGATTCAAGCTCGGCTTCTTCTTCGCGCAGCAGGGATCGATCTACGTGTTCGTCCTGCTGATCTTCTACTACGTCTGGCGCATGAACCGGCTGGACCGCGAATTCGACGTCCACGAGGACTGATCGGAACCACCGAGGGGAGAACACCATGGACGTCATGACCTGGACCTATTTACTGGTCGGCATCACTTTTGCGCTGTACATCGGCATCGCCGTCTGGTCGCGTGCCGGCACCACCGGCGAATACTACGTCGCCGGTGGCGGCGTGCCCGCCATCGCCAACGGCATGGCCACGGCCGCGGACTGGATGAGCGCCGCCAGCTTCATCTCCATGGCCGGCATCATCGCCTTCGCCGGCTATGACGGATCGGTCTATCTGATGGGCTGGACCGGCGGCTACGTGCTACTGGCACTGCTGCTGGCGCCGTACCTGCGCAAGTTCGGAAAATTCACGGTGCCGGACTTCATCGGCGCCCGCTACTACTCGCAGACCGCCCGCATCGTCGCGGTGATCTGCGCGGTGTTCGTCTCGTTCACCTACGTGGCCGGACAGATGCGCGGCGTCGGCATCGTGTTCTCGCGCTTTCTGGAAGTGGACATCACCACCGGCGTGATCATCGGCATGGCGATCGTGTTCTTCTACGCCGTGCTCGGCGGCATGAAGGGCATCACCTACACCCAGGTGGCGCAGTACTGCGTGCTGATCTTCGCATTCATGGTGCCGGCGATCTTCATCAGCCTGCTGCTGACCGGCAATCCGATCCCGCAGTTCGGCTTCGGCTCCAAGACCGCGGACGGCGTCTACCTGCTCGACAAGCTCAACGGTCTGGTCACCGAGCTCGGCTTCAACGCCTACACCTCCGGCAGCAAATCGGTCACCGACGTGTTCTGCATCACGCTGGCGCTGATGGTCGGCACCGCCGGTCTGCCGCACGTGATCGTGCGCTTCTTCACCGTGGCCAGCGTGCGCGAAGCACGCCGCTCCGCCGGCTGGGCGCTGCTGCTGATCGCCGTCCTCTACACCACTGCGCCGGCGATCGCCGCCTTTGCGCGGACCAACCTGATCGAGACCGTCAGCAACGCCCCGTACGAGACCGTGCCGGAGTGGTTCCACAAATGGGAGGACACCGGCCTGATCAAGTTCGAGGACAAGAACGGCAACGGCACCATCCAGTACGTGGCGGATGCCAGCCAGAATGAACTGACGGTGGATCGCGACATCATGGTGCTGGCCAACCCGGAGATCGCGCAGCTGCCGAACTGGGTGATCGCCCTGGTCGCGGCGGGTGGCCTGGCCGCCGCGCTGTCCACCGCCGCCGGCCTGCTGCTGGTGATCTCGACCTCGATTTCGCATGACCTGCTGAAGATGACCTTCATGCCGAAGATCACCGAGAAACAGGAGCTGCTGTTCGCACGAATCGCCGCCGCCGCCGCCGTGGTCGTGGCCGGTCTGCTCGGCATCTTCCCGCCGGGCTTCGTCGCCCAGGTGGTGGCCTTCGCCTTCGGTCTGGCTGCAGCCTCGTTCTTCCCGGCAATCATCCTTGGCATCTTCTCCAAGCGCATGAACAAGGAAGGCGCGATCGCCGGCATGGTGGTCGGCATCAGCTTCACCGCCGCGTACATCATCTATTTCAAATTCATCAACCCGGATGCGAACGTCGCTGCGAACTGGTGGTTCGGCATCTCACCCGAAGGCATCGGCTCGATCGGCATGCTGCTCAACCTGATCGTCTCCGTGGTGATTTCCAGGTTCACCCCGGCACCGCCGCCGGACGTGCAGCAGATCGTCGAGACCATCCGCGTCCCGCGCGGAGCTGGTGCCGCGCACGTGCACTAGCAGTCCTCCCATGAGAAGACGACGGATATGAGGTGTGAGCCGAATCGATGGCTGCTCCCTTCTCCCTCCGGGAGAAGGGTTGGGGATGAGGGCGCTCGGCGCCCATTTGTACGCAGAGACTGCCTGCGGCGGGCGCCCTCACCCCAGCCCTCTCCCGGAGGGAGAGGGAGAAAATCGTTCTTGGCAATACCCGCAATTTTCAAGTGGGTGGACTACTAGCAGGAAGCGTTCCGAACCCAGCCTCATCCCCAAGAGGCAGCCTCTCTCTTCGGAGAGCTTGGGCCCCGGTCGAAAGGCCGGGGCTTTTTTCTGGATACTCGCATGAGGACCCGCCCCCGCCGGCCTTGCGAACGAGCCGAAGCGGAATACCACCGCGTCACGATATCGACACAGCGGTTCTCTAGGCTGCGCGACCTTTTGAACGTGGCCCCACATACCGTGCGCGCGTCCCTGCTGACCTCCATCCTGCTGCTGGCCGCCTGCGGCTCGGGTGACGGAACTTCGTCCGGCTCCGGCATGACCGGCGATCAAGCCGATGACAGCGGCGGGTTGCCGCCCATCGCGAGCCTCGACGGCGGCGTGTGGATGAAGGGCGATCCGCACCTGCATTCGCACCACAGTGAAGATGCGGCCGACAATCCGCTGCCGGAACTGATCGCCTTCGCCGAGGACGTGGGCATGGACTACTTCATCGCCACCGACCACGACAATCACGTCGACGGTGATGTCGCCAGGTACACCTGGGCCGATCCGGCGTACCGATCGGATTCGATGCTGATGCTGTACGGTGCGGAATGGACGACCCACCGCGGTCACGGCAATACCTTTTCCGCGACACCCTACGCTGGACCGCGCCGCATCTTGACGCGGAGGCCTTATCCCGCCGGATGATGTCGCTGCAGAAAGCCGAGCACGCCGACGTTGAATGCGTCGTTGCGATCACCGGCGACCATGTGACCGGCGCCCGCCACGTCGAAGACTTCGAGCCCCGGAATATGCTCGCGGAATTCGGCGACGCCGGCTTCGGACACGATGTCGCTTTGCATGCCGCGCACCAGCAAGGTCGGCTGGCGAATGCGCTCCGCATCGGCCAGCAACACCTCCGCCATCAACGGCGGCTCCACGGGCTGCGTTCGGTTCACGAACTTCGGGTCCCAGTGCCAATGCAGGCGTCCGTCGCGCCAGCGCAGATTCTTCATCAGGCCCGACGGGTCCTTGGGGCGCGGCCGGTGGGGGTTGTAGGCCGCCACGGCCTCGGAGGCCTCTTCGAGTGAGGCGAAACCGTCCAGGCGCCCACTCATGAAGCTGGTGATCTTTTGGGCGCCGACCGGATCGACGCGCGGTACCACGTCTACCAGCACCAGGGCGCTGGCGATCGTCGCTTCGCTACTTCCGGCGGCGTGCAGTAGCGTCATGCCCCCCATGGAAGCGCCAACCAAGGCCGGAGGCGCCGGCAGCGTGGCGACGACCGCGAGCAGGTCGGCGCTCATCGCGTCCAGCGAATAGTCGGCATCCGGTGACCAGCCGCTGTCACCGTGCCCACGCGCATCCAGATTGATTACGTGATAGCCGCGCGCCAGCAGCTCGTCCATCGCGCCGCCCCAGGAATGGCGTGTCTGACCACCGCCATGCAGAAGAATCACGGCCGGCTTCGATGGATCGCCGCCGACGTCTGCCACAACCTCGATGCCGCCTGGCACGGCGTATCGGCGTTCTGTTACTGAGTTCGTCATGCTTCAACCATAACAGCCTGAGCACGCCAGGCTCTGCACGGCCGGTCGCTCAGTACTGGCTTTCGGGCAAGCGCACGATCAGGCCGTCGACCTCGTCGCTGACGTTGAGCTGACAGGTCAACCGGCTGTTCGGCTCAACATTGAGGGCGCCTTCCAGCATCATCTCCTCATCGTCCGACTTTGGTGGCAGCTTGTCTGCCCAGCTTGGGTCGACGTAGCCATGGCAGGTCGCGCAGGAACAGCAGCCGCCACAATCGCCGACGATGCCCGGCACCATGTTGTCGACCGCCACCTGCATCACCGACTTTCCGGCCTCGGCGTCAACCACGTGTTCGGTACCGTTGAATTCGACAAAATGAATCTTGGGCATGGCTGATCTGGCTCCTTCGCCGCGTGTCTGAAATGATTGATCTGTAGTGGTGATGCCGTGGCTCCGCCGAACCGGCCCGATCCGGGCACAAACCCGCCTCGCAGACTATCTATCGGTTTGCGAAAAAACTGAATCGATATGAGCTGACCACAGACTGTCGGCAACGCTGCCGCAGACCCTGCATTCTCGCCGCACACCACTCGCAGGGCAAGTGCCGTACTGGTCCGAATCCCCAACGGGGAATGCTCGCCTCGATCGAATGCGATTCATCGCGAGTTCGACGACTCCGTCAATGACGGCGAGGACTACGCCGGCAGCGAGTTCCGCCATGTGCCGAACATCACGGCCGGCACAAAGCCGCCGCTCCGCGGCACCCGCCCTGCGGGAATCGCCTGTACAGTTTCAGGGGAGGAGGATCCGAATATGGGAGCCAGTACAAGCGAAATGACAGAGTCCACCAGCATCACCGGCTTTCTCAGGAGCCGGCTCGCAAAATTTGCGGGGCTCTGCCTCCTGTTGCTGGCCGTCATAGGAATGAGCTTGGCCGCCACCAGCGAACGCAAGCGCTCGCTGCACGAATACGAAGCCACGCTGCGCAGCACGGTCGACGGCCTCGCTACACAGCTTGAAAACACCATCGAGTTCAGACGCAGGAGCGTCCGTTTCCTGGGTGACGTGCCGCCGATCCAGGGCATCGTCCGCGCCAGCAAGAATAACGGACAGGATTCGCAGGAACAAAGCTCGCTCCAGCTTTGGCAACAGCGACTGAGCCAGATCTTCTCAGCCTTTCTGGCGACCAACCCGGAGGTCTATCAGGTGCGCTACATCGGCATCGCCGACGGCGGGCGGGAGCTGGTGAGGGTCGAGCGGGTCGATGGCCCAATCAGGGTCACGCCGACGGCCGAACTGCAAAGAAAGGGCGGACGCGACTATTTCAGGGAGGCGATCCGCCAGCCCCCCGGCGAAACCTACGTGTCACAGATCACCCTCAATCGCGAGCACGACAAGGTCGAAGTGCCTCACCGCCCCACCGCTCGCATCGCCGTGCCGGTATACGAGGACGGCGGGCCGCTGTTCGGGATCGTGGTGATCAACGTCGATGTTGAATACGCGCTTCAGAGCTTCGCCAAGGCGGCGCCGCCCAACAGCGCGATCTACGTCACCAATGCCGCCGGCGGTTACTTTGTACATCCGCAGCCTGGACGCGCGTTCGGCTTCGAGTTGGGCTCGCCATACCGCTGGCAGGACGAGTTTCGCAGCACGCAATCGGACCACGGACCCGAAGCTCAAGGCGACATCGTTCCCATGCAGACCGACAAGTCCAGAGTCTGGACGGTGACCCGAACCGTATCACCGCAGGCGGACGACCGAAGCCGCGATATCATTTTTCACGCCGTTGTACCCGACCGCCTTATTCAGCAGCATATGCTGATTGCAGTCGCCAAGACCGCTGCGTTCATGATCGCGGTGGGCGCCGTCGGTAGCGTGCTGATCTTTCTCTACTGGGTGGGCGTTCAGCGGCAATTGCAGGCCCGCCGTGAACGCCTGCGGCTGGCTGCCATTGTCGACAACTCGCACGACGCCATCATCGGACTCGATCCGTTCGGAACAGTGTCCAACTGGAATCAAGCCGCCGAACGGCTGTTCGGCTACTCGCAGTACGAGGCCACCGGCCGCCCCATTCAGTCCCTGATCGCGCCCGACGAGGCTCCGATCTCGGAGACCAAGGAACTGATGCGCATCATCGAGGGAGGCAGCGCCACGCGCTTCGAGACCCGGCGCCGACACAAGGACGGACACCTGATCGACGTTGCGGCTACGCTGTCACCGATTCGCGGAGACCAGAACAATATTCTGGGCGTCGCGGCGATACTGCGGGACATCAGCGACCAGAAAGCCGCGCAGGCGGAAATCCTTCAGCTCAACGCCAACCTGGAATCGCAGGTAAGAGAGCGCACCGCCGAACTGGAGGCCACCTCGGCTCTGCAGCGAGCAATTCTGGCCAATGCGGGTTATGCCATCTTCGCGATGGATGCTGCCGGCACAATCACTCTGTTCAATCCCGCCGCCGAATCGATGTTGGGCTACCGGGAGAATGACGTGGTCGGCCGACAATCCGCGATGCTGTTCCATGATGCCGACGAAATCGCACAGCGGCTGGAAAAAGTGGGCGACGGTGCCACCCCTGAAAGCGGGTTCGAGCTGGTCGTGGCCAAGGCGCGCGAGGAGCCCGCGGTCGAAAGCGAATGGACCTACGTGCGCAGGGATGGCTCCACCCTTCCGGTACGCCTGCACATCAGTTCCCTGCGGGACGAGCAACACAAGCTGGTTGGCTACCTCGGTATCGCCATCGACCAGACCGAATTCCGCGAGCGCGAGCAGGCGCTGAATGAGGCGCGTGCCGCGGCCGAATCGGCCAATCAGGCGAAAAGCCAGTTCCTCGCCAACATGAGCCACGAAATCCGAACACCGATGAATGCGGTGCTGGGCATGCTGCAGCTGCTGCGCCGCACTCCACTGGACTTCACCCAGCAAGACTATTCGGCCAAGGCGGAATCCGCAGCGCAAACGCTGTTGGGGATCCTCAATGACATCCTCGACATTTCAAAGATCGAAGCCAACAAGCTCACCCTGGACCCACACCCCTTCCAGCTGGATGACTTGCTGCGCGAAGTCGGGGTGATCCTGTCCGCCAATGTCGGCCAGAAGGAAGTCGAAATCCTGTTCGATATTGATCCGAAGATCCCCAACGGGTTGGTCGGCGATGCCTTGCGGCTGCAGCAGATCCTGCTCAATCTGGCGGGCAACGCGGTCAAGTTCACCACCGAGGGCGAGGTGGTCCTGAGCGCATCGCTGCTACGGACAACGGCGACGGGTCTCGACCTGGAATTCCGTATCCGCGACACCGGCATCGGCATGACCGAAGACCAGGTCGGGCGCATCTTCGACAGTTTCGAACAGGCCGAAAGCTCGGTCGCGCGGCGCTTCGGCGGCACCGGACTGGGTCTGGCGATCACCCAGAAGCTGGTGAACATGATGGGCGGGACGGTCAATGTCGAAAGCCAGTCCGGTGTCGGCAGCATTTTCCAGTTTCAGATCAGTCTAGCGCCGGCCCCTGACGAAGCACCCGCCTCCCCGGTTGGCGTTCGGAAAGCGTGCAATCTGCACAAGCTGCGCGTGTTGATCGTCGACGACAACAGCAGCGCGCGCGAGATTCTCGCCGCCATCGCTGAATCCTTCGGCTGGACCGCCGATACCGCCAAGGATGGCATGGAGGCCCTGGCTGTCCTCGACGCCATGGCGTCAAGCGAAGACAACTACGACGTCATCTTCATCGACTGGCGTATGCCGCAAATGGACGGCTGGACGCTCAGCGAGCGGATCAACGATCGCCGAGCCGGCGCCGCCGGCCCCCCCTTGATCATCATGGCGACGGCCTATGGCCGCGATGCCCTGGCGCAGCGCCTGGGCCACGAACGCGCCGCGCTGGACGGGATGCTCGTCAAACCAATCACGGCATCCATGCTGTTTGACGCCGTCGCGGACGCAAGCGCGGGCCTGGGGCGCGTCTGGCAGGAGACTGAACCGGGTGTATCGAGTACGCATCGGCTCGAGGGCATGCATATCCTGCTGACCGAAGACAATGCCACCAACCAGCAGGTCGCCCGGGAATTGTTGGGATCGGAGGGCGCGATCGTCACCGTGGCCAACAATGGCCTGGAGTGCATAGAAGTGCTGCGTCGGGTGGATGCAAGGATTGACGTGGTGCTGATGGACATCCAGATGCCCGAACTGGATGGCTACGGCGCGACGCGACGCATCCGCGAGGAACTGGCGCTGGATCGCTTGCCGATCATCGCCATGACCGCCAACGCCTTGCCCTCCGACCGCGCGGACTGTCTTGCCGCCGGAATGAACGACCACGTGGGCAAACCGTTCCATATCGACGATCTGGTTTCGGTGCTGCGATTCCATTGGCACGGATCCACAGGCGCCGCACCCCAAGCGCCGCAATCTTCGGAATGCGTCCCCGATACCGGCACGGACGGCTTCGATTTCAAACGAGCGCTCGAGCGCCTCGGTGGACGACGCGATCTGTTCGTGCGTGAGAGCCGGGCATTCGTCGAGCAACAAGCCGAAACGCCCTCACGACTGCGGGCCCTCGTTCAATCGGGGAATGGCGTCGGTGCCGCCCAGATCCTGCATGCGCTCAAGGGTGTGGCGGCAACACTGGGCGCTCAGCGCTTGGCCGCGCTCGCCGCCTCGCTGGAGGCCAGCATCAATCAACACCATGGTCTATCAGGCCTTGCATCAACATTCGGCGAGCTGGAGGATGCCTTGAACGAAGCACGGCAGGCGCTGCGAACTCAGGCCGATGCTCTGGCACCGCCTGATCACCCCGCGGCAATGAGCCAGCCGACTTCGCAAGCGGTTTCCGCCTCCGAGCTCGACACACTCATGAAGCTGCTGGCAGAAAACAACATGCGGGCAATCAGCGCCGCCCAGGCCTTGGAATCCGGCATCCTGGCAATCGCGCCTGAGCCGGGGCGGCGCCTGGGCGAGGCAATGGCAAGCCTGGACTTCGCAGGCGCACTCGAAGCGTGTCGCGACATTCAACAGAAGCTCGACCAATGACCACTTCGAACGAACCGGAATTGCCCACCCTGCGCCCGCGCCTGCTGCTGGTCGACGATCAGCCGATCAATATCCAGATTCTCTATCAGCTGTTTCAGGACGACTTCGAAATCTTCATGGCCACTGACGGCCACCAGGCCCTGGGCGTCTGCGAGCGCGAGTCGCCGGATCTGATTCTGCTCGATGTGGTGATGCCGGAAATGGACGGTCTGGAAGTCTGCCGCCGACTCAAGGCAAGCCCGGCCACTCGCGCGATCCCCGTGATTTTCGTCACTGGCCAGAACGCACCGGATGAGGAGGCCGCCGGGCTTGAGGTGGGCGCGGTGGACTTCATTTCCAAGCCGATCAGTCCCCCGGTCGTCAAAGCACGCGTCAAGACACAACTCAAACTCAAGGCACTGACCGACCAACTGCGTGGCCTCGCCTTCGTGGACGGCCTGACAGGAATCGCCAACCGCCGCCGCTTCGACGAAGCTTGCGACCAGGAATGGAATTTCGGCCGCAGACACGATGTGCCGCTGGGCCTGATCCTGATCGACGTCGATCATTTCAAGGCCTACAACGATCACTACGGACATCAGGCCGGTGACGCCACGCTCCAGGCCGTGGCCACAACACTCAAATCCTCGCTGCGTCGCCCACGCGAGCTGGCAACGCGTTTCGGCGGCGAGGAATTCGCGTGCCTACTGCCGGGTATCGCACTGAGCGAGGCGCTGCAGATCGCATCGTCCCTGTGTCGTGCCGTCCAGGAAGCCGGGCTCCCTCATGAGCTGTCCACCACGGCGTCCGTGGTCACGGTCAGCGCAGGCGTCGCATCCGAAATCCCCGGCCCCGAGCGCAGCCCGGCGGACCTGCTGAAGCAAGCAGACGCCTGTCTGTACCAGGCCAAATCGCAAGGCCGGAACCGCGCCATCGCGGCATTGCCGGACGGCGCCTAGTAGACGTCGTAGGGTGGGTAAAGGCCGTAGGCCGCGCCCACGCGGAGGCGAGCTCGCCACACACGCGTGGGCACGCTTCGCTTTGCCCACCCTACTGGCGCGTTTTACTTCGACACCGCCGGTGCCCGGCCGTAGACGTCGTAGGGTGGGCAAAGGCCATAGGCCGTGCCCACGCGGAGGCGAGCTTGCCACACACGCGTGGGCACGCTTCGCTTTGCCCACCCTACTGGCGCGTTTTACTTTGATACCGCCGGTGCCCAGACGTAGACGTCGTAGGGGGGGCAAAGGCCGTAGGCCGTGCCCACGCGGGGGCGAGCTTGCCAACACACGCGTGGGCACGCTTCGCTTTGCCCACCCTACTGGCGCGTTTTACTTCGACACCGCCGGCGCCCGGACGTAGACGCCGTAGGGTGGGCAAAGGCCGTAGGCCGTGCCCACGCGGAGGCGAGCTTGCCACACACGCGTGGGCACGCTTCGCTTTGCCCACCCTACTGGCGCGTCTTACTTTGATACCGCCGGTGCCCGGCCGTAGACGTCGTAGGGTGGGCAAAGGCCGTAGGCCGTGCCCACGCGGAGGCGAGCTTGCCACACACGCGTGGGCACGCTTCGCTTTGCCCACCCTACTGGCGCGCTTTACTTCGACACCGCCGGCGCCCGGCCGTAGACGTCGTAGGGTGGGCAAAGGCCATAGGCCGTGCCCACGCGGGGGCGAGCTTGCCAACACACGCGTGGGCACGCTTCGCTTTGCCCACCCTACTGGCGCGTCTTACTTTGATACCGCCGGCGCCCGGCCGTAGACGTCGTCGAAGCGAACGATATCGTCCTCACCGAGATACGAACCGCTCTGCACCTCGATCAGTTCAAGCAACACCTTGCCCGGGTTTTCGAGGCGATGCGTCACGCCCAGCGGGATATAGGTGGACTGGTTTTCCGTCAGCATCTGTACGTTGTCACCGACGGAGACCATCGCCGTACCGGACACCACCACCCAATGCTCGGCACGATGGTGATGCATCTGCAGGGACAGCTTCTGCCCCGGCTTCACGGTGATGTATTTCACCTGAAAGCGTGTCCCCAGGGACAGGGTTTCATAGCTGCCCCAGGGACGCAGCACGGTCGCATGCTGATGCGCCTCGCTGCGCTTGCCGGCGCGCAGTCGCGAGACGATCTTCTTCACGTCCTGCGTACGGCTCTTGTCGATGACCATGACCGCATCCTTGGTCTCCACGATCACGCAGTCCTTGATGCCACAGGCCGCGACCAGGCGGCTGTCGGCATGCACCAGCGTGCCACTGCAATCGTCGAACAGAACATCACCATGCGAGACGTTGCCGTCACCGTCGGCACCCAGCAGTCCCAGAAAGTTCCAGCTTCCGACGTCGTCCCAACCACAATCCATCGGCACGACCACGGCGCGGGCCGTTCGCTCCATCACCGCGTAGTCAATCGAATCGGACTCGATCACGCGAAAGGATGGCGGCAAGCGAATGAAATCCAGATCCTTGCTCGCGCCTTCCAGAGCCACGCGCACGCCATCGAGCATTTCCGGCTTGAACCGGGCCAGTTCGCTCAGAAAGGTCTTGGCCTTGAACAGGAACAGGCCGGCGTTCCAGTAATAGTCGCCTGCGTCCAGATAGCTCTGGGCAAGGGCTTCGTCCGGCTTTTCCACGAACGCGGCGACCGTGAATGCGCAGGCGTCCAGCGCCGCGCCCTGCTGGATGTAGCCGTAGCCGGTTTCCGCACGTGTCGGCTTGATGCCGAACGTGACGATATGGTCCTGGGCAGCCGCAGCGCAGGCGGACACCGCACAAAGACCGAATGCCGGGGCATCCGCCACGTAGTGATCCGCCGCCATCACGAACAGCTGTGCATCGTCGCCATAGCGCTTCTGGGCGTGCAGCGCGGCAATCGCGGCGGCCGGCGCGGTGTTGCGGCCTTCCGGTTCCAGGATGATCGTGGCATTGGCGATCCCGATCTCGCGCAGCTGCTCCGCCACGATGAAACGGTGCTGCTCGCCGCACACCACGATCGGCGCCGCCGCGCCTTCGATCGCCTGCGCGCGCAAGGCCGTGTGCTGCAGGAGCGTGTGATCACCAAACAGCTTGAGAAACTGCTTGGGGTAGGACTCACGCGACAAGGGCCACAGACGGGACCCAGTGCCTCCAGCGATCAAAACGGGAATCAACATCTCGCAATCCTCTTCAGGGTTTCGGGCCGCCTACGGGCGACTTGTGATGAATCATAACCAATGACGCAAATCCCGCGCCTCGACATGTTCGACGGCGGGCCTCCCGTCATTCCGGGAGCCCGCGCAGCGGGAACCCGGAATGACGAACGCCGACATGCGCCCCGACGTCGTCCGATAGCCGGTAGGGTGGGCAAAGCGCAGCGTGCCCACGCGTTGGTGGCGCCGCCCCAGCCCCCGCGTGGGCACGGCCTATGGCCTTTACCCACCCTACAAGCTCCCGTCATTCCGGGGCCGCGCAGCGGAAACCCGGAATGACGAACGCCGACCTGCGCCCCGAGGTCGCCCGGCAGCCGGTAGGGTGGGCAAAGCGCAGCGTGCCCACGCGTTGGTGGCGCCACCCAGACCCCGCGTGGGCACGGCCTATGGCCTTTGCCCACCCTACAAGCTCCCGTCATTCCGGGGCCGCGCAGCGGAAACCCGGAATGACGAACGCCGACCTGCGCCTGACGTCGTCCGGTAGCCGGTAGGGTGGGCAAAGCGCAGCGTGCCCACGCGTTGGTGGCGCCGCCCAGACCCCGCGTGGGCACGGCCTATGGCCTTTGCCCACCCTACAAGCTCCCGTCATTCCGGGGCCGCGCTGCGGGAACCCGGAATGACGAACGCCGACCTGCGCCCCGACGTCGTCCGGCAGCCGGTAGGGTGGGCAAAGCGCAGCGTGCCCACGCGTTGGTGGCGCCACCCAGACCCCGCGTGGGCACGGCCTATGGCCTTTGCCCACCCTACAAGCTCCCGTCATTCCGGGGCCCGCACAGCGGCAAACCGGAACGACGAACGCCGACCTGCGCCCGACGTCGTCCGGTAGCCGGTAGGGTGGGCAAAGCGCAGCGTGCCCACGCGTTGGTGGCGCCACCCCAGCCCCCGCGTGGGCACGGCCTATGGCCTTTGCCCACCCTACAAGCTCCCGTCATTCCGAGGTCCGCGCAGCGGGAACCCGGAATGACGAGACCAGCGGGGGTTCTACAGCCTCAATCCACGCCATCGATCAGCGCCAGAATCTCGGCCGTCCGCGTCTTCATCAGGTCAATATCTCCACGCGATTCCACGTTGAGCCGCAATACCGGCTCGGTGTTCGATCCCCGAAGATTGAATCGCCAGTCCGCAAATTCCAGACTCAACCCATCCGTACGGTCGTCCACCAAGGCCTCGGGTGCGTAGCGCGCCTCGATGCGGGCAATGGTTTCAGCAATGCTGTCGACACGGCGGTTGATCTCGCCGCTGGACGGAAACTTGGCGATACGCTGCTCCACCAGCGACGACAAGGTTTCACCGCGAACGGACATCAGCGCCGCCACCAGCAGCCACGGAATGTTGCCGTTGTCGCAATAGGCGAATTCACGGAAGTAGTGATGTGCGCTCATCTCGCCGCCGTAGATCGCATCCTCCAATCGCATGCGTTCCTTGATGAAGGCATGCCCGGTCTTGGACTGCACCGGCACACCGCCGGCGGTGGTCACCACATCCACCGTGTTCCAGGTCAATCGCGGATCGTGGATGATCTTGGCGCCGGGCTCGCGCTTGAGCATCGCCTCCGCCAGCAATCCGACGATGTAGTACCCCTCGATGAACTCGCCACGCTCGTCGAACAAAAAACAGCGGTCGAAGTCCCCGTCCCAGGCCACGCCGAAATCCGCGCCGTGCTCCAGGACCGCCGTCGCCGTGCTGGCTCGGTTTTCCGGCAGCAGCGGGTTGGGGATGCCGTTCGGAAAGTCACCATCGGGTTCATGATGGATGCGCACGAACTCAAACGGCAGGTGCGGCGCCAGCGCATCGATCACCGCACCCGCTCCGCCATTGCCGGCATTGACCACGATCTTCAGCGGCCGCAGCGGCATGTCGCGGACGTAGCTCAGCAGGTGCTCCACATAGGCATCCCGGAACGAAACCGCTCGCATCGCACCCGGTTGCGGCGGCGGTTCGCTCGTATCTTCGCGCGTGGCGCGTTCCAGATCGTTGAGCCCGCTGTCGCCGGAGATCGGCAGGGCGCCCTTGCCCACCAGCTTCATGCCGTTGTACTCCATTGGATTGTGGGAGGCCGTCACCATGATCGCGCCGTCCACGCCCGGCTGCTGCGCGGCGAAATAGGTTTCTTCCGTACCACCCAGACCCAGATCGATCACATCCACGCCGCGCGAGGACAGTCCTGCCGCCAATGCCTGCTGCAAGGCCAGCGAGGAATGCCGGACATCGCGGCCCAGCGCCACGCAGGCCGGGGAATACCGATCGGCATAGGCGCGGCCGAGCCGATAAGCCAGTGTCGGATTCAGTTCATCCGGCACCTTGCCGCGCAGGTCGTAGGCCTTGAAACAGCTCAGCTTTTCCATAAATCCTTTGGGAATACTCAATTGAAGTGGCGAGAAGCAACGGTTATCCCGCCATTTTGCCGCAGTCTGATGAACCGAGGTGGAAGGCCCTCCGTCATTCCGGGGCCCGCGCAGCGGGAACCCGGAATGACGAACGCCGACCTGCGCCCGACGTCGTCCGGCAGCCGGTAGGGTGGGCAAAGCGCAGCGTGCCCACGCGTTGGTGGCGCCACCCAGACCCCGCGTGGGCACGGCCTATGGCCTTTGCCCACCCTACAAGCTCCCGTCATTCCG
>Ga0207882_1000048_pt1 | contig 98920 bp, 105 predicted proteins | sample MalvirmetaMSP103_FD_184228 | JGI IMG/M metagenome (GOLD analysis project Ga0207882, IMG submission 184228) | Marine viral communities from the Deep Pacific Ocean - MSP-103 (SPAdes) | ecosystem: Environmental > Aquatic > Marine > Oceanic | place: Pacific Ocean | collected 2011-05-15 | reverse complement strand
GATTACCGGAACCCGGCGGCGATGATGGCGTAAGCGCTCGACGCTTGCCACGTCGTCCCGGCACGTCGGGGGTGTGAGGAGGTCACTGAACAGTAAGGGCAAAGGATCGACCAGATCCGGGTCAGAGGGGAGTATCCTGAACTTTGTGTATCCGGGCCGGCCCATGCGGTTTGGGATACTCAAGCGTCGAAGCGCTCGCCGAACATTATGGCGAACTGATTTCGGGCCGCAAACCATTCCCGAACATTTCGCCCGTCCTTCTCGAAGTTGCGGATGGCGAGGTAGATCAGCTTGGTCGCGGCCTCATCCGTTGGGAAGGACCCACGCGTCTTGATCGACTTCCGGATCACGCGGTTCAGACTTTCGATGGCGTTGGTGGTGTAGATGATCTTGCGGATCGCCGGATCGAAGGCAAAGAACGGGATCACTTCCTGCCATGCCCGACGCCAGGCCGGCGCGATGGAGGCGTATTTCCCGGCCCATTTTTCCTCGAAGGCATCAAGCTCGGCCTCGGCCAGATCGGCGGTCGGGGCGCTGTAAATTCGGCGCAGGTCAGCGGCCACGATCTTGCGGTCCTTCCAAGAGCAGAAGTTGAGGCTGTGGCGCACCAGATGCACGATGCAGGTCTGGACCATGGCATCCGGAAAGGCGGCGGTGATGGCCTCGGGGAAGCCCTTCAGCCCGTCCACAACCGCGATCAGGATGTCCTGCGTGCCCCGGTTCTTCAGCTCGTTCATCACCGAGAGCCAGAACTTGGCGCCCTCGTTCTCGGCAATCCAGAGGCCCAGAACCTCGCGCTGGCCATCACGGGTGACGCCGAGGGCGACATACACCGCCTTGTTCTTCACTGTCCGGCTGTCGGCGTCACGGATCTTCACGCGCAGCGCGTCGAAGATCACGATCGGATACATCCGCTCCAGCGCCCGACTCTGCCATTCCCGAACCTCGTCCAGAACGGCGTCGGTGACGCGACTGATCAGGTCGGGCGAAACCTTCAGGCCATAGAGATCGAGCAGATGGGTCTGGATGTCCCGGACCGTCAGGCCGGCTGCGTAGAGCCCGATGATCTTGTCGTCCATCCCGTCGATCCGGGTCTGGCCTTTCTTCACCAGTTCCGGCTCGAAGCTGCTGTCGCGGTCGCGGGGCACCGCTACCGGCATCTCGCCGTCCTGCCCCTTCAGCACCTTGGTCGAGGCGCCATTCCGGCGGTTGCTCTGACCCGGTGGAGCTTCCTTGCCCTCTTCATAGCCAAGATGCGCCGTCAGCTCGGCGCCGAGCATCCGCTCCATGAGCTTGATCTTCAGCTCTTTCATCAGCCCGGCCTCGCCGAGCAGGTCCTCAGGGCGCTCTACGCCCTTCAGAAGTTCGTCCAGCAGTTCCTTGGAGGTCGTCATGCATGCTTCCTTTCGTAGAAGCATGGACCGGATCACTCATACACAGAAGATCTGACACTCTCCCTCGATGGCGCACTGGCGGCCGAGCTTCTCATATTCCCGCAGGAAGGTGGGCAACTTCAGCGTCTTCAGATGATCCGCGAGCAGGATCTTCGGCGCGTCCATCATGCCGCATCCCCCGACAGGAGCGCCATGTAGCTGGCCGCCTTCGTGGACGCGACATGAGCGCGCGGCAGATAGGGATAGACATCGAGGTCCAGCTTCGGCGACCGTTTCTCGACCTGGCAGAGAACGAGGTGCTTCACGGCATCGAAGCCGACCGCGCCCAAGTGCAGGGCCTTCTTCACGGCGGCGTGGAGATCATCGATGTCAAAGGGCTCCAGCAGGCGCAGGACCTGCACATACTCCCGCCGTCCCGCCTTGGTCATCCGTGCTTCCATCAGGCGTCGCAGGGTCGCGAACGCCGGCGGCAGGTCCCATTCGGCCAAGGGGGCCGCCTGGTCCGGGGCATTGATCTTGCGCTCGATGAGCGGAAGGTAGTGGACCGGGTCAAAGACCATGTCCTCGCGGCCGTAGCAGCGGGGGTGGCGCGCGATGACCTCGCCACCGCAGCCGATCACGACCGCGCCGACATACCCCCTGATCCAGACGTCGCGGTGGCCGTAAGCGACCGGCACCGAGTAATCGTTGGTCCTGTAGCGCACCAGGGCTTGGGAGCTGACCCGCCCGGTGGCCTGATCGCAGGCATCGAACGGCGCGGCCGGCAGGTCGGCCATCGCTGCCAGATCCCGCGCGAGCCGTTCCCCGATGGTCTCGGACTGGCCGCGCAGGACATCAGCCTGACGCTTGCGGCACTGCCCCTCCAGATAGGCGTTGAACGCGTCCCAGCTTGCGAACCGCGGGATCGGCACCATGAAGTTGCGGCGGGAGTAGCCGACCAGACCCTCCGCGTTGCCCTTGTCGTTGCCCTTGCCAGGGCGGCCGTAGCGGTCGCGGAACAGATAGTGCGACAGAAACCCGCTGAAGAGCGTGGCGCGCTTGCGCGTTCCGTCCGGCAGGATCTTCGCAACCAGGCAGCGGTCGTTGTCGTAAAGGACCGAGGCGGGCACCTTGCCGAAGAATGCAAAGGCATGGACGTGGCCGTCGACCCAGGCTTCCGCTGTCGCCGCCGGGTAAGCCCGCACGAAACAGGCATCGCTGTGCGGCAAGTCCATGACAAAGAAATGCGCCTTCTGTTCGATCCCGCCGATGACGACCACCGCCTCGCCGAAGTCGGCCTGGGCGTGACCGGGCGGATGCGCCAGCGGCACGAACATCTCGCGGCCGCGCCGTTCGCGCTCCCGCATGTAATCCTTCACGATCGTGTAGCCGCCGCAAAAACCATGCTCGTCACGAAGCCGCTCGAATACCCGCTTGGCCGTGTGCCGCTGCTTGCGATGAACCGCGCGATCCCCCTCCAGCCAGCCGTCGATGATCCCCGTATAGGCCTCCAGCTTCGGCCGCTTCACGGGCGCCGTGCGGCGGTAGCCGGGCGGAGCAGAGAACGCCATCATCTTGGCTACGCTGTCGCGCGAGATGTTGAAATGACGCGCCGCCTCCCGCTGGCTCATCCCCTCGGCACAGGCCAGTCGCACCTTGCGATACAAGTCTACGGTGAAAATCCTCCCGCCCTCCCTGCCTCCAGAAAGGGTAAAGGTGGACGACTTTCACGCCGCCCGCAGCAGGCTCACCCCGCCGCTACCGTGGCCGACTTTCTCACCGCCGTTCTCACTTGATCATCTCTCGCGCCCAATAGCTCGCGCTGCCACAGGCCTCCATCACCACGACGGCAGGTTCGTGCTTCGACATGAACTGTCGAAACTGGATCCGAGTTACCTTCCTTCGAAACTTCAAGTGTCCGGCCATGCTGGCCCCGTGAAGCTGGAAGACGCTCTTTGCCAGATCTACACCGATCATTGTATCTTTCATTTGCTGTCCTCTCCTTTGCGTGGCCTTGAACACCACGACCTTGGCACATCGCGGTGCCGTCTGGGGAGGGCGGCAACCATCCCATCTTCTGCCGCTTCACGAATGGTTTCACATAGGCAGGAGGGATCAGCCGGACTTCGTGCCCAAGCTCGCCTATCGCTCGGCCCCAGTGATGGGCGCTGGCACTTGCCTCCATCGCTACAATGCAAGGCGACTGCGCTGCGATGAACTTCAGTAGCTGCGTCCGCGACAGCTTGCGCCGGAACACGACCGCCCCATCCGCCCCGGCACCATGCGCTTGAAACACGTTCTTGGCCAGATCCAGGCCGATGATGCTAACCTCTCCCATGGACGCTCCCTCCTTAGCGGTACTTCAACACCCGCTATCATGGCACATCGATGCCGCCGGGGGGCGTCCACCCCATCGGTTACGTTTCAAATGCCTCGCTCCGAACTTCGGCTGCTCGATGCGATCGATTTCGCCGAGGCCAACGCACAGGACCTCGCTGAGGCCGATGAGGGGCTCGACACGGAAGAAGACAGCTATGAGACGGCCATCACCCCCGCCTGGTGGGATGTCAGCGAAGTCGTTCGCGCCGGCTACCGAGGCATGTTCGTCAAGCTGACCGAAGCCCGCCCAGGGTCGCCGGTTCGTGGCCTTTACGCAGCCTGATAGCGAAGCCAGCGCCTACGGGCGCTGCGCCCAAATCCACGAAGTCATATTTCCTTTTCAAACAAGAATGCCCGGTTGCGCAGCGAGAGATCGTTGCCGCCCGGGTTTTTTCGTGTGGGGATCCGCAGGACGTGTTGGCTGAGTGACATAGGAGCTCCCCCGATGCCCTCCTCAGCGGCCAGGCGCGGCCCCGAGGCCTCTCTCGAACCGCTCCGCCGCACCCATGGCCGCTTTCATCAACGCGTCGAAATCTTCTGGCGGGTTGCCGTCGTTCAACATCCCGGTGAAGGTCGCATAGGCATCGGTTTTGCTGCCATAGGCGCGCAAGGTCTTCTCGTCGTTTACCCACGCAAGCACGATGATCTTTGCCTCACTGCTGAACCGGTAGAACACCCGATACTGCTGGAAGAACTTTGCTCGGAACCAGTGCCTGCGGTGATCGCCAAGTGTGTCACCCTGCCGGAAGTCTCGGGCGCCCGGATCAGCTGGTATCGCCTCGGTCACCAGCTTGAGAATTGCCGCCAACCGCTTCGTGCAGTTCTTCCTGTGCCAGTTCTGAGGGTCGCGCGCCTTACGGCCTTCGACCTCAGCGATCAGCGCTTCCAGCTGTTCAAGGAAGACTGGGTGCGCATAGATCGACCATCCGTTGACGACGAGCGGCGCTTCGGCGGGCGCAGCACCGCCAGTCATTCGTCCTCAGGCGACAGTGGCTCACCGAGATCGATTTCGACCTCTCCGACCAGCGCCTTCAAGCGGTCATGCAAGGCACCGTCGAACGCCTGAAGACGTTCCGGATGCACTGTGATGTCAGCTGCGATGAAGTCGAGGAATGCACCGAGCGCGGGATCTTCTTCTTCGGCATGCACAGGCTCGATATAGACACGGCCGTTCGGCTCGGTGCAGTAGCGAATTGTATCACCCTTGTCCAAGTGCAGCTGCTTGCGCACGCCGCTTGGCACGGTCGTCTGATAGCGATCGGTGAGCTTCGAGACATCATGAGCGAGCGCGGTCACAGCAGACTCCTGAGCAGGTTGGCCGTTTCGACACCAGACAGGTAATGCATTTGCATTGTCATGTCAAGTTGGGCATAGATTCCCGCTATGGGCGAATGAGGAGTTGAGTTTTCACCCCAAGAGACGTTCTCTATGGTCGGTCGCAGCTGGTTTGGCGATCGCGGTCCATGCCGCTGGTGCATGGTGCCGCTCCCATAAGCTGAGATTGAGTGAACTTTGCCTGTCAGAACCGCTTTGCTCGCAGTCGCCCTCGCCTCCGCCTCCGCCTCTGCCTACGCATCAGGCACCCACGCACAGGGCGCTCTTGGCGGGTCGTTGGTCGAACTTTGCAACAGTGAATCCCAGACGGACAACTTGGTGTGCACGGCGCTGATTATCGGGACGACCTCAGGCATGCACTCCACGAGACGCAACGGGCGGTCAGTTGCAGGCTATCGTTCTCAAATTTCTAAGGGCTCACCCCGAATTTTGGCATGAGCATTCCCCTGCCATCGTCCATCGAGCGCTGACGAAAACGTTTCCCTGCTGACCCACAAACGGTCCGCATCCAGTCAGACAGTCAGTCAGGAACCCGATCAGGATCCCATCCAGCCCGGATAGGCTTCACGCAGAGCGTCCAGGTCAGCGCGGTAGTCGAGATACGCCTGCGCGCTCTTGTCTGGGAAATGACTGCCATGCTTCTGCACCTTGTCGAGCGCCTCGACAAAGCCCCGCACATAGGAGGCTTCGGCACCATAGAAGCTCTCGTAGCGGCCTGGCTTGAGCTTTGCCTCGGGCAGCTGGCGTTCGACATTCACTCCAATGTCTTTGGCGATGAGGAGCATATATTTCCTGACCGCGTTCGGGCCTCTCTTGGGTGCGTTCGGCTTGATCTCGGGTGCGGCAGGCTTGGAGGGCGCTGGCTTAGCGCCGAACTCGGGCGCGTCGGCGCGGTTCGCATAGTAGGCCAGGCCATCGCGGTCATAGTTGGCGAGGTGATGGTCGCCGTTGTCGTCAATCCAGTCGTTCTCTGCCTCGGCATCCCAGCTCCTGAGCACGGCAGAGGGAGCAGATCCGTTCCTGACGCCAAAGGAGCCAGTCGGTGCGTTCTTGTCCTCGATGATCGCAGCGTCGAGCTTCTTCCTCAGGTTCTTGTGGAGAACCCAGGCCCTGCGTTCCGGATTCCACTTCGCTGTTTTGAACTTGCGGCGAAACCAGCCCTTCTTGGCATAGGGGAGCCTGACGATGAGCGTGTCGCCCTCTCGCTCGTATCCGATCGCGTCTCCTAACATCGAAATCTCCTCGCAGCCTGTATCCGTTCGCACTTAGAAGATTGTGCCCGATCGCCCAGATCGAAGCCTGATCGACAAGAAAGCTGCGGCACACCGCTCGCCCGCCTCAACATGCCAAGGAAGATTTGTCGGGAGGCATCCAGTAGTCCCGTACTGGGGGATCGGGATACTCGTGCCTAAGGTAAGAGAAACGCTCTTAAACCCGCGCATGGCATTCCTGCTGAGGGACATGCGCACTCGGTGGGAGGAAGTGGACCGCCGCATCGCCGCTTTCGACGCCGAGTTTGCAGCCCTGGCCCGGACCGACGAGCGCGCTCGACGACCGACAGCCATCCCGGGCATCGGCGCGCTGAACGCCACCGCGCTGGTCGCCGCAGTAGGCAATGCAGCAACTTTCTCGAAGGGGTCGCGATCTGCCTGCGTGGCTGGGCCTTGATCCTCGCCAAGTCACGACCGGCGGCAAGCCAAAGCTCCTTGGCATCACGAAGCGAGGGAGTCGCTATTTGCGAAAGATGCTGATCCAAGGCGCACGAGCTGCCATGCCCGTGGTGTCACGGAAAGACACAGCAACCGGGAAATGGCTGCGGGCGCTCCTGGCCCGTACGCATCCCAACGTCGCCGTTGTCGCGTTGGGTGCGAAGATGGCGCGCATCGTCTGGGCGCTGCTCCATCATGGACGCAGCTTTCGGGTCGTCCTCTGATGGCGCATTAAAATCATTGAACCGGTACTCGGCGTAAGCATTGCCGGGTGCCTCGATCTGCGAGTGGTGAGAGGAAATGGCCTGACAGTCGACCGGTGTCCCGAGAACCTCCGGCGTAAAATGGCCCGACGAGGCCGGCCCCTTTATGAGGATCGGAACGCGCGGATCTCCATCTTGGCAGCGGCCGACGAGCCGACATGCCGGATACGTTTGTGCAGTCTGATCACACCATCACCCAATCGGCGCTTGCACCCGGGGCGGGCCATACGTTTGCCCCCGATGGACGCGGCGTCCAAGGAGGCGCGGGACCAGTCCAGCTCGCCCGCCCGGTCGAGGCGTTCCAAGAGCACCCGGTGTAGCCGGTCCCACACACCCGCCTGCTGCCAGTCCCGCAGCCGCCGCCAGCAGGTCATGCCCGAGCAGCCGAACACCTCGCGCGGCAGCATCTCCCAAGGCATGCCGGTCCGCAGCACAAACACGATCCCCCGAAGCGCATCTCGGTCCGGCACCCGAGGGCGACCCCCCTTCGGCTTCGGCGGTTCCTCCGGCAGCAGCGGCGCCATCACCGCCCACATCTCATCGGGCACAAGCTCATGTCTCATGCCAAGAGAATCCACGAGACAAGGATAGGTTTCGTTAGGCGCCCTTAGACAAGGCAGCCGAAAATTCTCACATCCTGTCGGGATATTTTCCCTCCTCGCACAGTCGTCCCCGAACATTCCGCCGATGAATCTTCGGGGACGCCTGTGCGGCCGGCGTGGATTTTCCCCTGCTGTCGGCAAAACCGTCATCGCATCGTGCGGGCGCAGTCTTTCTGTAGCGGTGTCCGAAGTAACCAAGGAAGCAGACCGACAGTCCCTTCCGCGTGAACGGGAACCACCTCAGCTTCATCATCTTCGGCACATTACCCGCAGCGCCATCCATCCCAGCCGCTCGTTTGGTCGAGCAATCATCAACCCCGGCGTCCGATCATGCCCCGCGCCTCGCTTGAGAACCAACACGCCACATCTAAGCCGTTTCCAAATAGGTTGCTCATATCCCGAGCACCGCGATCATGGCACCCGGCGCAGATTGCTTCGTCTATCCCGATTGCATCAAGACACTTCGCAAACGGCAGCCTTGGGACTGCCGCTATGAAAGCCCTGGACCAAGGCCCAACGACGCCGTTCAGGGAAGGCGAGCAAAAATGATTGAAAAACTGTCGCCGGAATTTCCGACGGGCAAAGGACATACCCATAGTCCCTCTGGGACGCCTCGGCTGCTCCACATATCAAACCGAAAGGAATGCCCATGGGACTAGATTTTGGGTTTTACAGGCAGGACGAAACGGAGGCACTTGGCTTTCGCAATCACAGCGACTTCTTCGATATGCTCTGCTCCCGCCCACTGGTTCGTATCGAACCCTACACAGATTTTTACGTCACTCGCCCGATGATCGTATCGATGCTGGAAGAGATCGAAGACGACATGCGCGCCGCAGGCTTGCCACTTTGCGCGCTGGAACACGCCCCCGCGCGGTCCGGCTGAGATCATTTGCGCACCGAACCGACTGGGGCGCTTGCCACGGGCGGCGCTGATTGCCGCATGAGCAGTCGATCAAACCGTATGGCAAACGCCCCTCAAGAAAAATGTTCGCCACGTTTTTCCGGAGCAACCGAAACGACCCAAGATCCTGTTCGAGACGAGAGGATGTCTCCCCGATCAGAACGCGCATCAAAGGACAAGATCATGACCAAGCTTACTGCCGTCGCCGCCAAGGCCTCCAAGTCCGGCAAACGCGGCGCCCGGAAGGGCAAGAATAACTTTCTCGGCGAAGATCTACAGGCCCGGTTCGGCCCCCTGCTCCTCGGGTTCAACGAAGCTCACCACGATCTGCTGGAGGCCAAGGGTCCCACCAGCATTCGCCTTACGAACGAACTTGACATCTACGAGATCGCGATCGAGGGCGTCACAAGCACCTCCAAGCTGACCGCAGTGGTGATTTCCGATGGTGGATCCAACCGGCTTGAGCCGATCGACTTCCAAACCTCCTTCTGCCCACCCTTGTTTCCAGACTTTTCCTACAACCGCGATTGCAAGGATGCTTACATCAAGCGCCTTATGACGTGTTGGCTGGAGAAATCCTTCCTGACCCATGAGGCGGCGATCCTCGACGGCATCCGCGCGTTGCCGCAAGAGCAGAACGTCGCTGACGCCTGAGCGCCCGATCCGCTTTCGACGGCCAGCGGCGTTCCCAGATCGCTTAGGGGCGCGCCGCGTGGCTGCCATCGCCACATGCTTTTGTCTTCCCGCTCCTCGGGTGGCGACATGGACCGATCTGTTTACGGAAAATTCTTCCGCAAAACCTACGAACTGGCAGGCAGGCAAAGCGAGAGCTTTTTTACCTTTTTTCCGAGTTGGGTGGACGGGACCTAACTGCTTTCGGTAGGCAGGCAGCCTCACGCTCTGTGCCCCCATCTGGAGGAACACATTCTCGGCCATGTCGGTACTTCTTTTCCTCTTATGGCTCCCAGCACTCCGCCAGCAGGCCATCGACCATGTCCTGACCTTGGCGGCGCAGGGCCCGCTCCACGGCGGCGCTTTGGTAGTCCGCGGCGGTGCAAGGATCTCGCTGTGCGTTGAGCGCCAGCGCCGCCTCGACACCTTCCGGGCCAAGCTGCCCCAGCTCGGAATGCACCCGGGTGCGGGCTATATGCGCACCGGTGCCGAAATATTGCCGCCAGACCCGGGAGGGGTAGCTTTCCGCTAGCTGCCGCCCATCCACAGTACAAAACAGAGGCCGCTCTTCGGCCAATGCCCGTTCACGCATCTGCGACAGCCAGACCGGGTCCATGCCGCGCAGCACAAGCGCATGGAGAAACGGCGTCAGCACCCTGTGCAGCGCGCCGCGCAGCGGCTCCTCCTCCTTGCGGGTTTCGATATCGATGCGGTAGCGCGCGCCGTCGAAACGAACATCCCGGCCCCAGAGCAGCTGCCCGTCGCCCAAGCGCAGGGGCAGCAGGGTCCAGATCGCCAGCACCGCCGCCTCGGTCAGCAGGCGCAGTTTCGTCGAACGGCGCGGCGCGACTTCGCTTTGCGCAAGCAGGTTAGCCGCGAGGCCCCAGGTGGCGGAAAGACCGGGGAGATTGTCGAGCCGGCCGAACTTCAGCGGCACCACGGTGCCAAGGTCGCGGCGCAGGGTATTCTCGTGATGACACAGGGCCGAGAGCACGAGCGGCTCGAGCCCAAGTGCTTCGCCGAACTTGCGCAGCCGCATCACGGCGGTGTGTCGCGTCGCGGGCCGGTTGCCCTGAGCCTGGTAGGCCGGAGCCTCGCGGGCAGCGGCGTGCGCGGCGCGGGAGGCCTCGAGGCGCCGCACACCCTCGATGGTGATCGCCACCTCCGTCCCGGCTTCGCGCTGCACGTGGGCGTATTCGCGCAAGACATCTTCCATGCTGTCGATGACCGAGGCCGCCGGGGCGGCCTGGTGCAACGGCATGGCGCCGAGGCGCATGCGCTGGAGAAGGCGCTGCCACGCCTCGGGCAGCTCGGCCGCATCGACCCGCCGTGCGGCCGGCGGCCTCGGGATTTGGCCCGCACTTGAGGGCCGCGTCGGCGACTTCCGGGCGATCGCGCCCGCCAGCACGACATGCACCGCCGGGTTGCCCGGCAGCAGCGCATCGAGAGCGGCTTTCAGGGATCGCAGCCGCCGGCTCGAGAAGGTATCGGCTGCGAAGGCCAGATAGTCTGCCTCGGTCGCCACGGTGATGCCGTGCGCCTCGGCGAAGCCCAGAAACCGTGCGAGCACCCGCAGGTCCTCGAGTGCCACCGTGTCGAAGCCCGGCAGGTCGCGGTAGGGCGCCAGCAGCGGATCGGCGCGCAGCGCCGCGCGGTCCCGCCGGTCGCAGCTGCGGCTGCGCGGGCGCTTGGCCCGGATCGCCTCGCGCACCACCTCCCGCACCGGCGTGCCCTCGGGCAGCAGCCGGTCGAAGGCGGTGCGCAGGTCGTCGAGCCGCCGGGTCGAGCGATCCGCCGCCGCAAAAGACAGAAAGTCAGCTACCTCCGGCACGGTGATCCCCTGCCCTTCGGCGAAGTCGAAGAACCGATCGAGCGTGCGGATCTCGCGCAGGCCGATCCCGTCGAGCCCGGGGATCTCCCGGAACGGCGCGAAATGCTCCGCCGCGAGAATCTCCGCGCGGCTGCGGGTGTCGTAGCGGGTCTCAGTCATCCATCAGCCCCACCAGCAGGTCCTGTCCGCGTTCGACAAGCTTCAGCGCACTGATCCAGCCATAGAATTGGCGCAGCGTGCCGGGCCTGTCGTCGATGCGCTTGGCGATGACCTCGATCTCGTTGGGATACTTGTCGAGCAGCAGCGAGGTCTGGCCGTGCCGCATCTGGTGCGGCGTCATCGGCAGGTTCACGACCGTTCTCATCAAGGCGGAAAATTCTGCCCCGAAGTAGTCGGCGTTGAGCGGCGCGCCCGGCACCGTCACCGCGGGGAACAGGTAGGGGCTCGTCGCGGCATGCGGAAACATCGGCCGGATCACGCGGCAATACCACAGGATCGTGTCATGGCAGCCATAGGCATTGGCCCGGATCGGAAACTCGATCTCCACCTTGTTTTTCGTGGCCTCCGCCGGGATCAACACCTTGATCGGCTTCTTCCCCGATGTCGGAATGCGGATCTGGGCGTCCTCGCCGACGCAGGTCAGCTGCATCGCGTTGTCGACGCGGATCGGCGCACCGCCGATTTCGATCGCTGCGAAGCAGGCGCAGCTGCCCAGCATGCGTACGCGGGCGCGCTCATGACCTGTGAGCTCACGCTGCTCGAGCCCGGCCCGTTCCATCGGGAGCTCAGCCTCGGTGCGCAGCACCTCGAACGAGGTCAGGAAGCGTTTCCGGATCGGCCGCTTGTCGATCAGGCTCTCGCAAAAGGCGCGGTTCTTCGGCGTCATTCGCTCGTCGTCCTTTTTCCCTTTCCGCGCGTCCTTGTTGTTGGCCAGCACCTGGTCCAGGAGGGTGGTGTCGATGCCCAAGTGAGCCCGGAGCTGGTTCAGGGCCTTGAGGTACTTGCGGGCCGTGCGCGGCTCGAGATGTCCGTCGCGCTTCGATCGAAGCCGCCGGCCGAACATCTCCCCCGCGATGGCGCAGATCGCCTCGTCATCGGCCAGAAGAGGCCTGAGATCCTCGACGTCCGAAACCAGGAGGCCCTGTCCGACCGTGATCCGCAGCGTTGTCCGGAGTGCACTGCGCATGACATGGGCATGACCCTTGTGATCGTCGGAGTAGGACTTTGTCACCGGGTCCCAGCCGGATTTGGTCACGGCGTCGACCCACGTGCAGATCTGGTGCTCCCAAGGCGGCGCAAGCGGCGCCAGCAGGGGCACGCGCGCCTGGCTCGAAAAGCCGATCGGGCGCGGCGGCAGCCAGGGCATGAGCTCGGGGAACCCTCGCAGATCGTCGAGCCGGGTGAGCGCACGACGGTTGGCCTCCCGCTTGTTGCCGATATACATTTCGTCGAGCTGCCGCGCCCGGGCGAGGTCGAGATCGCGCGGCTGCCAGCCCTGGGCGCGGGCCACGAGCGCGAAGGTCTTCAGCGCGGCGAGCTTCATCGGGTGCCACTGGCTCTGCCCTTGCCCCAGCTTGCCCTTGGTCAGCGGTTCGACGGCGGCGCACAGCCAGGTCCAATCGTCGTCCATCGCCCGCAGACGCGCCGCTTCGGCATGTACGCCGAGGAACTCCTTCAGAGCCGCCTGGAGCCGGCGCCGGAACAGGGTGTAGGCCGCGTCGGTCGACCAGTAGTCGGGGTTGAACCCGGTCAGCGGAAACCGATCCTCGACCAGCGTCAGCTTTGCCGGGATCATGGCGAGCGGCGTGTTGAGGAGCGCGCCGACCCTCTCGATCGCGGAAAGATAGCGGTCTTGGGTCTTGGTCGAGATGTCGATGCGCGTCGCCACGTGGGCCTGCAATTCGGCCAGTGTCGGCCCCGTCACTGCGGGGGTGTTCACCGGTGTGATGTGCCGCTTGGGAAGGCTGGAATGGCCGGTCAGATCGAGCATGAGGTGATCCTTTCGTTTTGTGTGTTCGGGTCGCGTGGACGCGGTTTCGGTCGCCAAAGCGCGTGCCGGACACACACGCCTTCGAGGTTGCCGCCGGTGGAACCGGCCGGGCGAATGTGTCCCGGTCGCTTGGCGGTAGGTCCGGTCGCCAAGGCGTGGATCGGTGTGTCCGAGGCGCGGGAGGTGCGGTGCATCGCATGGGTCATGGGGCGGGCCGGATCGCGCCGAAGACCGGGGCGGGCCTGGCGTAACGGGGCTGGGGCTTGTCCACGTGCCAAGCCAGCACCTCGGCGCGGCGCCAGCGCTTGGCCCGCGCGGCCTCGCGTCCACCAGACAGGTCGATCGGGGACGGGAACGGTTTGGCGCCACTCGGCAGGCGCCCTTTGCTCCACCGGTAGATGATCGAGGGGTCCGCGACGCCAACTAGCTCAGCCACCATTCGGGCCGTCAGGAGCGGCTCGGTCAGCGCGAGGTAATGTGCCTCTTCCTGCTCCTCGGCCAGTCCCAAGGCGCGCCAGACCACCGGCCAGCGGGTGGTGCCGCCCCGCAGGGGTATACCGAGATCGCGCAGCACGCGGGCCAGTGGTCGCGGGTCCGAGGGCCTTTGCGAGGCAACGGAAGGACGCATCGCATCGAGGGCGAAAAACCGAATGAGATCGGTACGGGAGATGGGTCTGTCGAGCATGGCCCGGGGGAATTAGGCCCCGGGGGCAAGCGGAAAAAATGACCAGGGAGGCTTGGCGCAGGTCCGGCGTGGCGCGGCAGATGCGCCTTGTCGGCGAGCGGACGGGCGGTCGAGCGCCGTCCCCTCAGCACTGAGCCGGTGCCGGAAAAATACAGGTTTGGGCAGGGCCAACCCGTTGCCCAAACCATGCAAGCGTGGCCTCGATGACCAAGGCCACCGGGCCCTGTTGGCCGCGCGGACGGGCGCTGCGCATCCTGTCCGCCGGGTAGAGCGGACCGCGTGCCCCTACGGGGCATGGATCAGGTCCAACGTGATCCGGGCGCAGACAAGCCGACGTTTTTTCCGGTCCACGTCCTGGGCGTCCCACGTCCGGGAGCATGCTGCGTGAATTTTTTTTCGAGAAAGTTGCGATCTCGTTTTTTTGTCTCCGAGGAATGAACCCAAATTCGGGATGTGACCCATACGTTCTTCAAAGGAGACGACCATGCTGACCATCACCCCCACCTTCTCGCACGTGCCGCCGCTCGCGCCCGAACTGCCCGAACAGACCACCGCGGGGCTGCATTCCCTGAAGGGTGCGGCCAGGGGCGACCTTCTCGGCCTCATTCTCGGCCACGGCGCCGGGCCGCAATATCCCGGCGGTTCGGTGTCCGAGTACCTGTGTGCCATTGTGGCGAATGGCGACGGCCGCAGCTGCGATGGCGCTTTCACCAGCTTGAAGCCCGCGGCCCGTGCGGCGGTCCGTGCGCTCAAGACGTCCTGGTGTCGCAGCCATCGTCCCGCCGGCAGCTACCTTGCCCAGTTCGGCTGGACTGACGGCGCGTGCGAGACGATGCATTTCAAGAACTTCACCGTCGGTGTGGCCTTCAGGGCCGGGGCCGATCGCGGCCCAGGCGCCATCACCGACATTCAGGTGCTGATGCATGCCAAGCCGACACAGGACGTCGCCACACAGACCCTCGCGGAACTGCGGGCGCTCTTTGCCTTCCTGCGCGAGATCAATCCCCACTTCGCGTACTATGCGATCCAGCTTCCCGCGCCGGACGAACTCTCACTGCTGAAGATGGCCACGTAACCGACCTGCACCGCGCGGTTGTCCCGCATGGCCAACTGAGCTGACAGCGCGCGTATGGGGGGGCGGCACGGGTTGTGCCGCCCCCCAAGTACCGCTCATTTGAACTGCGACACCAACTGCGTTGGCCCGATATCATGTAGCGCCCGCCAGGGCTTCTTGAAGGCGATGCACCGAGGCGGGCGTCCCGCGCCGCGCCTCGGCAGCTCCCGCGCGAGAAACCGGAGCGCTCCGACGGAGTGCCGAGCTATCCGCGCTGGAGGGCAGCCGCGATCTGCGCGCGCTGGCGCGCCTCTGTCTGCTGCACGTCCCGGATCAACCGCAGAGCCATGTCCGCCTCATGCCGCCCGACAAGACGCAGAAGATCGACGACGGCGCATCCCGACAGTACGGCGCCCCCGAGATCGCCGGCGATGACCGCGACCGGACGACACCCCCACTGAGCCGGCATCGCCTGGAAACTCAGCCGCGCATTGCGCACCGTCACCATGTCGCGCAAGGCGACGGCCAGCGCCGCCTCGCGGACCGCCTCGGGGCTGTGCGACAGGCCCTGCGCAAACCAGCCCGTCAGGCGGCGCGCCTGTGCGGGCAGGCCCTTCTCGATTGAGAAAAGCAGGTCGAAAGCGGGCCGCGTGCGCGCGGCGTAGTCGGCGAGGTCGTGCGAAAGGGTTTGGTCGGTCATGCGTGGCTCCTGTGCAGCATGGGAAATGGCCCGGCCTGTGTGGCCCGGGGACGCCGCAAGCCACGTGCCCGTCGGCGCGACGGGGCCTGTGGCTGCTTGAGGCGGTCAAGTTGCGCGTGTGTCGTATCGGGGAGCCGTCCGACGACGGGCGTGCCACGTGCCCCGGCGATGAAGCGAGGACTGTCGAGCGCGACCCGGACCCGGCGTACGCCGACGAAGCGCGTCGGCCGGTCCAGCGACGCCAGGAGGAGGTCCGGCCCCGTGACGTGCAGTTCCTGGCCGCGATTGGCGCCGCTCCAGCGCGAGGTGCCATAGACGAGGACAGCTTCACCGCTCTCGTGCTCGACATCGACCACGAGACAGGGGCGTGCGCGCTCGGCCATTGGTGCATCGGGATAGGGAAAGCGGAAGGAGACGATGTCGCCAGCGGCGATGCCGACCTGCCAGGTTGCAGGTGGCGGAGTTTCGAGAGGGGTCATGATCCGGGGGGTCCTTTCTTGTGGATCGACCCGCCCGTCCTCTTTTTTCCCTGGGGCTTCCGGAGGTGCGGGCGTGTCACCGGGACCACGCCCGCACCCGCCGGAGCCCCCACCCCCTGACCCCTGCACCGGTGGCCCGATCCAAACTGGATCGGAACGGGCCGGCGGTCAGCGCTCCCGACGCTCTTCTCTGGCCGCTGTTGCTTCAGCCTTCTTCGCCGCGGATGCCTGTCTTTCGCGTCCTGTTTTCTCGTCGGCGCAAAAACCATGCCAAGGCCGACGGTGGCCTCTCGCGAGAAGCCCGCCCCCGTTAGCGGCCCGGCTGGCAGCCAGTACCGAGCGCAAGGCGGGCGACTGGCCGTTTTTCCGACCCGTTCACCTCCCCGACCCGCCCAATGGACTGGCTGCCAATCGCGGCATGCGCGCATGACGGCCAGGGAAACCTCAGTTGGCGGTCGGGGACCCGTGCCTTGGTCCCTCCAGGTAGGTCCTGTCAACGATGCCCCCGGCCGGACGCCGTATGGATTTCAGACCGAAACGGGTTTGGCGGCGTCCGGCAGCGCGCGCGTGAGATCCCAACGGACCTTGCGCAGCGTCTGCAACGTGCCCGGGAGGGCCTCGGGTTTGAGTTCGGCCCGCATCGTGGCATCGAGCACGATGACCTTGACCGTGTCCGTGTAGGTCTTCCCGAGGGCTTCATAGCGCCAGCTGGTCCCAGCATGGCGCAGTCGCAGCAGGACGCGATCGATCCCCGGAAGCCGTCCCTCCCAGTCGAGCAGCAGCACGACCTGCATTTCATGCAGCGCAGCGATTTTGTGCAGCGCACCCAGAAACGGTTTGCGAAGGTCGCTCCAGGCCAGGGCGCCTTGGCCGTCGCGCAGCGCATACAGGTCCTCCAGGGGGAACGCGATGCGGGGCGCGTTCATGCGCCGGACGATGGCAAGATGCACCCAGAGGTCGAGGTCGAACCGGCTTTTCAAGGTGGCCAGCGCAGCGATGTCGAGCAGACCGTAGTCCGAGTCGGAGAATAGCGCGGCGAAAGTGTCGTCGGCGAAGCGCCAGACGAGCTTGCGGTTGCGGTGCGCGAGGCGGATCTCCTGAAAGAGACCGGTGGCGGCCAGACGCGGCAGGGTATCGCGGATCACGCGGTTGCTGTTCGAGGCCTCAAGCCCGAGCCGCCGCCGCAAATCCATGCAGCTGGCCCGATATCCCGCGTCCGGCTGCAGGGCCGTGCCGCGATACCAGTCATCGGTCCTGCGGCAGGTCGCATGCAGGAGGACATGCAGCAGGCGGATCTCGGCGTCGCTCAACTCGACCTGGTCGAGCATCCAGCGCAGCGGCTCGGCGATGCGGTACATCCGGTCGCTTGGAATTCCGGTGGCATGGCGGGCCGCCGGCTCCGGGACTTCATGAATATGGTCTTGGTCGAATGGCATGATCTGCTCCTGTTGCGTCAGGGAGAAGATGGTTCGCGAGCCGCGGGTGCGGAAATTGCACCGAGTGGGCCATGCGCCTTGCCCGATACCATCCGTATTTTGGCACCCCGGTTGCGCGGAAATTCTGCCCGTAATTCCTTCAACGCTTCTTACCCGGGGCGCGGACTCTTCCTGCAACGGCACCTCGTGTTCCCGTATGCGCCAAGACACAGGCCTGCATTACCGCCGGACGGCGGCGGTTAAAGGTAAGGAATAAAAGGAGAAAAGCGGGCCAGACACTTCAGACAGGAAGAAAAGATTAGACACCCCCGAAAAGGCACTCCGGGCGGGGTCAAAACCCCGCCAGGACCGCGGCGAAGGGAGTTTTTTCTGTCTGTCTTTGGTAGAGCTCGAAGGTGGAAATTCCGGATGCTCCGAATTTCGGGGGCCATGCTCTACGAGAGGACGCCCGGCCTCGGAAAAAACCGTGTGTAACATGCTGGCCTCCGACGCCGCGAAGGTGGACGAAGCCGTGCTCAAACGGTCAGGCCGCAGGGGCCCGTAATGGCAAAGTGGGTCATTCGAATTTTCTCGTTTGCGTGAAGCCGCGATCCAGTCGGGTCGCGGAGGCTCCGAACTGGGGTCTTATGGAGAAGCGGTTCCAGCCCGTTCGCCGCGGAAACGACTGACGTCACTTTTTGTCCGGTTGGGCGTTTGCAGGTCCTCGGCGGGTCCGACAGGCGAACCGGCCTTGGCAAGTAGCGGTACCTCTGCTCTGCAATGCGGACTTTGCCGGCGGTCTGCCGCGTATCCTCGCACCGCTGGGCCGTGGTCCGCGGCGCATCATGGACGTCCCCTTATCCGATCCTGCAGAAGGGGCCGTCGGCGCCGCCGCAGGCCTTTTCCCATGGTTTTTTCTTGTTCTTCATATTCAGGTAGGTATATTATTTATATAAAACAGTGGCCTGTCATGAAATCGGACGTGGAAATCCGGAGCAAAGAGGCAGAAAGTCCGGCCAAGGACGCAGAACTCGTACAAGGGACGCAGAAATTCGGACCCCAAAGCCCCGTCGGAAGGAAAGCGAAGGGAGCTGATCGAAGCGCGTCGTGGACTGTGTGGTGTAGGGGGTGAAGGCGGACAAAAGGATCCACCGCGCCATCGGGTATAGTTCGGCCGCCATCGGTGCGATGTCGATGCCAGCACCTCCTCCCATTGCCCTTCGCCTCCTCGCGACAGCGACCGCTGGCCTCGGACACCGACCTTCCGCGCGGCCCCCGTCGGGCGAGGCGTGACAAGCGTTTGTGGATCGCGACGTGCTCATCCGCATCGGCAGGATCGACCGCACCTTGACCTTGGGCCGCGCGCTGAGATCGACCTTGCGGCACACGCCATCTCACCGGAATCCGGACGGATCTCGATGTCCCGGTCGGGTCCTTATGGCGTCCGCCGCGGTCCGAAGAGCAATCAGCCTGACGCGCCAGAAAGAGGGCGCTTCGATTTCCGCCCGAAATGAAACGGACCGATCTGGTCCTTACGAAGCTCGTAAGGACACCCGATGACCCTCCACGCCACGTTCTCCCTCGACACCCCGGCCGACCTCGGCCCGGAGTGCGCCTCGTCGTTCAACCCCGCCCTCATGGCCGAGATGCCGCAGCTGCTGCGCGAAGCGGCGCAGATCATTGCCGGCCTGTCCGAGATGGAGGCCATCGAAGTTGCCCATTCGGTGACCCGACTTGCGACCCGGACCGTCTGGACCGCGCGCGCGCCCGACCTGGCGCTCAGGACGTTTCCCTGTGCCGCGGTAGAGCCAGAGGTCATGCCGCTTCCGGTCCGCGCCCTTGCCCTGAAGGCCGGGCAGCTGGCGGCCTCAGTGCCGGCCTCCCAGGCCATCTGGATGCTCGGGGCGCTTTACACCGCGTTGCTGCCGCGTTCTGTCCGCAAGACGCAGGGCATCTACTACACGCCCCCGGCCCTGGCCGCGTTGATGGTGAACCGCGCCAGCGACGTCGGCACCGACTGGCACACGGCCAGAATCATTGATCCCGCCTGCGGTGCCGGTGCGCTCCTGCACCCCGCACTTGAGCGCATGCTGGCCAGTCTGGCAGGTCACGAGGCGCAGCACGTGCTCGACGAGATCGGCCGGCGCCTGCGCGGGGTCGATCTCGATCCTGTCGCGGCCTGGCTCGCGCAGGTGGGGATCGACATGCGCCTCCTGCCCTGGTGCCGACGCGCCAAGCGGCCTGCGCCCCGCGTCATCCATGCACGCGACGGCCTGATGCCGGGCGCCGAGGAGGGACACTTCGACCTGGTGCTCGGCAATCCGCCCTATGGCCAGGTTCGGCTCGACACCGCGAGCCGGACCCGGTTCGCGCGCAGCGTCTGCGGCCGTGCCAACCTCTATGCGCTGTTCTTCCAGCGGGCTATCGAGTTGGCGCGCCCCGGCGGCGTGCTGATCCTGCTCACCCCCACCGGCTTCATGGGCGGCCAGTACTTCTGCAGCCTGCGGCAGTACCTCGCCGAGGAGGCCCCGCCGCTGTGCATCGACGTCGTCACGGACCGAAAAGGTGTCTTCGACGGCGTCCAGCAGGAAACGGTGGTGACCACCTGCCGCCGGGCTGGCCCGCGCGGGGCCGCCGTGATGCGCGCGCTTCACGTGCAGGGCGATATCATCGACGTGGAGCCCATCGGCTGCTTTCCTCTCCCGGCAGACGCGCAGGCGCCCTGGAGGCTGCCACGGCGGGGAACGCAGGCGCAGATCGCGGACGCCATGACGGGGATGTCCTGCCGTCTCGCCGACTGGGGCTACCGGGTGCGCTCGGGGCCAACCGATGGCAGCGATCGAACCCGGGATAGCGGCGCGGGGACCGCCGGCGCCGTGCCGATGCTCTGGCCCGAGGCGATCTCGGCGACCGGGCTGCACTGGCCCCTCGCCAAGCGCGGCCGCAGCGCCTGGTACCAGGCCGCCGGCAAGGAAAAGCTGCTGGTGACGCAGCCGTGCGTCCTGCTGCAGCGGACCACCGCCCTCGAGCAGTCGCGCCGGCTCGTCGCCGCGGTCCTCGGGTCGGACATGCTGGATCCGCACGGGGCCGTGGCGGTCGAGAACCACGTGAACATCCTCGAGCCCACCGGGGACCGGCCAGCGGTGCCGCTTCCGGTGCTCTGCGCCCTGCTCAACAGCGCGGCGGCGAACGAGGCCTTTCGCTGCCTGAGCGGCTCCACCGCCGTATCGGCCTACGAGCTTGGCCATCTCCCGCTCCCCGATCCAGCCGCATTGGAGCCGCTTGCGGCCCTCGTGGCATCTCGTGCCCAGGCCGACGAAATCGAAGCCGAATGCAGGCGGCTCTATGCCGGGGACATCTCTCCCGTCGCGGGGCCGCCCTGTCGTGGTGTGAGGATCGGAGGCCGGCCGCACCGGGCGCCCTGCTCGGCCCTCCACTCCCCTGACCTGGCGTGTGCGCCGGGGCTGCTCTGGATCCGGGCCTGCGTCGCGCCTCTCAAGGCCGACGGGCCAAAGGAGCAGCTTGTCGTGTTGCCTGACACTGGAAGATCGGTCCGGATCCCATCCACCAGGATACGAGATGCGCGAGGCAGCACCGCCTTTACCGCCGAGCACGGCTGAATTCTCACAGCCTCGAGCATCTTCGATGCTTGGGAAACTTGGACCCGGAGCCCGCACCGCCTACGAGAATGCGGCGCCAAGGCGAAGGCCGAGACGCACAATCCATCCATGTTCTCGCGATTTAGAAAAAGTAGGCGGTGCTGGATGGTGTGATCGTCGGTGTGTCTTTCCGCACCTGCACATCGTAGACGATCCCGCCAATCTCCATCTCGACGGTGGTGAACATCTCGTATGAGTCGAGGGGCACCACGTCAGCATGGCGGGCGAAACCGAGTTCGCCGATTGCGCCCGCGATCAGGACAGAAATGAGGGTCAGGCCAAGGTGCTTCTTGCTCAGGATGGACATTCTGTCTGCCTCCGGTTTCGATGTTTTTCAGGTCGCATGACTAATCCGAATGGCAGGAATATGGCGGTGATGTTCGGACGCTACGTCTCGCCTTTTCAGAACGTTACGTCCTGTCAATCATCGCTGACCGCGCTACCGACCAATCCAATCTCGTTGGCATGGCCGCAGGTTCTCAGGGCGGCTGTTGATCGGCTCGATCATGCCAACCGACCCCGGTAATACCCATGAAAAGCGGTTAGGTTTTCATGGCTTCTAACGCTTGACGGTTTAGTCAGACACAGTCAGGACGATTGCTTCCGAAAGGGGCTTAATTCGCTGAAAGCAGCCTCAAAAGTATCCGCGTATCGTGATCCTGCCCACCGAAGAACACCGCGAGGATGCGGAGAACTTCGGTCTCATCGTCGACGTCGAAGTAGAGGATGGCGCGATCCTTGGTGACATGCCGAATGCCGGAACCGAGATGCGGCGCCAGCGTCCCCTGATGCGGGGCACGCCCCAAGCCCTCCATCGTGGCCTCGATCGCCAGAACGCGGCGCATCGCCATGTCGAAAGCGGTCTCGGGGGGCTCACCCAACGTTTCGGCGCTGTTGGCGATAAAGTCGAAGATCAGCTCAAGATCGAGATCGACCGCAGCGGCACGCCGAACCTCATAGGTCACGTGCACCCCGTTTGCGAGCTATCATCTCCTCGGTATGGCGGCGGCCCTCCGCAAGACCGAACATCGGCCCGGACTGACGCTGAGCCAGCAAACTTTGCAGCGCGGCTTCGGTCTGCCCCTCCTTGCGCAGCATTTCAAGCCCCTGCTGGATGACGGCGCTGACACTGGGAAAGCGTCCCTCCTGCACCAACTGACGGGCATAGGCATCCTGTGCCTCGGTCAGTGAAACTGACGCCTTCACGCTCATGACATCCTCCGTTGCTACTCAGTAGTATATCTTGGCCCTCGGTTCTTATCAAGTATGAGGGCTTCTCAAGCGAATATCCGTGCGGGGATGTACTTCTCATTAGACCGAAAGGGAGCCCCAGCCGTTGGGGGAATGGGATGAACTGCCTTTCCGTCAAACCTGCGATTATCGGTGCGAAATGAGTGGAGGAAGGAGTATTCTGATGGATATCGTGGTTCTTGTTATCGAACTGAGCAAGGCCATTTGCACCAATACGGATCTCTGAAAACAACCGGTAAAATTTGACAGAACAGAAGAGCGGGTCGGTTTAAGGAACCGAAGCGGATGCACGCAATTGGTGTGGCAGTCATACCAGGAGGCCGTCCATGCGTTCGACTACGTTCCTCACATGTTTTGGCATAGCACTTCGCATCTTGCCTTTGCCCAAGCCGGGGCGGGCAGCAGCGAGCCCGCCTGAAGCCGATCATCAGTTTGCAATTGTTGCTTCCCCTTGTGCAGGATCGGCGGCGTCATCGGCCTCGTAGGACGGCGTCCGCATGTCGTCGCTGGCGATCGGGTAGACCGAAAGCACTTGGTCGAGCTGAATCAGTCCGGCGTCCCGAACATGGGCCGCCACGTTCAGCGCGAGGTTGTCGTCTGCGCTCTCGCCCGTGATGGCGAGCCGCTCGGCATCGGCGTTGAAGTCGCCCGAGTTCTCGACGATCCATTCATAGGCCGCGTTGGCGTCCTCGTGCTGCGCGGGGAAGATCGCGCCCGGAGCCTACCGGTAGGTGGCCAAGACCATCACCGCGTTCGTGCCGGCGGCCAAGGCACGGGCCGAAGCGTCGTAGACGTCGATGCCGGCGATCACCCAACCCAGCCGTCGCTATGGAGAAATGGACGATTAGTGGGAACGGCCCTTGCCTTCGCCGTGGGTTAGGCTGGCTGCGGGCTTTCTTGACCGACAGCTCCGAGATCGGCTTGGCACCGAGCTTGTCGAGCACGGGCTGCATGTCATCGGTGGGCATGGCGGGCGCTGCCTCTGACATCATAATGCTCACTCCTCAACTGGCAGTGCGAACGTGATGACTTGATCACCCACCTGCGGCTTGAGGATCGGATTGCCGCCTGCGACGAAGCTCACATATTGCCGCCCCTCGTGCTCGTAGACGGCCGGGTTCGCCACTGCCGGGGCCTCGACCTGCCATTTCCACAACTCCTCGCCGGTCGCAGCCGAAAGTGCGCGCACATGCGCGTCCATCGAGGCACCAATGAAGATCACCCCGCCCGCTGTCACCGCCGGGCCGCCGAGCGTCGGGCTGCCCCAGCTCGCGGGTGCGTAGAAGCCCCATTGCTGGGTCATGCCAAAGGGCCGTTCCCAGAGCTGCTCTCCGGTGTTGAGGTCATAGGCAAGGATCGTGCCGAAGGGCGGCTTCCAGCATGGCAAACCCAAGGGCGTCAGGAAGTTGGTCAACTCGAAGCCGTAAGGCACGCCCTCCTGCGGGTAGAAGCCCTGCTCGGCGCCGCTTTCGCCCGCGATCTCCTCGTATTCCTCGCGCGGGATCATCCGCAGGATTTGCGCCACCTTCTGAGTGTTGACGTAGAAGGTGTTGGTCTCGGGATCGAGCGCACCGCCGCCCCACTGCATGCCGCCCGCCGTGCCCGGATACATCAGCGTGCCCTTGCCCTCAGCGGTGGGGGGCGTGAACAACCCCTCGTAGCGTAGCTCCTCAAGCGTGCGCGAGCAGTAGCCGAAGCTTGCAAGATCAGCGAGCCACCAGATGCCGGGCCAGGTGTCGGAGGTGTTGGTGGGTTTCGGGACATCGTAGAAGGGCTGCGTCGGCGCGGCCACTTCGCCCGGCAGGTCCGAGGCAGGCACGGGCCGCTCCTCCATGCCGAAGACCGGCTCGCCGGTCTCGCGATCAAGGACGTAGAGCATGCCCTGCTTGGAGGTCTGGACCAGCGCCGGGATCACCTCACCATCGCGTTCGATGTCCACCAGCGCGGGCGCCGCGCCGGTGTCGTAATCCCAGATGTCGTGATGTACGAGCTGACGCGACCAGATGATCTCGCCGGTGTTGGTATTCACTGCCGTGACGGAGGTGGCCAAGGGGAGCTCTTCGGTTCGATCGCCGCCATAGTAGTTGGGCGAGGGCGAGGAGACCGGCATGTAGAGGATGTCGCGCTCGGGATCCACGGTCATGTGGGTCCAGACATTGGCAGTGCCGGTGCGGTCCCACAGCTCCTTGGGGATGAAGTTCACGGTCCAGTCGAGCTCGCCGGTGCGCGCGTCCACTGCGAAGACGGTGCCGGGAGGGGCCTGCGCGCTCTCCCAATCCTTGCCTGCCCAGCCGATGAACAGGCGGCCCTCATGCGCCACGGGCGGTTGGAGCAGAGACAGCGGCCAGCGGTCGTTGGTGTCGTTCCATTGGTTCACGTCGAGGATGCCACCTTGCGCGAAATCCTCGCAGGGCTGACCGGTATCTGCGTCGACCGAATGCAGCTTGGCGTCCATCGTGCCGATATAGACGCGCTTGGCGCAAACACCGGTGGCCTCGGGATCGGCCCAGTAGGTGACGCCGCGGTTCTTGAGCGCAGGCTGGGTCAGCGCCTCGAGCCGGGCGCGGCTGTCGTAGGACCAGCGCTCCTCGCCGGTGGCGGGATCGAGCGCGAGGATGCGGTAGAACGGCGTGCCGAGATAGAGTGTCGCATTGGCATAGACCGGCGTGGCGGACCACACCGTCTGCGGCAGGTCGCCCGAGCCGTCGGAGACGTCGCCGGTCTCAACCTCCCAGACCGGTTCGAGGTCGTCGACGTTCATCGGCGTGATCTGCGCAAGCGGGCTGTACTTGCGTGCCTGCAAGTCGCCATGAAAACCGGGCCAGTCCTGCGCCTGCGCTTGCGGTGTGGGCAGGAGCGGCAGGGCGAAGAGTGCGAGCGCCATGAGGGGGCGCCGCCGCTCCCGGCCTTTGCGCGAGACAAGGTTCCAGACCGCGCCTACGGAGGCCGCGACCATCGCCCACATCAGCACGTCCTGCATCAGGAAATACCCCGCCAGCGCGGTCAGGACAGACCCGAGCAGGATCAGCCATCTGAGTGTGAGGTTGAGACCATGCGGCATCAACACGAAGAGCGCTGCCGCCGAGGCCGCAGCGACTGCGACTGTCCCGGCCAGCGCCAGCGCCGCACCCGCAGTGCCTGCCACGCCGCTGTCCTGCCAGAGATAGGCGACAAGCGCCGCCACGAAGGCAATGATCGCGCCTATCAAGGTCAATCCCAGTCCAGGCTGGCGATCTCGATGCGTCATACGGTTCCCTCACATTTCCGAGGCCAACGCGAGGCTTGATGGCGGGTTCCTTTTGCCGACAAAGCGCAGATTCTGAGATTACACTTTATGGACAATCAAGATTGGTCGTTTCCACGCATCTCAATAATGGGTGCTCTGAAACTCTATCTTGGTCCGCCGAAATCCGAAACTCTCAGCCTTCGCAGCATACTTCTGCGCTTCAGGGCGGCTGAGCGGAATATGCGGGTGCTTGTAAAGGCGAGTTCCCGACCTTTCAGGGGCGGTCGCTTGAGGTTATCCCAACCGGACGACGTCGAACGCCCTCTACTCCTCAAGATGCAAGATAGGTGTTGAACCACGCGACGGTCCGATCCCAGGCCAGCTGAGCCGCCTCCTCGTCGTAGCGCGGGGTGGAATCGTTGTGAAACCCATGGTTCACGTCCGGGTAGATATGGGCCTCGAAGATCTTCTCGTTCTCGATCAGGGCTTTCTCGTAGGCCGGCCAGCCTTCGTTGATCCGATCATCGAGTGCCGCGTAGTGCAGCAGCAGCGGCGCCTCGATCTTCGAAACATCCGCCGCGGCGGGTTGTCGGCCATAGAATGGCACCGACGCCGCCATCTCGGGATAGGCCACGGCCAGTGCGTTGCACACGCCGCCACCGTAGCAGAACCCGACCGCGCCAACCTTGCCGGTCGAGTCCTCGCGCGCCATCAGGTGCTCGAAACCCGCGAAGAAGTCGTTCATCAGCTTTTCGCCGTCGACCGAACTTTGCAGCTCCCGGCCCTCGGCATCATTGCCGGGATAGCCGCCGACGCTCGACAACCCGTCGGGCGCGAGGGCCATGAACCCGGCCTTGGCCAAGCGGCGTGCGACGTCCTCGATATAGGGGTTCAGGCCACGGTTCTCGTGGACCACGAGCACGGCGGGCAGTTCGCCCTCGGCGGCGCTCGGTCGGACCAGATAGCCGCGCACCTCGCCATGCCCGTTCGGCGATGGGTAGGTGATGTATTCGGCGGTGATGTCGGGATCGTTGAACGAGACCTGCTCGGCCAGCGCGTAGTTCGGGCTCAGCATGTTGAGCAAGGCGGCTGCGGTCAGCCCGCCCACAGCCCATTTGCCGGCACGATCAAGAAACTCGCGCTTGGTGATCTTTCCGTGGGCGTAGAAGTCGTAGAGATCGAGCAGATCCTGGTCGAAATCCTTGGCGGTCATGCGGGTCATGGTGATCCTCCCTTCAATACCTGTTCAACGGCTGGCGCGGTTAAAGACAGGATCGCCGCCTCGACGATGCGCGTGTCAGAGCGGACGACGGGAGGCGGTCCAAGCCGCCTCCCGCTGGAATGTCACATGTCCGGCATGAGAACCGTGTCGATGGCGTGGATCACGCCGTTCGAGGCCTCGATGTCGGCGGTCACGACGTTGGCGTCGTTCACCATCACGCCACCTTCGGTGCCGATCGTGACCATGCCGCCCTCGACCGTCTCGGCCTCCATGCCGTCTGTGAGGTCGCCCGACATCACGGCGCCGGGCACGACGTGGTAGGTCAGGATGGCGGTGAGCCGCTCGAGATTCTCGGGCATCAGCAGCTCGTCAACGGTGCCCTCGGGCAGCGCGGCGAAGGCTTCGTCGGTCGGCGCGAAGACGGTGAACGGGCCTTCGCCCTTCAGGGTCTCCACCAGACCGGCCGCCTCGACCGCGGCGACGAGGGTCGAGAAGTTCTCGGCACCGGCCGCTGTATCAACGATGTCCATGGCCTCCATCGAGTGGCTTTCGGCATAGGCCGAGGTTGCCACGAGCGTCGCGGCAGTGATCGAGAGGAAAGTTCTGCGGATCATGGGTCGCTCCTGTGACTGCGCCGAAATGGCGATGCGGGAGGAATCAGTACGCCGGATCGCAATAGGGATACGCCAGGCAGTCGCTTCTTATCACATTATTGCATAGGAAGCCTTCATTTTTGGGCAAACTGGTTGTTTGGGGGGCAGCCGACATAGGCCGGGTAAATAGCCCGGTGGTTCAGGAACGCCACTTCCCTAATTTTGAGGCAAGGAGGCCCTGCTGAGCGGCATTAGGTTCACTGAGGAGTTCAATCGGGACGCGGTCGCGCAGATCACCGAGTAAGGCCATCTGGTCAGAGAGGCGCCTCAGCGGTTCAGGGTCAACGCGAGTGTCAGATCTTCTGTGTACGAGGGCCTTGGTCCATGCGTTCCTTGACCTGCAAAGCATCGTTTCATGTGTCGGCGGGGAGACAGCAGAATATAATAGTCCGTCAGCTCGCGCGTCCGGGCTTCGCGAACATCGTAAGTCTATTGCATCATCATCGGCACCATTGTTGAGGCGCCAAATGATCAAATTCATATTTCATATCGAATAAATCAAAAATTCAAGAACTTCTTCCGTATTTCAATCCAATGCAAGGCGCCTACATGGAAAAGATAGTCGACGTTATTGCGCCAAAAAATACTTTTGACCTGCTGCTGAAAGTGCTGGCGCTTATTATCTCATTCACGGCATTCGACTATTTTGCAGATCGGGCGACTCAGAGCATAACAGGAGAAAGCGTCAGCATTGAATTAATTATAACATTACTTGTCGCAGCGCCATTTGGATTCTTCGTGATGGGAGTGATGGCCGTCCAGCGTAGATTGAAGGAGAGATTGAAGAAAATAGCCGAGACAGATCAACTGACTGGATTGGCGAACCGACAGGCATTTTTGGAAATCTCTCACAGGAAGCTATCGGAACAGCCCAGCTCAACAGTCCTGATGATCGATGTGGACCACTTCAAGGCTGTAAATGATGAATACGGCCATTCTGTCGGAGACTTTTCTCTTTGGCGTGTAGGCAAACACTTAACTGACAATACGCGTGCTGGAGACGTAGTCGGCAGGTTGGGAGGAGAAGAATTTGCCGTGCTATTGGTTGATGCCGACAAAGCTACAGCACTAACTGTGTCAGCGCGTATCTGCCAGCCCATCAAGATTAATGACATAGAAGATCTGGATGGAAACGCAATATCCTTTGATCTATCGATGTCAGTGGGGGGCGTCATCGCGCTACCAGGTCAAAATCTGACTGAACTGATTCGCAATGCCGACAATGCGCTGTACGGCGCGAAATCCACGGGACGGGCACGGACAGTGTTCTACAAGCAGGAATTACGACACCATGAAAATGGTGCCGTGGCTTGCGAACCCATTTCCTTCTAATCTCGCGGCAAGAAGGCCATGAACTCCATTGCAGAGAACCAGGCTCATAGTCAATTCCGCTGATGACGTGGATTCCCCCCACTTGACGGCATCGCAATGTGCCGCCGTGACGTGTGTGAAGCGGCGCTGTTGCGTTGAACCCGAGCAGGCCGAAGTTTTTCCACTCCCGTCGGGCTTCACGCCACGATTTCGGCTTGGACAAGTGGCCGTGAGATATCCAAGGCTACCCATCCATGTCGGTCATGCTTTTCGCGAGGCTCAGCAGTGCCTGCTTTTGCCTGTCTGGCAAGGACATCCAAATTCGGAGCAATTCGGCCGAACCGCGATCCGGGAACGTCGATAGCATCAGGCCCGGCTGTTCCTGGCCCTCGAAGAAGTAGGTGATGGGCAGGTCGAGCGCCTTGGCAATGTCCCAGAGCCGTGAAGCCGAAACCCGGTTCGTCCCGGTTTCATACTTTTGTATTTGCTGGAACCTGCATTCGACCGCATCCCCCAAGTCGTGCTGCGACTTTCCTCTCATCCAGCGGCCGTAGCGGATGCGACTGCCGACGTGCTTGTCAATGGGGTGGGTCATGTCGTCCGTTCCGGTAGGTTCATGAGCACGAGGGGCGCTGCGTCGCTGCCTGATCCAAGAAATCATGCCGCTACCCATCTCAACGTAAGGTAGTATCGGAGGTGATCGAACGGAACGTGCGTGGTTAGCGCAATGACCCGACGTTCTCTCCATCGCGTCAAGGGATCGTTATGTCGTGCGCTACCGTGACGACATCACCCGCAAGTCGTCGTAGCTTTTACATCCGTGATGAAAGACGTCGGTGCGCGGCTGATCAGGATCAACAGGTCGCGGCATCTGGGCGACAGGATGATCTCATGATCGAACACCCGGCGACCATGCAGACCCAGCAAATCCGACATCACAACGATCGCCCTTTCCTCTTGGGCCATGATGCTTCGATACGAGGCCCATGGGGATGCAATGTCTTCCAGTCGAATCCACCGCAAGCGCGGAAGCCCTGCCAGCCGCGTCAGTGCGTCCGAGCCGAACAGCCCATATCGGACCTCCCGCCCTTCGGTGTAAGCGACGGCGCTCTTGCCGATCCGTTGCTCGAATGAACTGACGCTTCCCATGTCCTCCGGTTTGGCGGCAAACTGTTAACGAGCCGTTAACGGTCGCATGGAGGGAGCCATGACGCCGCCGGTGCCACCGTCATATGCGATGCGTGAGCGGACATGTCCCTTTGCCGCTCAACAGGCCATCGCGGCCCTGCCATTCCGGGAGACACCCTACTGGTGGTCGATCGCCACGTCCCGGCATTTGGGGATCTACCGACCCCACGCCAAGGTCTGCACCTGGACGGCGCGCTACTTGCCGGTGGACAAACTCTACAAGCAGAAAGCTCTCGGTCCTGCCTTGGACGCGGGCCAAGGTGCCATGGGCTTTGGGGTTGCATTAAGGCTCGCCGAGGCATGGTTCGCTGCCCCTGACGTCGCCAACAAGGCGCATACGGCCCGGCCGGTCGAGCGGATGACGGGTGTCAGCTTCTGTCCCATCGGGGATCTCTACACGGTTGGCCATGCTCTCGCCGACTACACCGCCTGGACGAAGATCGCGCATTCGCCGGGCGGGCACTACAACACGCTGGCACTCATCAACCATCATCTGGCGGACGAACTGCTGTTCGTAGCGGCCGACGCGGTCACTCCTCATCATCTCCGGCGGCTGGCGCATCGTGTTCTGGAGCGCCCGCCGAAGTTCGGCTTCCAGCGCGAGCGGCCGAAGGTGCGGCTATGCGATCTTACCTCGGAGGATCTTCGACGTCGCAAGCTTACCTTCAACAGCCTGGTGACGATCCTGCGCATGGCGCTTCGTCTCGCTTGGGAAAACGGGCATCTGGATGCGGAGCGCACGTGGCGCTGCTTGCGGCGGCTACCGGTGAACCACACGCCCCGCCGGGACTTCCTCGACCGCCCTCAATGCCGACGCCTGCTCGATGAGTGCTCGCCGGCCTTGCGTCGCCTCGTGATGGCCGCTCTCTATACAGGCTGTCGCATCGGCGAGCTGGGACAGCTGCGTGTGGAAGACGTCGCCTACCAGATCTACGGCTTGCGCATTCCGGCCTTCAAGCGAAGTCCTGCCCGTTTCGTTTTCCTGCCAGACGAAGGCATGGCCTTCTTTCAGCAATGCTGCGTGGGAAGGGCCCCCCGGGATCATGTCCTGCTCTCAGAGTCTGGCAGGATCTGGCGACGCCAGCACGCTGGACCATTTCGGCTCGCTGCCGCCCGAGCCGGCCTGCCCTCCACCTTCGTCTTTCATGGTCTGCGGCATACCTATGCCAGCGACCTCATCTGCCACGGCGTGCCGCTGGAAGTCGTGGCTCGCCAGCTTGGTCATGCCGATACGCGAACGGTCGCGTCGACCTACGGGCATCTCGCCGAGCGATACCGGGAGGAGATGATCCGCAGCAGGTTCTCGGCGCTGGTCACTGATCCCTTTGAGGGCAGGTCAACTCGGTAGCAACAGATGGCTCAATCCGAAGTGCTTGTCTGAAGGCGATCAGCCGCGCCGTTTCAGGACTGGGCGCCTGCCAACGACGGTATGGCCTTGACTGCGCGACCCTACCTCGCTCCCAAGAGGTGCGGCAATTTCCCCCTACACAACCGGAGCGAGCTATGCGCACATGGGCGCATCTGCTCTCGAGAAGGTGCCGCATGAGTTTTCTCCGCGCAATCGCGATCTCCGCCACCATTGCCATTCCCACGCTCGGCGCAGCCGATCCGGTGAAGATGTCGACCTCGGCGATCTGCCACTGCCCCGGCGGCGCCTACTATGCGCGGACAAAGAACTTCCGTCCCTTCCCCTCCATACAGGCTTGTCTCGAAGCAGGCGGACGACACCCCAAGAAAGGCCAAGGTGCCTGCGAGCTCGCGTCCTCTGCGCCCGCTCTCAGCCAGCCCACTGCAAACGCCGTCATCGTCTCGGCTGGAAACGGCAGCTACGACCGGGACCTGTTCGGTGGCTGGGCCGATGACGACGGTGACTGCCAAAACACCCGGCATGAGCTTCTGGCCGAGCTATCCACCGGACCGATCCGCTACTCGGGCGACGGCTGCCGTGTCGAGCGAGGTCGCTGGAACGACCCCTATTCGGGGCGGATTCACCTCGACGCCGCGGCGCTCGATGTCGATCACCTTGTGCCACTGGCCTACGCTTGGGGCCATGGCGCCAATGCATGGGCAGAGGAAAAGCGGCGTCGGTTCGCGAACGACCCGGTGAACCTGTTCGCCGTTGAGGCGTCGGCGAACCGGCAGAAAGGGGCATCGGGCCCGCTCGAATGGCTACCAGAAGATGCAGGTTTCCATTGCCAGTATCTCCTCCGCTTCACTCGGGTGTCGGAATCCTATGGCCTTACGTTCCCTCCCGGCGAGACCGACGCTATTTACGGGCTCGTTCGAGAGAAGTGCGAGAACTGAGCTGGTCTCTGATCCAAGGTTTTGGACCAGTCAAAACGGGCGGAGAACTGACATTCGCCGCAGTCCGGGCCGAGGTCCGCTTGGCGGACCCTTCCTGCCGTTCGCCGGGCAATGGACCGTGCGGCAGAAGCTCATCCTGTTTTTCAGATCGGTGCCTCGCTTCCGACGCTGTCCTGCAATGCCGAAATCGGGCAACGTAGCTGCCAGATGACCCCATCCGGTGCATAGCTCAAACTGACGCTTCCTGACATCGAGGATGCAGTCAGTTGGTCGAGGATCTTGGTGCCGAAGCCCGTCCGCTCGGGCGGGGTGACAGGCGGCCCGCCGCTTTCCTGCCAGCTCATGCAGAAGCTGTCGCCCTCGGTCGTCCACGAGATATCGACATGGCCGTCCTGGGTGCTCAGGCTGCCGTATTTGGCGGCGTTCGTCGCCAGTTCGTGTAGGGCCATCCCGAGAGCCTGGGCCGCGGTGGGCGGCACCATGATGGGAGGGCCGGATAGCCGTACACGCGGTCCGGGTGACCCGAAATGCCTGAGTTGCCCCCTCACGAGTTCGGCCAGATCGACGCGCTGCCATTCGTTGTTCACCAGGATGTCCTGGTTCGCGGCGAGCGCGCGCAACCGCTCGCCGAATGCCTCGATGAAAAACTGCGGCGAATGGGTCGCCGTCTGGCGGGCGATCACCTGAACGATCGACAGGAGGTTCTTGCTGCGATGGTTGACCTCGCGCATGAGCATATGCCGCACCACCTCGGAGCGCTTGCGCTCCGTGATGTCCTGGATGACCTTGATCAGGTAATCGATCCGGCCGTCGGCACGGCGCACGCAGCTGACAGTGGTATGACCCCAGACGGACTGGCCGTCCTTGTGCAGATAGCGCTTTTCAAGATCGTAATCGTCGGCCTGCCCGGTCGCGAGCCGGGTCCAGGCTGCTTTGCCTTTTGCCAGATCCTCCGGGTGGGTGAACAGATCGAGCGGATGCCCCTCCATCTCTCCCGCGTTGTGGCCGAGCATCCGCGCCAGGCTATCGTTGACGCGCACCAGCGCCCCATCCCCGCCGACGATGGCGATGCCGACACCCGCATTCTCGAATGTCGCCTTGAAGCGCTGCTCGGCCGCTGCGATGGCACGGGTGCGGTCGGCCACGCGCGCTTCCAGCTCGTCGTTGCTACGAGAGAGATCGAACAGCGCCTGCCGTTGCTGCCGGATGATGGTGGCCACGATGAGTCCGGTCGATGCGCCGACAAGAACCAAGGCTTGCAGTTTCATGTGGAGGAGGGCGATCTCGGACGGCGACAGCTGCGCGTGCTGAAAGTTCTGCGCATGCACCCCAATCGCCAAGGTCAGCAAGAGAACGGCGAGGGTGGTTCCCCGGAATTCGAAGCGCAGCGCTGCCCAGAGGATCGGCACGGGCAGAAGAAAAGCGAAGGTGGCACCCGCCGAGAGCACCCATAGGCTCAAGACCGTCAGGACGACGGCGATGGCCGCACCTTCGAGCGTTTGTGCCAGCGTCGGCCACGCTTTCTCCTGCCAGGCATTGGCGGCCGAGATGACAAGCGGTGTGGCGATCAGGATGCCGGTAGCGTCCCCCAGCCACCAGACGGGCCAGGTCGTGGCGAAAGGGTTATTTCCGGCGGCGGCTTCCACCGCGCTGCCCAAGGTCGCGCTGATGACCGGCGCGGCCAGCACACCGATGGCGAGAAAGGCCAGCACCTGCCGCAGGCTGACGAACCGGCGGATCGGAGCCTTCAGCCCCGCTCGAAGCAGAAGGGCCGCCGCAAGCACCGCCGCCGCGTTCGCCGCGATATACCCCAGCGCCGCGACCAGCGGGTTGTGATACCACAGCGTGTTGCCGGTGAGCTCGCCCAAGGCACCCAGTCCGATCCACCAGGGCCAGCTTTGTCGCGGTTGGGTCAGAAGCATCGCGAGGATGACGCCGTTCGGCGGCCAGAGAGCGATCGGAACCTCCGGGATCACCACCATCCAGCGACCGAATGCAATGGCGATCATGTAGGCGGCATAGACCGCTATCAGCTGCACGCCACCGGGCCGCGAAAACCCTCTTCCGTTCCCATGCGGTGTCGCTCGCCGACCTGCCTGTTCCTCGGAGGTGTTGATGACAGACGTCATGCGACCCGACTTCCCAATCAATCAATGAGCCTGGTATCCCAGACCCAGCCTGTGCGATCCAGTTCGCAAAATGACCAGAAAGAACCGGCCGCGCCCGGTGCTCCGCTTCTGATCGGTGTCATTCTTCCATACGATCGCCTGATCGGGAACGAAATACGGGCATCTTGAACGACCCCTCCCGAACCAACCGTTCGACCGGTATCGAGCGATAGCTTAACTCGTTAAATCTGGTGCCGGACTCCGTCTTCCGGTGATCCCGCATCTATCTTGATCTTGATCAGATCCCTGGACTGAGCTTGGGGCAAGGATGATAGGCGTAATGCTGTGAAAATCTCTTCGTATCAAATGTGTAACTCCCTCAGATGATGGGAGAGCCGAAGACGGACCCCCCGCATAGGCGATCGACGTCCCTCTCTGGACGCCGGCGCCGACGGCCTGCTACATCCCAAAGATGATGTCGGCTCGAACGCATGATGGGCATTGCCGAAGCAGGTCGGCGATATCGGGAGAGGGCGCGTGACGGAAACCGTTCTGACGCAGATCAGCGAGGATGAGCGCTATCGACTGCTGCTCGAGGCGATCACTGATTACGCGATCTACATGCTGGACCGCGAGGGTCATGTCTCGAGCTGGAATCCTGGTGCGGAACGCTTCAAGGGCTATAAGGCCGCCGAGATCATGGGCGCTCATTTTTCTCGTTTCTACACCGACGAGGATCGGGCTGCCGGCCTGCCGGAGAAGGTCCTCGAGACCGCGGCCCATGCCGGTCGCTTTGAGGGCGAAGGCTGGCGGATGCGCAAGGACGGCAGCCGCTTCTGGGCGCATATCGTCGTCGACCCGATCCGATCTGCCTCCGGCCAGCTGATCGGTTTCGCCAAGATCACGCGCGATCTCACCGAGCGCCGGGCCACCGAAGAGGCGTTGCGGCGCAGCCAGGAGCAGTTCCGCCTCCTGGTGCAGGGGGTGACCGATTACGCCATCTACATGCTCGACCCCGACGGACGGGTAGCAAGCTGGAACGCAGGCGCGCAAAGGATCAAGGGCTATGCCCCTGAGGAGATCATCGGAGAGCATTTCTCGCGCTTCTACTTGAAAGAGGATCAGCAGAGCGGGTTGCCGGTGCGTGCGCTGAGAACGGCCGGCCGAGAGGGGCGGTTCGAGCACGAAGGCTGGCGGGTCCGCAAGGATGGTAGCCGCTTCTGGGCGAGCGTGGTCGTGGACGCGATCCACGATGACGAAGGCCAGTTGGTTGGTTTTGCCAAGGTGACCCGCGATATCACCAAAAAGCGCGAGGCTGAGAAGGCGCTCGAGGTCGCTCACGAGGAACTGCTTCAGTCGCGTAAGCTCGAAGCGCTCGGGCAGCTCGCAGGCGGCATCGCGCACGACTTCAACAACCTTCTCATGGCCATCTCCGGTAGCCTCGAACTGCTCCAGAAGCGCGTTCAGGACGATCCCCAGATTGCCCGGCTTCTCGACAATGCGATGCAAGGTGCACAGCGCGGTTCGACCCTGACCGGCCGGCTCCTGTCCTTCGCACGCCGCCAGCCCCTCGCGCTGCGGGCGGTGGATCTGCGATCCCTGGTGCAGGGTCTGCGCGACCTTCTGGGACTTTCGCTGAGCAGTGACATCTCGGTCGAGATCTCGGCCCCCCATGCGGTGCCACCCGTCATGGTGGACCCGGCCCAACTCGAGCTGGCCTTGCTCAACATCGCCTCGAACGCCCGGGATGCCATGCCCGACGGCGGCCGCCTTTCGATCAGCATCACCTGTGCAGACCAGCCCGCGCAGGGACAGATGCATGATCCTGGCCCGCAGGTGTGCCTCGCGGTTGTGGACACGGGCGAGGGCATGGACGAAGAGACGCTTTCACGCGCCGCCGATCCCTTCTTCACCACGAAGGGCCCGGGCAAGGGCATCGGGCTCGGCCTGTCCGTTGTTCATGGCGTACTGGAGGAATCCCAAGGTCGTCTGGTGCTCAAGAGCACGAGAGGCGCAGGCACGACGGTCGAAATGTGGTTCCCTGTGGCCCCCGACCAGCAACCGTCCCAGGCTGCGCCGCAGTCCCGGCCCATTGAGGCGGAACGGAATGACAAGGCGCTGACCGTGCTTGCCGTGGACGATGACGCATTGGTGTTGATGAACACCGTCATCATGCTGGAGGATCTCGGCTACAAGGTCATCGAGGCGGGGAGCGGAGCTGACGCTTTGGTCGCACTGGGCAATCACGAGATCGATCTCATGATCACCGATCATGCCATGCCACATATGAGTGGAACAGAGCTTGCCGAAGCCGCGCGCCTGCTTCGACCGGGCCTGCCTGTGATCATCGCGACCGGGTTCCTCAACCTACCCGCGGGCGCGGCTCCCCTCGATATGCCGAAGCTGCTCAAACCATTCGGCTTGGAACAGCTTCGGGCCACCGTCTGCGAAGCCATTCAGAACAAACCGTAGCAGTGCAGCCAGAATGGCTGCGAGGTCGTGGCCGCTCCTGCTACGCGGCCAAGGTTCGTTTCGTGTCGGCGCGACAGATGTCTGGGATGCCGTGATTGGGAGGCACCCCATCGATGTGGTCGATTTGCGCGGTGGGCTCAACGGATCGACGCAACACTTCAATCTTGAAGCCGAGATGGAGTGTGGAGATGAAACAGCGGCGGCGGATCTACTACACGGCTATTCAACGCGCCGAGATCTGGGACCGATGGCCGCGCGGTGAGTCCATGAGCTCGATCGGACGCGGATTTGACCGGCAGTCCTCGTCGATTTTTTCCGTGTTGTCTCCCACCGGGGGTATCCGTCCGACGGACAGGAAGCGCTCGAGATTGGCTCTCAGCTTGCATGAACGGGAGGAGATTTCCCGAGGGCTGAGCACAGGGCATTCGATGCGGGTCATCGCGGCTCAGCTTGGCCGGGCACCTTCGACGATCAGTCGGGAAATCGGTCGTAATGGAGGGCCTGACAGCTACAGGGCCGCGCGGTCGGATCAGGCCGCATGGGACCGTGCCCTGCGCCCCAAGATCTGCAAGCTGGCTTGCCACCCGAGCTTGAGCCGGACAGTCTCGCAGAAGCTCCGCCGAAAATGGTCGCCAGAGCAGATCGCCGGTTGGCTCAAGCGGATGTTTCCAGACGAAGAGCAGCGCCGGGTGTCACACGAGACGATCTACAGAAGCCTGTTCATTCAAGCTCGTGGCGTTCTGAAGAAGGAATTGCTTGGGCATCTTCGGGCCAAGCGCACGATCCGCCGGTCTCGGCATGCCAGCCTGAAACGCAATGGTCTTGGCCAAGTGACCAATGCGGTGTCGATCCGTGAGAGGCCAGCGACGGTCGAGGATCGCGCGGTCCCGGGCCACTGGGAGGGGGATCTCATCGGCGGTTCGAACAACAGCTACATCGCAACGCTGGTTGAGCGTCAGTCGCGCTACGTGATGCTGATCAAGGTCGCCAACAAGGACACCGAAAGCGTCGTGTCGGCGCTGATCAAGCAGGCGCAGAAAATGCCGCGTGAACTGTATAGATCTCTGACCTGAGACCGCGGAAAAGAACTCGCCGACCATCAGCGCCTTACCATGGCCACCCAAATCGACGTGTATTTCTGTGACCCCCGAAGCCCTTGGCAACGGGGAACCAACGAGAACACGAACCGACTGCTGAGACAGTATTTCGCCCGCGGAACCGATCTATCCCGATATAGCCAAGCGAAACTGAGCGCCGTTGCGCGGCAGCTCAATGAAAGACCCCGCAAGACGCTTATGTATCATACGCCCGCGGAGAAGTTTGCGGAGTGTGTTGCGTCGATCCGTTGAGCCCACCGCGGAAAGCAGTCATTCGCTGCGGCATGAGCGAATGACTGAGTTGGCCGTCTGCGACATCTCGTTAGCGAAGCGACCGGCAGTCCGATGTGGACTGAGAGCACGCTCGAGATACCACGCGGTGCCGACCTCATTTATGGCGCTCCGAGTGGCCTGCACCGCAATGGCAAGATCGATGAACTACCGCACCTGCCGACCCTCTTTCAGCCACACGGCTGCATCCTTCCCGAGCTCCTTCTCTGCACGCTGCTCATACGCGTCTGAGAGGTCGGACGGCAGCCGGTCCTTCCAACGCCCATTCGTGCCCTTGTGGATGAAGCTCTGCGCACCGCCGTCCCAGAACGCGCCGCCGAGCGGGACCGAGGCCGCCGCGTTGCGCTTCATGTAGTCGAAGGAGCAGTGCTCGATGATCCGCGCGCGTGCGTCGTCCGGGATGGCGATCTCGAGAAACGCCGCGATGCGCTCCAGCTCGCGCTCGAAGTCGCGCTTCAGATCGGCGAAATGCACCATCAGCACGTTGGGCAGGTCGCGGATCTCCCACCAGGACCGGACATTCTCCCAGAACGGCCAGAACGGCGCGCCGTCGTTCTCCAGCCAGTGGTGGAAATACGCGACGGGGTCCTCGTGCGGCGGCCCGATCTCGGGGCCGACCAGCCCGGGCGTCTTGTTCAGCGCGTCATACCAGGCCTGGTTGGCGGTCGAATGGTGGTTGTGCATCGACCACATCACGTCACGCCCGTCCCGGCCGATGTAGATGTATTTCGCCTTCGACGACATGCGGAGCGCGTCGACCGGCAGGTGGGTCTTGAGGAAGCGGCGGTGCGTCTGGGCCTCGACCTCCGGCAGCTTGACCTGCTTGGGCGGCACCCGCAGATCGAGCCAGGGCGACATCTCGGCCACCGGCAGCGCCTCCGCCCCCCCGAAGATCAGCTGGCTGACGATCTGCTGCATCCAGGTGGTGCCGGACTTGGCGTAGGTCGAGATGACGATGTCGTCGTCGCGGAACACGAGGTCGTTCCAGATCGTGCTGTCGAAATGATGGTTGTGCATCTCGCGCGTCTTCACGGGCATCCGGTGCTGTGTGGCGGTTGTCATGGCGGAGTCCTTTCCTGGCATTTGCGGTGCCGCGGCCGGGCACGGCACCGCGCGAGACGGGTTCAGCGCTCCGTGCCACGGGCCGGGAAGGCGACGTGGCGCAGGAGCTTCATCCCATCGGGCGTGGTCTCGGCGACCAACACGTATTCGCCCGGCAGCGTGGCCCCGCCCATCTCGGGCGGCAGCGTCACGCTGTAGGTGCCGATGAAGAGCGTGTGACCCTCGCCGAGCGGAACCCTGTCGTCGATCTCGGCGGTGAAATCCGCCACATCCGGAAACTCCGACAAGCTTTGCGCGATGCTCTCGGCGCCCTCGAAGCGGCCGCCGGTGGAGGGCATGTAGACCGCCGCATCCGCGAGGTGCGGCGCGAGGGCATCGTCCTCGCCGCTCAGGGCTCGGGCGAAGGCCTCGATCATCTTTGCCTCTTCCGCCTCGATCGAGTCGGCCGCGGCCGGACAGGTGAGAGCTGCCATGGCGAGGGCGGTCAGGATTGTTGTGCGAAACATGGTTATCCTCCTAAGATGATGCCTGCCGTTGCGTCATGCGGCGCCAGGGTCCACCATCGAGGATCATGCGACAGACCGTTTTCGAGTAGCTCATCCGTCGCAGAACCGTCCTGCGGGAATGCAGACGCGTTTGGGGGAATGGGTTTCATGTTCGACTGGGACGATATCCGGCTGTTTCTCGTCGTGGCGCAGGAAGGCTCGACGTTGGGGGCATCGAAACGGCTGAACATCAACCAGACGACCGTGAGCCGCCGCATCCAAGCGCTCGAGCACGCGCTCAAGTTGACGTTGTTCGAACGCGACCCGCGCGGCTACGCGGTGACGCCGCATGGCAGCGCCCTGCTCGACCTGGCGGGGCAGATGGCGGCGACGGCCGAGACGATCCAGACCCGCGCCGAGCGCCTGTCCCGCGAGGTCTCGGGCGTCATACGGCTGACGGGCAACCCCGAGGCCATGGAACATTGGGGCTTTCCGGTGCTGGCGCGGTTTCGCGCCAAGCACCCGGACATCGAGTTCGAGGTCGACATCAGTTCGGGCCAGATGGCGCTGGAAAAGGGCGAAGCCGATATCGCCCTGCGGGCGGCGGACGAGATCACGGGCGATACGCTGATCGCGCGCAAGCTCGCGCTCATCCCATGGGGAATATACTGCAGCCGCCACTACGAGCGGCAGAACGGTGCGCCGCATGGCCTCGAGGCCTGCGCGGGCCACAAGTTCATCCTCTACAATGGCCGGTTGGCCGAAGCGGTCGGCGCCGCGCGCTGGCTGGCCGAACAGGTTGACGAGGCGGACCGGGCGCTTCAGGTAAATTCCGTCACCGGCATGGTCGGCTCGCTGCGCTCGGGCGCCGGGCTCGGGCTATTGCCCTGCGTCGCCGGAGATTTCGAGCCCGATCTCGTGCCGTGCTTCCGGCACGAGAAGCTCCATCACACGCTTTGGGTCGTGGCCTCGAGGGAGGCCTACTCCCAGCCCCCGATACGCAGCTTCATGAAGTTCGTCGGCGAGAACATCCCGCAGGGGCCGCTCTGGGGCCCGGTCTGACGGCTTGCCCATGCCTCTGCGCGAACGCCGTCCGGTTCTGCGCCTGAGGGGATACGGACGTCGGAGATCCTCCGGCAGGCTATGGGTATCGGCGACTGGCAATGTCGCCGGCAGATCCAACCCATGGAGGACACCATGAACCCGTTCATCCGCAGCCTTGCCGTCTCAGCCCTTCTTGCCCTGCCGGTCGCGGCTTCCGCACAGGACGCTCCGGTGCTGGCCGTGATCAGCCACCCGGTCGAGGACTACGCCGCCTGGCGGCAGATCTACGATGACTTCTCCGACGAGCAGCAGGCCGGCGGCGTCGTCATGGAGCAAGTCTACCAGGACCCCGCCGATCCGAACAACGTGACGGTCCTGCACGGCTTCGAAAGCCTCGAAGCCGCGGAGGGCTTCCTGAACTCCGACGAGCTGAAATCGGCGATGGAAGGCGCTGGCGTCGCGGCAGCGCCCACCGTGACGATCGTGACCCGGGCTGACTGATCGGCTTTGACGCTCCGCACGGCATGCTTGGCGGAGCGTCGGCTCGCTCCGAACATGGTCGCATGATCTCGTGCCCGAACATCTGCGCGCTCGGAGAATGGATTGGTAGAACGATCATTCGAACCTGCCGTTCGCCCGGATTGCGATCGAAAGTCGACTTCGGGCCGCCCTCTCAGGGGCGGCACTGCTGTTCAGATCTCGACCGCCTCGGCGATGGCGAGGGCGTCCTCAAGCTCTACTCCAAGATAGCGCACCGTGCTGTCCATCTTGGTGTGCCCAAGCAGGAGTTGGACCGCCCGCAAATTCCCCGTCTTTCGACAGATCTGCGCAACCTTGGTCCGACGCATCAAATGGGTTCCATAGGCGCTCGGCTCAAGCCCGATTGAGATCACCCATTCTCGAACGAGGCGCGCATACTGGCGTGTCGAAATGTGAGGGCGTTCATGAAAGCGGCCCGGCCACAGATACTGCGACCCGACCACCATCGGATTGGCGAGCCATGCCGCGAGAGACTTCCGCGTGCCTTCCGTGATCTCGAAACGGACTGGCTTCTGCATCTTGCTCTGGATGATCGAGGCGCGCTCCTTCACCTGACTGGCGGCATAGACGTCTGCGACTTTCAGTTTCCCAAGATCGCAGGCGCGCAGCTTGCTGTCGATCGCTGTGTTGAAGAGCGCGAGGTCCCTGACACGGTCAGCAAGCTCAAGTCTAACCCGGATTGCCCAGACATGTCTCGGCAGAAGCGGTCGCTTCTGGCCAACGATGCATCCCTTGTTCCAGGCGGGACGGCATTCACGAATGGCGGGAAGGTTTGTCGTGGACATGGCGGTTTCTCCAATCCACCCCGTCCGCCACGACGCCGGCACCATGCCGACACTGCCCTATAGCACGGCAACCAGTCCCCCAATGCGCGCTGCATGTGCTCTGCGCTCCGCTCTATGGGGGGCGCCGGCTGAGGGCGGGGAGCAGACATTTGCCGCATCGCCGACGAACGGCTGCTCTGGTCGGTCACTGGATTTGGCGCCTGCTGTTCTTTCCTTCGAGCGAGACCGTGTGACATTCGGACTGTTCGCTCATAGACATGACCTATACGTAAGCAAGTAGGCCAACACATGTCGAACTCAGCTGCCAAGACAGACCTCGGCGAGATGGGCGACGTGTCGGCCGCACCTCATGATTTCCAGCGAGATATCGACGCGATCGGCGCCAGCGAAGCCGTGCCAACGATCCTGGAGACGGTGAGCCTTGCAACAGGAATGGGGTTCGCCGCCGTCGCCCGTGTCACCGATACCCGCTGGGTGACCTGCCGAGCCGTCGACCACATCCATTTCGGACTTCGCCCCGGAGACGAGCTTGAGGTCGAAAGCACGCTTTGTCACGAGGTGCGCCAGTCCGAGCAGGAAATCGTCATCGCGGATGTCCAGACGGACGCCCAATACTGTAAGCATCATACGCCCGCCCGTTACGGTTTTCGGAGCTACATCTCCGTCCCGATCCGGCGCTCAGACGGCAGCTTCTTCGGCACCCTGTGCGCTATCGATCCCAAGCCCCGAAACCTGCACGATCCCCGGGTGCTCGACATGTTTCGCCTGTTCGCGCGCAGTATCGGCGGCAGTCTGGAGACCGAGGAACAGCTACAAAATGCGCAGCGACGCCTGGAGGAGGAAAGGAACCTCAGCCGTCTCCAGGAGGAGTTCGTAGCGATCCTCGGCCACGACCTGCGCAACCCGATCGCAGCCATGGGGGCAGGTCTACGGATGCTGTCCAAGCGCCCGCTCGACGCGCAGTCGGTCGACCTTGTCGGCCGCATCCAGTCTTCTCTGCACCGCATGTCGGGGCTGGTGGAGAATATCCTGGATCACGCCAGGGTGCGGTTGGGAGATGGCATCGGCATCCGCCGGGAGATCTGTGAGGATCTGGGCCAGACCCTCGAACACGTCGTTACTGAAATTCAGACTGTCTCATCGGGCCATAGCTTCGACGTTGATATCGAGATCGGCGATCCGGTGTCCTGCGACAAGGACAGGCTTGGACAGCTTCTGTCGAACCTCCTCGCCAATGCGGTTCTCCACGGAGACACCTCACAGCCTATCACCGTGCGGGCACAGGCGCAGGATGGCGAGCTGTCAATCTCCGTCGGGAATGGCGGAGGCTCGATCCCTCCTGACATCCAAGAGAAGCTGTTCGAGCCATTCTCCAAGGGCAACGGGAAGTCGCCGAACAGCGGCCTCGGCTTGGGGCTTCATATCGCAGCGCAGATCGCGAAGGGTCATTCGGGCCAGATCGATGTCTACTCGGATGCCGACTGCACCAAGTTCACATTCCGGATGCCCATTCAATCCGGTTGATGTGGCTGCCTCGGCGAAGGCAGCCACGGTCGCCACTTCCTCATCAGCCGCATGAGCAGTGAACGTCTAAAGCTCAAGTCACTGTTGGCTCAGGGCCGCAAGCTGCGTCTGTCGTGAAGACATCGCTGCCTCTCGCCAGAGCGGCGGCTTTGCCCGACGCAGCCTCCAGCGAAACATGACGTGATGAGCTGAACGGAACGACCTGATATGGGCTGGCACCTACTCCTCCTGTGCCACTTCGATCAGCCAGTTGCACACTTGCATTGCGGCCTCCGACGCCTCTTGTCGCGGCACCAGCAAAAAGAAGTCCTGCTCACCTTCGAGGACGCTTCGGATCGGTTGGACCAGTCGTCCGGCAGTCAGGTCCCGTTGCACCAAGAAGCGGCTCGCCAAGGCGATCCCTTGCCCGGCCAGGGCGGCGTCGAGAGCCAGTGTCGTCTGGTTGAACCGAAGCCCGCGCAAGGGTGGCACCGTCTGCCCAATGGCCGCATCGAGGAAGCTCGGCCAGAGATCATGCGTGTCGTGCAGCAAGGTCATGCGAGAGAGGGTCGCCGCATTGAGGGGCATGTCCCGTGCGGCGACGAGGTTGGGCGAACAGACGGCGACAACCTCCTGCGGAAACAGAAGCTCGGCGCGCAGGCTCGCTCCGAATGGTGGGCGCCCCTGTCGCACGGCCAAGTCGATGCCGTCGGCGTGAAAGCTCATAACGCGCTCGGTCGCGGTGATCCGCAGGTCGATACCGGGATGGGCTTCGGTGAACTCCACGAGCCGTGGGATGAGCCATTTCGACGCGAAGGTCGGGGTCACGCTGATCGTCACCCGCGAAGGCGTTTCGCGAAGCGCGCCGGTTGCATCCGATAGCTGGGAAAAGGCCCGTGCGACCGCGGCATGGTAGACCCGCCCCGTCTCGGTGAAGCTCAGCCCTCGCGGCTCGCGCAGGAACAAGCGCAAACCGAGTTGCTCCTCAAGACCGCGCACCTGCTGGGCCACGGCGCCCTGCGTCACGCCCAATTCCTCTGCGGCGGCGCGGAAGGACAGGTGCCTGCCGGCTGCCGAGAAGGCACGCAGCCCGCTCAGGGAGGGCAGATTGGCTTCGCTCGACACGATAGTTCTCCTACACCCACGCGACAGCTCCTCTGGCTGGTCACATGCAATCAAGCCCCTTACCTCCAGATCCATAGGCGCGACGGGCGCCGCAGGAAAGACAAGGAGCGCGCAAAGATGGCGACAGAGAAAGTGGCGCTGATCACGGCCGGCGGCAGCGGCATGGGGGCCGGGGCCGCACGACGGCTGGCGGCCGATGGCTTCAAGGTCGGGGTGCTGTCTTCTTCGGGCAAGGGGGAAGCTTTGGGCAAGGAGCTCGGCGGTTTCGGTGTCACCGGCTCGAACCGGTCGATCGCGGATCTGAGGCGCCTCGTCGACGGGGCGATGGAGCGCTGGGGGCGGATCGACGTGCTGGTCAACTCGGCCGGGCATGGTCCCAAGGGCGACATCCTCGAGATCACCGACGAAGGCTGGCACGAAGGGCTCGACGTCTACCTGATGAACGTCATCCGGCCGACCCGGCTTGTCACGCCGATCATGGCCGCGCAGGGGGGTGGCACGATCATCAACATCTCGACCTTCGCGGCCTTCGAGCCCGATCCGCTCTTTCCCACCTCTGGCATCTTCCGGGCGGGGCTCGCCGGTTTCGCCAAGCTCTATGCCGATCAACATGCCGAGCAGAACATCCGCATGAACAACGTGCTGCCCGGTTTCATTGACAGCCTGCCCGAGACGGAAGACCGGCGCGCGCGCATCCCGATGGGCCGCTACGGGCGCGAGGAGGAGGTCTCCTCCCTGATCGGCTGGCTCGCCTCCGAGGGCGGCGGCTACGTCACCGGTCAGAACTGGCGGATCGACGGGGGGCTGACCCGTGGCGTCTGAGGCGACCGATATCGCGGGCCGCGACCGGGTCGCCTTCGTCGTGAAATGGGTGGCATCGGTCATCCAGATCCTCGGCTATACCGGAACGGCCTTCGGATGGACGCCGTGGAATCTCTACCTGTTCGTCGTCGGGGTTCTCGGGTGGCTGCTCGTTGGCGTGCTGTGGAACGACCGGGCGATAATGCTGATCCACTTCGTCGCCCTTGGCACGATGCTGGCGGGCATGGCGAGCCAATGACGCATGAAACCCTAAGCCGACCTTCACCGCCCAAGATGTGAAGGTCGGCTTAGGGCCGGTCGCGACAGCGACTGAGAAACCTCTCCTCGGTCGCTCCAAAGCCCGATAAGCAAGCAATCCTTGAGAACCTCGAACTCTAATGACACTTAACCTGCCCCATCGTAGCCTGACGGCATGAACTCGAGCGATTGGTCAGACTTCGAAAACGACGCCGTCGTCGCAGCCTACTTTGCGATGCTCAGCGATGAGTTGTCGGGACGCCCTTTTAACAAGGCGGGCCAGAACAGGGCTTTGCAGCAGCAGATCGGTCGAAGCCGCGGCTCGATCGAGTTCAAGCTGTGCAACGTCTCCGCGGCCTGCCTTGGCCTCGGACTGCCGATCATCAAAGGCTACCTGCCCCGGTTCAACGCACAGATGTCGCTGGCCGAGGCCGCCGCCCGTTGGCTCGCGCGGCACCCGGAATGGGAAGCAGCCCTGCATGGCAAAGCTGTCCCGCAGTTGACCGAGGCCACCATGCTCCACGTTGGCGTCGCACCGACTCTGCGCAACTCACCGCCCTCGGAAGATCTCGAGCACACGCAGCGCATTGCACGACGCTTCGACGTGGCCGGTCGAGATGAGCGCAACCGTTCTCTGGGTCATGCCGGCGAAGAACGGGTGCTTCGCCATGAGATCCAAGTCCTGCGGCAAAGCGGCCGCGAGGATCTGGCGGGGCGGGTCCGCTGGGTCTCGCAGGAAGATGGCGACGGCGCGGGCTACGATATCGCCAGTTTCACGGCCGAAGGCCGGGAGCGCCTCATCGAGGTGAAGACCACCAATGGGTGGGAGCGGACCCCCTTTCACATCTCGCGCAACGAGATCGAGGTGGCGCAGGAGCGCCGGGATGACTGGCATCTCTTCCGGCTCTACGACTTTGCGCGTGCGCCGAAGGCGTTCGAGCTGCGTCCCCCTCTCGACGCGCATGTCTCGCTGACCGCCACGAGCTTTCGCGCGAGCTTCCAGTGACCGATACGCCGCGCCGCTTCGCCCGCACCATCGGCATTGATTATTCGGGGGCCGAGACCGCAGAGGCGAGCCTCAAGGGATTGCGAGTCTATCAGACCCTCTGTGACGAAGAGGCGCAGGAAGTCCTGCCGCCCGTAGGGCCTCGAAAATACTGGACCCGGCGCGGGTTGGCGGCATGGCTGGTGCAGGAGCTGGACAGCCGCGTTCCGACGATCGTGGGTATCGACCATGCGTTCTCCTTCCCGATGCGCTATTTCGAGCGTCACCGTCTGGCGCCGGACTGGCCGAGTTTCCTGGACGACTTCTGCGCGCATTGGCCGACGGATGAGCCGCACACCTACGTCGACTTCGTGCGGTATGGCCAAGCCGGGAACGGGGCGGCCAGGACGGGCGAGCGAACCTGGCGCCGTCTGACCGAGGAGGCCACCGGATCGGCGAAGTCGGTGTTTCATTTCGACGTGCAGGGCTCGGTGGCGAAATCCACCCATTCCGGCATCCCTTGGCTCCGGACGCTGCGCAGGGCGAGGTCAGAGCTTCACTTCTGGCCATTCGACGGCTGGACGCCGGCCTCGGAGGCCTCGGTGGTCGTCGAGGCGTATCCGCGGCTCTGGAGTGCGACCTATCCGCGAAACGCGCGCACGCCCGACCAGCATGATGCCTATGCCATCGCGCGATGGCTTCAGGAGGCTGATGGCAGCGGAGATCTTTCAGGCGCCTTCACAGCACCTGTGCCCGAACAGATCGCCATGACCGGGCAGATCGAGGGGTGGATCCTCGGCTCCACTTGGCCGCCGGCCAAAAAGCCGACGTCGAAGCGGAAGCCGTCCACGCGGGGAGCGGCACCGGCCGGGACGACCAGGCCGGGCTTTGTCAATCGCAACGAGCAGGAGGTCCTGCGGAAGACCGACCTTCCCGGCAACGACCAAAACCAGCTTGTCTACGTCCTTCGATGCCGGCGCTGTGGCGAGCGCTATGGCGCGAACGGGTCGGATCTCTTCCAGCGACGTTGTCCGGCTTGTGGAGCGGGCCGACCAGGGCTGCCGATTGATCTCGCACGATGAGGGGCACCTCGAGCCGCCGCACGTGCTGACCGAAATCCGCTATGCCGGAGACTGACGACAAGACAGACAGATAGCGAATGCAGGCTCTGGCGGTTGATTGAGGAAGTTCGGCGGCCAACGATCCCGCCGCCATACCAACCTACTTCCTCGCCAGCCCCGCATCGCGCAGCTGCTCGGCATCGGGAAGGTCACGCAGATCCTGAAGCCCGAAGGCGGCGAGGAAGCCCGGCGTGGTGACGTAGGTGTAAGGCGCGCCCCTGCGCGGCGCGCGCGGCCCCGGCGCGATCAACTCGCGTGCGGCGAGCCGGCCAATCAGATCACGGGAGATCTCGCGGCCGAAGATTTCGGCCAGCCCGTCGCGGGTGACCGGCTGGTGGTAGGCAATCGCAGCGAGCACCGCGACATCGCGCTCGGACAGGCCGATCTCCCGGTCCCCGACATCGGCGGCGGCGCGGATCACCGCCCCGTAGGCAGGCTGGGTGCGCAACATCCAGGCGTCGCCAATGCTCACGATCTCGTAGGGCCGGTCGGCCAGTTCCGCGGCGAGATCGTCGAGCAGCAGGTCGAGCGATGCCCCCTGCCCCACGACGCGCGCAAGATCGCCGCGCGGCACCGGCTGGGATGAAGCGAACAGTACCGCCTCGATCCGCCGCATCCACTCGCGCCAGCGCAGCTCGCGTGGCAGCTCGGCCAGCTCGCGGTCGATCATGTCCATGGTCAGAGCCCGTAGAGGCGGAAGCTGTCGCGCCCGGTCAGCTCGCGCAGCGCGCCCAAGGCGACCAGCCGGTCGCAGAGCCGCCGCGCGGCGCGGTCCGACATCAGACGGGTCAGCGCAGCCGGTGCCAACGCGTCCTGCGCGAGAAACATCTCGACCGCCGCATCGGCGCCCTTGGCGCGCAGCTTCGGCGCCACGGCATGCAGCCGCGCAGCGCGGCAGGTCAGGTCCTGCGCCAGTCCGGCCGCCTGGGGCGCGGCGCGGGCCACCGCCTGGTGGCAGGCCAACCGCAGCTCATCCCCATGACGCCGCAGATCGCGCGGTGTAAGGCCATTGGCGAGCAGCGGCACGATCCGGTCCCAGCCGAGCGCCTTGGCCAGCGCCGCATCGGCGAGGATCAGCGCCGCCGTCTCGGCGCGCGGGGCGTCAGCCAGCACGGCCTCCAGCGTCAACGCGGCCCGCGCGACGGGGGCCCCGAGACGCGCCAGTTCACGGCTGACCAGTTCGGGCGCGATGCCGGGAAGAGGCGCCAGATCGCGCTTGGTCAGCGGCCGCGTCGCCGCTCGGCTCCAAGCCTTGCCGATCTCGCCGGCGGGACCGAGCGGATTGCCCGGGCGCGCCAGATGAAGCGCGTCGCGCAGGTCCGCCAAGCCCTCTGACCGCCCCGAAAACCTCACATCTGCGACGGCGGCCTCAAGCGCCAGCCGGTCGCGCCACAGGGCAATGGGCAAGCCAGGCGCGGCCCTCACGCCTTGCAGATGCGCCAGCGCCGCGCCGGCGCGGAACGCCGCGTCCTCAGGATCGAGGGCGCGGGTCGCGACGGCCCAGCCCGGTAGGGTGGGCCAAGCGGGCGCGGAACAGTCGAGGGATGGGATCATGGTCATGCTCAGGTCGCTATCGTCGAGCGGCGCTTTTGTCCATCAAGTTGCGCTGTAACCGCCGCGCTGTGCGCTGTTTAGCTATGCCCGATAATCTTGGTTTATCGGACATAATAATGATATGCTACTCAGCATGACTGGATCAGCTGAAAACCCCGATACGCCGATCGCCCTGCCCGACCATGTCGCCGGCTCTGGCAGCCTCGACCGGCTCGTCGAGACTGCCCGTGGCTACGCGCAGCAGGCTGTCTCCGAAAACACCCGCATCGCCTACGGGCGTGACTGGGCCGCTTTTGCGCGCTGGTGCCGGCTGCGCGGCGCCGATCCCCTGCCCCCGTCGCCGGAGCTGATCGGGCTCTACATCACCGATCTTGCCGCGCCTTCGAAGGCGCGTGCGCTCTCGGTGGCCTCGATCGAGCGCCGGCTGGCCGGACTATGCTGGGGCTACGCGCAGCGGGGGCTGCGGTTTGAGCGCCGCGATCGGCACATTGTCAGCGTTCTCGCCGGTATCCGTCGTCGTCACGCGCGGCCGCCGATGCAGAAGGAAGCGATCGGGCCCGAGGACTTGCGCGCCATGCTCGCGACGCTGCCGCACGATCTGCGTGGGCTGCGCGACCGGGCGATGCTGCTGATCGGTTTCGCCGGGGCTCTGCGCCGGTCCGAAATTACCGGGCTCGACCACGGTAAGGACGACACCATGGACGGCACCGGCTGGGTCGAGATCTTCGAGACCGGCGTGCTGGTCACGCTGCGCGGCAAGACCGGTTGGCGCGAGGTCGAGATCGCGCGGGGCTCGAGCGACGCCACCTGCCCGGTCCGGGCGCTGGAGCGCTGGCGGGCGTTTTCGAAGACCAACTTCGGGTCGCTGTTCACCGCCGTCAGCCGGGACGGCAGCCGCGCGCTCGAGCGCCGCCTGAACGACCGCCACGTGGCGCGGTTGGTGCAGCGCACGGCACTGGCCGCCGGATTGCGGCCCGAGTTGCCGGAGGCCGAGCGCCGCGCCCTCTTCGCCGGCCATTCGCTGCGCGCGGGGCTGGCGTCGTCGGCCGAGATCGATGAGCGTCATGTCCAAAAGCAGCTCGGTCACGCCTCGGCCGAGATGACCCGACGCTACCAGCGCAGTCGAGACCGTTTCCGGGTGAACCTGACCAAGGCAGCGGGACTATAGGATACTCTGGAGCGCTCTTCCTTTCATTGAGCCTTTGGGTCTGATGCGGTGAGCGCATCCTCTCGGCTTAGCAGAGCTACCACGCCATGAAGGCGAGTGAGAGACAACTTCAAATCTATTCTTTTGGCTCCTTCGGCTCGCCCTTTGCGCAGGTGCGTACAGCATCGGGCCAATATATTTGGCTGGCATGAAAACCGTATCTCCCGATCTGTTTGGCGCTGCCCCTTGGACTTGGCTCCTGGTGCCGCTCTTCTGCCTGCTGCTGGTCCGCATCTTGGATCGGGATAGCAAAATGCGTGCGTCTGGGCTGGGCCTCATTACCACCTCTTTGATGATTTTTAGCGCCGTGGCCCTGTCCGGCTGGCAACATTTTATCTGAGCTGACGCTTCTATCGCGAGCCCATTGCGGACTTTACTACTATTCACTGCGCTTGCTTGTTTTCTGCTGCGCCGGCGCGCCCGCACAGGGACGCGGGCAGCAACTGTATTGAGCTCTCGAAAGCCGACATATTTTGATCTTCAAAGACCGCCGCCTGCGCCCTTGTGTTCTATTGTAGGTCGCACGGTGCTCGACGAATAGCACATGCGCTCCCGGGGCTGAACTTGTCCGGTCAAGTTTCAGCTGACTCTCGACCGTTGCGACCCTCGTTCGTCCAAGCCTTTGTCCGAAGCACCTCACAGGTCGCTCCGAGAACCGCAGGGTAGGAAAACGAGTTCAGCGACCGGGTCGACACGAGACGTCTTGTTCGATCAGCGTGGCTCACGACCTCTTGGCTGATACCTCCCAGTGAGTATGATGTTGCGTAGTGGCCGCGCATGCCGTGTAGGTTCGTTTAATGAACACACGAGCGATCAGTCGACTTGCCGGCCAGATGAGCCGCCGTTTCGCGGGCGATGCGCGGAACCTTAAGCTCGGCTTGGCGGTCGCGATTGCGACGCTACTGATGGCTTCGATCTGGATCGTGCTGGACGCGAGGCGCGCTGAGCAGGCCGACGTCCGAATCGAGGCGGCGAACATTGCCGCACTACTTGCGCAGCAAGGCAGGACCGCGCTGGATTCGACTGACTTGGCACTGCGTGCGATCGCCGCGCGACTCGAACGCGAGGATCTGCCACAAGATGACCCGGAATTTCGCACGTTCATTCGCGGTCTCGACGAACGCCTTGAGACAGTGCGTGCGCTCTTCGTTATTGGAGCGGACGGCTACATAAGCCACGACACCGACTACCCGGAAACGCCGCGTGTCTCACTCTCCGACAGGCGGTATTTCAGCGTCCTGCGCGACGACCCCGACCGGGATTTTTTCGTCGGCCGCCCGATCCTCAGCCGGTCGGTTCTCCGCTGGTTCGTTCCTGTCGCGCGTCGTCTGGAGACCGCGGATGGCCAATTCGCCGGGGTCGTGGTCGCGGCGCTTGAGCCAATCTTCATCGAGCGAACCTACGGCCGCCTCGAGCTCAAGCCGCGCGACGTGGTAGCCCTGTTTCATGCGGACGGGACGCTTGTTGCGAGCATTCCCTCACTGCCCAACAACTACGGAAAACAGGTCAAAGACATCCAGCTGTTCTCGCCCGACCTGGCCGAGACATCGAGCGGAGTTTACCAGACCATCAACCCGCTCACCGAGCGCCCGGCCATGGTTGGGTTCGAGCGCTTCGGTGAGTTCCCTCTGGTAGTCGCCGTCGCGCTTGACCACAGCGACGCGCTGGTCGATTGGCGCCGGACCCTCTGGATCGTCGTTCTCGCCGACGTCGTCACGATCACGTTGATACTGCTGCTCTACTCTGCATTGGCGCGCCGGCGGCTCGAGCAACAGGTCGAGCGCCAGAAGGCGGTGATGCAGCAGAAACTCGAGACCATCGGCTTCATGACGAGTGGAGTGGCGCACGATTTCAAGAACATCCTCGCGGTGATCGACTCCGCAGTGCGCATGCTGCGTCGGGGAGACCCCAACGAGGCCCTGCTTCGAGGAATTGAGGAGGCCAAGGATCGCGGCGTCGGGCTTACCTCCGACCTCCTCCGGTTCGCCAAGGATCAGGAGGTGCGCACGAGCACGTTCAGCCCGGATGCGCAGATCCGCTCCCTCAAGGCCCTGCTACGCCGCAGCACCGGGCCGGGCGTTACGCTGTCTCTTGATCTCGAGGCCGGCGAAGCAAGCGTGGAAACGAGCCGCGCGCTCTTCGACGCTGCTCTCATGAATCTCGCAGTCAACGCCTCACAGGCCATGCCCGAAGGTGGCGAGCTCGTCGTTTCGACGAGGGTGGTCGAACTCGACGAACATCCCTGGCTTCTCCCCGGGCGCTACGCGTCCATTCAGGTCGAGGACACCGGACAGGGCATTTCGGAGGAAACATTGTCCAGCCTGTTCCAGCCGTTTACGACCACGAAAGGTGCGCAAGGCACCGGCCTCGGCCTCTATCAGACCCGACGTTTCGCGCGGGAGGTTGGTGGAGATATCGTCGTCACCAGCGAACTCGACCACGGAACGCGGGTGCAGATATTATTGCCCGTCATAGACACCACTTTGTCCTGAAGATCGGCAGAATTCTCCTCCCGGACGCGATCGCGCAAGCTGGTGTTGATCACCCATGCCGCGCTCCGGCTCGACGGCCTTCCGGCAATGCTGATCGCCACGGCCGGTCTCGTCTATCTGCTCGGCTGCTTCGCCGTCACGGTGGTTTTCAACGTGCCAATGAACGAGGCGCTGGCCGGGATGGACCTGGCAGAGGCGTCCACCCAGAGCTACTGGACCGGCACCTACCTGCCGCGCTGGACTTTCTGGAACACGGTCCGGACAATCGCCTGCGGTCTGTCGGCGGCGCTTCTGCTCTTCGGATTGACGACGCTGTCCCAGTCGCAACCTGCATAACGCAACAGGGGACCAGACATGGCCGAGCAAACGACCCTTCACCTGCTCTGCGGTCGGATCGCTTCAGGCAAGTCCACGCTCGCCACCGAACTCGGCCGCCGCCCCGGGACCGTGGTCATCCGCGAGGACCACTGGCTCTCGGGCCTCTACCGCAAGGAATTGAGGTCGATCGACGATTACGTCCGCTGCGCCGGCCTGTTGCGCGGTATCGTCGGCCCGCATGTCACGGACCTTTTGAACGCGGGAGTCTCGGTGGTCCTTGATTTCCAGGCGAACACCATCGAAGCGCGATCCTGGATGCGCGGCCTTCTCGACGGAACGGAGGCTGCGCATGTGCTCCACCTGCTTGACGTGCCCGAGGAGGTCTGCCTCGCGCGGCTGAGGGCCCGGAACGACGCGGGCCTGCATCCCTTCGCCGTGACCGAGGCGCAGTTCCGGCAGATCTCACGCCATTTCGTGCCACCTGCGCCGGACGAGGGGTTCGCAGTTCAGGTCCACCCGGTAGCGACCTGATGACCAGCCCTGCCGTTTGACAGTAAAGGCGGGTTCCCCGGCTCAGCGAAGGCTGGAGATACGGCCGCAAGCGAAGGTCAGGGTCCGAAGCGATGTCATGCGCTGACCCCCTTCACGAACGTCGTTCGGCCGCCCCTCAGAGGCACGATACCTACGGCAACGAACCACGCGATGGCGCCAAGGCCAAAGACAGCGCCGGCGGTCTCTCCGAGCGGCGGCAGGATGGTCACGAGCCCGGCGAAGCCGCTGATTGCGCCGATCCCGGCTGTGACGCGGCCGAGGAGACCGCTCGCAATCCCGGCGAGGCTGACCGCCAGGATCCATGCGCCGCCGGCGATCTCGTTGCCGCCGCCGAGGCCCAGTTCGACCGCGTGCAGCGTCTGCCAGAGGGAGGCCGCGGCCGCCGGATCGGCGGCAAGCGCATGTGTCCGTTCGACGGCGACATTTGCGATCATGCCGGCCCCGAGGACAAGGGTGGCCCAGATCAGCCCGATCGCCCCGGTCAGGGCGGCGGCGTCGGGCCGCGAACTGGCGATCTGCCGGCAGAGCGCCACGACGAGAACCGCGAGCGCAAGCGCGTTCACGACGTAGATCAGGGTGTTCCAGGCGATCAGCACGCCCGGCCGTTCGGCGATGAAGGCCACGACGGCAGCGACGTCGATCTCGTCCGAACCGAAGCCCAACGGGGCGAGCACGGTGACAAGCATAGCGAAGCCAAAGAGGTAGGTTGCGGCGCAGATCAGGGCGGCGAGGCCGCCGGCTATGCGGAGGGTCATGAGCGGAGTCCTTTCGGTTGGCGAGCCGCTTCTGCGGCGAGGGTTTCAAAGTGTTCGGTGAGGCGCCGCGTCCCGAAGCGGGGCGCGACCATGTCCATTCCGAGCGCGGTCAGGAAGAAGCGCGCGGGGCCGCTCACGTGGCGCGGCAGGAGCGGTAGGACGGCGAGCCCGGTCCGGCGCAGGGCGTCCGGCAGATAGGTGATGCGCGGCTTGATCCCGAGGGCGGCGAAGGCGGCGCAGGCGATCTCGCCTTGGGTCATCACGTCGGGGCCGCCGATCTCGGCCCAGCCCCTCCCGGCGTCGGTCGCGTCGGCGATGGCCACCGCCAGATCGGCGCCATGAATGGGGTTGAGGCGATGCGCCCCGCCCCCAAACAGCCAGACGCGGCCATTGCGCGCCATCGTCAGGATCTCGCCCATATCCGAGAAGTAGCCGGTGGGCGCGATCACGGTCGCGGGCATGTCGGAGGCATGGAGCGCGTCCACGAAGGCGCTCTTGGCATCGACAAGCGGCACGTCCGTCATGGCATCGGCGTTCAGCACATGGACGTAGGCAAAGCGTCCGACGCCCGCGGCCTCGGCCTCGCGCAGCAGGTTCAGGTTGGCCTGGAAGTCGACCTCCCGGTAGCCGAGCCCGTCGGCCTGCCGGGTGATGCCAAGCGACGAGACGATGAGATCCACGCCATCCATAATCCCTTCGAGCGTCTCGGGCCGGGTGGCCTCGGCCTCGACCGAGAGATCGGCCAAGCTCCCGGCCTGCGCGGCGTCGCGGACCAGCGCGGTGACATGGTGGCCGCGCCGCGCGTATTCGGCGCACAGAAAGCGCCCGAGATAGCCGGTCGCGCCGGCAACGAGAACGTTCATGGATCGTCTCCGGTGTTCATGACAGGCCGACGCCAAGCGCGGCGGCGGCCATGAGGAAGAGGACCGGCGTCCAGAGCAGGCGCTCCGGGCGCGACGGGCTGGCGGCGTTCGCAGCGAGCGACAGCAGTGTGAGCGCGAGGGCGGGCCAGAACAGAGGCGCCAGCGGCGCCGCGCCGATGCCGGCCCTGGCGAGCACCGCCCCGGCCATGGTTGCGAGCAGCGCGGCCTGGACCAGCGCCAGCGCCCGCCAAGCCGACGACAGGCGGCCGGGAAAGCGGCCGCCGACCGTCAGGCGGCCGAGCGGGGCACCGGCGGCGACGCCCAGGTGCATCAGCATGGGCAGTGCGGTCAGCCCGGCATAGGCAAAGGCGAGGATCTGGCTCATGGACCGGTCCCTCACCACCGCAGCAGGCGCGCCGGACGGGATCGCCGCGAGCTGTGCGGCCTCCCCTCGGGTAGGCCGAGATCGCCCCACAGGTGCCGGGGCGGAGACGCGCGCCGCTCTGTCGGGTGGACCGTCCCCCCGGTCAGCAGGTGGTGCAGGCCCTCCATGCGGGTGCGGACATCATGCATGGCTTCCTCCCTCAGTTCACGACCGCATGGCCGCGGCCGCGCAGGCAATTCAGAACGATATCCTCGCGGGTGTCGCTTGCCGCGGACGCGCCCGCCGCGGCGCCCGCCAGCGCGCCGACGACGGCCCCGCCCAGTGCGTCGCCCTCGTCGTCGATCTCGCCCAGCACGCCGCCCATTCCTGCCCCGATGGCAGCTGCGGCCATCGTCTCGTGGTCCAGCTGTGACTGGCTTCGGGCAAGGCTTCGGCAGGCAGCGAGGTCGCTCTGGAACTGCGCGCGCGGCGCGCCGTCCAGGATCGGGTCCACATCCGCACCCATGTCGGCGCAGGCCGCCAGCAAGGCGGTCAGGCACAGGGGAGCGATCAGCATCGGTTTCATGTCGTGTCTCCTTCGACGACCAAGGGTGTCGAAAGAGAAATTATCTGTCCGCGCCGCTCGACGGCATGACCGCAGGGATCAGCGGTTTGACCTGCGGCATCAATCGCCGCACCACGCGGTGGGGCTGGCGCCGGTCCAGCGCCGGAACGCCCGCACGAAGGCCGAGGCTTCCGAAAAGCCCAGAAGGTAGGCCGTTTCCCCGACCGACACCTTGCCTGCGCTCAGGTAATCCATCGCCATTCGGCGGCGCAGGTCGTCATGGACCTGCGCGAAGGTGACGCCTTCGTCCTTCAGTCGGCGGTAGAGCGTCTGCCGGCTCATGCCGAGATCGCGCGCGATGCGGTCCATCGACAGCGTGCCCTCGTGCAGCTCCGCAAGCATCCGTGTCTCGACGGCAGAGCGCACGGTATCATGCGTCGCAAGCTCGTCCAGTAGCGCGTCCGCATGGCGCGTGAAAATGCCGAAGACGTAGTCCTTGCCGCCGTCAAACGCCGCGTCGAGCCAGACCGGATTGATCCGGAGCGCGTTGCGCGCCGCGTGGAACGTGACTGGCACCCTGAAGAGTTGCGGGTAGCGGTTGGCATGCGGCGGTGGGGCGTAAGTCACCTCCAGCGCCCGCTCGAACGGGTGTTCCGGCGCGGATCGACGGAACTCGGAGATGAACCGCGCGAAGCTCGCCTCCGTGGCCATCCAGCTGCCGTCGCAGGGGCGGTGGTCCACCAGCCAGACCGCGTCCGCGTCCCGCACCAGTTCGAACCGGTCCCGTCCCCCGGGGATCGGCACGTCGGTCATGAGGCGCGAATAGCGGTTCAACTGGTCCAGGCTGTGCGGGAAGGAGGAGGAGGCATGCACGATCTGGCCGACGATCGACATCGTCTCGAGCCGGGTTTCAAGGACGTGGCGCAATAGCAGCGACGTGTCCCCTGTCGTCTCGACCCCCGCGGCGATGAGCGTCTGGTAGGAGGCGACCGGGATGCGTGTGTCCTGATCGGCCAGATCCTCCGCCGTCAGCCCCGACGCCGCCAGCAAGCTGTCTCGAGGCACCCCTTCGGCCACCGCATAATCGAGGAACGCGGCCGCGAAACCGGCGGCCATGGTCTGATCGGACATGCGGCAGTCTCCTCGGGTCAGGATCTCGATGCGCCCGGTCATGTCGTCGCCGAACCGGCGCTGGCAGATTGTCTTGAGACATGACGCCGGGACAACCCCTATGCTGCGCCCCATGACTGCACCGATCGCCGCCCTCCACGGTCTCTCCGCCTTGGCCTTTGCCACTCTCCTGTGGATCACGCGGGGGTCCCCGGAGGTGCCGGCCACCGTGACCGGCGATCCCTCCCCGTCACGTCTCGAAGGTGAGGGTGTCGTGCTGCATGGCCGCGTCGCCGTCCCGAAAAGTGCGCCGCTTTTCGTCGTTCTGCATGGCGGGCCCGGCGGCGATCATCGCTCGCTGCTGGCACTGAAGGGGCTGAATGAGACGCACCGTGTCCTGTTCTACGACCAGCGCGGTGCGGGCTTGTCGGAGCGGGTGGCGCCGGATCGTTTGGGCGTGAGCGATCATCTCGCCGACCTTGACGCACTGATCGCGGCGCATGGCCAAGGCCCTGTCGGTGCTGATCGGCCATTCCTGGGGCGATGCTGGCGACAGCCTATCTTGGCCACCGACCAGAGGCGGTCTCCCGCGCCGTTCTGATCAAGCCCAGCTTCCTTGATACGGAAGGACTTGCCGACTTAAAGATCCAGCGCGCTGCGCTCTTCCGCAGCCCGCGCGGGAGCAGCACAGTGAAGGAATCTCTGCCCGGACAGTATTCGCCCGCCCGAACAACCTTGATCTCGCGCTGCGGACCTAAACAGGCAGCGCTTCCCGTTTCCGCGCCATGACGGCTTTAAGTGCCGGACGATCGGCACAGCGCCTGATCCAGGCCCGGAGGGTGGGCTGTTCCGGCATCGCGTTGGGAATCCACTGGAATGGGCTCGACAGCAGCAGGTCGACTGCCGAGTAATCCTCTCCAAGAAGATAGGGCTGGCTGTCCAGCGCATGGGCCAGCCGGGCGAAGACGGCGTCCAGATCGCGGAAGGTCGCGTGCAGGGCGGGATGGTCGATCTTCGCCCAGTCGAGAACCAGCACGGGCTCCATCACGCCTTGGTAATAAAACAGCCAACTCAGGAACGCCCCGCGCTGCGGATGACCGACAGGGCGACCGAGCCCCGCCTCGGGAAACCTGTCCGTCAGATAGGCGACGATGGCCCCGCGCTCGCGCACATGATCCTCGCCGTCGGTCAGATAGGGCACTTTGCCCTCCGGATGCGGATTGCGCGGGTCTGGGCCACCGCTGCCATCCTGACGCGCGACCGAGACGTCGATCACGTCGATATGCTCTGCGATGCCCATCTCCTCGATCAGCACGAGCATGGAGGTCGAGCGGGACTGCGGGGCGTGATAAAGGGTCGGCATGGGAGGCTCCTGACTGGATGTGATGCCTTGTCATATGCCCCGCCTGCTGACAGTTTGTGTCAGCATGGCCCGGACCGACCGCCTCATGCGTTTGATGGACGCGCTGCGCCGCTTGCCTGTCCCGGTCACCGCCATGCGGCTGGCGGCGGAAACGGGCGTGTCGCCGCGACAGCTCTACCGCGACATCGCCACGCTGCGCGCGGGCGGCGCCCTCATTGATGGCGAGGCCGGGGTCGGCTACCGGCTGACCGAGGACCCTGCCCTGCCGCCGCAAAGCTTTTCGCGGCTGGAGATCGAGGCGCTGGTCCTTGCCGTGGGAGAGCTGCGCCAGACGGGCGACGCGGCACTGGAGGACGCGGGCCGTTCGGCGCTTGCCCGGATCATCGCGACGCTGGCCGACGATCAATCGCGCCAAGCCATGCACACCGTCCTGCGCAGCTTTCGTTCGCCACCTGCGCGCGTGGAGCCGCCCGTGGACATGGCGCTTCTGCGACGCGCCTGCTGGGAGGAGCTGGCGCTCGACGTCTCGTATCGCGACCTCAAGGGCTGGGTCACCGAGCGCGAGGTCTGGCCCCTCGGGATCAGCTATTCGGACGGCACGCTGATGGTGCTGGTCTGGTGCTGCCTGCGGCAGGACTGGCGCGTCTTTCACGCCAAGGGGATCGAGAACGCCCGCCTCAGCGGGCGAAGCTTCAGGCCCCGGCGCGTGGCCTTGCTGCGCGACTACGCGGCGCGGCGGGCCGCCTCGGGGCCCCCTGCGAAAGCTTGAGCGCGACCCTGCCGTTCTCTTCGCGCCGCCATTCGCAACAGCACCGAAGAGACGATGGCGGCGACAGGGCCCTCCACCGTCTCACCGGTGTTCAACAAGGGGCTCCGCCTCAGTGTACCGACGGCAAAACCCCGGCGGCAGCGGACCCACCTGCCCGAACCGAGGCACCGTTGCACCCGGTGATGGCGGGGGCCTCGCGGATCAGCGCCGGATCGGTCAGCGCCGCCACCATGAAAAGCGCGAAATCGGTGCGCCGTGTCAGGTTACTCGCAAGGCGCGGATCGCCTACACGCCGGGCCCAGATCGGCAGACCCTCGCTCGGCCCCTCCTCGAGATCCGAGCCGCGCACCACCGTCCAGTCGCGGTTCGAGGCAAAAATGAGATCCGTCGCGCGGACCTGATCGTCGATATCGACAAGGCGCAGCGCCCTGAGGATCGGCGTGCCGAAGCTGACGATCGCGCGGATCTTCCAGCCGTAGCGATCCTTGCCGTCGCGGCTGATATGCCAGCCGCAGGAGAAGACCAGACGGACATGGGGCGGGGCGAGGTCGAGCACGGCGCGCGCCGTGCCCGAAGCGTAGTCCTGCACGCCCCAAGGCGCGAGGACCACCAGCACGCCGTCGCAGCCCTGCGTGGCCTTGGCGATCACCGCGCGGTCGTCGGTGCGGCCGGGATGCACGGTGATGCGGCCCTTGAACCGCTCAAGCTTGCCGGCGCTCTTGGGGCGGCAGACGCCGGTGACCTCGTAGCCGAGGGCCAGCGCGTGTTCGGTCATGTACTGCCCGAGCTTGCCGGAAATGCCGACGATGCAGATGCGTTTCATGGGGGGTCTCCTTTCGATATGGGTCAGGCCGAGATGGGATGCGACGCACGGGCGCGCGGGCCGCGCAACAGCAGCCACAGCGCAAAGCCGATCTCGGCCAGCGTCACGACGAGCAAGAGCGCGATCTTGACCGCCTCCAGCGTCGCGGCGCCGGGCAGGGCGAACATCTGCACGCTGTCGACGAGATAGCCCGTGCCGCCGACGATCAGCCCAAAGCCCAAGGCTCGTGGATAGAGCTCCGAGCGCAAAACCAGCGTGCCCAGAAGGATCAGGTGCAGGCAGAAGAAGACCTGCCAGATCCAGACGCCCGCGTCGTGGACATGGCGCAGCAGGCCGGCCAGCTCGATGCGTTGCGCTGTGCTGAAGCTGTCAAGCGGCAGCCGGCCATCGGCCAGCGCCAGCGATCCGGCATGGAAGAACAGCATCGCCGCCATGACAGCCACCATCATCAGCCGCGCATAGGACGCGGCAAGCGACAGCGTCGCGTTCACCGGGCGAAACATGAAGTAGAGCATGACCGAGACGAATACCTCGGCGGTCATCATCACCACGTCGCCCACGAGGCCCGCGTGAAACAGGCCGCGCCTCTCGGCGATGTTGGCGAAGGTCGCCGCCGGATCGCCCGCGACGTTCAGCGCGCCCGGCACGTAGAGGATCGAAAAGCCCCCTGCAAAGGCGATGACGAGGTAAATCGCCCCGGTCAGGCGGGCGTAGGCGCGGGAGGATGGATCGTGAAAAGAGAGCATGAGAGCACCTCCTGGCGATAGCTGCGGACTGCTCCCATCCTACGCCCACCTGCCCTTGCAGAGAATTGACCGGTCTTGTCGAGCTGATATGCAGATCCGTATGGATTGGCGCAGCGTCACCTTCGACTGGAACCGGGCCCGGGCTTTTCTCGTGACGGCCGAGGAAGGCTCGCTCTCCGCCGCCGCCCGCGCGCTGAAGCTGGCGCAGCCGACGCTGGGCCGTCAGGTCGAGGCGCTGGAGGCCGAGCTTGGCGTTGCGCTGTTCGAGCGGTCCGGCCGGGGCCTGCGCCTGACGCCGTCGGGACACGAGCTTCTCGAGCACGCCCGGCTCATGGGGGAAGGCGCGCGTGCCCTGTCTCTGGCCGCATGGGGTCAGACTGAGGCGCTGGAGGGCGAGGTGGCGATCTCGGCCTCGGACGCCTATGCCAGCTACCTGCTGCCACCGATCCTCAAACGGCTGCACGCCGCCGAGCCGAGGATCCGCATCGAGATCGTCGTCTCGAACGACCTGTCGGACCTGTCGCGCCGCGAGGCCGACATCGCGGTGCGCAACGTCAGACCTACCGAACCCGACCTCATCGCGCGCAAGGTCCGCGACGCGATGGCGCGGCTCTACGCGACGCCTGCCTATCTCGACAGGCTCGGGCGGCCCGGCTTGGCGGCGGGATACAATGCCGCCGATTTCATCGAGATCGACGCGAACAACAGCCTCATGCGCCTGCTCAACACGCAAGGCTTCTCGCTCGATCAGGCCAACTTTCCCTATCGCTGCCGCAACTTCACAGTGATGTGGGAGATGGTGCGCAAGGGGATGGGGGTCGGCATCCTCGACGATCGCATCGGCGATGCCGACGAGACGGTCGAGCGCGCCGTGCCGGGGTTCGAGCCGATCGCATTCCCGATCTGGCTCGTCGCACACCGCGATATCGCGCGGTCGCGCCGCCTGCGGGTGGTCTTCGATGCGCTGGCGGACGGCTTCAGCGCCTGAGGCTGGCTGTCAGGTATCGCTCCGAGCCGTGCAGCCGGATCTCGATCTCCCGCGCGAAGTCGGCGCGACGAAGTGGTCAGCATTCTGCCGGAACTGCGCGTCCGAGACAGTGGAGGGATGATCGCCTCGCACATCGCGGTCGCGCAGTCGCGCGAGGCAGAACGCATCGTGGACATCGAGCAGGTGCAGCATGTGGGAAGCTCATGTTTTATTGAGGATTTCGCGCGTTCAGCCGCGCGCCCCGACCGTATTGACCTCAAAGTTCAGCAAAACGGAAGGACCGGCTTTGGGCAGGGACGCGATATGCGGGCCCATGATCTCTCTCAGCTTTGACGAGTAGCGATCGTAGTCAGCGATACTGTGCGATTTCACCGGTCAAAAGCAAATACGCCTTTGCGAATGTCGGCTTGGAAGGTTGTTTCCGCAATCGCGATGACGCAGCCCAGCATGTCTGCTTTCTGCCCTCTATCCTGAGGGGCTTCGCAGCCGCAGCGCAAATCGAGTACTCGCGGCGAACGGCAGGAAGGTCCGCACTGCGGACCTCGGCCCGGACTGCGGCGAATGGCTGCTATCCGTCCTCTTTCCCAAGTGCCTTCGCAGCCGCAGCGCAAATCGAGCTCTCGCAGCGAACGGCCGGATGGTCCGCACAGCAGACCGATCGTGTCCCCCGACGTGGTGTAGCTCTTGGTGGCCCAACGGGCTTCGGCGGGCCGAGCTGATCAGTCCGTCTGCGCGGCAGGCAGGCTGACGATGGGATCGTCGCAGACTGGCGCGAGCGTTTCCAAATGTCGTCATGGGGCGGCCAAGACCGGATAGGCTGGCGCTTACACATCCCAGAGGAGGACGGCATGAAGACCTTCATCGGCATTGATGTTTCGTTCGCAAGCTCCTTAGTCTGCATGCTCGACGAGCATGGGCAGGTCATAAAGCGGGGACAGATCGTCAGCGAGCCTGAGGCGTTCATCGCGTTCCTGCGGGACCTGCCGTGGCCCGTCGAGGCGATCGGGCTTGAGGCTGGCCCGCTGTCGCAATCGAGGAGGTTACAGTCTCGGACCTCCAACATCACCTTGTCATCGACCGCGCGTTGGCGCTGCGGCCCGAGATTCAGGCATTCCGAGACTGGATCATCACGGAAGCCAGCGAAAGCTAAGGACCTGTCGCGCCTGCGTCGGATCTCTGGCTCAGCCTGAAACAGACTCAGATTCCGGCGCTATGGATTCGATCAATCGCGGCGACATGAAATCCCACAGGGTCCTCTCCAAGCGGGCCCAATCCGTGAATTCGTGCTCTTCCTCATTCGGATCGTAGTCGCGTCCGCGCAACACGACGTGCCGCACCACCTGCCGCGCAAAGTAGTCGTATTTCCTGGTGCGGACGGCGCCCGCGACCAGTGCTCGATAGCTCGGCGTGAAGCGTGTGCGCATCATCATTTCCACCAGGTAATCCTCTGCCTCTTCGAGACCTTCGGGGAAAGCGGCGCTGAGACTGACGGAGATCAGCAGCGTCGGATGCGTCTCCAAGGCGTGCCGATGCGCGGCAAGAAAGACCTCGAGCGCCATGGGATGGCGTCTTTCGTGGACCGACCCGGCGAGAATGATCCTGTCGGCGTTTTCGAGATCGATACTGACCGTCTTGTCCGCGACATCGAACAAGGCGACCTCGTGGCCCGCTTTGCGCAGCATGTCCTGCGCGAAATGTGCGATCTTTCGAGTTTGCCCTTCAAGGCTTGCAAAGAGAATGACGACCTTCATTGCGGATCTCCTGTTGCGGGCACGGGCCGTTCATGACCGGTGTCGGCATCATGCGCTCGCCGGGTTTGCCCCGCCTTGTTCGAGATCAAACCATGCGCGGTTCGCGCCCTCCTGTGGACGGGACGCCCACAGAAGGGATTGGCGGGCTCAGGCCGGTCGGATGAACATCCGTTCAGCTTCGCCTGCCTGCCGATCATCGGCGCGGATCGCGCGGTAGGCATGCCACGTGGCATGACCCAAGACCGGGAATACGACGATCAGCCCCGCGAAGGCCGTCAGGACGCTTGCTGCAAAAAGCGCAAACACGATCGCCCCCCAGACCAGCATCACGACCATATTGTTCCAGACCATCGCCATACTGATCCCAAGCGCCGAAAGCGCGTCGGTCTTTTCCTGTAGCAACATCGGTACGCCGAACACGCTGATCGCAAAAGCGAACGCGGCGAAGAGCGCGCCCACCGCGCCACCGACCAGTAGCAGCGCCCAGCCCGTCGGTGTCAGCAGCAGCATCGGAACGATATCTTCAATCCCGGGAAACGGGGAGATGCCGAAGAACAGCGCATAGATCAGCACCGCCGCGCGCATCCACAACAGGAACAAGCCGAGAAGCAGGACCCCCATGAACAGCGCTTGATGACCCGACCGGGGCCACATGAAGATCATTCTGACCAGAGTCGTCCGTTGCCCCTGTTCGAGCCGGCGGCTTTTTTCGTATAGGCCGTTGGCGACAAGCGGACCGACCACCATGAAACCTGCCAGCGCCGGAAACAGCGCATAATCGAGCCCCAGCCCAAGCAGCAGCCAGACGACCGCGACCGACAACACGAAGACCCCGCCCCCGTAGGCGAGGCTTGGTGCGGGATCGGCGCGCAGATCGTCCCAACCTGCGCGCAACCAGCCGAACGCGGTGCGTGCGGGCAAGCTGCGGGCGCGGGGGTTCGGGGTCGGCAAGGGCGGCACGACCTTGGGAATGGCGCCCCCGGCATGCGGGTTGTCGGGCGGCGGCGGATCGGTGCGGTTGCTCAGCATGCGGGTTTCGCCGCGCGGAACGCGGCGCCTTCCTGATTGGTGGACAAGACACAGTCGGGCTGAGAGGCAAAGGAAACGGCGATCAGGTGAGCGTTGGCCGCGGCAAAGACGGCGATCACCGCGAGACCCAGCGCGACACCGACAAGGCGTGTCCGTGACAGCGATCCAGCGAATACGGTCATGGCGCGCCCTCCCCGGCCAACTCTTGCAGGTAGACCGTCAGCATCTTGCGATCCGCATGGCTCAGGCGCTCCTCCCAGCTCGGCATCACGCCCTGTCGCCCGTCCCAGATCGTGCGGTAGATCGACGCTGCGTCACCGCCATAGATCCAGAAGTCATCCGTTAGGTTCGGCGCCCCGAGGTCCGTGTTGCCTCGTCCATCGGCGCCGTGACAACTGGCGCAGTTGTCGGCGAAGACCGTCGTCCCGGTCTCGAGGACCTCCGGGGCAACCTCGGCACCAGAGAGCGACTGCACGTAGCCTGCAACGCTGCGGATTTCGCCGCGCGACAGGATCCCGTCCCGTCCGAAAGCCAGCATCTGGGCCCAACGCGTGTCGGGATGCTGCGCGTTGATGCCGACGCGCAGCGTCTCCATCACGGTTTCGGCGTCACCGCCCCAGAGCCACGCCGCGTCCACGAGGCTCGGAAAGCCCGGCCCGCCGGTCGCTGCCGCGCCGTGGCAGGCCGCGCAGTTGTCGCCGAACAGCGCCGGGGCCGTGCCCGCGATCCGCGACATCAATTCGGGATCGGCGCGGATTTCCTCGATCGGCATCTCGTCAATCGCGGAAAGCCAGTCGCTCCTTGCAAGGCCGGCACGCAGGATGTCCTGCTCGACCTCTTCCTGCTGATCGATCCCCAGGACACCCTTGGTATAGCTCGACACCAGCGGCCAGGCGGGCAGGAAGATCCAGACGGCAAGCGCCCAGACATGGGTGACGATGATGGCGATCCAAACGATGCGGGGCACGCGGGTGTTCAACTCGGTGATCCCGTCCCACTCGTGCCCGGTGGTCTGATGACCCGTCAGCGGGTCGCGGTCCTTTACCGACATGGTCCGTCCTCATCGTCCAGAATGCTCTTCGCCGCCTTGTCGAACCGGCCCCCAAGGGACGGCCAGAAGGCGTAGAGCGTGATGCCGACCGACAGCGCGATCAGGTAGAAAAGCCCGAAGGACTTCGAGAAGCCCACGAACAGCTCGTGCGAGATTTCCATGCTCATCCCTCCGGTACGGGCTGGATTTGCGCAGGCAGATCGGTGAGCCGCCCGAGGACCTGCAGGTAGGCCACCAGCGCATCCATCTCGCTCACCCTGTCGGCGCTGCCGTCGAACAGGCGCACGGCGGTCTCCTCGCCGTAGCGGTCGAACACCCCGTCGGCACGGTCTGTGTCGGGCAGCGCCTGTCCGATCGCGTCGGCCGAGGCCGACGCGATCATTTCGTCGCTGTAGGGCACACCGACCGCGCGCAACGCCGCCAATCTGTCGGGCAGGCTTTCAACATCCAGCCCCGCGTCGAGCAGGAAGGCGTAGTGCGGCATCACCGATTCCGGCACCAGCGCGCGTGGATCGACGAGGTGACGCACGTGCCAGTCATCGGAATACTTCTCACCCAGCCGGGCGAGATCCGGCCCGGTGCGCTTTGAGCCCCAAAGCATAGGGTGATCGTATTGCGACTCTGCGGCCAGCGAATAGGGACCGTAGCGCTCGACCTCATCACGCAGGGCGCGGATCATTTGGCTGTGGCAGGCGTAGCAGCCTTCGCGGATATAGATGTCGCGTCCGGCCTGTTCGAGCGGCGTGTAAAGCCGCATGTCGGGTGCCGCCTCGACCGTCTCGTCGATGGTGAAGAGCGGCGCGATCTCGATGAAGCCGCCGATGCCGGCCGCGACGATGATCGCTGCGGTGAGGCCGAGCGAATGCCGCTCGAGCCGGTAATGCGCCTTGGCGTGGCCCTCGAAGAAGGCGGCGAAGGGTTTCAGCAGGGGTTTGAGAAATGTCTTCATCGGATCACTCCGCGGCCGGCAGCGCCGGCTCCATGGTCTCGGACGTGGTGGGATGGTCGCGCTCTGGCACCTGCCGCGGCACGTGGCGGATCGTCATCACCACGTTCCATGCGCCGATGATCGCGCCGGTCACGAACAGCAGGCCGCCAAAGGCGCGGGCCACGTAATAGGGATGCATCGCCACGAGGCTGTCGGTGAAGGAGTAGCGCAGCGTGCCGCTTTCACCGTAGGTGCGCCACATCAGCCCTTGGATGATGCCGCTGTTCCACATCGCGAAGACGTAGATGACGGTCCCCGCAAGGGCGATCCAGAAGTGCCACTCGACCGCCTTCCAAGAGTACATCGTCTCGCGCCGCCACAGGCCCGGCACCAGAGCGTAGATCGAGCCGAAAGTGATCAGTGCCACCCAGCCCATCGCGCCCGCATGGACATGGCCGATGGTCCAGTCGGTGTAATGCGACAGCCCGTTGACCGGACGGATCGCCATGAACGACCCCTCGAAGGTCGACAGGCCGTAGAACACTGCCGCCACCATCATGAAGCGCAGCGTCGCATCGTCGCGCACCTTGTGCCAAGCGCCGTTGAGCGTCATCAGCGCGTTCCCGGCGCTGGCCCAGGACGGCACCAGCAGCATCACCGAGAAGGTCATCCCCAGCGTCTGCACCCAGTGCGGCAGCGCAGTGTAATGCAGGTGGTGGGAACCGGCCCAGATGTAGAAGAAGGTAATTCCCCAGAACGACAGGATCGACAGCCGGTAAGAATAGATCGGCCGCTCGGCGCGCTTGGGCAGGAAGTAATAGAGCATGCCCAGAAAGCCCGAGGTCAGGAAGAACGCGACCGCGTTGTGCCCGTACCACCACTGGGTCATCGCGTCCTGCACGCCCGAGAAGGCCGAGTAGCTCTTGGCCCCGGTCCACGAGGCGGGCACCGCGAGATTGTTGACGATATGCAGCACCGCCACGACAAGGATAAAGGCGAGATAATACCAGTTGGCGACGTAGATATGCGGCTCGCGGCGGCGCGCCAGCGTGCGGATGTAGAGGGTGAAGTAGACCACCCAGACAACCACCAGCCAGATGTCGGCATACCATTCGGGCTCGGCGTATTCCTTGGACTGGGTAACACCCATCAGGTAGCCGCTCGCCGCGATGAGGCAGAACAGGTTGAAGCCGAAAAGCACGAACCACGGCGCAACCTGACCAGGCATCCGCGCGCGAGAGGTGCGCTGCATGATGTGAAACGAGGTGGCGATCAGCGCATTGCCGCCAAAGCCGAAGATCACGCCCGAAGTGTGCACCGGGCGCAGCCGCCCGAAGCCCGACCATGCCGCGTCGAAGCGCAGATCCGGCCAGGCCAGCTGCGCCGCGACCCACACCCCCATGCCCATCGCGATCACTGCCCATGCGAGCGACAGCAGGATGCCGACCTTGGTCGGGTCGTCGTAATAGGCAAGGCTGCGGTCCTCGAGCTCGTCGGACCCGTAAGCGGCACGGGCCAAGAGACCGAAGAACAAGGCGAAGAAAAGCAAGACGATCCAGCCATGCGCGCCCATCGGGTCGCCCTGCCCCGCCGCGGCCATGGCGAGGCCCGCCACCATGCCGGCCAGCGTGATCAGCATCGCCGCCCCGCGTTCCGCTTGGGTCAAGCTCGATATCATTTCGTCGTCTCCTTCGAAGTCGTGTCGCGGCGCGAAGAGGTGCGCGGCGGTGTCAGCGGTGTGTCGTCAGCGTCGAACAGGATGCGCTCGGCGTCGCCAGTCAGGTCCTCGTATTGGCCGCTGCGCAGGCTCCAGAAGAAGGCCGCGAGGCCGAGGGCGCCCATGACGAGCGTGACAGGGATCAGGAAAGCCAGAACGCTCATGCCGGCATCATCAGGGCTTGCGGCTCGGGCCGGGGCGTGGGGCGCGCGATGCGGCCGTTCAACCGCAGTGCGTTGCCGATGACGAGAATCGAGGAGCCCGACATCGCCAGCGCGGCGATCAATGGCGTCACCAGCCCCGCTATGGCGAGCGGAATGGCGATGCAGTTGTAGGCTATGGCGAGCGCGAAGTTCTGCCGCACGATCCGCGCCGTGGCCCGTGCCACGAGAACCGTCGCCGGAACCGCGTCGAGCCGATCGCGCAGGATCACGAAATCCGCGGCGGTCCGGCCCGCCTCCGAAGCGCTCGCCGGGGCCATCGAGACATGTGCCGCCGCCAGCGCCGCGGCGTCATTCAGCCCGTCGCCGACCATCAACGGGCGGTGGCCCGCATCGCGCAGTCCTTCGAGCAGCGTCACCTTGTCGGCGGGCGTCGCGTCGTGATGCACCTCGGCAATCCCGATCTCGGCCGCGACCCGTGCGACACGCGCCTCCCCATCGCCTGACAGGAGCGCGACTGGCAAACCCGCGGCCTCAAGATCCGCCACCGCCTCGCGGGCTGCCAAGCGTAGCGTCTCATCGAGTTCGAACCCGCTGGCTTTCTGGCCCTCGACGGCGAAGGCCGGGCCGGTTTCGGGCATCAAGCCGGCTGCGATCTCGGCAACCCATGACAGGCGACCCAGACGCACACGGCGGCCCAACACGACACCTTCGACGCCAAGGCCGGGGTACTCGCTCACCTTTTCCGCCTTCACCGGCGCCGCGTCGATCTGCGTTGCGATGGCGCGGGCCGCCGGGTGGCGCGACCGTTCCGCGAGGGCCCGAACAATGGCCCGCTCCTCAAGACTTTCAGGACCCGCGCCCACCCTCGGCAGGCCGGTGGTCAATGTGCCGGTCTTGTCGAACACCACGCGGTCGATTTCGGCCAGCCGCTCCAGCGCCGCGCCGTCCTTCATCAGCACACCGTCGCGCATCAGGCGCCCCGCCGCCACGACATGCGCCACCGGCACCGCGAGGCCGAGTGCGCAAGGACAGGTGATGATCAGCACGCTGATCGCGACAAAGGCCGAAGCCTGCCAGTCGCGCGTGACCCAGAGCCAGCCTGCGAAGGTCACGAGCGCCAGGAGATGCACGACCGGCGCATAGAGCCGCGCCGCACGGTCGGCGATGCGCACATAGCCGCCGCGCCCGCTCTCTGCGGCGCCCAGCATGCGCATCATCTCGGCCAGGAACGACGTCGCGGCGGGGCGCAGCACCTCGACCTCGATCTCGCCGGTGAGATTCAGCGTTCCGGCCTCGAGATCGCAGCCTGGCCCGGCGGCGACTGGCATCGACTCGCCGGTGACGATCGAGCGGTCGAGATCGGTCGCCCCTTGCCGGATCCGCGCGTCGACCGCCAATCGCTCACCTGCGGCAACGACCAGCATCATGCCTGGCACGATTTCCTCGACGGGCCGCCAGACCTGTCCGCCATCGGGGGTCCGCAGCATCGCCCCCTTGGACGCGAGTTTGGCAAATCCGGTCACGGCGCTCCGGGCGCGGTCGCGCATCAGCTGGTCGAGATAGCGGCCGGTGAGCAGGAAAAAGAGCAGCGTCACGGCGGCGTCGAAGAATACCTCTTCGCCGCCCCGCGCCGTTTCGAACAGGCTCAGTGCCAGTGCCAGAACCACCGCCAGCGCGATCGGCACGTCCATGTTGAGACGGCGGGCCCGCAATGCCCCGAGCGCCGATGAAAAGAACGGCTGGCCCGCATAGGCCACCACCGGGAGCGCGATCAGCGCCGAAATCATGTGGAAGGTGTCGCGCAGGGTCCCGCTTGCGCCCGACCACACCGCAACCGACAGCAGCATGATATTCATCGCGCCGAAGCCCGCCACTGCGATGGCCCGCAGAAGCCGCGCGCTCGACGCCTCTTGCGTCAGCGCGGGCCGATCGAGATCGAGGAGCTGCGCGTCGTGGCCGAGCGTGGCAAGCGCGTCGAGCACCGGTGCCGGGTCGTCTGTCGCCCCCGCCAGCGTCACGCGCAGTTGCTTCAGCGTCAGGTTGGCCCGTGCCGAGACGACGTCGGGCAATGCGCCCACCGTGTGTTCGACTTTCGCCACGCAGCCACCGCAGCGCAGTCCGGGGAGCGATAGGAGACAGACCCCCTGCCCTTCGAGGGTCGGGCGGACCACTGCCTGCCGCTCAGCGCGCGCCCGCTCATCGGCCGCCGGCGTATGTTGGTCGAAGTTCAGATTCATCGCGGTCTTTCGGATCCTTACACGCCAGCCGAAGCTGGGAGTTGCGGCCCGTACTTCGGCCGAGATGCACGCGCACCCATGGGCACCCGTATTCTCGGGGTGTGGCATCGATCGACCGGAGGTAATTTGATCCAGATCAAACTGGCAGTCGGTTTTCGCTTTGCGGCAGAAGAACCTGGAGATCCATGTCATGCGGCGCACACGAGTTGATCGACATCAAAGTGTCCGTCCGTCGGATGCGTTTACATCGCGGCTGTCACTTCAAGGAAAGACTGCCATGCCCCATGGAACCGTCGCCGTGCTCGCCACCGACTCCACCCTCGATCACGGCGCAATCCTCACCGGGCTCGCCATGAGCGATACGGAGGACACGCATCTCGATATCCATTGCATCGGCTTCGAAAGCCCTGCCCCCGATGCCTTTGCCATGGGATCGGTCGTACCGATCAGCTGGCCGGACGATGGCGCCGCCCTTGCCCGCGCCGAAGCACTCGAGGCCGAACTACGACCGATCGTTCCGAAACACCGCTGCAATGTCGCCTTCTGTCGGCAGACACTTCGCGAAGGGTCGGTCGGCAGCGAACTGCCCCCGGTGATACGGTTTGCCGACTGGATCGTCGCCGCAGCGCCTCATGATACGCAGGATCGGTCATCGCAGGTCGCAGTTTTGGAAGCCGCGCTCTTCGTGGGTGGGTTGCCGGTGATCGTGGTGCCGAAGGAAGGTGTCGAAATCGCCCGCGCTCCAACCCGCATCGCGGTGGCTTGGGATGGCAGCCGAGAGGCGTTGGCGGCTGTGCGCAGCACCTTGCCAATGCTCCGGCGTGCGCAACTCGTCGATGTGGTCGTCGTCGATCCTGATATCCGCCACGGCGATCGTTCGGACCCGGGCGGAGATCTTGCGCTCTTTCTGGCTCGGAACGGCGTGCATGTAGAAATCAATGTTCTTTCGCGCAGCCGGCCGCGCATCTCCGACATCTTGTCCCGTCATGGGTTCGAGACAGGCGCAGAGGCGATGGTCATGGGCGCATTCGGCCATTCGCGACTGCGCGAGGCGCTGTTCGGCGGCACCACCCGCGACATGCTACGCGTGCCGCAGATCCCGCTGATCCTGGCCCGGTAGGGATCAGGCCCGCATCGAGCCATCCCCGGTTTCGGCGTCGAGACGAGCGAGATCGGGGATATGGACCCGTCTCTTGCCGTCCAGTTCGATCACGCCATCCCGGTTGAGTTGGTTGATCTGTCGACTCACCGTTTCGAGCGTCAATCCGAGATACTCCGACATCGCCTCCCGCGTCAGCGGCAGCTCAAGCCGGATGTCGTGGGTCTTGGGTGCCATGTCGAAGCTGGCCTCGCGTCGGGCAACCGAAGCCAGCAGGCTGGCTATGCGCTCGCGTGCGGTCTTGCGGCCGAGCACCAGCATCCAGTCACGCGCAGCATCCAGCTCATCGAGGGTCATCTCCAAAAGCCGCTCTGCGACATGTGGCGTATCGCGGAGTAGCCGCTCGAACGGCGCACGGCGAAAGCAACACAAGGTGACGGCGCTCGCCGCCGTAACGTCGTAGATCGTACTGTCACGACCGGGCCGGCCAATGAAATCCGAGGGCAACAGCAGACCGACCATCTGGATACGACCATCCTCCATGGTCTGCGACAGCGTGGCGACGCCAGAGACGACCGAGCCGACGAAGCTCATGGGATCGCCAGCCCAGGCAATCTTCTGTCCGGCTTCGTAGCGCCTGTAGACCTTGATCTGTTCCAGTTGAGCCAGTTCGGTCTCGTCGCAGCGCGCACAGACCGCGCGGTGACGGATGCCACAATCGGTGCAGCGAAGGTTCAATCTGTGCGGCATGAAGGTCTTTCTTCAAGTCGAGGTATTGGTAGTTTTCGAAGCGGGCTGATCACGGTTCAATTTGTATGGCACTGCGCTGGATCAAGTGCGTGTTGCGATGGCGCGGCGGAAGTGGGGATGTCGAACAGGGCGCGCAGCATATGGCTTCGGCTTGCAACATCGCTCAGCCGATAGCCGTCGAGCACCGCAAGGAACGCTTGCATCGCCTCGGCCAAAACACTGGGTAGGCCGCAAGCAGGCGCGATCAGGCAACCTGTGCAGTCCACCAGACCGTTTTCGCCCTCAGTATGGCGCACCAGGGCCCCGAGGCTTATCTCGCTGGCCGGGCGCGCCAGCCGCAATCCACCATGTCGTCCTCGAACCGTCTCGATAAACCCCGCACGGCCAAGGCCTTGTACGATCTTCATCAGGTGGTTGTGCGAGATGCCGTAGGTCTGGGCGATGTGACGGATCGAAACCAACTCGTCACCGGACGTGGCAAGCTGGATCATGGTGCGCAGCGCATAATCGGAATGATGGCTGAGTTTCATGATGCATCATTAGATGCATTTCATATGAATGTATAGAAGGCCTTAAAACGATTTCAAAGACGAACGGGCGTCGTTCTGCACCACACGCTGCTTCGAACGCCTAGCAACTGTATCCGTCAGGCGCCTTGAAGGCCCCATGGTTTGCGCGCTTTGCATAGAGCGTTAGCGATATTGACGAGCTTTCGTGCGACCGCAGTGATGATGACCTTGTGCGGTTTTCCGGCGTCGCGCAGTCGCTGCGCGAAGGCTTTCAGGGTGGGATTGTGATTTGCAGCGACGAGGGCGGCCTGGAACAGGACATGCCGCAGGGCGCGCCGTCCTCCGGCGATGGTTCGTTTGCCCCGCAACGCGCCGCTGTCGTGCGCTATGGGAGCGAGCCCCGTCAGGGCTGCGGCCTGTTCTCCGGATATGGCCCCGAGTTCGGGCATTTCGGCGATCAGCATAGTGCTGGCAACGGGGCCGACCCCGGGAATGGAGCGCAGGATACGGGCGGTTTCGACCAGTGTTCCGTTGGCCGCGATTGCTTGCTCGATGCGTTCTTCCAGCTCTGAGATCCTGGTATCGAGCAGAGCCTTCAACTCCATGTCCATGTCGGTGAACATTCCAGCGGTCGCGAGTTTCTCGTGTGCCTTGATCTGGGCAAGCAGCCGCTTTCGCATCTCGACAAGTTGCGCTCGCTTCGATGTCAAAGCTCTGAGCGCGCGCAACTTTCCGGCCGGATGGCTACGTCCCGCCTCGGGGCGGAACATCATGAAGCGTGCAATGAGTTCTGCATCGATCCGGTCCGTCTTGGCCCGGGTACCACGGCTGGCAGCAAAGGCCTTGAGCTGTGCCGGCGGCAATTGACGCGCGACGATCCGCGCCGCGTCGAGCGAAGCCCATAACCGCCACTCCTGCCCGCCGGTGGCTTCGAAGCAGACCAAGGCGCCACGCCGCCGCGCGAGGGACGCTACTTGGGCATGGCCCTCCGATATGTTCGGCAACCGAAGGCGCTTCCCATCGGGCAGGCAATAGATGTCCAGCCAGTCGCGCGAGACATCTATGCCGATGACCTGTTCAGATGATACCGTGTTCATGCTCTCTTCCTTCTGATCCGCGGTCCTTGTCGGCCGCATCCAACTGTTCGAGATGATGAAAGAGAGACGGTGCTGGCTCGCTAGCAGACGTGGTCAGGCCACAAGGCTCAGACGCCATACACCGCCCCGTCACCAGCCTCGGCCAAGGAAGGTGACGGGGGCAAAATAGCAGAGCCGAGATACAGAAGGCTCAGGACTTCGGTAACGGGGTGAACTGGCCCCCGTTTCGACCGGACACTCAGGCATAACCATGGAGGCTTAGGCATATGCCTAAGCACGTGCTTATGTCTGACTACGAGATCATCACCGATGGCGGCAGCAAGCGCCGCTGGTCCTCGGCCGAGAAGCTTCGGATCGTCGAGGAGACGCTGGAAGATGGCGCCAGCATCTCGGTGGTCGCGCGCCGCAATGGCGTGGCGGCAAACCTGTTGTATCGTTGGCGACGCCTGATGCTGGATGGGGGAGCCGTAGCCGTGTCCGGAGATGACGACGTCACCAGCAACCGCGCCGTCCGACAGATGGAAGAGCGCATCCGCGAGTTGGCGCGGCAGCTCGGGCGCAAGACGCTTGAGGTCGAGATCCTCAAGGAAGCCTTGGACAAGTCGCGGTTAAAAAAACAGATTTGGCTCGCGCAGTCGCAGCCGAAGGGCGGTTCCCGGTGAAGGCCGTGGCTGAGACGCTGGGCGTCTCCCGCTCGAACCTGAATGCCCGACTGAACGGGAGCACGAAGCCGCGGAGCTATGGCTAAAAATGGGTGATGCGGTCTGAGAAGGCGGCGTATCGTGGCGGGTGCTGAAGCCTGCCAGAACCTCCCGAAGGAGCGATACGCCATGAAGAACGATACCGACATCATCCCGCTTCGTCAGCCCCATTCGCTGGACGATCCTCTGACCGAGATCGCCCGTGAGGGGGCGCGCCGGATGTTGGCTGCGGCCTTGCGGGCAGAGGCGGATGCCTTCGTCGCAGAGCTTGCCGAAACCCGTTTGCCGGACGGGCGCCAGCGCGTGGTTCGGCATGGCTACGGCCCCGAGCGCGAAATTCAGACCGGGATCGGCGGGCTCGCAGTCAGGCGACCGAAGGTCCGGGATCGGTCCGCGGAGACGGCCGAGGGCAAGATCCGGTTCATCTCCGCCATATTGCCGAGGTGGGCACGACGCTCCCGCAGCCTCGATGCATTGCTGCCGGTTCTCTATCTCCGTGGCATCTCGACGGGGGACTTCCAAGAGGCGCTCGCGGCCCTGCTTGGCGAGAACGCCCCGAACCTGTCGCCTGGTGTGCTGTCGCGCCTGACCGGTGAATGGGAAACGGAGTATGGGCGCTGGCAGCGCCGCGACCTCGCCGCGCGTCGCTACGCCTATGTCTGGGCCGACGGGGTCTATCTTCAGGCCCGAATGGAGCCGCAGGCCGAATGCATGCTGGTTCTCATCGGCGCGACGCCGGAAGGAAAGAAAGAGCTCGTGGGCTTTCAGGTCGGCATGCGCGAGAGCGCGCAGAGCTGGCGCGAACTGCTGGTCGACCTCAAGACGCGCGGCCTGACCTGCGCTCCAGAAATCGCTGTCGGCGACGGCGCGCTCGGGTTCTGGAAGGCGCTCGATGAGGTATTCCCCAGCACCAGGCACCAACGCTGCTGGGTTCACAAGACGTCGAACGTGCTGAACAAGGTCCCCAAATCCCTCCAGCCCGCCGTCAAATCCGACCTACGCGAGATCTGGCAGGCCGAGACCCGTGTCGCCGCCGAGGCCGCGCTGAACGTCTTCGTCGAGAAATACGGCGCGAAATACCAGAAGGCCACAACCTGTCTGACCAAGGACAGCGAGGCGCTATTGGCGTTCTATGATTTTCCTGCCGACCATTGGGACCATCTGCGAACCTCGAACCCGATTGAGAGCGTGTTCGCCACCGTCAGGCATCGGACGGTTCGCACGAAAGGTGCGCTATCCCAAAAGACGGCTCGGCTGATGGTCTACAAGCTCGTGCAAGCCGCCGCGAAGGGATGGCGTCGCCTCAAAGGCGCCAACCAGTTGCCAATGGTGATCGAGGGCGTCAAATTTACCGACGGCGTCCTCGACGCCAAGAACCGCGCCGCCTAATCAAAGCGCGTCACCCAAATTCAATCATAGCTCGCGTTCTTCGATGAGCCGCTATTCTTGGATGTCCCTAACGGCGATTTCTGATCAAGGCGACCTCGAACTTCCTCGTAACGAACGCCAGTTGAACCCTCGACCTGCAGGTGAGCCTCGTTGCGGATCTGCAGGTGATGTTGGCGTGTGGCACAATCGATCTGCTGATCGGCCCACTAAGCCTTATCGACCAAAAGGCATATGTGGATAATTCCTGCTTGCGTAAGCGGGGGTATCCACACATGCCTAGCGTTCCGCCGGTGTCCAAGGCCTGACGAGCCCCTGCGCGATCAGGCGCAGGCCCCCGGCTGCCCCTCCCGAGCGATCATCAGGTTTCGGCCTCGCAGGTCATGAGCGTGTCCTCCGCGATGAGGTCGGTGAGCATGCCGCCGCCACCCTTGACCCACCACTCGTACTGCCCGGCGACATAACGCGCCCCCGATGCGGCCACCACGTTGACGAAGACGCGCTGCTCGCTGTCGATCGGAACAAGCGCCAGGCTTTCGGAATCGGATGTGACATAACGCACCTGCATGGATGGATCCTCCCCGCAGGCATAGGAGGTGGTCGTCACCTGCGCGTCGGTCAGCTGCAGGCTGATCGAGAGCGATGCGTCGGCCAGAGCCGCCGAAGAGAACAGGGTGAGCAGGATAGCATTTGAAATCGTTTTTTTCATCTGGGACCTTTCCTGACGCGTGAAAACAGGCAGCACATGGCGGGTCGATACAGAAGATATGCCGCCGGTTCGAGCCCCTGATCTGCAAATGTCGTCATGGCGCATTTTTTTCGCGGATTGAGAAAACGCATTGCGCTGGATTACTGGGCGCGAGCGGCTATTACGACATGACCGACGATCATCCAAGGAGTCTTTGGCAAGTATTTGCGCAGCCCTCTGCCATGAGCTTGCTTATTTTCAAAGAACCTCTATATCGGAGGCATGACCATGTTCAGCGCTCATAAGAGGTTCCTGCTCAACGCAGGAAAGCTACTGAACCGCCGGTAACCCCGAGCGGGCAAGCCATGGTGCTTGTTCACGCCTCGGGGGTTTTTGATCTCTCACAGATCCAATCAACACGACAAAGGCGCCATGCCCGCATTGCCGGCGCGCGATCACGCGCATCATGCTTTCATGCGAAATGGCGCCTGACGTCTCGGCATCAGTAGACTCAAGGCAGCAAGAACATGTCAATCTACATCACGCGCAAAATGATAGATTCCTCCGTTCAGAAAAGCAGGAATCAAATGAATGGCTCCATCTTTTCGGTTCTGTTCCGGTGGGTCAGAAGGCAGCTGCAACGGCGCAGCATGATGGCCGACCTTCAGGCGTTGGACGACAAGATGCTCGACGATATCGGCATCCGCCGAGCGGATATACCGCGACTGGTCGGCACTTTTGGTGATCACGAACTGCGCATGCGCAGCTTGGTGCAGAACGCCAGAGCGTAACAACGAAATTGCCTTTTTGCAGCGTTCAGCGTGACAACGCCGTGCGTTTTGGCATGCCGCGATTGCGGCATGCCCCTATTCACCATTTGCATCCAACTCCGCGCAATGAGGATCGAAACGATGATGATTTGCCAGATGAATATCGAAAGATCTGTACCAAAAAATTCCGCTTCCAACGCCGCATGTATCGCCCGATGGGAAGATGACGGCGGGGGGCCCAACCCTATTCTGTTCACCAATTGCTCGTCGGGCCCGGAAGCGCGCCGTATCGGTCGAATGCCCCCGCGCAAGATTGCTGCGGCATCAGCCGAAACAGATCTTTTTTCTGAAGGTGAACGGCCTGTCAGGGAGAAGTTTCACGGAGTGACCATCACACGACGTGATGGCGCCATGGAATGCATCCGGACCCAATACAACAAATCACTAGATGATCATTCGCCGCGACAAATCGAACTTTCATTCGAAATGAATGCCGCGACGCAATCTCACTGCCATGTCAACATGACGTCCCGAAGAACAAGACAACCTTTACTCTCACGATGGAGGCACCATTGACGATCACCCTCAAGCACAGCCAACACTCCGAAGACGCCAAGGCCGTCAATCCCGATGTCACACCCGTCGCCGACGCGCTGACCGATGTTCTGACGGACACCTACCGTCTCGTGTTGAAGACCCACGCTTGCCACTGGAACGTGGTCGGCCCGATATTCTACCCGATACACCAGATGACGGAGGAGCATTACACCGACATGTTCGCCGCCGCGGACGTTTTGGCCGAGCGCATCAGGGCCTTGGGCAAACGCGCCTCGGTGAATCCGGTCCGGATGATCGATGGCTTGGACCCGGATGCGGATCTGGCGGCGGACGAGATGGTCAGGGGGCTGTTGTCGGATCACGAGACACTGTCGCAGCGCTTGTACGCCCTCGTGGAGACCGCCGAAATTTCCGGTGATCCGGTCACCGCCGACATCGCAACGGAGCGCGCGGCATTCCACGACAAGGCGGCCTGGATGCTCCGTGCGACAGCCGCGTAAACGCGCCCTGTCGCGGCAACAGGCGAAGGATTGCCCCGGCTTCGGCCGGGGTATTTTCATTGACGCGGTCCCGTCGCTGTTCATCATCACCGGACCGCCTTGACGTTCGAGCTGAACTGTCCCGCGAAGGGACGAGATTGCGGATCAGGCCATGGCACACAAACTGCGCGACTTGCTGGCGCCCGTAAAATCCCTGCTTGGCGGAACGGTCGCCTTCATGGCTGGAAATAGCCTGCTTGGTGTCATTCTGCCGCTTCGCATGGAGGCTGAAGCCTATCCGGTCGCACTGACGGGCGCGATCATGGCGGCATATTACCTCGGCCTCGCGCTTGGCGGCGTGAAGTGCAAGCACGTCATCCTTCGTATCGGACACATCCGCGCGTTCTCGACCTTCGCCGCGCTCACCGCGGCGATCTGTCTAGCCTATGCGTTCTTCTTCAACCCAGCGGCTTGGGTGATACTCAGACTCGTCAACGGGTTCTGCATCGCCGGCATGACGACATCGATCGAAAGCTGGCTTAACGACCGCAGCAGCAACGAAACCCGCGGGCGCGTTCTTGGCTATTACATGCTGACCTTCTACCTCGCCATCGCCCTCGGCCAGACCTTGGTGAACACGGCCCCCGTCGCAGGCAGCGATCTTCTGATGATGTCCGCCGCGCTGATCGGCTTGTCTCTCGTTCCCATAGCCCTGACGACTCTGGGTGAGCCGAACCTCGGTGAGTTGCGCGTCCTGAACGTGAAAGAGCTGTTCGAAGCCTCGCGGGTCGGTGTGGTCGGCGCCGGTGTGGCGGGCATCCTCGTCGGCTCATTCTATGCCTTGGGCATCGTCTTTGCCCGTCAGATCGGGTTGAGCGTGACGGAAGCGGCGCTGTTCATGAGCACCGTCGTGCTCGGGGGGCTGAGTTTTCAGGTGCCCATCGGCATCCTGGCGGACAGGTTCGACCGGCGGATCGTCATGTCCTGCATGCTGATCGCGGTGGGGGTGTCATGGGGCCTGCTTTCCAAGTCGATCTCGAACGGAGTGCCGCTGATTGCCTTGATGCTGATGGCGCTGACCTTCGGCGGCGCGATCAGCAGCGTCTATCCGCTCTGTGTCGCGCAAACCTTCGACCGACTGGATCGGAGATACTACGTCGCGGCCTCTGGGCGCTTGCTGATGGTCTATTCGATCGGCGCGACGATCGGTCCGTTGCTCGCCTCGGCGCTCATGTCGCTCTACGGACCATTCTCGTTCTTCCTGTTCGAGTCAGCCATCGCGATCGCCTATGCGCTGTTCGTTCTCGTCAGCGTCAAGGCGGGGCCCGAACTGCCCGCCGATGGACGCGAGAAATTCGTGCCGCTTCCCGACATCTCGCCCGTTGCCATGGGGCTCGACCCGCGCACGGAACCGGATCCGTCCGAGCCGGACGCCGGGTTGACACCAGTGAGGAAGAGCGCGGTCGATCGGTGACGGGGTAACCGGTTCGGCATGCGTTCCACTTGGGCCCCCCGTCGCGATGCGGGGTTCTGCGTCGCGGGGAAAGCGAAGGGGCGACGGCAAATACTTTTGAAAGGTCCGACAGGCCAGAACGATGCCCGCCTGAAATCGAGACGGCTATAGAAATGTCCAAACCGGCATCGCATAAGCCTGACGCCGGAGCCGAATTGCAGCCGTTTTCCCTATGAGAATTTCTTCTGAACGCAACGGAGTTTTGCGATAGGCGGCTTTGCGCCTCTTTGTCGCATGGTCCTTCCACTCTCTTGAGCTCACCCCGCCCAACATGTATCTTCAGGTCATGATGATGTTCAGCCTTCATACGAGGTTCCTGCTTTTTGCAGGCAATCTGCTGAACCGCCGGTAGCCCCGGGCGGTCCGGTCCGGTTGGGCCGGTTTCCGCACCGGGGTTCTTCTGATCCGCAATCAACCAAACAGACCAACAGCGCAATTGCGTTGTCCGGGAAAGACGTTCTGGCGACGGAAATCTTTTCCAGACGGCGCGTGCGCCGCCGGAATATCTGTTTTGCTGGTCCTTTTACCGGAGAATGATATGTATCCCTATATCGAGAAGAACGCACTCGCTCGGCTGCCTCGCCACGAATCGCCGAAACCATCGTCGGGCGGCATTCGCAGTTGGATCAAGGCTGCAACACGAGAGTGGAGGCGCCGCAAGATGATCGCCGCGCTCGAGGCGATGGACGACCGGTTGCTGCGCGACATTGGCTTGTATCGCGGCGACATCAGGAACGTGGTGAACGGTCTTGACGACCGCGAGCTGCGAATGACTCCGGTCGCGCGGAGCGCCGATAATGGCTGCCCGTGCCGATCTGCTTTCTCGGAAGCCGCGTGGTGATCTGATTTTCGAAAGCTGCTTCGTATTCAACGGATTCAAGGAAGGATGTTCGCAATGCTCAGCAATGTTGATTTCGAAGACCTGTTTCCCGATATGTTTTCACCGAAGCGACGACTTTCGGACGATCGGCGCCAGTCATCCATGCCGAAAGCCAGCACTCCGCGTGATAATGTTGTAGCCCACAATCCGGATGAAACGGCGGTGGTTCTGGCAATGGCACCCGTCATCGCAACAGCTGGAGCCGTTCACGCTTTCATGGCGGCTTGGGCGCGAAACGCGCAGTGACGTCGTACCACAGGAAAAATGCTCGCAGTATGGACGAATGGCAATGCTTGGAACCATTCGTTCGGGCATCTCTGGAATCTAGTCGTTTCCAGCGATGCCGTGCCGATGGGCCATTCGTCGAATTGAAGAGGTTGATGTCATGATCTCGCACGAAACTCATTTCCGGTTCCTTCTACTGAACCGCCCGGTGCCCCGGGCGGTCTGCGCATAGGCGCGTCAAGGACCGACCCGGGGCATCTCGTTTTTGCAAACTGAGAACGTGGGCTACGTGCCCCGGGGAGTATGATCATGACCCTCATGAAACCGGTTCGTCCATCGACCAGCCAAGCCATTCCGGCGATGCTGGAACAAACGGCTCTCGGCACGGGATTTGCGCTGACCCTCGCAGATCGCATCGCCATCGAGCGCCTGCTTTGCAATGGTGCGACGCTCAACGCGCCCGATCCGCTGCTCCTGACGGCCTTGTTGCGTCACAAGCTGCGGATCTCGCGCGCGGCCAGAGAGCCTGCGGCACCCGACCTCGTCGTGGCCGGTCGCGTCGTCACCTATGAGATCGAGGGCGACGGCATTCGCTCCGGAACGCTTAGCACGTCGCGCATGCCGTTTCCGAACCATGTCCTCGTGGCCTCCCTGCTCGGAGCCACGCTGATCGGCATGCGGGCACTGCAGACGGGGCCGCTGCTGCGCAGCGACGGAAGCGTCGCCTCGGTGACCATACTCGATATAGCGGCACCCCCGGTTGAGGACGCGGCCTGACCGATGAGCGATCCGCCTCGGCGCTCCGCCCCGAACCGCCTCATCATGAATACGCCCACGCGCTTGCCGCGACTATTCAGGTAGAACCATGCTTGCAATGCTGACCTCCCCCCACCTGCTCCGCCGTCGGCCAAGGCTGACGATCAGCGACCAGGATCTCGCGCGGCTCGAAGCAATGGCTGCAAACAAGCTGTCCCAGGACCCCGATCTGGCAAACCACCTGCTCGAGGAGTTGGGTCGGGCGCGGATCGTGCCCGCGCACAAGCTGCCCCGCACCGTCGCGGCGATCGGCCGGAGCGTGACATACCACGACGAGACGGCGGATCGGGACCGGACCGTGACCCTCGTCTTCCCTGAGAACGCGGACATTGCCTCCGGTCGCGTGTCGGTCATGACGCCGATCGGCGTGGCCCTGATCGGCCTGTCCGAGGGCGCGAGTTTTCATTGGGAAACTCGCGCCCATGCGATCCGCAGGCTCACCGTGCTGCGGGTCGCGGAGCCACGTATCACCGAGCTCGTCGAAACCTGATGCGACCCGCCGCTTCAAAGGCCCCCACAGGTCATGCCTTGCCTGAGAAGATATGGCCGAAGCGCCTCGGCAATCTTGAGACCCCTTCGGGAAGATCGGAACTCGGCACGCCGCCGCTATCATTCTGCCGCGAGGATACCATGCTCCATCACCGCATCAGTTCCTGTCCCGCTTGCACCGCCCCGTTGCCGCGCAGGACCATCGCCCACTGCCCGCATTGTCATCATGCCATGACGGTCCGCCGGACCATCGTCGAGGTCGCTTGTCGCCGATGCGGATCGACTATCGTGCAAAACGGCACGCCCACGCTGATCTGCCGACCCTGCCGCAGGCTGCGGCCTTCGCGCATGGCGCCGCGCATGAGGCTCCTGTTTTGATACCACTAGCCTGACTTTCGTGCCTGTCGTTTGTAACAGCGAGCCAGCTGACGATCGCCCTCCGGGTCTCCGGTCTCGGCGTGTGCCGCAGAGAAGCTGATTGAGTCCAGACCGCATGCTTGATCGAAGAGACAGGTATCCACATCGCATCGATTTTGCCCGATGCCGGCGCTGCGGTGCTTTTGCTCAGCGCAAGACCGAGCGGATCGCCAATGGCCGGTTCTCCAGGATCGCCTCCATCGCGAAATGGCCCGTTACCGCCTCGATGTCGAAACCTTGGATCAGCGCTTGATAGAAGCGATCATAGCCTGCCATGTCAGCGCAGACCGCCTTGATCATGTAGTCCCAATGCCCGCCGATCCGATGAAAATCCACGACTTCGGGGAGCGCCTCGACATGCGTGCGGAAGGTTCGCGCCCAGTCCGAGGCATGGTGACGGGTGCGGATCATCACGAAGACTGTCAGCCCCAGCCCGAGCGCTGCCGGATCGATGTTGGCCCGCCGCCCCTTGAGCACGCCCGCTTCCTCCAGCCGCTTGAGCCGGCGCCAACAGGCGTTCTGCGACAGACCGACCCGGGTGGCCAGCTCGCGCTGCGACAGCCCGCCTTCGCGCTGCAGCAGTTCGAGAAGCTGGTTATCTAATTGATCGGTCTGAATAGCCATATCGCCGTATTTTGACCCAATCGACTGCAGCATTCCAGTTCAGTTTGCCGTCGAATGATCTATGTGCGGTGAAGATGATAGGTCGCAACTCGCTTAGGAGAACACCGCCGTGACCGACCCTTTCGACCGTTTCGAGACCGCTTTGACCGAGGCTGGGCCTAAGGCCCTGCGAGCCGGCCAGTTCGGACGCGGTGCCGTCGTTCCGGGCCCGTTCGGGCCGAAGCCGCTGGTCTATGCCGACGATACCGCTTCGGGCAGAGCGCTGCGACAGGTTGAGACATGGCTGCAGGAAGAAGTCCTGCCCTTCTATGCCAACAGCCATACCGAGGCCTCGCATTGCGGCGCACTGATGACCCGGCTGCGCCGCGCGGCGCGGGTTCGGGTGGCGCAAGGCTGCGGCGCGGGTCCCGATCACACGGTGATCTTCTGCGGCAACGGCGCGACCGCGGGGATCAACCGGTTGGTGCAGCTTTTTGGTGTGGCCCGGTCGCTGGCCGTCGGCCGCCCGGTCCATGTCCTGATTGGCCCGTGGGAACATCATTCCAACATTCTGCCTTGGCGCGAGAGCGGCGCCGAAGTCACCGAGCTGTCGGAAGGGCCGCACGGCCCCTGCCTCAATGCGCTCGAAATGGCCCTTGCGCGGGCGCGCCGAACGGGCGCGCTCTGCATCGTGGCCCTCTCGGGTGCCTCGAACGTCACCGGTGCCATCGCCGATACGGACCGCGTCACGGCGGCGGTCAAGCGCGGCGGCGGGCTGATGATCTGGGACATGGCCTGTGCCGCGCCCTACCTGCCACTCGCCATGCGCAGCGGCGGGACCGAGGCCGACGCCCTGGTGCTTTCGTCGCACAAGTTCGCGGGCGGGCCGGGCGCCTCGGGCGTGCTGGTGGTTCGCCGCGCCGCCTGCGCGACAGACCGTCCGACCCAGCCCGGCGGCGGCACGGTGCGCTTCGTCGGTCCCGAGACGCATGATTACGTCCCCGACCTCGCCGCGCGCGAAGAGGCCGGCACGCCGAACCTGCTGGGCGACATTCGCGCCGCGCTGGCCTTCGCGGTCAAAGGCGCGATGACGCGCATGGGGCTGCTCGAGACCGAGGCCGCGCTGGCCCGGCGCGGCCTCGCCGCGATCGGGGACACCCCCGGCATCGACCTGCTCGGCGATTCCGACCGTCCCCGCCTGCCGGTCCTGTCGTTCCGGGTGACCGCCGCCGACGGGACGCCGCTGCACCAGCAACTCGCCACCCGGATGCTGTCGGACCTGTTCGGCGTGCAGGCGCGCGGCGGCTGCGCCTGTGCAGGGCCCTACGTGCACCGCCTGCTCGGCATCGACGCGGCCGCGTCCGAGGCGCTGCGCGCCCGCATCCTCTCGGGCGAAGAGCTGGCCAAGCCCGGCTTCGTGCGCTGCAACCTGTCGCCGATGATGTCAGAGGACGAGCTCGACACGGTGCTCAGCGCGATCGCCGCCCTGCCCGACGCGGCGCTGCGGCATCGCGACCATTACGAAGCAGATGCCGGACGGGCCATTTTCGGGACCAAAGCCGCCTAGATCGTGCTGCATGGCAGCGCCGCGACGATCCGGCGCGCCTGCCGCAACGCGATGCATTCTCCGGACAAGTAGCCTGCGCAGCCATCACCGCAGCTGAACCCGTCGCCCGCTCCCGGCGACCGGACAGGCATCGCGGCAAATCCGTTGCTCGGCTTTCCCGGCGATTCCGGCTGGCCCCCCTCGCCAAGGGAGATCATGCTCCGGTGTCCCGGACCCGTCGACCGGCCCGATTTGCAAACCAGCTGACAGGAAAGATCGTTTCGTGACACCCGACCCGACCCGCATCGAAGATCTTGCGACGCCCGCCTTGCTGCTCGACGAGGCGAAGATGACCCGCAACATTGAACGGCTCGCGGCTCGGGCCCGCGCGTTGGGCGTGTCCCTGAGGCCGCATCTGAAGACGGCCAAATGCACCGAGATCGCGCGCCGCCTCGGCGGCGGCATGCCCGGCCCGATCACCGTCTCCACCCTGGCCGAGGCAGAGGTGTTCCACGCCGCGGGTCATGACGACATCCTCTATGCCGTCGGGATCGCCCCGCAGAAGCTTGCCCGCGTGCAGGCCTTGCGCGAGGGGGGCTGCGATCTCACCGTCATCCTCGACAGCCCCGAGCAGGCGAAGGCCGTGGTCGAGGCGCGGGTGCCGGCGCTGATCGAGATCGACAGCGACGGCCATCGCGGCGGACGCCGCGCCGAGGATCCGGCGCTGATCGAGATCGGGCGCATCCTGCACGGCACGGAATGCCTGCGCGGCGTGATGACCCATGCGGGCGAAAGCTACGGGGTGCGCGGCGAGGCCGCCCATGCGGCGTTCGCCGAGCGCGAGCGTTGCGCCGTGGTTGCGGCGGCCGAGGCCCTGCGCCGGGACGGGCTGCCCTGCCCCGTCGTCAGCGTCGGATCGACACCCACCGCCCATGCCGCGCGCGACCTGACGGGCGTCACCGATCTGCGCGCCGGGGTCTACATGTTCTTCGATCTCGTGATGGCGGGCATCGAGGTCTGTAAGACGGAGGACATCGCGCTGTCGGTCCTGACCACCGTCATCGGGCATCAGCGCGACAAGGGCTGGGTCATGATCGATGCCGGTTGGATGGCGATGTCGCGCGATCGCGGCACAGCGGCGCAGGACGTGGATCAGGGCTATGGCCTCGTCTGCGACGTGGAGGGGCGGGTTCTGGACGACCTGATCGTCGGTAGCGCCAATCAGGAGCACGGGATCGTCTCGTTGCGTCCGGGCGCGGATGCGGCGCTGCCGGACCTGCCCATCGGCACCCGCCTGCGCATTCTCCCAAACCACGCTTGCGCGACCGCCGCGCAGCATGATCGCTACCATCTTCTGCCCGCAGCGGACGGCGCCCTGAAGGTCTGGCACCGGTTCGGCGGCTGGTAGGGCGCGACGGCACGCCACGAACCGATGCCCATATCCCCGGGTCTTCGCGGGAAAAGGGGGAGGTGTTTGCCGTGTGAGAAGGACGATGACACCCGGTGTGCCGCAACGCCCCGGGGGCAGGTTCCAAACAGTGGGACCCGAGCCGCCATCCCGCCGATGAAGGCCCGCGCGACACCCGGTCGCGCGGGCCCGGCTTCATGCGGCGTAATGGATCACGCTGCGGATGCTCTTGCCTTCATGCATCAACTCGAACGCCTCGTTGATCTTCTCGAGCGGCATGGTGTGGGTGATGAAATCGCTCAGCTTGAACTCGCCCGCGAGATAGCGCTCGACATAGTCGGGCAGCTCCGAGCGGCCCTTGACGCCGCCGAAGGCCGAGCCGCGCCAGACGCGGCCGGTGACGAGCTGGAACGGACGGGTCGAGATCTCCTGACCCGCGCCCGCCACACCGATCACCACGCTCTCGCCCCAGCCCTTGTGGCAGCATTCCAGCGCCGAGCGCATGACGTTGACGTTGCCGATGCACTCGAAGGAGTAGTCGACGCCGCCATCCGTCATCTCGACGATGACCTCCTGGATCGGTTTGTCGTGATCCTTGGGGTTCACGCAGTCGGTGGCGCCAAGCTGGCGCGCCAGCTCGAACTTGCTCTCGTTGATGTCGATGGCGATGATCCGGCCCGCCTTGGCCATGGTCGCGCCGATGATCGCCGACAGGCCGATGCCGCCGAGCCCGAAGATCGCGACCGTCGCCCCCTCTTCGACCTTGGCGGTGTTCATCACGGCACCCATGCCGGTGGTGACACCGCAGCCCAGAAGGCAGACCTCTTCGAGCGGCGCCTCGGGGTTGACCTTGGCGAGCGAGATCTCGGGCAGGACCGTGTATTCCGAGAAGGTCGAGCAGCCCATGTAATGGTGGATCGGCTGGCCGTCCTTGGAAAACCGCGTCGTGCCATCGGGCATCAGCCCCTTGCCCTGAGTCTCGCGGATCTTCTGACACAGGTTGGTCTTGCCCGAGCGGCAGAATTTGCACTCGCCGCATTCGGGCGTGTAGAGCGGAATCACGTGATCGCCTACGGCGACGCTGGTGACGCCCTCGCCAATGGACTCGACGATGCCGCCGCCCTCGTGGCCCAGCACCGCGGGAAAGATCCCCTCGGGGTCATCGCCCGAGAGGGTGAAGGCGTCGGTGTGGCAGACCCCGGTGGCGACGATGCGCAGCCGCACCTCGCCCGCCTTGGGCGGCGCCACCTCGATCTCCTCGATCGAAAGCGGCTCCCCTGCGGCCCAGGCGACCGCGGCCTTGCAAGTGATGGTCTCTGCCATGGTCTGGCGCTCCTGTCTTGGATCGGAAAGCCGCGACGATGCGCGGCATGGAGCTCACTTACATTACTTCACCAAGCGCGTTAATTTCCGGTTCTGGAAAACACTATTGCACATGTGCAAAGATCGGAGGGGAGGCAATGCAGGAGTGGGAAGGGGTCGGCGAGTTCGCGGCCGTGGCCGAAACGCTGAGCTTCACCCGAGCGGCCGCCCGGCTCGGCATCTCGACCGCGCAGGTCAGCCGACGGGTCAGCGCGCTGGAGGCCCGGCTGGGCGTGAAGCTCCTGCAGCGGACGACGCGCAGCGTTTCCATGACCGAGCAGGGAGAAACCTACTACGCCCATATCCGCCGGGTACTCGACGGGCTGGCTGAGGCCGAGCGCGCGGTGACCCAGGCCAACGCCGCGCCGGCCGGACGATTGTCCCTCACCGCCCCCGTCACATTCGGCGAAAGCGTCATCGGTCCGTTGGTGAACGAGTTTCTCACGCGGCATCCCGCGCTCGAGGTGACGCTGACGCTGACCAATCAGAAGATCGATCTGGTGGCGGAGGGCTACGATCTGGCAATCCGGCTCGGAACGCTCCAGGATTCGAGCCTTATCGCCACGCGCCTGGCGGCCCGGACGTTGCATGTCTGCGCCAGCCCTGCCTATCTCGCCTCCAGGGGAACGCCGCAGCAACCCGGCGACCTGTCGCGGCACAATTGCTTGCAGGGCACGCTGGACCACTGGCGATTTCGACAGAACGGGCGCCCGCGACAGCTTCGGGTTCACGGCAGCCTGCGGTGCAACAGCGGCTGGAGCCTGCTCGACGCGGCCATCAAAGGGGTGGGGTTGGTGCAACTGCCGGACTACTACCTGCGCACCGCCTTGGCCGAACAGAAGCTCGTGCCGGTTCTGGAAGAGTTCCAGCCGCCGGAAGAAGGCGTCTGGGCGGTGTATCCGCCGAACAGGCATCTATCATCCAAGGTCAGGCTACTGCTGGATTTCCTGGCCGAGCATCTTGGCCGATCCGGTTGAGCGCCTGGCAGCCCCGGGGGTTGCGCAGGGGACCATGACTCGCCTGACCGCTCAGCCCGACGCCCTGCCCCCATCGGGCAGCTGCCCATCCACGATGGTGCCAAGCGCATGCAGATCGTCGCCCAGCAGGGTCACGGAGGCGCGGTAACCCGGGGCGATGCGTCCCAGCTCCGCGCCCAGCCCGAGTGCTTCGGCCGGGGTCGTCGACGCCATCCGCAGCGCCTGCGCCCGGCGCGCCCCGCCCAGATGGCACATATTGCGCACGGCCTCGTCCATCGCCAGATGCGCGCCGGCCAGTCGGCCTTCCGCATCGGCAAGCCGCCCGTCCTGCTGGCGGATGGTCTTGCCGTTGACCGTGAAGCTCGCCTCGGGCGCATCCAGCGTCGCCATCGCATCGGTGACGAGACACAGCCGCCGCTCCGTCATGACCTGCAACGCGAGCCGCAGGTTCGCCGGATGCACATGGATGTCGTCGGCGATGATCCCGGCGAAGAGCCGCGCGTTGCCGAAGACAGCGCCGACCACGCCGGGCGCGCGGCCCATGATCTGCGACATGGCATTGAACAGATGCGTGGCCCCGCCGAGGCCCTCCTCGGCCGCGCGGCTCATCGCGGCGTGGTCGGCCTCGCTATGGCCCGCGAAGACTGTCAGACCAGCCTTTGTCAGCCGCGCGATCGCGCCCGGCGGCGCCTCTTCCGGCGCCAGCGTCAGCAGCAGCGGCCCACCCACGCCCTCGCACAGCGCGTCGAGATCGCCGGGCGCCAGCTTGCGCACCGCGTCCGGCGGATGGATCCCCGGCCGCGCGGGCGACAGGAACGGCCCTTCGAGGTGCAGGCCGAGAGTGCCCGGCTCCGCTTGTGTCAGCGCCTCGCGCACCGTGCGCATCGCGGCGAGATAGCCCGTGCCCGGCGCGGTGATGAAGGTCGGCAGGATATGCGCCGTCCCGCCCCGGCGCGCCGCGCGCGCCATGCGGCGCAGCGTCTCGCGCGTGGGCGCGTCGTTGAACATGACCCCGCCGCCGCCGTTGATCTGCAGGTCGATGAAGCCCGGCGCCGCCACGGGCGCGCGCAGCACGCGGCCCGGCGGCGCATGGGCGGCGGCGGTGACGTCGTGGATGTGGCCGTGCCGGATCACGACAGCCCGCTCCGCGCGCGGCTGCTCCGCCTCGCCGTCGAACAACGCCTCTGGCAGGACGATCAGGTCGGTCTCGTCAGCCAAGCGCCACCTCCTGCCCCTGCGGGTGGACCGTCTCGTAATACTGCCGCAGTTCCAAATCGGCGGCAGCATCGGCGTCGAGCACGATGGTCGCGCGGGGATGCAGCTGCAGCGCCGAAGCCGGACAACGGGCGCTGAGCGGGCCCTCGGCCATCGCCGCCACCGCCGTCGCCTTCTTCGTACCTGTGGCCAGCAGCACGGCATGGCGGCTGCGCAGGATCGTGGCGATGCCCATGGTGATCGCGAAGCGCGGCACCGTCTCTTCCGGCCCGAAGAAGCGTGCATTGGCCTCGCGGGTGGCAAGGGTCAGCGTCTTGACCCGCGTCGGCGAGGCCAGCGAGGAGCTGGGTTCGTTGAAGCCGATATGGCCATTGCCGCCGATGCCGAGAAGCTGCAGGTCGATGCCGCCCGCCTGCGCGATCGCGGCATCAAAGCGCGCGGCCTCGGCGGCGGGGTCCGGCGCGTCGCCACGCGGCAGGTGGGTGCGAGACGGATCGAGCCCGAGCGGGCCGAACAGCCGATCTCGCATGTAGCTGTGGTAGGACTGCGAATGCTCCGGCGGCAGGCCGACATATTCGTCGAGGTTGAAGCTGGTCATGCGGTCGAGCGCGATCTCACCGGCCCGGGCTCGCTCCACGAGCCTTGCATAGACCGGCTCCATCGTGCCGCCGGTGGCAAGCCCGAGGACGGCCTGCGGCTTTTCGTTCAGGGTCTGCGCGATGATCTCCACGCAGCGTGCCACGGCGGCGGCGGGATCGGGCAGGATCAGGATCTTCATGGTATCGGACCTTCACGGTGCCGGCGGTCGTCGAGAGCCGGTAAGCTAAGACAGGGGTACAGGAGCGCGGGCATGCGAGCGTCTCAGGCCCGCGCCAGCCCCGCGATCCCGATGATGCCGGCGCCGCCGCCCAGCTTGGCGGCTCGCAGCTCGGGACGCAGCGCGGCCGGCAACGATCCGAGGGCCGCGCGGATCCGGTCGAGAAAGCCGGGGGCCAGGCCGACCCCGCCGCCGATCACGATGCGGGGCGGGTCGATCAGCATCTGCAGATCCGCGCAGAGCGCGGCCGCGCGGGCAGCGGCCGTCGACACGATCTCTTTGGCCCAGCCCTCCCCGGCCCGCGCCGCCGAGAAGACGCCGCGCGCATCGGTGTCATGCCCGGCCTCGCGCGCGGCCCGGGCGATCCAGCGGCCCGACATCCGGTCCTCCAGCGGTCCCTTCTCCGGGGTCAGCCCTCTCATCTGGCCCGCATGCCCGGCCAGGCCGCCGCGCCCTGACAGGAGCCGCCCCCCCGTCACGATGCCGCCTCCGATGCCGGTGGAGATCGTCAGGTAGATCATGTCCTGCCCCGCGCCCGCGCCGTGCAGATGCTCTCCCCAAGCCGCCGCCTGCGCATCATTGGCCAGCGTCACAGGGCGGCGCAGCCGCGCCTCGGCCATGGCGGCGTAGGGGGTCTCGGCCGGGATCGCCAAGGTGCCGGGATTGAGCGCGGACCACAGACCGTCCGAGACGCGGCCTGTCACGGCAATGCCGACGCGGTCGTAGCGCCCCTGCCAGGGCGCTGCGAGCCCTGCCGCGGCATCGAGCCAGGCTTCGGGGCCCGCGTCGCGGTCGGTCGGCACGGCGGCCTGTTCGAGCACATGGCCCTCCTCGACGAGAGCGCAAAGCAGCTTGGTGCCGCCCTGATCTATGGCGAGGACCGGCCCGTTCATGGGCGCGTTCCCGCCCGGCCGATCGCCACGGCGAACCAGCCGGTGACATGCTCGATCCGCGTGATCGCGGAGCCCACGACGACGGCATGCGCCCCGGCGGCGATCGCCTGCGCCGCCTGTTCGGGGCGGTGATAGCGCCCCTCGGCGATGGCGGGCAGGCCGGTGGCCGCCAGCGCCGTCACCAGTTCCAGATCCGGCGTCTCGGGCGGCGTCCCGCCTTCGGTATAGCCCGACATGGTGGAACCGAGCAGCGCCGCCCCGGCAGCGGCGGCGGCGCGCCCGTCCTCGGGCGTGGCGCAATCGCCCATGGCAAGGCGCCCGGCGGCGCGCACCGCCTCGATCAGCGTGCCGACGGCTTCGGGCCGATCACGATGGGTCGCATCGACGGCGATGATGTCGGCCCCGGCGGCCGCCAGATCCGCGACGTCCTGCGCGAAGGGCGTGATCCGCACCGGGCTATCGGCGAGGTCGCGCTTCACGAGGCCGATGATCGGCGCATCGGTCAGGGCGCGCACCGCGCGCAGGTTGGCGATCCCCTCGATCCGCAACCCTGCCGCGCCGCCGTCGAGGGCCGCCTTCGCCATCGCGGCGACGATCTCGGGGCGGTCCATCGCCCCGCCGGTCACCGGCTGGCATGACACGACGAGACGGCCACGTAGTTGATCGATCATGTATGAGGCTCCGATCTTGCTTTGAACAAAGGGCGATGCGCGGGCCTGCGCGGGAACCCGGCCTAGCGCATCAAGCCGGGCAGCCCGGTCGCGAGGATGGGAAAGACACAGACCAGCAGCAGCACCACCACCGGCGGAATCAGCCAGGGCAGGATCGCGCGCGCCAACCGGTGAAACGGGATGTCGCCCACCTGCGCTACCACGAACAGCGCCATGCCCATCGGCGGTGTCAGGATCGAGATCATGAGGTTGAGGATCACGATGATTCCGAAATGCACCGGATCGATTCCGAAGCCCATCGCGATCGGCACGAGGATCGGCACCACGATCAGCAGGATCACGAGGCTCTCGATAAAGCAGCCGAGCAGGAAGATCATCAGGTTGACCGCGATCAAGAAGGAGATCGGCCCATCGGCGAGGTTGAGGAACATCGAAGCGATCTGCTGCGGCGCCTGCTCGCGCGCCAGCACGAAGCCCAGGAGCCCCACCCCCGCCACGATGGTGGCGATCGAGGCCGAGGTCAGCGTCGAGTCGTAGATCGCGTCCCATAGCCGGCGCAGCGTCAGCTCGCGGTAGAACAGAAGGTCGATCGCGATGGCGTAGAGCACCGTCACCGCCGCCGCCTCGGTGGGCGAGAACAGCCCCGAAAAGATGCCGCCGACGATCACCGCGGGCGTCAGCAGCGCCGGCAGGCTCTTGACGAAGAGAAGCCCGACGGCGCGCGCCTCGGGCCGGGGATCGCGCGGATAGTCGCGCTTCTTGGCGGTGGCATAGACCATCACCATCAGCGCCACGGCGCACAGCACGCCCGGCACCACGCCGCCCAGGAACAGGGCCCCGATCGAGGTATTGGAGATGACGCCGTAGAGCACCATGGTGATCGAGGGCGGCACCAGCGGGCCGATCATCGAGGACGAGGCCGTCACCGCGCCCGCGAATTCCTCGTCATAGCCCGCCTCGCGCATCGCCTCGATCTCCATCTTGCCCAAGCCCCCCGCATCGGCGAGCGCCGAGCCGGACATGCCCGAGAAGAACAGCGAGGCCAGCACGTTGACATGACCCAGCCCGCCGGTGATGTGTCCGACGAGGGCGCGGGCGAAGCCGAACAGGTGATGGGTGATGCCAGCAGAGTTCAGGATCGCGGCGGCGAGAATGAACAGCGGCACCGCGAGGATCGGAAAGCTGTTGAGGCCGTCGACCATGCGCTGCATGGCAAAGCTCAGCCCCATGCCGGTGTGATAGAAATAGCCCATGGAGACGATGATCATCGCCACGCCGATCGGCACGCCGATCAGCACCATGAAGAGCCAGACGAGACCGACGGAAGCGAGGATCATGCCACGTCCTCCAGGCCGGGACCGCCCGGGGCCTGTGTGTCGGGCCCCCGTCTGAGCTGGGCGAGGATGCGTCGCGCCACCCGGTGCAGAACGAGAACCACCGCGACGAGGCCCGCGGCATAGAGCACAGCGTCGGAGACGGGCAGCGTCACCGCTTCGTTGTTCCAAGTGCGCTGGATCGTCTTCCACGAAATGAGGACGAGGTGGCACAGGATGCCGCCCCAGAGCAGGTCCACGGCAATGGCGAGCCAGTGCCGCACCCGGGCGGGCAGCGCGTCGGCGAGAAAGCCCATGCGCAGCTGCGCGTCGTTCCGCTCGACCGCGGCGATGGCGATGAGGGCCATCCACACCCAGATCCAGCGCGCCGCCTCCTCGGTCCAGACCGGGCCCCGGAACAGCGGGGTGCGGCCGAAGATCTGGATCATCAGCACGGCGAAGAGGACGATGAAGAGCGCCGAAGCGACGACGCCTTCGAAGCTGTATCTGCGCATGGGTCTCCGTTCCTTCGGCTTGGAGAAGTGTGGCGGCGAGGCGTGCCTTGCCGCCGGATCACGAGGGGCGGGCAGAGGGGGAGGCCTCCGCCCGCCGCCCGTCAGCGGCTCATTCGCCGCGGACCTCGGCGATCGCGCCCGCGCCGAACTCGGCTTCGAGTTCGTCGTAATAGGGCTGCATCGCCTCGCGGAACGGCGCGAGATCGGGGCGGGTGATGGTCAGGCCGCGCTCCTCGAAGGTAGCGATCAAGTCCTCCTCGGCCTTTACGGTCATCTCGTCCGAAACCTCGCCGCCCGCCTCGATCGCCTCGCGGACCCAGCCCTGCTCTTCTTCGCTCAGGCTCTCCCAGGTGCCGTTCGACATCAGGATCGCGGCGCTGGCGACGAAGTGGTTGGTCATCGCGACGTGGTCCTGCACCTCGTAGAACTTCATCGCGTCGATGGTCGGCAGCGGGTTCTCCTGCGCATCGACCTGATTGGTCTGCAGCGCGAGATAGACCTCCTGGAAGGCCACGGGCGCCGGGGTGGCACCGACATTCTCGGCATAGGCGATGAGGAACGGCACGTTGGGGGTGCGCATGCGCAGGCCCTTCATGTCGTCGATGCTCTCGATCGGCTTGTTCGCGGTGGTCTGGCGGGTGCCATAATACCACAGGTCGAGCATCTCGACGCCCTGCTCGGCGAACTTCGCGTCCATCTCCTGGCCCCAGGGGCCGTCCACGATCTCTTCGAGATGCGCGAAATCATCGACGACATAGGGCGCGCCGACGAGCTTCAGCTCGGGGATGACATAGCTCATGTCCGGGTAGCCGGTGATGACCATGTCCAGCTCGCCCGCCTGCAGCTGCGCCACCATGGCCTTGAAGTCGCCAAGCGTGCCGGAGGGGAACAGGTTCACGGTCAGCTCGCCGCCCGACAGCTCCTCGAGCTTTTCGCCGAAGGCCTGCGCGCCCTTGAAGACGTTGGACACCTCGTTGTCCTGCATCCCGAAGGTCAGTTCGCGCGCCTGCGCAGCCCCGGCGATCAGGGCCAGCATCGCGGTCGCGGCGAGCATCTTGGTATGGATCATGGTCGTTCTCCTCCTTGGTATGTCGTTGGCCTCGGGGCGGCGTCAGTCGCCGTCCGGCGGCAGGTCCATCCCGGTGCTGCGCGGGGCCTTGAGCCGGGCGCGGTAGGATCTGGCGAGATGGCGGTCCATCACGTCGGTGGCGGTCACTACGTCGCCCGCGAGCACCGCCTCGTAGATCGCGCGGTGTTCCTCATAGGCGATGCGGTCGTAGCGGGCCGGATCGTCGGTCGGGGCGCGGCGCGCGAGCATGCCGCTCACGAACATGTCGTGCAGCGCGAGGATCACCGGGTTGTCGATCACCGTGACCAAGGCCCGGTGAAAGGCGATGTCGGAGCTAGCGAAATCGGGCGTGCCGATCGCCTCGAAATTGCGGTCGAGCGCCGAGCGGATGCGGGTGATGCGGATGTTGTCGGCATGCATCGCCGCCTGCCGCGCGGCGCCGCTTTCGATGAACTGGCGCATTTGTTCGAGATGCGCGCGGCTCTCGTCGTCGCCCAGCACGTCGCGAAGGTGGTCGCCCGCCGCCGTCAGGACCCCTTCGAGCGACGGCATCGCCGCGCGCGGGCGGTGACCGGTCTGGGTCTTGAGGTAGCCGCGAAGCTGCATCTGCGCGAAGGCCTCGCGCACGGTCGGACGGGAGGCGCCGAAGCGCTCGCCCAACTCGCGTTCGGTCGGAAGGGGAGAGTCGGGGGCGATCTGGCCGTCGCGGATCTCCGCGATCAGCGTCTCGGCGATGACGCCGGATGCGCGTTGCGTCGTCATGCCGGCCCCTCCCTCAGCACCGATCCTCGTCTCCTCGCGGTCTTGGTATTTTCAGGATACAATATTGTCAAACCAAAATATCCCATATAGGCAATACTGGATTACAGGCACCATCTCGGGTCCGATCCTCGGGCGGTGTCCATCACCAGAGGGGGAACGCCAAGGTGGCCAAGCAATTTTCGGGAATGTACGCGGCGCTAATGACCGGCATGGACGAGGCCGGGGAGTTTTCGCCCGACCGCCAGCGCAACATCGACGTCTATGTGCTGCGGCAGGGGCTGGCCGGTCTCTATGTCGGCGGCAGCAGCGGTGAATCGGGGCTCATGGGCACCGATGAGCTGCTTGCGCAGCAGGCCGTGGTGGCCGAAAGCGCCAGGGGCCACGACGCCCGGCTGATCGCCCATGTCGGCGTGCCGTCGCTGCGCGATTCCGTCGCGCTGGCGCGCCGGGCCGAAGCCTTGGGATACCACGCGCTGTCGGCCCTACCGCCGCATGCTTACCCCTTCTCCGACGACGAGGTGCTCGCCTATTACCGCGAGCTCTCGGCCGCGACCGCGCTGCCGCTCATCGTCTACGAGGTGCCGATCCGCACCGGCCGCCCCTTCGGCCTCGACACCCTGGTGCAGCTTCTGGAGATGCCGGGCGTCGGCGGCATCAAATTCACCTCGACCGACCTGTTCAAGTTCTCGATGCTGCGGCGCCGTTGCCCCGAAAGCCTGTTCTTCTTCGGCTTCGACGAGGTCTACATCACCGGCGCCGCGCTCGGGGCCGATGGCGGCATCGGCACGACATACAGCATCCTCGGCAGGCTCTACGTGGCGCTCGACGCCGCGATGCGCGCGGGCGATCTGGCACGCGCGCAGGAGCTTCAGGACCTGTCACAGCGCTTCGTCGAAGCGCTTCTGGACGTCGGCGTCCTGCCCGGCATGAAGGCGGCGTTCCGGGCGATCGGTGTCGATTGCGGCCCGACGCGAGCGCCGCTCACCCCGAAGATCGCGGATGCCGAGGCGCGCATGAAAGCGGTCCTGGATCAAGCCGAGTTCAAGCGCTGGCTTGCCTGAAACGGCTTTCGTCCGGCGGCTGAAGCGGCCGGACGAGACCACGGCCCCTTCGCGTCGACCGGCCATACGCTCCGCACCGGTCAGGCCGCCCCGAACCCGCCCATCGCGACCAGATCGGAGGCCGCTGGGCATGCCTTCGCGGATTTCGGTCGTCTCGCGGACGGGGCTAAGGCCGCCTCGATGCTGCCGGACGCGGGACAGGATCGGCTGGATCTGCCCAAGCCGGGCCACGGCTTTCGCAACGCGCTTGCTGTCCGAAGACCTCAACGCTTGGAATGCGTTCCGTCTGATAGAAGTGCCTCATCCATCGGCACGTCCCATGGCATCGGATAGATGGTCGGCAGATCGCATCCCGCGAAGCCCACCCCGATGATCCGTGGCCGCGGCTGAAGCCGCGCCAATGTCCGGTCATAATAGCCGCCGCCATTGCCGAGCCGGTAAAGGTCCCGGTCGATACCGACGAGGGGCGCGATGACGATATCCGGCACGCGCGCCTCGCCATTCACCGGCACGGGAATGTTCCAGATGCCACGGGTCATCGGGCAGCCGGGCGACCAGGCGCGGAATTCGAGCGGCATGGCCTTGTCGACCACGACGGGAAGCAAGACGCCCGCGCCGGTCGCATGGGCCCCGGCCATCCATGGCCGCAGATCCGGCTCCCCGCGGATCGGCCAGTAGACAGCGATGGTAACGCCCGGCTTCCGCGCGACGATCCTGTCGAGGCCCTCGATCAGGGCCGCCGTCGACCTTTCGCGTTCCTGCGAAGGCATGGTGCGAGCCGCGAGAAGCCGCGCCCGCTCGGCGCGCCTGAACCGCGCCACGTCCCGCGCCGTCTCGGCATCGACCGGATGCCCGTCGACGAGCAGATGGGCAAAGCAGGGCGAGGCCCCCCCGCCGGTGTCGTCTTCCATCCCGGATCTCCCGTTGCAGCGCATGCGGCCGGAACAGCCTATCGCAGACACGGGCAAAGGCGATAGCGGCCCATGCCGGACGATCGCCTTGCGCCTCAGGCGGCCTCGCGGTCCCCTGCCCCGCGCAGCAGCAGCCGAATGATGTCGGAGCGGGTCAGGATGCCGACCAGCCGCTCCTGTCGCACCACCGGG